>MTLE01000450.1_pt1 | contig 17227 bp, 15 predicted proteins | sample 1982461 | NCBI WGS metagenome assembly MTLE01 (sample SAMN05712605, study PRJNA340218) | biofilm metagenome | isolation source: sample SPL anode biofilm adapted to -200 mV | place: USA | collected 2012-02-03
GGAAACTGGGTACACATCAAAAGGAAGCTTTTATTATGTTCTAGTGGTCGGGACGGCGAGATTCGAACTCGCGACCCCTTGGTCCCTAACCAAGTGCACTACCAAGCTGTGCTACGTCCCGAAACCTTTTTTATTTTATACTTTTTTATATGTCTTTGCATCAAGGAAAATAATATTTTATTTTTCTTCTCCAAAGAGGATTTTGCTTCTAGTAGTTATTAGGAATTTTTTTAATACTTTTTATCGTTTTTAATGTATGAATACCGCATATTTGGTAAAATATTAATTTAAGGGGTTTATATATGGACAACAAAAAAATTATTATTAAAGGTGCTAGAGAAAACAACCTCAAAAACATCGATTTGGAAATACCAAAGGATTCTTTTGTTGTATTTACTGGTCTATCGGGCTCAGGAAAAACCACTTTAGCATTTGACACAATTTATACTGAAGGACAAAGGCGATATGTTGAGTCGTTGTCGAGTTACGCTCGTCAATTTTTAGGCGGTATTGACAAGCCTGATGTCGATTCAATCGATGGTCTTTCACCAAGCATTGCCATCGATCAAAAAACCACGTCTCACAACCCTCGTTCTACTGTAGGAACTGTTACAGAAATATATGATTATTTTCGTCTATTATATGCTCGTATAGGAGTTCCTTATTGTCCGACTCATCATGAACCTATAGTGGCTTTTTCACCCGCAAAGATGGTGGACATTGCTATGTCTTATCCTCTTGGAAGCAAATTGCAAATTCTTTCTCCAATTGTTCGCGATGAAAAAGGAACTCAAAAAGATACATTTGATATGATAAAAAAGCAAGGATTTGAAAGGCTTAGAGTCGATGGAGAATTTGTAACCATAAGCCAAGTTCAAGAACTTGAAAAAAATAGAAAGCACAATATCGATATTGTCATTGATAGAATCATTGTGAAAGAAGACATTAGAAGTCGTCTTTTTGATGCGGTTGAACTCGCTCTAGATCATTCTCATGGTTATGTCATCTTTTTAAGCGAAACCGAAGAAAAACTTCTCAGCCAGCACCATACCTGCAAATATTGTGGTTTTTCTGTTCCTAAATTGGAGCCTAGACTCTTTTCTTTTAATGCACCAATGGGTTATTGCCCTGATTGCAAAGGATTAGGCATTAAAAGAGAAGTGGCAGTTGATTTGTTGATTCCTAATGAAAATTATTCGATTAATCAAGGGGCAATATTATATTTTAAAAATATAATTGGTACAAAAAATCTCGAATGGCAGGAGTTTGTTTATCTATGTGAACAATATGACATCGATTTAGATATGCCATGGAGAAAGCTGACGGATTATCAAAAGCAAATCGTTTTGTTTGGTTCGGACAAACCTTTTAAATATTCCATTACTTCATCAAGTGGAAACAAAAATAACCATGAGGGTTATATTGAAGGAGTTAAGACTAGAATTGAAAGACTATATTCCGAAACAACAAGCGAATGGATGAGAGAATATTATGAGAACTTTTTAAGAGATTCCGTGTGCGCAACATGCCATGGTGCGAGACTTAATGAACAAGCCCTTTGCGTTAAGGTTGGCGGATTAAATATTTATGAATTGACATGTCTTTCTATTGAAGAATTATTAAAATTCATGAAGGAATTGCCATCAAAATTAAATGACACGGAAAACACTATTGCCAAATTGGTGATACAAGAAATCATCAATCGAGTATCATTCTTATCGGAAGTTGGCCTCGATTATTTGACATTATCTAGAATGGCGATGACATTAAGTGGTGGGGAAGCGCAAAGAATTCGTTTAGCAACTCAAATTGGCAGTAAACTTTCTGGTGTTTTATACGTTCTTGACGAGCCAAGTATTGGTCTTCATCAAAGGGACAATGCTAAATTGATTACTGCCCTAAAGCAAATGCGTGATTTAGGCAATACATTAATCGTAGTTGAACATGATGAAGAAACGATGAGATCCGCTGATTACATCGTTGATATTGGACCAGGAGCTGGACTGCATGGTGGGAAAGTTGTAGCTCAAGGAAGCGTTGCAGATATTGAAAATAGCAAAGAATCAATTACTGGGGCGTATTTGTCTGGGAAGAAGTTTATACCTATCCCCAAAAAACGAAGGAAAGGAAATGGCAAGTTCATCACTATTTATGGTGCTGAATGTAACAACCTAAAACACGTAACTGCTAAGATTCCACTTGGTGAATTGGTTCTTGTCACCGGCGTTTCCGGTAGTGGAAAATCTTCTCTTATCACTGAAACGCTTTATAAGGCGGTACAAAAGTATTTGACAAAAGAAGAAACTTTTCCGGGTAAATATGAAAAAATTGAAGGATTGGAGAACATTAATAAAGTTATTGATGTGACTCAAGAACCAATTGGCCGTACTCCGAGATCTAATCCGGCGACGTATGTAGGTTTATTTGATGATATTCGAACTTTGTTTGCAGAAACTATTGAAGCAAAAACACGCGGTTTTGATAAAGGAAGATTCTCGTTCAATGTCATTGGTGGTCGTTGTGAACACTGCCAAGGCGCTGGTGTGACTAGAATCCCAATGAATTTTTTACCTGATGTATATGTTAAGTGCGAAGAATGCGAAGGTAAGAGATATAACGAAGATACACTTCAAGTTACTTATAAAGGTAAAAATATTTTTGATGTCCTCGAAATGACTGTGGAAGATGCTTTAGAATTCTTTAGCAATCGCCCAATTTTAGAGAGAAAAGTTCGCACATTATATGATGTTGGTTTGGGATATTTAAAACTAGGGCAACAAGCGACGACACTAAGCGGTGGGGAAGCGCAAAGAATTAAATTGGCATATGAATTGCAACGAAAAGCTACTGGAAAGACATTATACATTCTTGATGAGCCGACAACAGGTTTGCATACTGATGATGTTGCCCGATTATTAAAAGTATTGCAAAGAATTGTCGACAATGGCGATACAGTTGTTGTTATTGAACACAATTTAGATGTCATAAAAGTCGCTGATTACATTATTGATATCGGCAAAGATGGTGGTAATCGTGGTGGTGAAATTATAGCTTCCGGCACTCCTGAAGAAGTGGCAAAATGCAAAGATTCTTATACCGGTTATTTTTTAAAAACTATTCTTGCGGATAAATCCAAATATGAAAAGTAACTTATTGTCTAATTGTAAATTAGTATAAATAATGTTATTCTCAAAATCGTTATGGAATGGATTCTATTCGTCATCAGTTTGCTAATCGGCGTGGCATCGATTGTCGCACTTATTTATTTTTTAGCAAAGTTTATTAAAGACCGTCGCATCTTAATAATTAATAAGTCAATATTTGTTCAATTGCTCACCCCTTCTATTGCATTTGGCGTGGCTTGGGCATTGTTTATCTTTGGATGTGGACTAGTCAATTTTTGGACAATTAGTGGAATAGAGTTATTTGAAATGATTTTAGGTGGCTTTTTATTTGGCTTCAATTTTTGCGTGATTTTAGTAACATTTATCATCCGTTATTACAAAACAAATTTATCAGATGAATTACAAATAAAGTGGGTTTCTTATGCTCTTTTTATTTCTATTCCATTAATCATTTTAGGTTTTTTATTATTTATGGAAGGATGTGCCGCACATTTCACTTACCCATTAACTAATGGAATAAGTTTTACATCTAATGGCATCGTTTGGACAACATATAATAATAACCCTGGCGGATTCCATATTGCTTTTTATGGCGTAATTATCGTTGCTGGCGCCATCATTGTGTATTTTATTTGCGATCATAAATTTTATCAAAAATATCACAAACACGGACTACTTGATACGTGTTTTTTAATCGCTTTTCCTATGGGCATTATCGGAGCAAGGCTTTGGTATTGTTTGGTTTTGCAGCCAACTGTTTATTTAAATAGTCCTGCTGCTATTTTTCAAATTTGGGATGGCGGTTTAGCAATTATGGGTGGCGCTATTTTAGGTGTTGCTACTGGTGTAGCATATATGCTTCTTTTTAGAAAATATATCAATCTTAGATGGGCTATTGATATCGTGGTTCCAACCATTCTCATCGCTCAAGCTATTGGACGATGGGGTAATTTCTTCAATCATGAAGTATATGGTGTCGAAACAGAAATGTCTTCATGGTTTTTTATTCCGACTTTCATTCGCAATCAAATGGCTGTGGGTTTCAATGGTGGTTTGCCTGCTTCTTCAAAGATGTTCGTCCCGCTTTTCTTAATTGAATCTTGTACAAATTTGACTGGTTATTTCATCATTCGCTATGCTATTGGCAAGCCATTAAAAAAGTGGCTCGCCCTCGGTGATTTAGGTTGTTGCTATTTCATTTGGTATGGCATAACTCGAGCAATTATGGAACCGATGAGAAATCAAAATGGCGGAAACGATTATTTCTCTGCCTCTTGGTACACATCTTTTGTGTTAATTGGAATTGGTGTACTTGGAATTGTGGCTTTTCAGTTATATGAATTTCTTATGCACAAGCATGGTAAAACTATTAAAGGCATTTGATGTACAAACTTGTCATATTCGATATGGACGGTACCCTTCTTGATACCGATAAAATAATAACTTCAACTTTTGTTGAACTATATAAAATATACAAACCTACAGTCAAACCTGATATAAACAGGTTTTTATATTTTTCTGGTCCACCAATAATGACGACTTTAAATAACGAATTTCCTGATCAAGATACCGAATTTATGTTTCAAGAATATCGTCGAATCTCAAATCCACTTTATGAAAAAAATTTAAAAGCGTACCCGTATGCTCGATATTTAATCGATAAGTTAAAAAAGAATCATATTGATATTGCAATTGTGACTTCAAAGCACCACGCTCCAGCTGAGAATGCTTTGCGAATAAGCGGATTCAGTGCGGATTTTGATGTGGTAATCGCCTCTGATGACGTAACAAGAACAAAACCAGATCCTGAAGGAATGCTTATGGCTATAAAGCGTTTTAATATTACAAATAAAGAAGATGTGTTATATATTGGAGATAATGAGGGAGATTATATCTGCTCAGAGAACGCTGGTATTGATTGCATGTTGGTAAACTGGAGTCCACGAACTATAGACAAAGCCAAAGTTCATCCTAGGTATTATTTGAACTCATTTAAAGACTTCTTTGAGGTAATTAAAAATGGAAAAACAAATATTTGATATTCTGATTATTGGTGCTGGTCCTGCTGGCCTTAGCGCTGCTACTTACGCTTCGAGAAGCAATTTAAAAACTGGTATTATTTCAGGAGGCGCCCCAGGAGGAAAGGTCAACACCGCAAGCAAAATTGCAAATTACCCAGGCTATGAAGAAATAGATGGTGCATCGTTAGCTTATAAACTTTATGAACCAGTTAGCAAAATGAACGTCGATTTTATTTCAGCTAATGTTATCGAAGTTAGAAAAGAAGATGAATTATTTTTAGTGATTAGCGATGGTGGAACATTTTATTCATATTCTTTAATCATCGCTACTGGTACAGCAAATAAAACGTTGTCGATTCCAGGAGAAAAAGATTTTCTTGGTAAAGGTTTGTCCTATTGTGCGACTTGTGATGGTTTTTTCTTTAAAAATAAAGATGTGGCGGTTGTTGGTGGCAATTCTCATGCTTTTGAAGAAACTTTATATTTAGCAAATATCTGCAAAAAGGTTTTTCTAATCTACGAGAAAAGCATTGGAGATGAATTGCTTTTGGCTAAGATAAAAGAAAGCAACAATATTGAAGTTTTAAATGGCTATAAACCTATTTCTATTAATGGAGAGGACAAAATCACATCCATAAGCATCGCTAATGAGAAAAAAGAAACAAAAGAAATCTATGTTTCTGGAGTTTTTCCATTTATCGGGGAAAAGACGACATTGGATTTTCTTCATTTTTTCAAAATCGACAATAAAAATGGTTTCATTATTGTTAATAATTTGTTAGGAACAAATATTCCTGGGCTTTTTGCTGCAGGAGATGTTACCGATACTCCATTAAGACAAATTGTTACAGCTGTTTCAGATGGCGCCATTGCTTCTACTAGCGCTATCAAGTATGTTAAAGGAATAAAAAAATGAAAAATGGCACATTATTAAAAATAATTTCTATCGGTGTTGCAGCCTTGTCTCTCACCTCTTGTTCTGCTATTGGAAATTTGATTAACGATTTGAATTCTACAACAAGTACAATTTCTGACACAGAAGTGTCTTTTGAAAATGCATCTGCAAGCACAATAACTGGTGATGGATACTATAAACCTGGGTCGTTGAAATATAATTACAATAACGTTACAAGCAAAAGTGCATACAACATTGATAGCGTCGTATCCACCGGAGATCAAAATATTCTTGTCATACCGGTCAAAATTAAAAATACGACAAATGCTACGGCGGCGAATAAAACTAAAATTGAAAAAGCTTTTTTTGGTACGGCATCCGATACCGGTTGGCAATCTCTCAAAACATATTTTTATTATGCTAGTTATGGGAAATTAAGTATAAGTGGTGTGGTGTCAGATTGGTATGATTGTGGATATACACGTTCTGATCTTTCAACTGACACATATATGGCAACATTGGTGGATAACGCTACCAGTTGGTACAAATCTACATATAATACAAATTGCGTTGAGTTTGACAAAGATTCTAATGGTTGGATTGACTGCGTATGTTTAATTTATAGTGATTCAACGTATACTACAACCGAGAATAATCAAAACAAAAGAAACCTTTGGGCCTATACTTATTGGCAACAACAAGACAACAAAAATAAATCTAATCCTATGGCGAATACCTACATGTGGGCGAGTTATAATTTTATGAATGAAGCTTCATCGATTTCTATTGATGCTCATACATATATTCATGAATTTGGCCATTGCTTAGGATTAAATGATTATTATAATTACGATTCTTCTTCCAATTACGCCGCTGCCGGTGGATTTGATATGCAAGATATGAATGTTGGCGACCACAATCCATTTTCTAAAATGGCATTAGGTTGGGCGACACCATATGTCGTGACTGGTTCAACAAGTATTACTTTGCGACCAACTGCAAACTATGGTGATATGATTCTTTTAAATTCAAATTGGAATGGCTCAGCTTTTGATGAATACATTTTAATGGAATTTTATTCGCCACTTGGCATGAATCAGTTCGATTCAACGCACAAGACATATTCTGGTTATCCACAAGGACCACAGACTTATGGTGTTCGATTGTACCATATCGATGCCCGTCTATATACTTTTAGTTCTTCAACCGGAAAACCTCTCGAGAGCATTGGTTACGCTGATAGCATGTCAAGCAACTATTCTTATGAAGTTGCAGCAAATAATACCACATCTGGTGATTCAGATTATTCAACTTCGGTTGACGAAGCCAAAAATTTCAAGCAAGTTCATCTTATTTCTGCTTCTGGAGTAAATACTGTTGCTTCAGGCGATTATTTGTCGAGTAGTGATTTATTCATCAGTGGAAAATCATTCTCAATGAGTTCTTTTTCTTCATTTTTTGTCAATTCTGGCAAATTTAATGATAAAACGTCTATGTCATATAAAGTGACATTTTCCAATCTTTCTTCTTCAGGCGTGACTGTTACCATTGCTTAATTAAAAAATACACTTATAAGTGTGTTGTGATAATATAAATATATAATTATTTTTTAATGGAAAGGAGAACAACATGAAACTGATACTTGTTACAGGTGTTTCTGGTGCGGGCAAATCAACTGTCGTTCAAGCTTTTGAAGAGATGGATTACCGCATTGTAGAAAATGTTCCTCTTTCAATTATTCCTGAATTATTAAATGCATTTGTTGCTGATCCAAAACAATATGAAAAAACCGTTTTAGTTATTCCCTTAGGCGAAGCAAAAAAAGCCTTGCCAATTATTCGCAAGAAAAACAATATTAGTTCATTCTTTTTGGTTCTTGATGCTTCCAAAGCAGAGATATTGACAAGATATAAATTAACAAGGCATATACATCCTCTTCAAGCCAAAGGTTTATCTTTGGAAGATGCAATAGAAAAAGACCGTAAGAATGTTGATTTAATTCGCCCACAAGCCGATTTGTTCATTGATACGACCGGTCTTTCAACTACTGAATTAAGAAGAAGAATATTTGTAAATTTTAATGGTTTGGAAAAAGGCCTTTTAACTATTACCATTGTTTCGTTTGGATATAAACATGGATTGCCTGATGATGCCGAAATTGTTTTCGATACAAGAATTTTGGATAATCCTTATTGGGTCAGCGAACTTCAACATTTAACTGGCAAAGATAAACCTGTTCAAGATTACGTTTTGAAAAGCAAATACGCTAAGGAATTAATCAACGGTATGGAGAATTACCTAGATAAATATCTTTCGATTGTTAAAGAAGGCGGGCGTAATTTCTTTACCATAGGTATTGGCTGTAGTGGTGGGCAACACCGCTCTGTAACTATAGCGGAAATATTGGCAAAATATTTTGAAAAAAAATATTCTGTTGTTCTAATTCATCGCGATGCTGAGAGATTCAAAATATGAACAAAGAAACTTCCTTTACAAGTGGAGTAAAAGAAGAAATAGTATCGAAGCCTTTTTCAGAAGAAAGGCTTCGTTCTTTACTAGCGGCATTTATAAAAATAAATGGCGTATTTGAAATAAGCAATTCACATTCCATAGTGAAAATGTCGACTGAGAATGCAAAAATAGCAAAGTTCTTGTACTTAATTATTCAAAAAATATATGGAATTAATGCCAAGTTTTCTTATGTTAAAAACATGCATTTCCAAAAGAAAACATCGTATGTAGTCATTCTCGAAGAAGAAGTGGACGATGTGCTAAATGATTTATCGATATCTTTTTTAGATGAGAAAATATCAAAAAATATCGCCTATAACGATGAAACAATAGGTGGTTATCTCTCAGGCGCTTTTTTAGCCTCAGGATCTGTTAATTCTCCTAAAAGTTCAAACTATCATCTTGAGATATCATTAACTAGCGATAATTCTGCAAAATGGCTTTTAAAGTTGGTTCACAAAGTAAACAATGGTGGATTTTCGTTTAAAACAATTAAGCGAAGAAATCAAATTGTAGTCTATCTTAAAAAGTCTGATCAAATAGCTGATTTTCTCATTCTAATTGGAGCGACTAATTCGTGTATGGAATTTGAAAACGTTCGAATTGATAGAGATTTCGCAAACGTCGGAAATAGATTGCAAAATTGCGATGAAGCAAACTTAGCAAAAACTATTGAAGCATCAAAAAATCAGATTTGCGACATCAAAATTATCTCTAAAGCGTTAGGGATTCAAAATTTATCAAATAAAAAAGAAGCGCTTTTATGCACACTAAGACTTGAGAATGAAGATTTAACTATGATGGAACTCGCTTCTTTAATGAGCAAAAAACTTGGAGAGAATGTTTCTAAATCAAATGTTAACCATATCTTTAGAAAAATTCACCTAGATGCTTTAAAATTTTCAGGAGAGCACAAATGAACATCAATACTCAACTTGGAATGCGCATCGCTTTTTTAAGGAAGCAAAGAGGTTGGTCCCAAGAAGAATTGTCTTTTGAATGTGGTGTGAATAAGAATTATCTTAGCGATTTAGAAAGAGGTAGAAGAAACCCATCGTTGAAAATTATGCAAAGAATTGCCGATTCTTTTGAAATTAATTTAGAAACTCTTTTTAAAGGCATCGAAGTGCTCAAATAGGCACTTTAAAAGTGCCATTAATTCTGCATGAAAGGGTTTTCATAAACATTTTTGTATATTCTACTTTTCTTTTTATATATAATATATAACGCAGTGAATTAAGGAGGACATATATATGTCAGTTAAACTAGCAATTAACGGATTCGGACGTATCGGAAGATTAGCATTCCGTCGTGCATATGATGTTGGCGGCTTCGAAGTCGTCGCAATCAACGACTTGGTCGATGCCAAAACATTAGCATACTTGCTAAAGTATGATACTACTCATAGAATCTGGGGAGAAAATGAAATCTCCTATGACGTTGAGAAAAACGTTATCATCTTTAGGGGAAAATCCATCCCTGTTCTTGGTAAAAAAGAACCATCTGAATTAAATTGGAAAGATTATGGTGTTGATATTGTCTTAGAATGTACCGGCCGTCTTAAAGGCAAAGCCGATGCTTCAGTCCATTTAACCAATGGTGCTAAAGGCGTTATTATTTCTGCCCCAAGCGACAAAGATACTCCAACATTTGTTTATGGTGTAAACAGTGATTCTCTCAAAAAGGATATGACAGTTATCTCTGGTGCTTCATGCACAACAAACTGTTTAGGCCCTGTCTGCAAAGTCCTAAATGATGAATTTGGAATTCTAGGCGGATTTATGACCACAGTTCACGCTTACACTAACGACCAGACAACTCTCGACCTTGCCAAAGGCAACCTTCGCAGAGGACGTGCTGCTGCCGCTAACATTGTTCCAACAACCACTGGTGCAGCTAAAGCTATCAACTTAGTCATTCCAGAATTGAAAGGACGTTTGATGGGTGGAGCTCTCCGTGTTCCAGTCGTCGATGGTTCACTTGTTGACTTATCGCTCACTTTAAGCAAAAAAGTTACAGTAGAAGAAATCAATGCTGCGATGAAAAAAGCTAGTGAGACATATCTTAAAGATATTCTTGCATATACCGAAGAAGAAATTGTCAGTTCTGATATTCTTGGAGCAACTGCTGGATCAATATTTGATGCCACGCAAACAGTTGTCTTTGAAACACCAGAAGGACAGCAATTTGTCAAAGTCGTATCATGGTATGACAATGAATATTCTTACACATGCCAATATGTGAGATTAGCCGGTCACATGGCTAAAGTTCTTGGCGTTAAATAACTTAAGTTAATTAGATAGCGCCGCTCGTCGGCGCTTTCTTTTAAAAGGAAAACAATTATGAAAACAATTGAAGATTTAAAAAAATTAAAAGGTCAACGCGTTGTTGTTAGAGTAGACTTTAATGTTCCATTTAAAGATGGCAAGATTCGCGATGATAATCGTATCGTTGCTGCCTTGCCTACTATAAAATATTTAATTTCAAAAGGCGCCAGAGTCATTTTACTATCACACCTTGGTAAGATTTCTTATAAAGAGGCTCCTGAAGTCATTGAAGAGATGAAGAAGAAAAATTCTTTAGCACCAGTTGCAGTTCGCTTAAGCGAACTTATCGGCTCAAAAGTTGCTTTCTCTGAAGCGACTCGTGGAGAAAAGCTTGAATCAATGGTTAATGCCCTTAAGGATGGACAAATTCTTCTTGTGCAAAATACTCGTTACGAGAAGGGCGAAGAGAAAAACGATTCTGAACTTTCCAAAGATTGGGCAAAACTTGCCGATGTGTTCGTCATGGATGCCTTTGGATCCGCTCATAGAGCACACGCTTCGACTTATGGCATTCCTGCAATTTTAAAGAATGAAGGAAAAGAAGTCGCTATTGGATATCTCGTAGAAAAAGAAGTCGCAAATTTAAGCCGTTGCGTAAACGTTAAAACTTCGGATCGCCCATACGTGGCAATTCTTGGTGGGTTCAAAGTCTCTGATAAAATCAAAGTTATCGATTCGTTGTTAAAAAAATGCGACAAAATTCTCATTGGTGGCGCTATGGCATACACATTTGCAAAAGCCCTTGGAAAATCGATTGGTACTTCACCATGTGAAGATGACCAATTAGAATATGCTAAAAAGTGTTTAACAGAAGCTAAGGGTCGCATCCTTCTACCTGTCGATTCAGTTGCAACCAACGGTTTTGAAAATTGGACAAAGAAAATCTTGTGTGAAGATGGAAACATCCCAGATGGATTTGAAGGAATGGATATCGGGCCAAAAACCGCAAAACTTTATCAAGATGAAATTTTAAAAGCAAAAATGGTGTTTTGGAATGGACCAATGGGCGTTTTTGAACAAAAAGAATTTGCCAAAGGCACAATTGCGATTTGCGAAGCTATTGCAAAAGTTCCTCATTCATTCACCGTTTGCGGTGGCGGAGACTCTGCTGCAGCTGTTGCTGAATTTGGGTTCAAAGATAAATTCTCACACGTTTCTACTGGAGGCGGAGCTTCTCTCGAGATGATTGAAAATGATGGTCATCTCCCTGGAATCGACGTATTGAAGTAGATGAGAAATAAATTGCTTCTTGGAAACTGGAAGATGAATAAGACTCGTGAAGAAGCAAAAGCTTTTGTTACATCATCGAACAGTCTAGTTTCTATTGCCAAAGCCCATCATATCGATGTGGGTGTTGCTCCTACTTTTTTATCGCTTTGCCCTGTTATTAAACACGGACCAAAAGATTTAATTGTTGCTGCACAAAACGTTCATTTTGAAGATCATGGTGCATTTACTGGTGAAGTTTCTATTCCGATGCTTAAAGAACTTGGAGTTTCATGGGTTATTATTGGTCACTCTGAAAGAAGAGCCTATGACAACGAAACAAGCGAAAAATGTAACAAGAAAATTCTTGCTTTATTAGCAAACGAAATGGTTCCTGTCTATTGTGTTGGCGAAACATTAGCACAGTTTGAAGAAGGAAAAACAAAACAAGTTGTCGCTGAACAAATTAAAACTGGCTTGGCCAATGTCTTAAAACAAGATGCAAAGCATATTGTCATCGCTTATGAACCAGTATGGTCTATCGGGACAGGAAAAAATGCTTCACAAGCTATTGCTGAAGATGTTTGTGGATTTATTCGCGAACTTCTACGTGATCAATTTAATGATGTTGCAGATGACATACGTATTCTCTATGGCGGAAGTGTCAAGCCTGAGAACGTTAGAGAATATCTCTCAAGTCCAGACATTGACGGAGCTTTAGTTGGTGGCGCTTCATTAAAGGTTGATTCTTTTGAAGCATTAGTGAACAATATCATATAAGGCTAGGAGGTTACGATGATGAACGATCAAGAATTAGTATTTGAACAGAAACAAACTGGACACAAATTTTTAGGTGTTGTTTTCTTCTATATGTTTATCGGACTATTCATCACCGCTGGAGTAAGTGCTCTTTTAGGTTTACTTTTCAGCAATGTTTGGCCAATCACAGATTATTCAAACCCTGAGATCAACACTTATTATTGGTCTTATATGTGGGTTTTAATCGGGGCATCTATCGCCCAGATAGTTCTCGTGATTTGGATATCATTTGCGGTATTAAAATCAAACAAAAATATGTGGATTCCATATGTTTTATATTCAATTTGTATGGGAGTTCTCATTTCAAGTTTTACGATTTTTATTCCATTTTACATTTTGGCGATATCTTTTGGCTTAACATGTCTATGTTTTGGATCTATGGCCTTGCTTGGATATTTTGCCAAGGGCAACCTCAATAATATTGCTCTAGTGGCTATTGGTCTATTTGTCGGAGCGGCGTTTATTGGGTTATTCAACCTTTTCTTCTTTATTTGGTTCCCAGCTGCTTACGATATTATTTATCTCATCATATCGTTTGCTACCTTTGGTGCAATGATGCTCATCACAATGTATGATGTTTGGAAGATTAAGAAATTTACCGAAAGAGGAGAGACGTCAAATAATATTGCACTTTATTGTGCCTTTAATCTATACGTTGATTTCATTTATATCTTTGTTCGAATTGTCTACTTTGTCATGATTGCAAAAAGATAATATTGATTATTAGTAAAATAAATCCTAAGCGTAAAAACCTAGGATTTTTTTAATTCAATGTATTTAGTAATACTTCAAATTGGAAATAGTGATTGGAATTAAATTCATAGGGGAAAACATATATCGTGTGTTTTGACTGTGGAGCATCGGTTAAAGCTTTATATAGAATTGAATTATTATATTCTGATGATGTGTATAGTTTTTGCTCTGAGGAATTATTGATGAATAATGCTTTAGCAGTAATGGCATTTGTATAGGCAGAGTATGTGTTTTCATTGTACGTATCCTCTAAAACCATATATGCACTTCCAGATTTGTAATACAAATTGATATATCCATCGAACAAATACATCTTGCCAAATAGATTAGAATAGTTTGCGTTGGTAGGATAAGATGTTGGATTGTAATCTTTTCCCGGTTCGGTTTCGTAGAATTGTGACCCAGTTTTATTTGAGGCAAGCCCATTAATTTTAAATGTCTCAAAAGAGATTGATGTTTTTTCAATGGATGTACATTTTAATAAAACGGCTCCAGGTCTAAAGTTGTACATTTGTATTGCAATATATATTTTATATGTTGAATTATCGCTTATGATGTTATAGAAATTTTTTGCATCATACACCAGCAAAGAATTGCTATTATCAATAAAGATGATGTTGTTATCGTTTGTTGAAAGTTTATGTAAGCACATCACATCAACGGAGACAATTTTCCCGTAAGCCCGGCCTTTATTGTTCATTTTCATCTTGCCAATCTCTTCATACACATCAGCGATGTTTGTAAGAGGAGATGCGACATTGTCTAAATCAATATCTATACTATTTGAAGAAACTGAATATGAATACAAAAGCAATTCATTTTCTTGGCGATATAAAGAAGGATAACCTATAAGTGTAAGTGTAGATCCACTTTCATCACTTGTTGTCACATAAGTTTTTAATGCTTCGCGCGTTGTCAAATTGATTCGAAGGTAGAGGCTTCCGCTATTATCTATCGCGAGCATCTTATATCTTTCTGTCCCATAGTTTCCTTGCGTGGTTAAAGAATCTAAATCAGCATATATTTTAGCTTCGATTTTAACTAACTCATTACTATTAGCGATGCCAACGTCATTTGTGTTTGTTAAATTTGCACTAATTTCATTTACTTTTTTTATCGTGGAATATTCACTTGGCAAAACTACGCTTTCGCTAGATGAAGAATTATCATCTCCACTTGTAGTCGATGTCGAAGTATCTACTGATGGATTGTTCGTTATAGAAGTTGAGTCAGAACTAGAAATCGATTCATCTTCATTAGAATAATTTGAACCTTGTCCGCCACAAGATGAAATGAGAAAAATGATTGATAGAGTTCCTGCTAGCAAATATTTTGAGATTTTCATATGGTTATGAGTGTAAAGCAATTATTTCTTTAAAGCAAATTCTATTTGATATCTTTTGGCTAAATAAGATACGGTATCCTGCATCGTTTCTTGGAAAGGCCTTGAAGCAAAACCTAATTCAAGTTCAGCTTTTTGCGAAGTGAAATTTGAATTTACAAGAATAGTGGAAAGAGCATAGGGAGTAAATATTGGTTTTTGATGACGAGCTTTATAATGCAAAGTGATAAAAGGCATTACCAAATGGATAATCCAATGTGGGATACATATTTTGACTTGTTTAAATCCTGTGCACGCACTTGCAGCGTTAACTATATCTTTGATGCTCTGATATGAACCGCTTAAAATATAACATTCAGCATTTCTTCCGTATTCTACGGCAGCAATGATACCATTTGCTACATCGCGGACATCGACAACGTTATATCCCCCTCTAACAATAGCTGGTAAGTCATGTCTTAAATATTGAAGTATTAATTCGTTGATGTGACCTAAAAGATAATCATTAGGGCCAAGAATACCACTTGGGTGAACAATAGTGGCATTTATTTTCTTTTCTCGAGCCATTTTTAAAACGTAATTATTTGCTTCGGCTTTGCTTTTGGCATATGCTCCCTCAACATCATCAGGATTAAATGTTGAAACTTCTTTAATTATCGTTCCTTTTTTGCCTTCAGGAATGGCATGCACGGAAGAGACGTAAACTAATTTATCAATCCCAGTTAAAATTGCACAATCAACAACATTTTTGACCCCATCAACATTGACGTGATGAACCATAGGATCATATTTTTTCTGAATAGAAATGATTGCTGCGCAATGAATTAAATATCTTTTTGTATTGCTTATTCTTTGTCCAAGGAATTCAATGACATCATTTTTATTCGTGACATCACCAAATTTCAAAGTGAGATTTTGACTATTTGGGAAATCTTCAGGCTTTATCGATTTATCGCCAGGGAAAACTAGCCCTACAACTTGCTTGTTGTCAGATAATAACTTTAATGCGATATTCCTACCTAGGTGACCGCTGATTCCTGTAATATAATAAATCTCTTTCATAGTTATATTTTCTCATAGAAAATTATAATGTGTTCATCAAATGCATATTTTTATTAAAATCATATTGTTTTTCAAATTTTTATAAATGTATTAGAATAAAAACGAGGTGATAAATATGAAATTTTATAGATGTGAATTATGCGGTAACGAATTTGTGACTATTCACGATAGTGGTGTTAACCCAGTATGCTGTGGACGTCCTATGGTTGAACTTGTTGCAAATAGCAAAGAAAATGTGGCTTTGGAAAAACATGTCCCAGTTGTGGAAGAAAAAGATGGAAAAGTTATTGTTAAAGTTGGTTCAGTAGCCCATCCAATGCTCCCTGAACACCACATCGAATGGATATTCTTGCTTACAGATCAAGGATCTAAGACAAAAAAACTTCATCCAGGAGAAGCACCAGAAGCAATTTTTTCGCTCAATGAAAATGAAATTGTTTTGGAGGCATATGCTTACTGCAATCTCCACGGACTTTGGAAAAGTGAACAATAATAGATTTTAAAAAAGATGAAAAGCACTCGACACTTTGAGTGCTTTTTATTTATAAAGGTTATATTTGTTTTCTTTATATATATGCGTGCGCGCCTACCCACGATAGTGGCTACAATAAAAAAATTTTCAAAAAAGTGAAAAAACCGCTTGACTGAGATAAATGACAATGATAATCTATTCTAGCATGCACTTTAAGGGCAAGTCGCCCTATACGAGAGTATAGCATGCAGCTGATCTTTGAAAACTAAACAGATGTACAAACATTATAACGTCAATTTTTTTATTTTTGATAAACCAGATAATTATTTTGAACTAAGATAAACTTTTTGAGAGTTTGATCCTGGCTCAGGATGAACGCTGGCGGCGTGCCTAATACATGCAAGTCGAACGAGTGTAGCAATACACTAGTGGCGAACGGGTGAGTAACACGTAGGTAACCTGCCCTTCAGTTTGGGATACCCGAGGGAAACCTTGGCTAATACCGAATAATTCCAAAGGAGGCATCTCCTTTGGCTAAAAGAGGCCTTAAAGCCTCACTGATCGATGGACCTGCGGCGCATTAGCTAGTTGGTGAGATAACAGCCCACCAAGGCGAGGATGCGTAGCCGACCTGAGAGGGTGAACGGCCACACTGGAACTGAGACACGGTCCAGACTCCTACGGGAGGCAGCAG
>MTLE01001875.1_pt1 | contig 17226 bp, 10 predicted proteins | sample 1982461 | NCBI WGS metagenome assembly MTLE01 (sample SAMN05712605, study PRJNA340218) | biofilm metagenome | isolation source: sample SPL anode biofilm adapted to -200 mV | place: USA | collected 2012-02-03
CGCTCGTCACAGATCCTAGCGGATATGCTCCTCGCTCGCGCCTAGTCTATGCCCAAAATTCCTCGCCGCAAAACTCCAGCCAATTGCGAGACACTACACTTGGCGGCTGCCCATTTCTAGCCGGGGATGGATTTGCGGATCGTTATTCAGCAACAAAACATTTGCCAGGATTAAGTCCTTGCTGTTGAATGGGGGGGCATGAGATCGGTTCTACGCATCCTTTGGAACACAGGCAAGCGGCTGTTCGCGCCCCGGCAAGAACGGCTGAGCCGTTCCCATTTGGTGCAGATGTATTTGTCGCGCAATAACAACCTCACGGGCGTCAAGCCGCCCTTCGCGAGCAATCAGGAACGCTGCGAGGGCAAGTTCAGTTCCAACCGCCAGCGCGGTTAGTGTCCCAACCACCCGCTTGCATTTTCTGCTGCCGGGTGCCAATTCCTCTTTTTTTCTGTGGATATTCAAAGTGAAATCAGCCGTCGCCGGACGTTCGCGATCATTTCCCACCCCGACGCGGGCAAAACGACCATCACCGAAAAACTGCTGTTGTACGGCGGGGCCGTGCAATTGGCCGGCTCGGTGACTGCCCGCAAGAAGCAGCGCGCCACGGCGTCCGACTGGATGGAGTTGGAAAAGAAGCGTGGCATTTCGATCAGTTCCACGGTGCTGCAATTCGAGTACAACGGCTTTCGCATCAATTTGCTGGATACCCCCGGGCACAAAGATTTTTCCGAAGACACCTATCGCGTGCTCACGGCGGTGGACGCGGTGATCATGGTGATCGACGCCGCCAAGGGCATCGAGAGCCAGACGCGCAAGCTGTTCGAGGTCTGCCGCCAGCGGAAGGTGCCGATCTTCACGTTCATGAACAAGTGCGACCGGCCCACGCTGGAGCCACTGGGCTTGCTGGACGAATTGGAGCGGGTGCTCAAGATTCACGCGTTTCCCATGAATTGGCCGCTGGGCACGGGCAGTGATTTTGTGGGCGTATACGACCGGGCCGCGCGCCAGGCGCATTTGTTCGAGCGCACCGTGGGCGGGGCGTTCCGCGCGCCATTGCAGATCGGCCATTGGGGCGATAGCGTGGTGAAAGATCGCTTGCAGCCGGACGTTTTTGCCAAGGTTTCCGAGGAGCTGGAGATGTTGGAGGGCGCGGGCGCCACGTTCGACCCGCAGGCCGTGCTGGAAGGCAAAGTGACGCCGGTTTTCTTCGGCAGCGCCATGAATAATTTCGGCGTCCAGCTCTTGCTGGATGGCTTTTTGCGCTACTCCACCGCGCCCAAAGGCCGCCGCGCCCCGTCCGGGCAGATCGAGCCGGAGCATCCGGCCTTTTCCGGCTTCATTTTCAAAATCCAGGCGAACATGGACCCCAAGCATCGCGATCGCATCGCCTTTTTGCGGGTGTGCTCGGGCCAGTTCGAACGCGACATGACGGTGACGCATTCGCGCTCGGGCAAGAAGGTGCGCCTGTCCAGCTCGCACAAACTGTTCGGCAACGAACGGGAAACCGTTGATGTTGCTTTTCCCGGCGACATTATCGGCTTGGTGGGCCATTCGGATTTTGGGATTGGCGACACCTTGACCACCGATCCGGGCATCGTGTATCGCGAGATTCCGCGGTTTACGCCCGAGAGCTTCGCCTATTTGCACAATCCGAACACGGGCAAATATAAGCAATTCCGCCAGGGATTGGACCAATTGTTGCAGGAAGGAGTGATCCAAGTGCTGCAATTGCGCGATGCCATCGTGAAAATACCGCTCCTGGCGGCGGTGGGGCCGCTGCAATTCGAAGTCGTGCAGTTCCGGTTGGAGAGTGAGTATGGGGCGGAATCGCGGCTGGAATCGGCGCCCTGGAACGTGGTGCGCTGGCTGCCGCTGGACATCAAAGAGGAGGAGCTTGCGGCCATGAGTCTCCCCACCGGCTCGCGCGTGGCCTACGATAGCGGCGAGCATCCGGTGCTGTTGTTTCCCAATGAATGGGCGATGAATTATTTCTGCCAGACCAACGGCAAAGTGGCGCTGTCCGAATGGCCGCACGGGGACAACTACGCCCCGCATCCGGCGGCGGCTGAAGCCGCGATTTGAGGCCCGGGCGCGCTCGCTGGATCAGACGTGGGCGGCGGTTTTGAGGCTTTGCCAGAGGGCCCAGATACGGATGGGTTTTTCCAGGGTTTCATGGACGCCGTGCACCGCCAGTTTGGTGGCATCCACCGGGGCCGGGCTGGACATGAGCATCACCACATAAGCCGGGCTGAGCGCGAGGTGTTTCACCAATTGACGGGCTAACCCCCAGCCATCGACGCCGGTCATTCGTTCGGCAATGAAAATGAGGTTGTAGGGGGTGTCGGCCATGATTTGGCGTTTGACCATGCCCGCCGCTTGTTCGGCGTTGGAGGCCAGATCACAGGGAACTTGGGCGGCGGCAATCATTTGGCTTAACGCTTCACGCACGGCGGCGCTTTCCTCCACCACCAAAGCGCGCAGCAAACCCACCGGGATTGCCGGGCAGGACGCGAGCAAGGATTCGGAGCGTTTTTCCAGCGGGATGGTGATCCAAAACAGGGAGCCTTTGCCCAGGGTGCTTTCCACCCCGACCCGGCCCCCGAGGAATTCGGCCAGCTGGCGGGAGATAGCCAAACCGAGGCCCGCTCCGCCATACTGGCGAGTGTCCGAAGTGTCGGCTTGATGAAACGGCTGGAACAAGGTCGGCAGCAGTTCGGGCTTGATGCCCAGGCCGGTGTCCCGAACCTGGAAGCGGACGCGCACGTTGGTGGAATCTTCGCTTTCGACCTCCGCCCGGACCGAGACTTCACCGTGGGCGGTGAATTTGATCGCGTTTTCGATCAAGCGCGTGAGGATTTGCCCCAGCCGTTCGGAATCGCCTTCGACCAGCGCTGGCAATTGCGGCGAGAGGTGGCAAATCAATTCCAGCCCTTTGGCTTGGGCCTGGGCTGATTGGGCCCCAACCCATTGCTCCACCATTTCGGGCAAATTGAATTGGTTCCTCTGCACTTGCAGTTTTCCCGCATCAAGCTTGGCGTAATCGAGGATGTTGTTGATGGTTCCCATCAGGCCTTCGGCGCTCGTGTTGAGAGTGTCGGCAAAATCCTTTTGCTCCTGGCTCAGGTCGGTCGAAAGCAGCAGCTGTGACATGCCCATGATGCCGTTCATCGGGGTGCGCAATTCATGGCTGATCGTGGCCAGAAATTCGCTTTTGGCGCGGCTGGCGGCGTCCGCCGCGTCTCTGGCCTGCTCCAGCTCATGGTTGCTGATTTCCAATTCGGCGCGCTGGCGTTCGAGCACGTGGCGCGCGGCCTCCGCCGCTTCCTTGGCCGCGGCCAGCTCCTGGTTGTTGGCTTGCAGCGAGGCGCTTTGTTGCGCGAGCATTTGGTTGGCCCGGCGCAATTCCTCGTACAAATGAACCTTGGAAATGAGCAAAGCGGCGCGGCTGGCCAAGGTGTTTAAAAAGTCATGGTCTTCTTGCTTGAATTGGCGTTGCTCGCTATCCAAGGCAAACAGCACCCCATCCACGCGCAGGTCGTTGAGCAGGGGCAAAATAAAATACGCCTTGAGCAGCGCGGAGGGGAACATGGCTTGCACACCCATGGGGTCCTGGGAAGCGTCGGGGATCACGAGGGATTCTTTGTTCACCATGATCCAGTGCAACAAGGTGCCTTGAGCGCTCATTTCCGGCGGGAGCAATGCGAGCGGCTCCAAGCCGGGTATGGTGCTGGCGCCGACGAGGAATTCCCCGCTGGCCGGCTCCCATAATAGGATGCACGCGCCCGCCGTGGAGGGCAGCAAAGCGCAAGCCGTATCCACGATTTTGCCCAACGCGGAAAACAGCTGGCCCGGCTCATCGACCACCAGCTGGATTTGCGCGATCGAAGCCTGGCGGCGGTACTGCAATTCCAGCCGCTGCCGCTCGATTTGCAGCGCGAGTTCGGCGGCCTTGCGTTCGGAAATGTCGCGGATGACGGTGATCATCAGCGTTGGCTCATCTTCCGAGGCCGCGCGGTTGAAGATTTCCACGTGGAATTCCTGGCCATTGCGCCGCAAGGCCACCGCGTCAAAGGGCTTGAAATTTCCCAGTTTGAGGCTGTCCGCCACCGCGATGCGGCAGCTGGGAGCCATGAACGTGCTGAGGTTTTTATCGATTAATTGGCTGGCGTCATCGTAGCCGAGCATGGTCACCAAGTTGGGATTGCAATCGGTGATGACGCCGCGCTTATGAAAGGCGATGCCTTCCGCAGTGGCCTCGGATAGGCGGCGGAAACGGCCTTCACTCGTGCGGGATACCGAGGTGGCGGTTTCGAGCGATTGGCGTTGCGCGTCGTGGTTCAGCATCATCCAGCGTTCGTGGCGCGCCGCCTGGTAGCGGCCAGCGTGGATAATGACCGCGAGCACCGCGTTGCCGAAAATGCCCGCCGCCAAAGGCCAGATTTGAGAAAATGCATGCGCTGGATAAGCCAGGTAAAACCACCCGCCACCTGCCAGCAGAATGACTATCAAGAGCCACCCGGTGGATAAAAACAAACCGCCGGCGGCCACCATGGCCAGCATGGCCAGGAGCGATTGCAGCACCAGGCCCGAGTCGCCTCCTTGCCGCAGATGCATTGCCATGAACACATTGGCCAAGATCAAGCCGGCGGCAAAGGTGCCCAGTGGGTGCGCCCATACCGTGGGCAATTTGCCCCATCCGGCCAGCACCCGGCCAAGCAGCATGCACCCCGCCGCAATCCCTGCCAGGCGAAACTCCGGGGAGTTGAAATTAAAATTCTCCCCATAGCCAATCCAGACGGACCAGCCGATCAGCAGCAAGGCCAGGAAGCTTAGCAGAGGGCGCAAATGGCTGAGGACCAGCCCATCCACGGCAGCCTGCAATTCCTGGCCGGTGGCTTCTCGCGAGGCGCTTGGAGTGACGGTATCCATCGGCGCGACACTATTAACACTAGACATGAGTTGTGATTAACCAACACTTTCACCAACCGGACGCGCGCAGGCTGCGGTCCGGACACCTGAAAAAATCCAAAGCTGACGCCCTATTTAGCACGTTCGCGCTGGGCGAGCCGATGTTTCATGACGAACGTGAGCGATTTCACGGTGAGTTCGATGAACAAAAAGGGCTTGGCGATCAAATCATTGCCCCCGCTCAAGCTGGAGCGCGCGCGGCTTTCGAAATCGGTCATGCCCGTGACAAACACCACCGGGGTGGTTTGATTCGTGGGCATGGCTCGCAATTGAGAGCACAATTCAAAGCCGTTCATGCCGGGCATGTCGACGTCTAGAATGATCAAATCGTAAGTCGTCTTGCTAATCCTTTCCAAAGCTACCATGGGGTCTTCCACCGCTTCGGATTTCAACTTCGCTTTATCTAAAGCATAGACCACCGCCCGGCGGGAAATAATTTCGTCGTCCACCACCATAATGTTGACCGGGGGCGAATCCATCAGGCTCGGGCCTTGGCCTTTTTCAAACAATACTCCCAGGAAATCCATGCTATGGGCCAGGGTGCGAGTTGTGGAAATCGTGATGTTTTTGGGCTTGTCGTTCAGCTCTTTGAGGAAGGCTTCCAGCGCCGATCCCATTTGGGCGATGTTGTGCAAGCCCACGATGGCGGCGTTGCCGGTCAGGGCGTGCACTTTGCGGTAAAGATCCAGCAATTGCGCCATGCGCGAAGAATCTTCACCGCCTTTGAGAAAATCATGCAGATTGCGCCGCAGCATGTTGAGGGTTTCCGGGGTCGATTCCAGAAACGACTTCATTAATTGCGTCTGAAACTCGGCATCTCCATCCTCCACGGCGGAGGGGGGCGTCAGGGCCGCAGGAGAGGCAGCTGTGGCCGGGGTAGTTGCCGGAGGCGGGCTCGCGGGTTTATCTCCCAATGAAGCGGGAGGAGTGGAAGTCGCGGGAAAGGGAATGCCGCTGCGTTTGGCGGGCGCCGGGGTTGGCGGCGCAGCCGGCGCTGCGCCTGGAGTCGTGACATTAACTGGCATGCCAATGCCCGAATAGCGTGTTGGGGGTGGAGTGGCGGGAACGGCCGGAGAAGTGGCGGGCGCGGCGGGTGCCGCCGGCGCTTGAGCGAAGCCAGGCTGAGTGGCCAAAGTGCCTTCGATGGCCGGCGCGGCGCCGGGAAACAAGGCTTGATTGAACGCGTCCACCACTTGCTTGGGCGTCAAGGCGGCTTTATTAAAAACTTGGGTGGCCCCGGCGTTGATCGCCTCTTGAACCATGTTGGGCAAGTAGGCGTTGGTGAAGACCAGCACGGGCATTTGCTGAAATTGCTTTTGCGCCCGGATTTTTTTCAAAATCTGGATGCCGTCCATTTTGGGCAACATCAAATCCAGCAGCACCGCGTCGGGACGGGTCTCATGGATCCGGTAGAAACCGGTTTGGCCATCAGGCGCAATCTCGACTTGAAAACCTTCTTTATCCAGCCGGCTGCGGTAAATGCTGGAAATGATCGGGTCGTCTTCAACGATTAAAACTTTGGTCATATGCGTTACTGGCTCGCCGCCAGCCTCCTAGATTTAAAATACATTAGCTGGTTCGATACGGCGCGAGAAATGATTGAATGGCGGCAAATTCCAGATTTACCTGGGCCATGGCTTCCTGGGCCCGCTCGAGGCTGCCCTGGATAGCCATCGTCTCCAATTCCTTCAGCGGGTTGTAGATTCCCGTCATGCCGCAGGTTGCGCTGGCTCCCGCGCTGCTGTGAGCCAAATGCTGCACTTCTTTGACCGAGCAGTTTTGCACGGCGGCTTGCAGTTTGACCAAACGGCCTTCCGTTTGGGATAAGTACAAGTCGACCAACTCCCGCAAGCTGGCGGGATCGTTGTTGGCGAACTCCATCAACCGTTCCATATCCACTGGCGGGGGGGAGGCAGGGGCCACGGGCGGCGGCGGTGATGGTGGAGGTGGGGCGGTAAAGATCGCGGTTGGCGCCGGGCCCGATGCCGCCACCAACATGGGTTGCGCCATGGCCGCGGCGGCCGCCAGCACCGGTTGGTTCCGGGGGGGCAGCGGGCCGTTTGCATCGCCATTGCGCCGTTGGTTAATGGAGGCGCCCCAGTGCTCCAAGGCTTCTTGCAGCGCTTCGGAGCGCACCGGCTTGCTCAAAAAGTCATCCATGCCTGAACCGAGGCATTTTTCCCGGTCCCCCGGCATGGTGCGCGCAGTCAAGGCGATGATGACCGCTGCCTGTGGCTGTTCACTGGTGGCCAGTTTTTCCAGTTCCAAATGGCGGATGCGCTGAGTGGCCTCTAACCCATCCATTTTGGGCATTTGGACGTCCATGAACACTAAATCGTAGCCGCCTTTTTCGATGGCTTGCACCGCTTCCAAACCGTCGTTGGCGACATTGGCTTTGTAGCCCAGGCGCTGCAGCAGGCTCAGCAGCACCTTCTGATTGATGTTGTTATCATCCGCCACCAGGATTTGGAGCGGATACCGGCTGCCCAATGTCGGAGTGCTCGCGGCCGGCCGTTTGGCAGCCAGGGCTGGTGCCCGGGATAAAATCGGAGTGGATGCCGGAGAAAGGGACGGTTCTGTGCGGGTTTTATCCAGCGCCCGCCGCAAGGCGGCATGCAACGCCGTTTTCTTCACGGGTTTATTCAGCGTGGTGGTGAACACCCCGGGCAAGGTTTGCAGCGCGGGATTTCCTTTGCCCGGAGGCGCGATCAAAATCAAGGGGCAGGCTTTTTTGCCGGCGCGGCGCAGGAGCGCGGCCGAAAGGGTGGCGGCGTCGATTCCGGGCAGGTTGGCGTCGAGCAGCACCACATCGCACATCTCGCTTTGGGCCAGTTGTTGCAGCAGGCTGGCGGCACTGTCCGCCTCGCTAAGGCGGGAGCCCCAGGAATCTAGCAGGTGGTTGATCTGGGTGCGCACGGAAGCGCAATCATCCGCTAACAGGACTTGCAGCCCCTGCAACCGGTTGTCCGGCGGAATCGGCGTGGCTACGGGCAACGGATCGGCGGTCTGCAGCTGCAAAGTGAAAAGGAATGTGGAGCCTTGGCTAAAGACGCTTTCCACCCACATGCGGCCACCCATCAGTTCGGCCAAGCGTTTGCTGATGGCCAAACCCAAGCCGGTGCCGCCAAATTTGCGGGTGGTGGAGGCATCCGCCTGGCTAAAGGATTGGAATAAACGGCCAATTTTCTCCTCGGGGATGCCGATGCCGGTGTCGCGCACGCTGCAGCGCAAGCGCAAGGTGCCGGCGGTTGGAGGCGCCTCCAAGCCGAGGTGGACCGCGATTTCTCCTTTGGCGGTGAATTTAGCCGCGTTGCCAATCAAGTTGACGAGAATCTGCCGCAGGCGAGTGGGATCACCACAAACCCATTCTGGCACGCCGTCATCGACCATGCCGGTTAAATCCAGGCCCTTTTCACCGGTCTTGGCGCCGAGCAAATCGAGCACTTCCTCCAAGCAGACCCGGGGTTCGAACGGGCGCGATTCCAATTCCAGCTTGCCGGATTCGATTTTGGAAAAATCCAGGATGCTGTCGATGATGTTGAGCAGGGCGTCGCCGCTGGAGCGCATGGTCTCCGCCAAATCGCGCTGTTCCGGCGTTAGTTCGCTTTGCAGCAGCAGGCCGGTGAGGGCGATCACGCCGTTCATCGGCGTGCGGATTTCATGGCTCATGTTGGCCAGGAATTCGGATTTGGAGCGGGTGGCATCTTCGGCGGCCTCGGCGGCCTTGCGGGCGGCCACGAGCTCCTCGTGCGATTTGTTGAGCAGGTCCTGCAGTTGCTTGTTGCGCAGCGCGGCCCGGACCCGGGCGCGCAACTCGGCCGGCTGAAAGGGCTTGGTGATGAAGTCGGTGGCCCCCAGGTCGAACCCGCGGACTTTGTCGTTGAGGCTATCCCAAGCCGTGACCATCACGATGGGGGTGAACAGGAGCTGCGGATCGGCTCGCATCAGCCGCAAGACTTCGAATCCGTTCATTTTCGGCAGGCCAACATCCAGCAAAATCAAATCGAATCCGCCTTCTTTGCTCAGTTCCAGGCCGGTCTCGCCATCATACACCGGCACAATCTCGCGGGATTCTTCCCGCAAACTCTCGCTCACGAGAGGCGCCATTTCGGGCGAATCATCGATCAGCAAGATTTTAGCGGGTGAAACGTCGTTCATAGTGGGGATTAAGCCTGGGTTGGCGGGTTGCCAGGGCCCGTGGCGGTGACTTCATTCAGGGCGGATTTAACCCGTCTGAATTCAGCGATGATTTGTTCGATTTGCGGGGCTAAACCGGTGGTTTCACCGGCGCGGACCACTTTTTCCAGTTGCGCGCACAGGGCCGATAAATGTTTTGCGCCCAAATTGCTGGCACTGCCCTTGAGGCTGTGGGCTTGGCCCGAAATCCGGGGCCAGTCGCTGGCCGCCAAGGCGGTTTGCAATTGGTCTAAACGCGGCTGGGCATCCGATAAAAATAAATCGACCAATTCGAGCACCGGGTCTGGCTCTCCCGGTTCCTGCAGTTCCCGCAGGCTCCGCAAGACCTCCATATCGATGGCGGGCGGCAGATTGGGCGCGGGTGCGGCCACGGAGGGGGTGGCGCTCGTGGTGGCCACGCTGGGGCTGATTTTGTTGAGGGCCAATTGCGCCCGTTCCAGCACGGACTGCAAATCGGCCATTTGCACGGGCTTGGAAATATAGTCGTTCATGCCTGCTTCGAGGCATTTTTCGCGGTCTCCCTGCAAGGCATGGGCCGTGAGCGCGATCACGTAACACGGCACGCGGTTGGCGCCCCAAGCGCCGGATTGCTCTTTTTGGCGCACCCGCCGGGTGGCTTCGTAGCCATCCAGTTCGGGCATTTGGCAGTCCATGAAGACCACTTCGTAGGGGATGCTTTTGAGGGCTTCGAGCACCTCCAAGCCATTGCCCACCGCATCGGCTGCATAGCCGAGTTTGTTGAGCTGCCGCAAAGCGACTTTTTGGTTTACCGGGTTGTCCTCCGCCAACAAAATTTTCATGGATTTGCGCCTTTCCCCCTCTTCAGCGGTGCGCCCGGCCGCAGGTTCGGCTATCGGGCGCGGTGCTTCAATTGCCTCGCTAGTCTGCCCGACCACGGTTGCCAGGCAATCGAAAAGGCGGGACTTTTTCACGGGTTTAACCAAAAAAGCGGCCAGCCCGGCGGCTTGGATTTGATCCTGCAAAATCCGATGGCCCATCGAGGTGAGCATGATCAACTTGGCGTTGGCTATGGCTGGGTCGCGTTTAATCTCCCGGGCTAAAGTGAGGCCGTCCATTCCGGGCATCTGTTGATCTAACAGGACGACATCGAACGGTTGCCCCCGGAAGGCATGTTCCCGGAGCAAGGTTAAGGCTTCCGGGCCGCTGGCGCATTCTTCACATTCCAAGCGCCAGGATTTAACTTGCAGGCGCACGATTTGGCGATTGGTGGCGTTATCGTCCACCACGAGCACCCGCAGCGAGGCCAAATCTCGCACGGGACGAGTATCCGCCGAATTTTCCGAGCCCAGCGGCAGGTTCAATTCGAACCAGAACTCCGATCCCTTGCCTTGCGTGCTGATAGCGCCAATCTGGCCCCCCATCATTTCCACCAATTGTTTGGAAATCGCCAAACCGAGCCCGGTGCCGCCATATTTGCGGGTCATGGAGCCGTCGGCTTGTATAAAGGCCTGGAAAACCGAGGCCAAGGCTTGGGGATTTATGCCGATGCCGGTGTCGGTAACACTAAAGCGTATCTTGGCCCGGTTTCCATTCTGGCTGGAGAGGCCAACTTTGACGACGACCTCGCCCGTTTCGGTGAATTTCACCGCGTTAGTCAGCAGGTTCAGCAGGATTTGGCGCACCCGGCCCGGATCGCCTTTGACCGTGGCGGGCATGCCGGGCTGCATCCAGAGGAGTAATTCCAAATTTTTATTCTGAGCGCGCGGGGCGACTAAGTCGACCGCGCTTTCCACCATTTCGCCGAGGTTGAAATCAATGAGCTCAAAATGCAGTTTGCCTGCCTCGATTTTAGAAAAGTCGAGTATGTCATTAATAACGGTGAGCAGGGCGTCGGCGCTGGAGCGGATCGTGTCGGCAAAGTCTTTCTGCTCCGCATCAAGCTCCGTTTCCATCAGCAACCCGGCCATGCCGATGATGGCATTCATGGGGGTTCGGATTTCATGGCTCATGTTCGCCAGGAACTCCGATTTGAGGCGGGTTGATTCCAGCGCGGCGTCGCGCGCCAACTCCAGTTCCGCCTCGGTTTTTTTCAGCTGCGTGATATCTTTGGAAATGCCGATGGTGCCAATGATGGCGCCATGTTTGTTGCGGAAGGGCATTTTGGAGCTGATCACGTAAGTGACCTGTCCATCCGGCCAGGTCTCTTTCTCGACCTTGCCCAACATCGGTTTGCCCGTGAGAATGATGCGCTGTTCATCTTCGAACGCCTGGCGGGCGTGCTCTTCCGTAAAGAAGTCGAAATCCGTTTTGCCGATGACTTCATCTACGCTGGCCACATTGAAGATGCTCGCCATCCCAGCGCTGCAACGGATGATCCGCGATTTGGTGTCTTTGAAGTAGACCGGATCGGGCACGTTATCCAGAAAACTGCGTAGCAACTCCCGCTCGTAAGCCAAATCTTCCTCGGTTTGTTTGCGCTCCGTGACGTCCCAGAAAATGCCTTGCGTGCCCAAGATGTCACCTTGGAAATTGCGGATCGTCGATTTAACGACGTGGACATAGCGCTTTTGGCCTTTTTGAGTTTGATGCGCTTCCACCGTGTCGAACACTTCGCCCGTCCGCATCAGGCGTTCATCGTCCAGCTGATATTTCCGGGCCAAGTCTTCCGGAAAAAGGTCGAAATCGGTTTTGCCCAGCACCTCCTCTAGTGGTTTGCCGATCGTTTCGCAGAACCGATGGTTGGCGAAGGTAAACCGCCCTTGTTGATCTTTGCGGTATAGATTCTGCGGGATCGATTCCACGAGGGAATGATAGAAGACTTCGGATTCTTTGAGCGCATCCTCGGTGCGCTGGTTTTCCGCCAGAGTTTTCGAAAGATCGGCCAGATTTTTCCGGAATTCCATCTGGCTGACCACTTGGTGGGCAATAATTTTGAGCGCCTCCATCTGGCTGGCTTCCAATTGCCGCTCGGCGTGGTCCATGACAAATAAACCGCCGAGCACCAACCCGTCCACGTTGACTAAAGGCACCCCCGCATAAAAGCGGATGGCCTGGCATTTATTCTCCAACACTAATTTTTGAAACCGGGGGAGGGTGGCCAAATCGGTAATGATCAACGGCTCTTTGCGGTCGACCACCAGTGAGCAAAAAGCCAAATCCCGAGGAACTTGTTCGGCCACAATGCCGTGCCGCGCTTTAAACCACACAAAGTCTTGTTCTACCAAACCAATTCCAGCCATCGGGGTTTGGGCCGCCCAGGCAGCTAGACGCGCTAAATCGTTGAATACCGCTTCCGGTGGTGTGTGGACTATTTCATAGCGTCGCAAGGCCTCCAAGCGGGCCATCTCATTTACGCTCAGAGGTGGCTGCGCCGGGCAGTTATTCGTAGTATTTTGCGACTCCAATGAATGCATTCGAGCAGTATATCGGCAAATTCTGGTCACAGGTTTAGCTCAAACCCTCTCCCTTTGCTGGGTTTGCGACGCACGCTGTTTCCGTTCAGCTTTCAGTTCCTTTGCCCGTCGGCTGGGAACCCGTCATTATTCCCCAAAAGTCATCCGTTTTCCAATCGAAGCGGAATTTGTATTCCATTGATTACAAATAAATAACAATCCGAAGAATCCGCTTTTTACCCTCCTGATCTAAAGACCCGTCCAATACTTCCCCACACTTAAGAAAATTGGATTAGCGGCATTTTTATATTACAGGAGAAGTTTAGGCAAGTCTTGCCGGGTGAAGTTTTTAACATTAAACTGCGCATCATGGCACTGCCTGTTATCGATCCCCACCAAATGCGGGTATGGGAAGCGGCCTCTTGGGCGGCTGGCCGTTCCGAAGCGGCGGTTATTCAGCAAGCCGGGAAAGCGGTGGCTCGGGTGGCCGAACGCCTGACCGAACCGGAAGAAGCCATATTAATTCTCGCAGGAAAGGGGCACAACGGCGACGATGCCCGAGCCGCCGGCGAAGCCTTGGTGGGACGCACGGTTTCCTATTTGGATGTGGCCGATCCGGAGCTTTCACTCAGTGTTTTAGAGCAAGCGCTTGCCCGCAAGCCGGCGCTGGTCATTGATGGCTTGTTTGGCATTGGCCTTAACCGCCCGCTGAGTTTGGCCTGGCAACAATTTATTGAAAGCGTCAACCAGAGTGGCTGCCCGGTCTTGGCGGTGGATGTCCCTTCCGGTTTGAATGCCGCCACGGGTGAAACCTATGGGACCGCCATACGCTCCCAGCTGACATTAACCCTGGGCGCTCCCAAAATCGGGCTGCTCACGGCTCCGGCTTGGCCTTACACCGGAAAAGTGGAAGTGGCTGCGGATATTGGACTTATACCTTGCCCTTGCGCTAGCGAAACGCACTGGCTCGAAGCGGGTGATTTCGCCGACTGGCCCCCGGCCCGAGGCGCGGCCGGCCATAAAGGGGCCTATGGACATGTGTTAATCCTCGCGGGCAGCATGGGTTACCATGGGGCGGCGGTGCTGGCGGCTCGCGGTGCTATGCGCGCCATGCCGGGATTGGTTACCGTATGGACCGCAGCTTACGCCCCGGTAGCGGCGCAATTGCAGGCGGCCATGGTTTTTCCCTGGAGTGAAACGCGCGATCTGCCCGCTTCGATCAGTGCCCTGGTGGCAGGTCCCGGCCTGGCGGCGGATGATTGCCCGGAAGCCTTGCGCCAGCGGGTAATTGACCTTTGGCAGCATTCGCCTTTGCCCATGGTAGTGGATGCTTCCGCTTTAGATTGGTTGCCGGCGCAAGCGGAGCCTTCCACGACGGCGCCGCGGGTGTTGACCCCGCATCCCGGCGAGGCGGCGCGCCTGCTGGGGCAAACTTCGGCGCAAGTTCAAGCTAACCGGCCGCAAGCCCTGCGCGCCTTATCACGGCGTTATGGCGGGGCATGGGTGGTGCTGAAGGGGCATCAGACGTTGATCGGCCGCAGTGGCGGCGAGTATTGGGTTAATCCCACCGGAAATCCGTGGATGGCCCAAGGTGGCAGCGGCGATTTGCTGGCGGGATTGCTCGGGGGCTTGCTGGCCCAAGGCGCGCATCTCGGCTCGAATTTGGCCAAAGCCATTACTTATGGTGTATGGCGCCATGGCTTGGCGGCGGACTGCCTTCAATCTCGGCATGAGCCGTGGACGATTGAGGATTTAGCCCGAATCCTATGATGAAGGAGGGGGGGCATCGTTGGGTGTTAGTCCGTCCAGCTCAATGCCTGACAAGGGCAAACTCCTGACCGTTCCCCGGTGTGGCACTATCCTAGGAACTTGCCCGGGTTCAAAATGCCCTTGGGATCGAGCGCTTGCTTAATGGTGAGGTGCAAGGCGTTCGCGGTGGGAGGAATCGCTTGCGGCCACCAGGGTTTGCGCGATAGGCCCACGCCATGTTCTCCGGTGATGACTCCGCCCCAGGAGAGAATTTTGGCGAATAACTGGTCGAGCACCGCGCGGCTGGCTTCATCCGAACCCGGTTTCTTGTCGTCCACCATCACGTTGGCGTGGATGTTTCCATCCCCGGCATGCCCGAAACAGGCAATCGGGAAACCGCTTTTCTTTTGCAGCTTGGCGGTGAACTCGAACAAATCCTCCAACCGGCCGCGGGGCACCACGATGTCTTCGTTGAGCTTTTGCAGGCCGGTATCGCGCAGGCCGTAGGAAAACTCCCGGCGCAACTGCCAAATGGTCTCGCATTCGGCGTCGCCAAAGGCGCGTTTCACGAATAGCGGGGAGAATTTCCGGGTGATTTTCTCGACTTCGCGCAGTTCCTGGCGCACGGATTTTTCCTGGCCGTCTAGCTGCACAATGAGGTGCGCCTGGCAGCCGTCGAGCATTTTGCTGCCGGTCCGCTTGCGGGCGGCGGCGAGGGTGAACGCGTCCGCCACTTCCAACGCGCAGGGGAGGAAGCCCGCCGCAAAAATCGCGCGAATCGCCTGGGCATCCTGAGCCATGGAACCATATCCCACGGAGAGGCAGGCGCGGAACGGGGGCAGGGGAATCAGCTTCAACGTCGCTTGGGTAATCACGCCCAGCATGCCTTCGCTGCCGACAAATAGGCGCCCGAGATCAAACCCGGTTTTGTTTTTATGGGTGCGGCTGCCGAGGTTCACGAGCGTGCCATCGGCCAGTACCACTTCCAACCCCAGCACGTAATCGCGCGTGACGCCATATTTGAGGCAGCGCGGCCCGCCCGCGTTCGTGGCGATGTTGCCGCCAAGATAGCAATCGGCCCGGCTCGCGGGATCGGGCGGGTAATACAGCCCCTTGGCCTCGGTTTTTTCCTGAAGCTTGCTGGTGACCACCCCGGGTTGAACCACCGCGACGAAGTCATCCGAGTTGATTTCCAAGATGCGGTTCATCTTGGCCAGGGATAGCACAATGCCGCCTTGCACGGGCACGCAACCGCCCGCGTAACCGCAGCCGGCGCCACGGGCCGTCACGGGTATGCCCAGTTCATTCGCGAACTTAAGGGTGGCGGAAACGGTTTTGGTGGATTTGGCCAGCACCACGGCATCGGGCAAATGCGTGGCTTTCCACTTGTCGCCGGCATGGTCTTGCCGGGTTTTTAAATCGTCGCGAAATTCTCCGGAGGGTATTAGGCCGCGCAATTCGGCGAGGCGGCTCTGCCAAGGCTCGTTCATGAGGTTTGCTTGTCTTCGATCAGGGCCCGCGCGTCTTCGGCCTGGTCCGCGGGCACTTGCACGCGAATGCCGCCCGCCGCCATGGCGTAGCCATCCATGCTCAAGGCGGACAATTCATTGGCCACGGTGACCAAGAATCCCGCGGCGTCCAGGCGGGAATGCACCAATTGAGCGTCGGCGGGGCTAAACGCGGTATAGACGGTTACCCAAGTCATGTGATTGAAAATAACCGATTTGGCAGGCAATTCAAGCGGCATCCCCGGGTTTGAGATCCGCAAAGACAATCACCCCCGCGCCCGTTTGGTGCAGACTCAAGACCTGCACATCCACCGTGCTTCCCAGCATGGGCTGCGCTTGGTTGACGACCACCATGGTGCCATCGGGCAAATACCCCACGCCCTGGCCCTTTTCCTTGCCTTCGCGCGCGATTTTGATGGTGAATATCTCACCCGGCAAAATCACGGGCTTGAGGATTTGCGATAGGGTGTTGAGGTTCACGTGGGGCACTTTCTGCAATTCGCAGATTTTGCCCAAATTAAAATCGTTCGTGTACAACCGGCCATTCAGCAGATGGGCCAGCTTAAGGAGTTTGGAATCGACTTCGGTTTCTTCCGGCACGTCGGCTTCGTGGATTTTTACTTCCATGCGGCTGTTGCGCTGGATGCGGTTCAACATGTCCAGGCCGCGCCGGCCTTTGGCGCGTTTGATGGGATCTTTCGAATCCGCTAGCGCCTGCAATTCTTTAAGCACAAATCGCGGCACCACCACCACGCCTTCCAAGAAGTTGGCTTCCATCAGGTCCGTGATCCGGCCGTCGACAATCACGCTGGTGTCCAGCAAGAGCAAGTTTTCCGGTTTGCTTTGCGAGGCAAAACGCACAAAAGGAATGATCAGGTAGAAATCCTCCTTATTACTGCGCAGCGCCAGCACCATGCCAATATAGCCAAATCCAATAAACAGGCAGAGCCGCAAGATCCACTGGCCGGCTTCGCTCGCGAACATGAACAATTGGGAACGGTCCACTAGCCAAGCCAGGATGGCCCCCAAGAACATCCCGAAAGTGGAGGCGGAGAAGGCGCGCAGGGAAAAGCCTTTGAGCATTTCATCCACCGCGATAAGCAACCCCCCAAAGCCAAACCCCATCATCATGCCGGCGATGGGGCCGCCGCTGAACATATCGGGGCGGACTTGATGCACGGCGTACCCGCCGGTGATGCAGAGCATTAAGAAGAATATGCGGACGACCCAAAGTGACATACTTATTTGTTACCGCGTGTTCCCGCTACGTTTTGCGATCGAGTATTTAACGGCGTGGCAGCTTTTTCAAGGAATAACACAAGAATCGCGGCACTTCGAGCGGACTTTCGATGCCTGCCTGATCCTCTAGTGTTGTGTCTCGCAATTGTCAGGAGTTTTGTTGCGCCGATTTTGACCTGGGGCAAGGCACGAGGAAGGGAGTGTATCCCCTG
>MTLE01001333.1_pt1 | contig 17186 bp, 9 predicted proteins | sample 1982461 | NCBI WGS metagenome assembly MTLE01 (sample SAMN05712605, study PRJNA340218) | biofilm metagenome | isolation source: sample SPL anode biofilm adapted to -200 mV | place: USA | collected 2012-02-03
ATGAGCACCGCGTCGATATCCTTGCGCGCCAGCATTTCGCGCAAATCCCGGTACATGGCGCAATCCGTGTTGCCGTAGAGTTCGTCGGCCATTTTTTTGACGACTTTGCGGCGGCCTTCCTTGACGTCGCAGATGGCCACGAACTTCACATCCGGCTCATGCACGAAACAATCCAGCACCAGCGTGCCCCGGCCGCCGATGCCGATGGCGCCGAGCACGATTTTTTCACTGGGAGGCGTGGCTCCTTCGCGGCCGAGCACCGAGCTGGGGAGGATCAGCGGGGCGGCGATCAAGGCGCTGGTTTGGGCGGCCAATTTCAGGAACTGGCGGCGGCCCATGGAGAGGTTGGAGGCCGGGCGTGATGGCCGGGCGGAACTAGCCGAATTTGCAATGTTTTTTTTCATGTTGTCGGTTCCGGACAAAATCGGGTCTTCCTAAGTGCTTTGACTTATAGTTGCGACCGCGCCCGCGCCGTGTCAACGCATTCGACTGGCAATTTTATCCTGGTGCGTGGCGGGATAATACGGGATTGGCCAGCCGCCGCACCCGCTTGGGGCGCGAACCTGGCTGGCCAAAAGGTCACAATAGGCGGGTTTAATCGGTGACTTGCGGGGTGCCTTTGAGCTCCAGGACGATCACGGTGTCGATGGTATCCGGCGTCACTTCCGGCAGGCTAAGGGTGGTGGATTGGCCGGGGGTCACTTTCACTTTCGCGCTTTTTTGGCCCAGGATATAAGCCTTTTTCACGGGGGAGGACAGCGGCAACGTCAGGGTGCCATTCTTCGGCCAGTCGAACACGTGCAAGTAGAGTTTCCCCGGTTTCTGCGTGCAGCGCCCGAACTCCAGCTTCTTGAACGGGCTGGCGGTGGTGCCGTAGATGGATTCGTGGTTCACTTCCATCCAGCGGCCGATCTCGGCCAGGCGTTCGACGCTGGCGAGCGGGAATTCGCCCTCCGCGGTTGGCCCCACGTTCAGCAGGTAATTGCCGCCTTTGCTGGCGCAATCCACCAGGTTGCGGACGAGGGTTTGGGTGGATTTCCAATGGTCGTCAAACTTGTTGTAGCCCCAATGATCGTTCATCGTCATGCACGATTCCCAGTCCACGCCCGGGCCGAAACCCGTGGGCGGGATTTCCTGCTCGGGGGTGCCGTAGTCGCCCACGCGTTCCGCGCCTTGGTCCATGCCCGCCATGCCGGAGCGCGCCTTGCCCACGCGATTGTTGATGATGATTTTCGGCTGGAGGCCGCGCACGTACTTATACAAATCTACGCCGCGCTCATGCGTCCACGGGGCTTCCCATTCGCCGTCGAACCACAGGATCCCAATGGGTCCGTAGCCCGTAAGCAATTCCTTCAACTGGCCTTTCATGAAGGCGACATAGCGATCCATGTCCGGCGTGCCGGTGGCGCGGTCGTTCCAGGCGCGGCGCTGGGAGTAATCCGGATGATGCCAATCCATGATCGAATGGTAGAAGCAGAACTTGAGGCCCTCGGCCTTGCAGGCGGCGGCCAGTTCTTTCATGGGATCGCGCTGGAACGGCGTGGAGCGAATGCCCCAGTCGTTCAATTCCGAGCGGTACATGGCGAAGCCGTCATGGTGTTTGCTGGTGATGACGATGTATTTCATCCCGGCGCGCTTGGCCATCTTGACCCATTGCCGGGCGTCGAACTTCACCGGGTTGAACTGGGTGGCAAATTTCTCATACTGCGAGACAGGCATTTGGGACTGTTCCAGATACCATTCGCCCAAATCCTTTTTGTCTTTGAATTCCCCGGCGGGCACGGAATAAACGCCCCAATGAATAAACAGGCCAAATCGCGCCTCCCGGAACCAGGCCATGCGTTGATCTTTTTCCGCCGGAGCTTCCGCGCGCAACGGGGTGGCGCAGGCGAGCACGCCCGCCAGCCCGAGCCAAAGGAGGGATTTGAACATTTGTTTCATATTTCGTTGTTTGATTGTTGGCCGTTGAACCCCACGCCCCAGCCAAATCGATGATCTGAATTGGGAGGCTGATTCACGCCATATCATATCACACTTGCGCCCGGGCGCCAGGTCCCTTTTCTGCTCAACTAATGCCAGTCCCCATCCACAAGTTTTGCGTAACCCGGATTCCCCTCTACAAGCAAACAGGAGCATGCGCCAATGCTGATTTTCCGCCTCGGAGTGAGTGGGTTTTTAGGCTGGATTGCTTAAGTGTTTGCTGGTTAAATATTAACAAATTCATCAGCTTATGAAACATGCCTTGATTGCGTTGCTGGGCGGTCTGGTTGCCATTTCTAGCTTGGCGGGCGAAAAGCCACCCGCCTGGGATCTTACGCGGGAGCCTGTCCTATACGTGGTGGCTTACTCCCATCTGGATACGGAATGGCGCTGGGAATATCCGCAGGTGATCCAGGAGTATTTGCCGAAAACCTTGCTGAACAATTTCGATCTGCTCGAGCGCTATCCGCATTATCGCATCAATTTCACCGGGTCTTACCGCTATCAATTGATCAAGGAGTACTATCCGCAGAATTTCGAGCGGATGAAAAAGTACATCGCCGCCGGCCGCTGGTTCCCGGCGGGATCATCGGTGGATGAAAACGACGTGAACACTCCGTCCGCCGAATCCGTCATCCGCCAGGTGCTTTACGGCAACGCTTATTTCCGGCGCGAGTTCGGCCAGGCCAGCTCCGAGTACATGCTGCCGGATTGCTTCGGTTTCCCCGCTTCCTTGCCCAGCATCCTCGCGCATTGCGGCCTGAAAGGTTTTTCCACCCAAAAACTTTCGGCCTCCTGGCAACCGGCGCCGCACGTCGGCGGACCCGATTCCCCGGAGAAAACCCCGGAAGGCATCCCGTTCAACGTCGGCGTCTGGGTGGGGCCCGATGGGCAATCCGTGCTGGCGGCGTTGAATCCCGGTTCCTACAACGGCGATGTGGCCACTGATTTAAGCGCCAGCCCCAAACCGCAACCCACCAATGCCGCGACCGCCGGGCCGGGAGGCGGCTTCCGCCGGATGGGATCGCGCGCGGTGGATTGGCCCCAGCGCATCGCGCTCAACGGCCAGGTCACCGGCATATTCGCCGATTATCACTATTACGGCACGGGCGACACCGGCGGTTCCCCGCGCGAAAACTCCGTCAAAGTCATGGAGGCGATTGCCACCAAAAGTTCCCTCGTGCTGCCGACGCGCGGGGGCCGGGGAGGCTTCCCCTCTGGAGCCACCACCGAGACGGCCACCACGAATCCGCCCGTGCAAATGGGGCAGGGGCCCGTGCGGGTAGTCGCCGCCAAAGCGGACCAGATGTTCGAGGACATCCTGCGCGCGAAGCCCGATCTAAAGCGCTTCCCACATTACCAAGGCGATTTGGAACTCATCAACCACTCGGCCGGCTCGCTCACCTCGCAGGCGTATCACAAGCGCTGGAATCGCCACAAAGAATTGCTGGCCGACGCCGCTGAAAAAGCCTCGGTGATCGCCTCCTGGCTGGGCGGCCGCGAATACCCGCAAGCCCGCTTGAACCAGGCTTGGAATCTCACGCTGGCCGGCCAAATGCACGATATCCTGCCCGGCACCGCCACACCCAAAGCCTACGAATACGCGTGGAACGACGACGCCATCGCCCTGAACCAATTCGCCGGGATTCTCACCAGCGGCGCCGAAGCCGTGGCGGGCACGTTGCTCGATACCTTGACCGAAGGCACGCCCGTCGTTGTGTTCAATCCCTTGAACATCGCGCGCGAGGAAATCATCGAAGCCGACGCTAAAATGCCCAAAGGCATTCGCTCGGTGCGCGTCAACGGGCCGGACGGCGTGCAAGTGCCCTCGCAATTGGCGCGGGGCAAAGTGCTGTTCATCGCCAAACTGCCCCCGCTAGGCTTCGCTGTCTTTGACGTCTACCCTGGCGCCATGACTGGCGGGGACAACGACATGCGCGCCACCGATGACACGCTGGAAAACGCTCGTTACCGCCTGAAAATCGATGCCAACGGCGACGTCGCCAGCATCCTCGACAAAACCTCGCGCAAAGAACTCCTCGCCGCGCCCATCCGCCTGGCGATCTCGACCGACAGCCCGCGCCAGTGGCCCGCGTGGAACATGGACTACGACCAAGTGCGCGCCGCCCCGCGCGCGTACGTGGGCGGCCCCGTGAAACTGCGCGTTCTGGAAAACGGCCCCGTGCGCAGCGCCCTGGAGATCACCCGCGACGCCGAGGGCTCGCACTTTGTGCAAATCGTGCGCCTGTGCTCTGGCGAGGCCGGGGGGCGCATCGAGTTCTTCAACGCCATCGATTGGAAAAGCACGAACGCCAATCTCAAAGCCGTGTTCCCACTCGCCGCGACCAATCTCACCGCGACCTACAACTGGGACCTCGGTACCATCGAACGGCCCACTGCACACGAGCGCCAATTCGAAGTCGCCACCCATCAGTGGATCGATCTTTCCGGCAATGGCGTGGGCGCCACCGTGCTCACCGATTGCAAAGTGGGTTCGGACAAATTTGACGATCACACGCTGCGCCTGACCCTGCTCCGCACCCCCGGCGCGCGCGGCGGTTACTCCGATCAAACCTCGCAAGATTGGGGGCACCATGAATTTACCTTTGGCCTCGCGGGGCATGCCGGCAATTGGCGGGAAGCGCAAACCGATTGGCAGGCCCAACGGCTCAACCAGCCGCCCGTCGCCTTTGTCAGCGCCAAACACCCCGGCGCCTTGGATCGCACGTTCTCGTTCTTGAATCTGAGCAGCAGCCGGGTGCGTGTGCTGGCGTTGAAAAAAGCCGAGCAAAGCAACGAACTTATCCTGCGCCTAGTGGAATTGGACGGCCGCGCCCAACCGAATGTCCAAGCAACCTTCGCCGCCCCCGTCGTGGCCGCCCGTGAGGTCAACGGCCAAGAGCAACCCGTGGGCAAAGCAACCCTAGAAAAGGGCAAACTCGTGACCTCGTTCACGCCGTTTCAAGTGCGCACGTTCGCCTTGCGGATCGGCCCGCCACCCGCCAAAGCCTCGCCCGTGGCCTGGAAGCCCGTGCCGCTGGCCTATGATCGTTCGGTGGCTAGCCTTCACGGCCAGGAACCGTGCGTTGGCTTCGATGACGCCGGCCAAGCCTTGCCCGGCGAACTGTTGCCGCCAGAAATCAGTTACGGCGGCCTGGGCTTCAAACTTGGTCCCATGGACTCCGGAAAACCCAATGCCGTGACTGCCCGCGGCCAAACCATCGCGCTGCCGAAAACCAAGTTCAATCGCATCTACCTGCTGGCCGCTTCGGCGCAAGGCGATCAAAAAGCCGTGTTCCAGGTGGACGGCAAACCGGTCGAAATGACCGTGCCAAGTTGGAGTGGTTACGTGGGCCAATGGGATAATCGCATCTGGCTGCGCAAAGAAGAACTCGGCAGCGCAAGCGGCCGCCGAGGACAACGCGGCAATCGCCAGGGCGGTCCCGCCGTTGGTGGGGCGGAACAGCCTGGTGGGCCCGGAGCCGGACCTGGAGCCTTACCCGGGGGCCCCGGAGAAGGCGGTCAGCCCGGCCGCCCGGAAGGAACTGGAGCCGGCGGACCCGAAAATGCGGTAGCATCTCCAGTGGGCGGCGGGGCCCCGGGAGAAGCGCCTCAAGGAGGCCCAGGCGTTGGCGGACCAGGTGGTTTGCCGGGCGGGCCGGAAGGCCCCGGGGGTGGGGGACAAGCTGGAGGCCAGGACCGGGCCGGTGCCGTGACTCGTGTTCGCGAAACCACCGAATATGGCGGGCTAACTCCCGGTTATATCAAAACCACGCCCATCGCATGGTACGCCTCGCATCACCACGACACCGACGGTTCAGCTAAAGCCTATGCCTACTCATATCTCTACGCGTGCGAACTTGAAGCCGGTGAAGGAGCAAAGACCTTAACGTTGCCAAACAATGAGCGCCTTCGAGTATTAGCCGTGACGGTCGCCCAAGAAAACACCAAACTCACCGCCGCGAAGCCGTTGTACGACACCTTGGAGAGGGTAGTTGAAGCCAATTCAGCACCCGCCGCCGGCCAGCGAACGGGGCGCGCTCGTTAAATTACGTCAAATTATGAAGCCACCAAGGATGAGTCTGCAGTTTCTGAAGTTTCAACTTGAGCCGAGCCAAATGGAACAAAAGGGATTAGATTGAGAAACCCCAGAACTACTTGCGCCAATTTAACGCATCCTTACGCAAAACGTAGACGAAGCCCACAGCTAGGATGCCGATAAACGAAAGCATGCCGGCAAAAACAGGGGCCGCATTCGTTTGGAGAAAATCCTTATAAATGACCGCCCAGGGGTACATGAACACCGTTTCGATGTCGAACAGGATAAACAACATCGCGACTAGGTAAAACTTCACCGCAAAGCGCGCGCTATTCGATCCGATGGGCAGCATGCCGCATTCGTACGCCGAATCCTTAATGGCCGGTCTCCGGCCGCGCTTGCCCACTACGACAGACATAACAAGCATGCCCACAGCGGCGGTAATTGCCATTATCGCCATCATTAACACCGGAACATATTGAGTTAATTGATCTAAACCCATGCCGCAAAACCTAGCACAGCGAACGGTTTATCGCAAACATCAATATAGTGACAGGCTATATATATTTGACTGTTCGGTTTTCGTTGGTTAAATTTTCTCACATGCGATTGGCGCGGTTTAAAATTCGTGGGCGAGGTGCGGTGTATCATTGTATTTCCCGTGTTGTCGGGGGGGAACTTTTGCTGGATGACTCTTGCAAAGAAATGCTCGTACGCATGCTTTGGAAACTCGCCGGGTTCTGCGGGGTGGAAGTCATAACCTATTGCATGATGTCCAACCATTTTCATGTCTTGGTTCGTGTAGCTCCTGTAACTGAACTTGCTGATAATGAGTTGGTTGAGCGTTTGAATGGGTTATACGGAAGGAAGGGGAGTTTGACTGTTCTAGCGCGTGAAGGATTGGAGCAGCGAGGGCGAATCGATGCGGAGGTCAAGGGGCGTATCCTTGCGCGCATGGGCGACGTTTCCGAGTTCATGAAGGAACTCAAGCAGCGATTTAGCCGATGGTACAATCGTCGGAACAACCGTTTTGGCACGCTTTGGGCGGAACGTTTTAAAAGTGTTTTGGTCGAAGACCAGCCAAAAGTCGTTGAGGCCGTTGCTCTTTATATCGATTTGAATCCCGTTCGTGCGGGACTAGTCGCCGATCCCAAAGATTATCGTTTCTGCGGATATGCCGCTGCGATAGCAGGCAATACGCTTGCGCGCAAAGGTTTGTTGAGCATTCCCTTGCTTCGCGAACCGACCGTTTTTACCCAAAATACAGCGTCTGATCTCCAATCTGACTCCGTTTCACAATCCTCAAAACCACTAAAATCAACGACGCTTACTCTCGTTAAATTGGTTCCTAATACACTCAATATTAAAGAGATGCATAGTGATTCCCAGCCTGCTAGACTCACTGATAAACCGGTTTTAACTTGGCCGGATTGCGCAGCCGCTTATCGGATGCGTCTTTTTTCCCGGGCAGGCAACGTTCACCAAAGTGGTAAGGCTGTCTTGTCCCAGGATAAAATCCGGCAAATCCTCAAGCATGGGGGCAAGCTCAGTTCCGCGGAAGTTTTTCGGATCAAGGTGAGGCATATGTCCGACGGTGTGGCACTGGGAACCAAGGAATTTGTCGAAAACGTGTTTGCACAATTTCGTGACCGCTTCAGTTCTCAGCGCAAAGATGGGGCTCGGCCCATCCGGTTTCTGGGGGATTCCTGTTTGCACACTTTGCGCGATTTACAAGTGCGCGTGTTAGGCTAAGCCAATCGGGGACTTCATGGCGGCTGAAGGTTGCTGCCTGGTGCCTCTCGCTACCCAAGCGCTTCAAAAATGCCACCGCCTAACCTGCTTAAAAACCCAATCTAATTTGTAAAATTAAACAGGCTTTCCTGGCGCGGCTGGCCCGGCCGGAATCGCCTTGGTTTCCGGCTCACTCCCCGGCGTAGTTTTCAGCGCAGTCGTTGCACTGATCGCGGATTGCGAGGTAACGGCGATTTGGATATGCCCGGCACCGATCTTTTGCAGCCGTTCCCCTACGACTTGGCGCGCTAGTTCCGGCTGATTGCAGTCTTGGCTCAAGTGCCCCAAGTAGAGGTGTTTTAAATCGGCGGAGGCGACTTGCTCCGCGGCCTCGGCGGCGGCGTCGTTGGATAAATGGCCGTGGCGGCTCAAAATGCGTTGCTTCAAGCTCCAGGGGCGGCGCGTGTCGTTTTGGAGCATTTGCACGTCGTGGTTCGATTCCAAAAACAGAATATTTGCGCTGCGCACGCGTTGCAGCACCATTTTGGTCGCGTGGCCCAAATCCGTGAGCACGCCAATATTACCGGCGATGGTCCGCAACAAAAACCCCGCCGGATCCTGGGCGTCGTGCGACACGCTAAAGGTGTCCACCGCCACGTCCCCCAAGTCAAAAGTCGATCCCGTGGTGAACAGCCGGCTTTCGAACGGCTCTTGCAACTGGCTCGCGATTTCTTCTTGGGTCGCGCGATTGCAATAAACCGGAATTTTCAGCCGCGCGGCCAAAATCGATAGGCCTTGGGTATGGTCAGTGTGCTCGTGGGTTATAAGGATGCCACTCAGGCACTCGGGTGTTTTGCCGATTTGCGCCAGGCGTAAGCGCAGTTGCCGGCCGCTCAAGCCCGCATCCACCAAAATCCGGGTTTCCGGGGTTTCGATGTAGAGCGCGTTGCCGGCGGAGCCGCTGCCTAAAACTGTGAACTGAACGGACACAGCGCGGCACGGTAATGCGCCTCGGGCGGCAGGGCAATGCAATTGTTCAGGCTTTTCGGGCGGTCAGTTGTTAACTAGGCTAAACCATTGCGGCGACGGAGAATCCATTCCGCAGCCAGCAGGGCGAGCAAGAGCGTCAACCAGCCCAAACGATCCCAAATGGGCGTGCGGCGAATCTCCACGACCGCCGGCGGGGCTTGGCTGAAGAAGTTTTTAATCGTGCTCGCCAGGTTGCCTTTGGGGGGCAAGATTTGGCCGCCCGAGACGCGGGCGATTTCGCCCATGAGTTCACTGTTCACCCGCACGCGAGCCAACTCCGGGTCTACTTCTTCACAGACCAGCAGCTTTTTATCATCACCGATGGGCGCTTGGTTCAAACTGGCGGTGGCGTGCACGGTGAAATCGCCGGTTTGCGGCGCGGCAATAAGCGCGCGATACAGGCGGGAAGCGGTGTCGTAAGTGGCCTTGTAATGGCGCCCGGTTCCGCCCGCATCATTGACCCCGACGGTCACCGTGGCGTTGGGGATGGCTTGCTGATCGACGCCCGCCACGCGGATCCACGCGGTCACCGGTTCGTTCGTGCGGCAGACCGTGTGCGCCAATTCCATGACCACCGGCTTGTTCGTCTGGCCGGCCTTGCCCGCCGCCAGCCAATGAATGGCGTTGACCCAAAACTGCCGGTAATAGCGCGCGTCGCAGTTGCGCTCGGTCAGCGCCCGGGCCGGGTTCAATTTTTCGCCCCACTCGGTTTCAAATTCCGTTCCCCAAGTGCGCGTGGAGTCAGAAGTGAAAGCGAAAGTTCGGCCTTTGCCGATTTCTTGCGCGGCCATAATCACCCGCGGGCCGTACTCGTTGGCTTCCGTGGGATCGGTGCCCAGCACAATGGCGCCCGGCTTGGCGCGGCCCACGCGGTTGTACCCGCGCAGCAAGGGAAACTTCGTCGTCCAAATCTCGGCGTTTTCCGCCGGGGTCGCGGCGATGGCCATCAACGGATGCCGCAATGCTTGGGGATTGGGCGCCATTTGAAAGGTCCGGTTCGCGGTATCCACGTCGCGCTCCATGGCGACGGGGATGAACTTGTTCATCACGGTGCGATGGTAGCCCCCGGCGCCGAAGGCCTTTTTGCCACCGATCATCACAAACCCGCCGCCGTAGTCTTCCACCAAGCGCGCGGTGTTTTCCAATTGCTCGGGCGAGAAGGATTCTTTGGGGATGTCGCTGTTGATGACCACGTCGTATTCTAACAACGCGGGCAGCGTGCGCGGGAAGCCGCGCGTGGGGTGTTGGACGTGGTAAACGGGATCGCCGGTGGTGGGATCGGCGTCCACGGTGTTAATGCCCACGGCGGCCGAGCCAGGGTAGCGGAACAGCACTTTGCAGTGGATGTTGGGATCCGATTCCAGGGCGTCTTTAAGGTATTTCCATTCCGGCTGGCTGGCCAGGGAAGGGGTGCCTTCCATGTAGATGACGTGGATGGAAGGATCGGCCACTTCCAAGCCAAAGGGGCGGCGGTTGTTCGTGGCGAGCCATTCGCCGTCGCGCGCCGGGATCGCGGCTTCGTAAATGCGGTAACCTTTGCCGCGCGGCGTGAATTCTACTTCCACGGTTTGCGGGCCGCCGGCCAAGCGCACGGATTTCTGGGCCAGCACTTGGTTGTTTTGGTCGCGAATGACCAGGGGCACGGTTTCCCCGTTGAACCCTTGCGACCGCAGCGCCGCGGTAAGCCGGGTGCGCGCCTGGTTGGCCACCATTTGCTTCACTTGCACGTTCTCGAGGATGACATCGCGCGGTTCGTTGGTGGTGCCAAAGGTGGCGGTATGGATGGGGATCGCTTTTTGCCGGTACAACCGGGCGATCGCCAGCGGGTCTTCGCGCGTGGTTTCAATGCCGTCCGAGCACAGCACGACGCCCAGGCAGGGATCGGAGGTTTGCAGGGTGAGCAGTTGATCCAGCGCACCCGCCAGGGCGGTGACTCCGCCGGTCGGGTTGGCATTGGCAAAGGAACTCGGGGGCATGCGCGTGGTGCCAGTGATGCCCGAAAGCTGCTGGTCAAAGGTGAACCAAGAGACCGAGGCGTTATCGGGCAGGTTGGGGAGGACCGCCTGGCCGAGCCAGGTTTTGGCGGCGGTGGCGCGGTCGGGGGCGACGTCGCGCACGGCCATGCTGCGGGAGGCATCGAGCAGCACTGCCAGCCGGGCCGGGTGTTGATGCTCGAGGCGTTGGATATTTTGCGGGTCTAGCAAGCATAAGGTGACGCCGGCCAGCACTAAGAGCCGCAGTCCCCAGAAGAGCCAGCGGGCCGGGCGTTTCGAGCGCCCCTTGGCGGTGAGATAACTCCACAAGAGCAGCAGCGCGATCGCCGCGCCCGCCACGCCGATTTTGATCCAATCCGGTTGAAAACCCCATTCCATGGCCAATGCCTTTATTCCTGATACGACAAACGCTTGAGATAATCCTGAATGGCTGCTTCGTATTCGCGGGGATAATCCTCGTTGGAGATATCTCCGAGCAGGCCATTATTTTCGATCGCTTTTTGCAGCAGGGCGGCGGCGGTGTTCAAGCTGATGACCGCTTGCGAGCCGTGGAGGTTGCTGCCGGGCCGGTCGCCGCTCTTCAAGCTTTGCGCGGCGGAATTCATGCTGGCGGCGGCGTTTTGAATCGCTTTGCTGATGCCGTGGCCTAACCGTGTGTCCTTGCCTGCGGCGCGTTCAATTTTCTCCGCCAATTCCGCGCTTTCTTTGCTCAATTCTTCTTCTTGCTCGGCGGCGTCATCCATCTTTTTAGCCAGCTCATCCTTGGACTCTTCCGGTTCGACTTGCGGGTCGCTATTCTTCTTCTGGCCTTCGGGTTTTTGACCGTCGGGGGCTTGATTGTTCGGCTGCTTATTAGCGCCCGGCTTGGTGCCTTGGCCCTTGCCGTTTTTACCCTCGGCGCCTTGGCCTTCGCCTTCACCTTGACCTTGACCTTGCCCTTGGCCTTTGCCTTTTCCTTTGCCCTTGCCTTTTTGGCCCTGTTTACCCTGGCCGTTTTTACCTTGCTGGCCTTGCTTTCCCTTCTGGCCTTTTTGCCCATTTTTCGCGAGTTGGCTGTCCTTGCCGTTTTGACCTTCTTTAGCGGCTTGGGCATCCTGCTCCGCCTTATTCTCCGCATCGTTTTGCGCGTTTTCGTCTTTGGAATCTTCCGGTTTATCAGCCGAGTCTCCCGCCTCTTTCCCCTGGCCTTGGCCGGCTTTGGTTTGCTGGTTTGATTTGCCGGGGCCTGACTTAGGTTGATTGGCCTTCGCCATTTGCCCTTTGCCACTGGCCATGTTATCGGGATTTTCGCTAGCGGATTCGGAATCTTCACTGGGACTATCGCCCTCGTTTTTGGCCGATTCCGGGGAATCACTCTCCTGGGCTTCCGCGTCCGATTTTACTTGGCGTCCCGATACGTTGCCGCCCGCCTTGGCCTGCTGCTTTTTATTGGCGGCGGTCAGGTGGTTGATCGAGTTTTGCGCCTGGCTCAATTGCTGGGTTTGCTCGAGCAATTCCTCCAATTCGTTGACGTTCGGCTGGTTGGTCGATTGTTTGCCGATGGCTTCGAGCACGACTTTGAGCATTTTGCTCGGGGGCTGATTCGTTTTCGCCTGGGCCATCGCATTGGTCGGCGGCTGCTGCACGGGCATGTTTTGCAGTTCGGGCAGCAGTTTTAAAATTTGGTAAAAACTCGCCAGCGCCCGTTCTTCCGGGGGCAAAGCCGTGGTGCGATTGCTCACTTGCAGGGCGGAGGTGGCGTTCGTTAGGTCGAGCATCGCCGAGCGCATGAGAGCGGTGGCTTCGGCGGGTGCGCCGTTGGATACCATGCTGTCCAGGTACAGCTGGGCAAACCCGGCGGCATCGTTTTCCCGCGTGGCTAAATCGGTGTACTTAACGGGCGCGGCATTGGGGGCCAGCGCCCGGGTGTCCGCGATGATTTGTTTTTGGATCACCAGCAAGTTCAACTTGGCCGTGGGCGGCTGCGGTTTGCCTTTGGGGCTCGGGCTGCCTTCCGAATCGTTGATTTCGATAAAATAAACGGGAGACCGGCCAATGCCCGGGCCGTCGAGCGTGTTTTTGTCCCGCGCTTCGGCCCAATAGGCGATGACGTCGAAGGGTTTCAGCGCGATCGCGGAGAGATCGAATACGTTGGTGGCGGTGAGTTCGCGGCCTTTTTCTCCGGCGCGAACGAGGGGCAACGAAAGGTCGGGCCCGCCGAGTTTGTGGTAAACGAGCTTCACGTCAGCCACGCCAAAGTCGTCCGAGGCGGTGGCCTTGATGACGATGGCATTGGTGGAGTTGGCCCGCATGTCTTGGCCGGGTTCGGCGATCTCCACTTTGGGCGGCATATCGGGCAGGACCTTGATGTGATTGGTGGTGCCCGCCAATCCCGGGCGGCTTTTGGCGTCCCAGAGTTCCAGATGGTAACTGGTGTTCGTCGTCAGCGTTAGCGTGCCAGACCAGCGATTGCTCGCGCCCGTCAACGCAATGCCCGGCGTTTTATCGCTCACCAATTTGGCTTGGGAAAGCGGCACATTCGCCACCAAGGTGAACGTCGCCGTGCTGCCACGCAGGGCCGTGATATCGGGGCTCTTTTGCAGGGCGGGTTTCAAGCCAGTATAAGCCGGATAATCGAGGCGCAAGGCCAGTTCTTTGATGGCCGCGGGTTCGTAGACTGTGACATGGCCTTCGCGCGACGCGGCCCCGCCGCCCTCCACGCGATAGTAAAAATCCTTCCGCACTTCTTTGAATTGGCCCACATAAGCGCCGTTGGTGTTTTTGGACAAGGGCGTGGATTGCCACAAATTGGTCGGGTTTTCGCGCCATCTCAAAATGGCCTCGGCGGGAACGCGGCCATGAAAGATCGCGGTGATTTCGAAGCCTTTGCCCACGGGTATTTCGGCGTCGCCCGGCTTGATTTCAATTTGCGTGTAGGCCGCCGTGGTCCACGGCGTCGCGGCGCGGCGCAGGGCTGTCAGGGAACCCGAAGCGCCCAAGAGAAACAGCGTAAACACGAGCGTTCCCGCCAGGCAAAGCAGGCCGGGCCCCACCAAACTGCGCCAGTAGGGGAGTTTGACGGTGGAGAGCAGTTCGCCGGCTTGCGATTCCAGGGCGGCCACTAACTTAGGTTCGTACTCGTGCTGAATTTGGCGTTCGCCGCTCAGGTACTCGGCGGCGGTGGATACCGTGCAGCCCAGCTGGTTGTCTTGCGCCTCGGCATCCAAGGCCGCTTCCTTGATTGTGGCCGGGCGGCGCAGCAGCCACACCATGCGCCCCAGGCCGGCCAGCACCAGCAGGATGAGCATGATAAAGCCGGTCAGGCGCGCCCATTGGGGCAGCAGCCATTGATAATCGGCCAAAGCCACGCCCAGGATGGCCAGCAGGAGCAGCCCCATAATCAAGGCGACCCAACTGGCGGTTTTTGCCCGGCTCTTGGCCAGGGAGGCCGCCTCCAGCTTGGACTTGGCGTAATCAGGATTCGCGTTCATGGCAGGAAATATTTATGCGTACGTGCGGTTGGCGAGCGCCACTTCCACTAACATCAAGCCCAGGGCCGCGAGCAAACAAAGTCGCCAGAGTTCCAGGCGGCCTGGGTTGCCGGCCAGCAAACTCGCCGCCAGGGTGGGGGAAGTGGTGGGGTTAGCCCGAATGGTCTGTTGTTCAAATTCGACGGCGGACAGCGCGGAGAGATCGGATTCCGCCGCCGGCGCGTTCACCGCGAATCGGCGCAGTTCGCGGCCGCCGGCATCGCGGATGGTGTAAACGCCTGGGGCCTCGAGTGGGCAATCGCGCCACACCCCGGCCACATCCGTGGTACCCAATAATTCCGGGGCCGCCGGGCGCTGCAATTTACACGGCAAATTCTTGAAATTGGCGCCCAACGCCAAATCTGCCAGCGTGCCCGGCGCTAAATCATCATTGGCTTCCACGGTTTGAAAGTTGCCCGCCAGATACCGCGCCGCGCTGTGTACCCACGGCACGTAGGTGCGGTGTTTGGGCCAATCCGACCAGCGCGTATCGGCGGTCGTGTTGACCAACACCACGCGCCCTTTGCCGGGTTCGCGGCTGAGGACCACCGGCACGCCATCTTGGAACCGCGCATGCACGGTGCTATCGTTCACCGCCGTCAGGGCTACGCGATGCGTGAATTTGGCGATGGTCAAATTGCCGCTGTTCGGGCGGTTAAATACGCTGAACATCGGGGATTGCGCGTCCTTTTCCCACAGCCGCCATTCGTTTTCCCCGGAAGCCTCGGCCGTGCCCAGCTGGGCGGGCAAGAGATCGCCCAACTCGCCCGCATACCGCACGGCATTCACCGCCTCACCCACAAAGAGCAGCAACCCACCGCCGGCTTGGACGAACGCGTTGAGTTTGGCCCCCAGCCCGGGCGGCAAAATGCCGAGGGCCGGCAGCACCACGATTTGCGGCGCATTGGTGCCCGCGGTTAGCCAGGCCGCGACGTCCGTGGCGGCGGCTTTGGTGATTTGGAACGGCGAGGGAATGCTATTGGACGTCCCAAAAGCGGGGTCCAGCGCGCTGACGACGAAGAAACTTTCTTGCCGGAAGACCGGGAGTTCCGGGTGCGGTTCCACCACCAAGACGCGGACCGGCGGCGGCACGTTGAGGGTGCGGTAACGCACATTGTCCAGGGCTAGCGCATCGCCGGACAGCAGGCGGAATTCCGCCGTATGCCAGCCGGGAGTAAGCCGGGGAAGGTTTAAAGTTACGTTGGTGGTGTTGTTGGAACGAGTGGCAAAGTTCAGCGTTTGAGCTTCCTTGCCGTCCAGCCACAATTGCGCCTTCAACGCGGCCGCATCGTCATTGGAAAAATTCGCCACCAACGCGCCGGGGCCGCTGTTATTCGTGCCCGTGGTTAATTGGAGTTGGGTGACGGCGTGATTCGGCGCGAAGCGGTCGCCAATGTTTAAAAACTCCAGGCCAGTTTGGACGGGGATCGGATGCGCCGCCAAGTCGCGGCAACTGCCGCGTTGCAGATCGCTCACCACGCAAATCGTGTTGGAATAAGAGGTCTCCGAATTGTATGCCATTTTGGCGGCAAGGTCCAGGCCCGGCCCGATTTCGGCGGCGGCGGGCAGTGGCTGGAGGGTGCTTAGCAGCGGCACGATATCCTTGGCGGGGACTGGTCCGCGCAAATTTTCGGCGCGCGGCCCGCAGCTGATCAAGGTAGCCAGGTCCTGGGGCCCGAGGGTATCCAGAGATTTGCGCAAGGCTTGCAGGGCGCGCGGCCAGCGGGGGCCTTCGTGGTCGGCCGCGAGCATGCTGGCCGAGCGGTCCAATAGGTAGATAACTTGCCGCCGGGTGCCGTTGGCGGCCGCGGCGGAATTGCCGGATAGATAAGGGCGGGCGAACCCGAGCGCCAGCAAAATGATGATGAGCGTGCGCAGGGTCAGCAAGAGCCAGTTGCGCAGTTTGCGGCGCTGGGTGGCGCGCGGATCTTGCTGTTTAAAAAAACGCAGCGTGCTGAACCGCATTCGTTGCGAGCGCGATTTCAGCAGCAAGTGCACCAGCACCGGGATCGCCACCGCCGCCAGGGCGCCGAGCAGCGCCGGATTTGTAAACAAAGGCCAATTCATGACATCACCCCCCGCCGTTCCAAGTAGCTGATCAGCGCCACATCCAGCTTCTGATCCGTGCACAGCGGCTGATAATCAATCTCCAGTTTGACACACTCGGAGCGCACCCGGTCACGAAATTCCGTCATCCGCCGCAAATACTCGCGGCGATATTCCTCGGCGTTCACCGGCAATTCCTCGCCGGTTTCGCTGTCCACCATCAATAGCTCGCCCTCGTAAGGCAGGTCGCGTTCCTCGGGGGAAGTCAGGTGAAACAGGATGGTTTCCTGGCGCTGCGAATCCAGTTGGCGCAGCAACTCCAAGCTTTGATCCTCCGCCGTAAACATGTCCGAGATCACCACTGCCAGGCCGCGCCGGGTCAATGTTTCGACAATCTTGAACAAATCCTGGCCCACATGGGTGCCGCCTTGGGCGTGCGCGCGGGTCAAGGCCAAGAAAATTTCGTCCGCATGATGCCGGCTGGCTTGGGCGGGGACGGCGAGTTCCGCCTTTTGGTTGAAGAGCACCAAGCCGGGGGCGTCATGCTGGCGGGTCATCAAGTGCGCCAGCACGGCGGCCAGCAGCCGGCCGTAATGGTACTTGTTGAAGTCGCCCTGGCCGAAGTCCATCGAGGCACTGGAGTCCAAGAAAATGTGGCAGCGCAGGTTTGTGTCATCCTCGAACTGCTTCACATACAATTTGTCACTACGCCCCCAGACTTTCCAATCAATGAATCGCAAGGCGTCGCCTTGGGTGTAAGCGCGGTAAGCGGAAAACTCGGTGCTGTAGCCGAGGAACGGGCTGCGATGCAAGCCGTCGAAAAAGCCCTCGACGATCGTGCGGGCCAGCAGAGGCAGG
>MTLE01000397.1_pt2 | contig 17169 bp, 12 predicted proteins | sample 1982461 | NCBI WGS metagenome assembly MTLE01 (sample SAMN05712605, study PRJNA340218) | biofilm metagenome | isolation source: sample SPL anode biofilm adapted to -200 mV | place: USA | collected 2012-02-03
CGGTGGGCTCGTCGGCCAGGAGGATGGAGGGATTGTTCACCAGGGCCCGGGCGATGGCCACCCGCTGGCGCTGGCCGCCGGAGAGCTGGTTGGGCATGTGGTCGGACCGGGGCCCCAGGCCCACGGCCTCCAGGGCCTGCACGGCCTGGGCGTGCCGTTCCTTGCTCTTCACGCCGCCGTAGATGAGGGGCAGCTCCACGTTCTGCAGGGCCGTGGTGCGGGCCAGGAGGTTGAAGGTCTGGAAGACGAAGCCGATCTCCTCGTTGCGGATCTTGGCGAGTTCGTCGTCGGTCATGGACGAGGCTAGCTTTCCATTAAGCTCGTAATGGCCGTGCGAGGGGGTATCGAGGCACCCGATGACGTTCATCATGGTGGACTTGCCGGATCCGGACGGGCCCATGATGGCCACGTACTCCCCGCGGTGGATGTCCAGGGAGACGCCGTCCAGCGCCCTCACTTCCATATCCCCCATCTGGTAGTACTTCTTGATGTCCTTGAGCCGGATGAGGGGGGAGTCTGTCATGAACGACCTCGGGAAGGATGGGACGGGCCCACAAGGGGTCTTCGGGGCTGGGCCATCCTGGGTTTAGACCCGGGTTCCGGCCAACTGTTTAAGGATAGCGGGGATTCGGGACAAGGACGGGTTGACTCCGTGCCCCCGGCTTCTAAAATGGTTGTTACAGTCAACCATTTCCGGGGCCCGCCATGGAAATCGAACAGATCTGCAGGGTGTTCGGCGTCCTCCACCGCCATTCACTGGACCACATCGCGGGCTTTGCCCGGGAGCTGGGCATCAGCGCCGTGGAGTGCATCTTCCTGCTGTTCGTCTTCGCCAACGAGGGCATCAACCAGGAGCGCCTCTCGGCCCTCCTGACCATCGACAAGTCCGCCACGGCCAAGGCCATGAAGTCCCTGGAGCGGGCCGGGTTCATCGAGCGGACCCGGTCGGGCCAGGACCGCCGGGCCAAGATCGTCTTCTCCACCCCCAAGGCCCGGGCCGTCCAGCCCCTCATCAAGGCCAACCTCCGGGCCTACATGGAGGCCGTCACCCGGGAGGTGAGCCCCGGCGACCTGGACATCACCCTGCGGACCATCGAGGCCGTCACGAACCGCCTCCCGGGGCGGCCATGAGCGGCCCGGGCGCCTCCCACAAGTGGCTGGTGGGCTTCACGTGCCTGCTGGGCATCTTCATGGAGGTACTGGACACCTCCGTGGCCAACGTGGCCCTCTCCAACATCCAGGGGTCCTTCGCCGCGGGCACCGACGAGGTGACCTGGGTCATCACCAGCTACCTGGTGGCCAACGCCATCATCCTGCCCATCACGGGCTGGCTGGGGAACTTCTTCGGGCGCAAGCGGCTCTACCTGACCTGCCTGGGCATCTTCACCCTGGCCTCCCTGGGCTCGGGGGCCGCCCAGTCCCTGTCCTTCCTGATCTTCATGCGGGTTGTCCAGGGGCTGGCGGGAGGCGCCATGGTGCCCCTTTCCCAGGCCATCACCTTCGAGGCCTTCCCGTCCGAGGAACAGGGCTACGCCGCGGCCATCTACGGCATCGGCGCCATCTGCGGGCCCATCCTGGGTCCCCTGCTGGGGGGGTGGATCACGGACAACTGGTCCTGGCCGTGGATCTTCTACATCAACATCCCCGTGGGTCTCGTGGCCTTCGTGGCGGCCGCGGTCTTCGTGAAGGACCCGTCCTACCTGGAGAAGCCCAAGGGCCGGGTGGACTACTGGAGCCTGCTGTTCATCGCGGTGGGACTGGGCTGCCTGGAACTGTTCCTCAACCGGGGCGAGCGCTACGACTGGTTCGCCAGCCCCATCGTCAAGACCTTCCTGGGCCTGGCGGCGCTGGGCATCGCGCTCTTCATCTGGCGCTCGCTCACGGCGGAAAACCCCCTGGTGGACCTGCGGATCTTCAGGCTGCCGGAATTCTCCGGCGGCATGGCCCTCATCTTCGTGGCGGGCATGGGCATGTACGGCACCTTCATCTGCGTGCCCATCTTCGTCCAGACCTTCCTTCACTTCACCCCCACCTGGGCGGGCATCGTGCTGGCCCCGGCGGGGGCGTGCTCCATGCTCGCCATGGCCCTGGCGGGCTTCCTGGTGGGCAAGGTGCACGTGCGCATCCTGGTGGGCGCGGGGTTCGTGAGCATGAGCGCCGGGGTCTGGCTCCTCACGCGCATCAGCCTCTCCACGGACGTGGCCTTCCTGGCCCTGGCCATGTGCATGTTCGGCTTCGGCATGGGCCTCGTGCTGGTGCCCATCGGCAGCGAGTCCATCCGGCGGGTGCCTCCGCAGCTGGTGGGCACGGCCACGGGCATGTTCAACCTCATGCGCAACGAAGGCGGCAGCGTCGGCATCGCCCTTTGCACCACCGTGCTGGCCCAGCGGGCCCAGTTCCACCACGCGCGCCTCGCCGAGCACGTCACCCTGTTCAGCCCGGGCCTCCAGCTGCGCGGCGTGGAGCTGGCGCGCGGCCTCTTCCCCAAGGCCGGCCTCGATCCGGCCTCCATGCCCGGCCTGGCCGCGGGCCTCGTGGGCGCCGAGGTGAACCGCCAGGCCTACCTTCTCAGCTTCATCGACATCTTCGCGTTCCTGGCGGGGTCGCTGGCCATGGCCCTGCCCCTGGTCCTGCTCATGCGGCATTTCCGGAGCGACGGCACGCACCGCCCCATGGCGCACTAATCACCGGATGGCCAGCCCCAGGAGGGTCTCGAGCATGCCCCGCAACTCCTCCTCGTCGCGCGCCTCGGCCTTGAAGCCCCGGGCGGAGGCCGCCAGCACCCGGGCGACGCCCGCCAGCGAGGCGTCGTCCCTCGCCCCCAGGGCCGGGCACCGCCGGAGGATGGGCACCAGCAGCGCCTCGAAGGCGGCGAAGCCTCTGGCCTTCACGTCCTCGGCGAAGGGCAGGCCGCAGCTGGCCAGGTCCCGAGCGTCGGGCGAACCCTGCATCATGCGGTAGGGCTGCACGATCCAGCCTTCGAACGCGAAGCGCAGCTGCTCGAGGGGCGTCGGACGGTCCGCCAGGCCCCGTTCGATCCCGGCCAGGGTCCGCGCCATGAATTCGGCCATGGCGCGCTCGAAGATCTGCTCCTTGTTGCAGAACCTCAGGTAAAGGGCGGGCCTGGAGATCCCGGCGGCCCCGGCGATGTCGCCCATGGTGGTGCGGCGGAAGCCGTAGCGCAGGAAGACGGAGGTCGCGGCCTCGATGATCTTCTGGTCCCGTTCTTTGCCCATACCCAAGGTTTGACATTATTTTGCGATTTGTCAACGCCCGCCGGGGATCCCCAGGGACCCGGTCTGCTGATACCGTCAAGGCAACTCCAACACCAGCCCAGGCGGTCCCGCCCCTGTGCCGCCCGTTTTCTCCGAGCCGAGGAAGCCTCCATGCGAGCCCATGTCCTTCTTGCTGCCACCCTTCCCTGCGCCATCGCGCTGGCCGCGCCCCCGGAAACGGACTGGCACCTCCTTCCGGCCTTTTCCGCCGACCCCGCCCTCCTGCTGAGGGAGGGGGCGAAGCGCAAGCCCCAGGAAGGGCATGCGGTCCACGAACTGCTGGAGGACACCCGGGTCACCTTCGACGCCCAGGGGCGCCGCGAAACCGTCTACCGCTACGTCTTCAAGGTCGACCACGAGTCGGGCGTCAATGCCTGGCGCACCGTGGGCTGCGCCTGGGCGCCCTGGCACCAGGAACGGCCGGTCATCCGGGCCCGGGTCATCACGCCCGACGGGCGGGTCCACACCCTGGATCCCGGCACCCTGGGCGAGTTTCCCATGAACGAGGACGACACCACCCTCTACGACGACCGCAGGAAGCTGGCCGGGCCCCTGCCCCAACTGGCCCTGGGCGCGGTGGCCGAAGTGGAGATCGTCACCCGCGAGACGGCCCCGGTGCATGCGTCGGGAACCCTCGTCTCGTTCTTCCTGCACCAGTCGGTGCCGGTGGAGCGCACCCGGGTGCGGGTGGACGTCCCCGGGACCCTGCCCTTCCAGTGGAAGCTGTCCGGCCTGGGCCCCGTGCAGCCCCAGGAGACCCGGGCCGACGGCCGGATCCGCCTGGCCGTGGACCTGGGCCCCATGGAGCCCCCCGAGGAGCGGGAGGCCTACGCGGATCCCGAGGCCCAGCCCAGGCCCCGCCTCACCTTCTCCACCGTGCCTTCCTGGGCGGCGGCGGCGGCCAGCTACCTGGAGATCGCCGAGCGCCAGATCGCCGGTTCCGACCTGGCCGCCTGGGCCCGCACGGCCCTGGGCGACGCCACGGAGCCCCGGGAGAAGATCAACCGGCTCCTGGCCCACATGAACCGGACCATCCGCTATACGGGCGTGGAATTCGGGGAAGCCGGCATCGTGCCGCGCACCCCCGCCGAAACCCTCAAGCGCGGCTACGGCGACTGCAAGGACAAGGCCGCGCTCCTGGTGGCCCTGCTCCGCCAGGCCGGCATCGAAGCCCGCCTGGCCCTGCTGGAGACCGGCCCGGGGCAGGACGTGGACCCGGCCCTGCCCGGGTTGAACCACTTCGACCATGCCATCGTCGTGGTGCCCGGCCCCGAGCCCCTGTGGATCGACGCCACCGCCGAGTTCGCCCGCGCCGGCGACCTGCCGTTCATGGACCAGGGCCGCCTGGCCCTGATCGTGGACCGGGCCACCACGGGCCTGGTGACCATCCCCGCCGCCCCGTCCACCGCGAACCTGGCCCTGGAGACCCGGGAGGTGTTCCTGGCGGATTCCGGGAAGGCCCGGGTCGTGGAGACCTCCCATCCCTCCGGGCTCGCCGAGATGAAGCTGCGGAGCGAGTTCCCGCCCGCGGACCCGAAGAAGCAGCGGGAGAACCTCAAGAAATACATGCAGGGCGCCTACGCCGCCCGGGACCTGGGCGCCTGCGAGGTGGCCGAAGCCGCCGACCTGGGACGTCCCTTCACCCTGCGCCTGGAGGCCCTGGACTGCGAAATGGGCATCACCACCGACGTGGACGCGTTGGTGACCCTCAACGCCTGGGACATGAGCTCCCGGCTGCGCAAGCTGATCCCCACTTCGTATGACCGCAAGGCAAAGGAACCGGCCCAGCGCCGGAAGCAGGACCTGATCCTGCCGGAACCCTACGCGGTGGAGTGGCGGTACCGCATCGCCGTCCCCGCGGGCTTCGAGGCCCGCCCCCTCCCGCCCTCGGACCGCCTCCCCTTCGGCCCCGCCAGCCTGGAGCGGACCTTCGCGAAAAGCCCGGAGGGCCTGATCCTGGCCACCTTCCGCTTCGATTCCGGGAAGGCCCGGTGGACCCCCGCCGAGGTGGAGGCGGCCCGGGAGGCCCTGGAGGCCTTCGGCGCGTCGGCGCCCACGCGCCTGCTCTTCGACCAGGTGGGTGAGGCCCACCTGGCGGCGGGTCGCGTGAAGGAGGCCATCCAGACCTTCCGCACCCAGGCCGAGGCCCAGCCCACCAAGGGCATCCCCCTCAGCCGCCTGGCCATCGCCCTGCTGCGGGCCGGCCTGGGCGGGGCCGCCCGGGATGCCGCCCGCAAGGCCTGCACCCTGGAGCCCACCCACATGTTCACCCACCGGGCGCTGGGCTGGGTGTATCTCCACGACCTCGTGAACCGGGCCTACCACCCGGGGTGGGACCGCGCCGGGGCTCTCGCCGCCTACCGACGGGCCCGGGAACTGGCCCCCCAGGACGCCCTGACCCGGAAGAACCTGGCCATCCTCCTGGAGCACAACCCGGAGGGCGTGCGCTACGGCCCCGGCGCCGACCTGGACGGGGCGGTCAAGGAATACCGGGACCTTCGCAAGGACCTCAAGGTGGAGGACATGAACGTGAACCTCCTGACCGCCCTTTGGCGGGCGGGCCGTTACGGGGAGGTGGAGGCGTGCGCCCGGACCCTGCCCGTGCCCCGGGAGGGCCACGCGTGGTTCCTGGCGGCGGTGGCCGCCACCCGGGGAGGACAGGCGGCCATCACCGAAGGCGCCGGCTTCATCCCGGACCAGGGGCAGCGCCGAACGGCCCTCCTGGAAGCGGGCGACCTCCTCGCAGGCGCCCGGAAATACGATGAAGCGGCCACGCTCCTGTCCGCCGGGGCGGATGGCGCGGCCAACGCCCCGGCCATCCGGGGCCGGGTCGCCGTGCTGGCCAGGACCCGCCCCTTCGACGCCCGCAAACTGGATCCCGCCCACCCCGCCACGCCGGTGTGGCGCCTGCTGCAGATCGCGGCGGCCCCCGGGGCCACGGACGCCGAGTTCTTCGACCTCTTCACACCCGCCCTGCGGGCCAACATGGGCAAGGAAAGCGGCGTCAAAGACTTCCGCAAGGGCCTGGGGTTCAACACCCAGAAGCGCGACGGCACCGGCGTGGCCCCCGTGGTCACGGTGGACGTCCTCCGCGTCCTGAGCCAGGTGGTGGTGACCGGGGACGCGGCCTCGGGGTTCAAGGTCGCCCTCAAGACGCCCGGCGCCAACGACGACAACGCCCTTTCCTGGTTCGTGGCCCAGGACCAGGGGCGGCTCCTCCTCGCCGCCACCGACACCATCCCCTCGACCCTGGGAATCGAGGCCCGGCGCCGCCTGGAACGGGGCGACGAGGCCGGGGCCCGGGCGATGCTGGACCATGCCCTGGAGCAGGTGAGGCCGGGAACCCAGGACGATCCCCTTTCGGGCCACCCCTTCCGCCTGTTCTGGGAAAAGGGCCGGCAGGGCGCCCCCGCCGAGATCCGCCTCGCCGCCGCCGCCCTGGAGGGCATGGACAAGGACTGCGCCGGGGCGATGCCGATCCTGCGGGAGGACCCGCCCTCGGAGCGCCGGGATCTGGTCCTCATGAACGCCCACCTGGCCCGCTCGGAATGGGCCGCCGCGCTGCCCCTCGCCGAACGCCTCCTCAAGGCCCATCCCGCCTCCAAGGTGGCCACCCGCGCCCTGGGCGGCAGCCTGAACGGGACCCGGCAATGGACCCGGCTCCTGGCCGCCGCGAACGATGCGCTCGCCGGGACCCCCGACGACGACGAATTCACCAACTGGAAGGCCAAGGCCCTGGGCATGCTGGGCCGGCACCAGGAACGGGAGGACGTGCTCAAGGCCCTGGTGGATTCGGGCAAGGCCACCTCCGCCGACTTCAACAACCTGGCCTGGGGCACCCTGGTGCGGGACCGGGTCACGGACCAGTCCGTGGAGTGGGCCCGCCGCTCAGTGCTCCTCAAGGCCGAGAAGAACGACGCGGCGCAGAACACCCTCGCCGCCCTTCTGGCCGAGCGGGGGGAGACCGCCGAGGCCCTGGACATCTTCCAGAAGGAGATGTCGAACCTCGAAGAGGACGAGCCGCGGAGCCAGGACTGGTATCTCCTGGGCCGCATCGCCGAGCAGATGGGAGAGACCGCCGCCGCCATCGACAGCTACCGGCGCGTGACCCCGCCCAAGGAGGGTGCCGAGACCGAAATCGAAATGGACACCTGCCACGCCCTTGCCGCGAGGCGGCTGCGGCACCTCCGCCAGGCCCCTACCGTCTGAGGTGCAATAGGAACTCCCGGTTCCCCTCCCCCCCCAGGATCGGACTCACGTCCCAGGCCAGGGGCCGGAGGTCCGTCTCCAGGAAGAAGTCCCAGATCTCCCGCTTCACCCGGTCGTGCACCGCGGCGTCGCGCACGATGCCGCCGGCGCCCACGTCGTCCCGGCCCGCCTCGAACTGGGGCTTCACCAGGAGCACGGCGTCGGCGCCCGGGGCCAGGGACGGGACGATGGGCGGGATGGCCAGGCGCAGGGAGATGAAGCTCAGATCGGCCACCAGGAGGGAACACGGCTCGGGAATGCGGGCCGGGTCCCACAGGCGGAGGTTCACCTGTTCCATGGAAACCACCCTGGGATCGCTGCGGAGCTTCCAGTGGAGCTGGTTGGTGCCCACGTCCACGGCGTAGACCCGGACGGCGCCGCGCTGGAGCAGGCAGTCCGTGAAGCCCCCGGTGGAGCTGCCGGCGTCGAAGCACACGCGGCCCCCCGGATCCACCTGGAAAACGTCCAGGCCGTGGGCCAGCTTCAGGCCGCCCCGGCTGACGTAGGGCAGGGCCTCCCCGCGAAGGCGCAGGACGGCCTCCTCGGCCACGAGGGCGCCGGCCTTGGTGACGGGACGGTCGTCCACCAGGGCGTCCCCGGCCATGATGCGGGCGGCGGCCTTGCTGCGGTTCTCGCAGAGGCCCCGCTGGACCAGGAGGAGATCCAGGCGCGTCCTAGCCATGGAGGGCCATGGCCTTCTTCTGGCGCTTCACTTCCTTGCGGTAGGCGCCCACGTTGCGGTTGTGCTCGGCCAGGCTGGGGGCGAAGGAGTGCCCGCCCCGGCCCGTGGCGACGAAATAGAGGTCCCTGCCCATCTGGGGGACCTTGGCGGCCTCGATGGCCGCCGCGCTGGGGATGGCGATGGGCGTCGGCGGCAGCCCGCCCACGGCATACGTATTGAAGCGGCTGGGCCGGCGCAGGTCCTCGGAGGTGGGGGCGGTGAACCGCATGTCGCCGGCGGCCCACCGGGCATAGAGGGTGGTGGGATCGCACTGCAGCCGCATGCCGATGCGCAGGCGCTGGGCGTAGACCCCGGCAACCTTGGTGAGCTCCTCGGGCAGGCGGGTCTCCTTCTCGGCCAGGCTGGCGAGGACGAGGGTCTGGTAGGGTGGCAGGGCCCCCCCCTCCAGGGTGGGCAGCACCTTGTCCCGGAAGGCCTCCACCATGGCCAGGAGGATCTCCTCGGGTTCCTGGGCGTGGTTCACCCGGTAGGTGGCCGGGGCCAGCAGCCCCTCCAGGGTCTCCGCCTCGGGGAACCCGGCGGTCTTCGCCAGGCGCGGGCTCTTCCAGAGGGCCCAGAACACGTCCTCGGGCACGAAGTCCCGGAGCCGGTGCTGCACCGCCCAGCCATGCGCACCCACCGGCAGCACGATGTTGGTGTAATGGATGTCGGCCCGCTTGAGCTTGTTGGCCACGTCGGCGAGGGAGGCCCGGGGCTCGATGGTGTACTCGCCCCGGATGAGCTGGAGCTTGCGGGCCCGGGCCCAGAGCTTGAAGAGGGCCGCGCTCCGGATGAGGCCGTCCCGCTCCATCTGCTCGGCCAGGGCGTCCACGGTGGTGCCCCGCTTCACCAGGAGCATGGACTGGGCGGCCAGGGGGCCCTGGCGCTTCCAGAGCCAAAGGCCCGACAGGGGCAGCAGGGCCACGAGGGCCACGGCGGCGGCAAGACGGGTGGAAGTGCGGGATCGGGCCATGGTTCCAGCCTAAGGGCAAATCCGTCGCCTTGCCATGGAACCCCCGGCGGCCAACAGGCATTTATCTAGTTTATGGATTATTCATGAGCGATTCGTATCGCCGCCACATCGGCCCCTTTTCCGCATCCATGCTCATCGCCGGCTCCATGATCGGCAGCGGCATCTTCATCGTCCCCGCGGAAATGGTCCGCACCGGCGGCACCGGCGCCTTCCTGCTCCTGGCCTGGGGCCTCACGGCCGCCCTCACCCTCCTCGGGGCCCACGCCTACGGGGAACTGGCCGGCATGTTCCCCTCGGCGGGGGGGCAGTTCGTGTACCTCAAGGAAAGCTACGGGCGCCTGGTGGCCTTTCTATATGGATGGACCACCTTCCTCATCATCGAGACGGGGGCCCTGGCGGCGGTGACCATGGCCTTCGGGAAGTTCCTGGCGACCTTCCTGCCCGCGGTGAGCGAGACCCGCTACCTGGCGGGCCCCCTGGAGGTGCCGGCGCTGGCCGTGGCGCCCGGCGTCGTGGTGGGGCCCTACCACCTGGGTTTGACCCCCGCGCGGCTGGCGGCCATCGTCGTCATCATCCTCCTGAGCACCGTGAACGCCTTCGGGGGGCGCATCGGGGTCTGGATCCAGAACGTCTTCACGGTGGCCAAACTGGGCAGCCTGGCCACCCTCATCCTGGTGGGGCTCCTGGCGGCCGCCCCCGCCCACCCCGCCGGGGCGGTGCTCCCCCCCGGCGAGGCCCTGCCCTTCCTGGCCGCCCTTCTGGTTGTGCAGAGCGGAAGCCTGTTCTCGTCGGATTCCTGGAACTCCGTCACCTTCATCGCCGGGGAGATCCGGGAGCCGCGCCGGTCCATCCCCTTCGCCCTCCTGGTGGCCCCCCTCCTGGTGCTGGGACTGTACCTCCTGGCCAACGCCGTCTACCTCCGGGTCCTGGGACCCGGCGGCATCGCGTCGGCCGAGGGTGACCGGGTGGGCACCGCCACCCTCCACGCCCTGTTCGGGCCGGCCGGCTCCAGCGCCATGGCCCTGGCCATCCTGGTGAGCACCTTCGGGTGCGCCAACGGACTGGTGATGGCCGGGTCCCGGCTCTACCAGGCCATGGCGGCGGAGGGCCTGTTCTTTGCATCGGCCGCCCGCTTGAACCGCTTCGGGGTCCCCGCCTGGGCCATGGGATTCCAGGCGGCCTGGGCCTGCCTCCTCACCCTCACCGGCAGCTACGCCCAGCTCCTTGAATTTTCAATGATGGCCGCAACGCTCTTTTATGTATTGACAGTAGGCGGGATATTCGTGCTCAGGCGAAAGCGTCCGAACCTGGCGCGGCCGGTGAAGATCTTCGCCTACCCGTTGCCGCCCCTCCTCTACCTGACCGGCTCCCTGGCCTTCATGGCTGCATTGCTTGTTTATCGGCCATCCTTCACCTGGCCCGGCCTGATCCTGGTGGCGGCGGGGGTTCCCGTCTATCTGGCCGTGTTCCGGAAGCGGTAGCCGTCCCGGCCCCACGAAAAAGAAATGGGTGGGGAGGCCAGAAATGAATTACTTTTTACTTTGCAACGTGTCCCAATGAATTGACTGGGAAATGCTGGCCCTTTGACTTCCGATACCGGTGCCGGCGGAAGGTTTCCGCCCGGCAAAACGTTAGTTACGCACGGCTTGAGAGGCCGTACCCGAAAATACCGCTTGCCACCAGGGAGCAGGTATGAAGAATAATTCAAGACAACCCCTTCACCTCGAATCCCACATGCCTTGCTTGCGACTCAATTGCTTCCGACTTCCACCCCAACGCAGCCCACGGATCCAGCAGGTCCACCGATGCCTCAACTTCAAGCAGGACAGTTGGCGTCACCTTCCCGAACGGCTCGTTCCTTGAAGACCGGAGATCCTTGCCATGGCTGAATCCGCAGACCCTCCCCAGGCTGGCAACCGGTTCCTGAAGGGTCCCCTTCTGAGGAAGCTCGTCAAGATCGGCCTGGACACCTTCGTGGCCTGCGTGGGTTTCGTGGCCGCTTCCAGCGTGCTCCTCCAGGGGATGAACGTGGGCCGGGGCATGGTGGCCTTCGTGCTCATCGCCATGTTCATCAACCTCGGCCTGCGCTTCCACACCCAGCACTACCGGGCGCTGGACATCCATGATGCCCGGTGGCTCGTCCTGGGAACCGCCACCCTCGCGGGCACCAACATGACCCTTTGCCTGATCCGGGGCGGCTGGACGGACAACGTGCGCCCGGACGTGGTCCTGGGCGCCAGCCTCATCACCGGCATCCTCTGGGTGGTGGTACGCATGGCCGCCCTGGCCATCCACCAGCGGCGCCACGCGCATCCGGCCATGGTGCCCGGAGCCACGCTGGCCGAGCGCACCCTCATCATCGGCGCGGGACGCGCCGGCGTCCTGCTGTGCCAGGAGCTCCGGGAGCATCCGCGCCTGCGCTGCAACGTGCTGGGCTTCATCGACGACGACCTGGAGAAGCAGGGACTGCGGATCCTGGGCATCCCCGTCCTGGGTCCCACCGCGCTCCTGCCGCTCATCATCCGCGAACAGAACGTCTCCCAGGTGATCCTGGGCATGGCTGGGGTGCGCGGCGCCCGGCTCCGCGAGCTCTCGAAGATCGTCATGGCCGAGGGCATCAAGCTCAAGACCGTGCCCGGCATCATGGACCTCGTGGGCGACCGCCCCTGGAAGCCCGAAGTGCGGGACATCGCCATCGAGGACCTGCTGCGCCGCGATCCCATCACCCTCGACACCGAGGCCATCCGGAAGGCCCTGGACAACGAGGTGGTGCTCATCACCGGCGCCGGCGGCTCCATCGGCAGCGAACTGGCCCGCCGGGTGGCCGACATCCACCCCGGCCGGCTCGTGCTTCTGGGCCGCGGCGAGAACAGCCTCTGGGAGGTCCAGCGGCAGCTGGTGAACCTCTTCCCGAACCAGGAAGTGGAAATCGCCCTGTGCGACATCCGCAATCCCGCCCGCCTGCACCAGGTGTTCGAGAAGTGGCGGCCCAAGGTCGTCCTGCACGCCGCCGCCCACAAGCATGTGCCCTTCCTGGAGGCCAACCCCGAGGAGGCCATCGAGAACAACATCTTCGGCACCCGCAACGTCATCGAGGCCGCCAAGGCCTGCGGCACGCGCATCTTCGTGAACGTCTCCACCGACAAGGCCGTCAACCCCGTCAACATGCTCGGGGCGTCCAAGGCCGTGGGCGAGCTCCTGGTGGCCCGGGCGGCGGTGGAATGCCCGGCCTCCAAGTTCGTGAGCGTGCGGTTCGGCAACGTCCTGGGCAGCCGCGGCAGCGTGATCCCCTTGTTCCGCGACCAGATCCGGGGCGGCGGACCGGTCACCATCACCCACCCGGACATGGTGCGCTACTTCATGACCATCCCCGAAGCGGCCCAGCTGGTGCTCCAGGCGGGCATCCTGGGCGACACGGGCAAGGTCTTCGCCCTGGACATGGGCGAGCCCGTGCACATCGTGAACCTGGCCGAGGAGATGGTCCGCCTGTCGGGGTTCTCCCCCGGGGTGGACGTGGACATCCGGTTCACCGGGGTCCGTCCGGGCGAGAAGCTGGTGGAGGAGCTCTTCACCGAAGGCCGGGTGCATCGCACCACCGTCCATCCCAAGGTGTTCGAGGCCCGGGAATACCCCGTGGACCCCGACCTGCTCACGGAGGGGCTGGCGATCCTGAAGGAGATCCAGGACGGCGGAGGCGAGGCCTGCTACCCGAGGATGCTCCGGTGCTTCAGCAAGCTTCTTCCCACCTTCCAGCCCTCCCCCCACGGCCTGGGCCGCTACCTGGACGCCTCGGCGGAGCCCATCAGCGGCAAGGGCCTGGCGCCCGCGGCGCCCATCGATTTCAGGTCCCCCGAAAGCCTGGGCCTGCGCGCCTTCATCTGATGCCATACTTGGATCCACAACCATCCACCTAGCCATTTTTCTTTGGAGCGCAACGTGTTGCGAACCCTGGGCCACGCTCAAGTTCCTTCCTCCATGCCGGGCCGGGTGGCCCCTTCGCGGCCCCGCCTGGTCCTGGGCCTCGGGGTGGTGGCCCTGTCCCTCCTCGCCGGATGCCAGTCGCCGGGAATGAAGCTCACCTCGCGGCCCAACAGCCACGGCCGGGCCGAGGACGTGGGCGGCCTTTCCGTCACGCTCCACCCCCTCTCGCCGGACCTGGTCAACCGCCAGGCGGCGCGTCCCGCGGTCCCCGTGGACCTCTCCGCCCTCGTTTCCGACCGGGCCCAGGCCTATCGCCTGGGCTCCCAGGACGTGCTTCTCGTGACGGTGTGGGATCACCCGGAGATCTCCCTGCCCATGGGTCCCAACCGCACGGACACGTCGTACGGCAACCTGGTGGACGAGGATGGCAACATCTTCTTCCCCTATGTCGGAAAGCTGAAGGTCGCGGGCATGACCATCGGCCAGGTCCGCGACACCCTCACCACCCAGCTGGCCAAGTCCCTGCGCAATCCCCAGGTGGACGTGAAGGTGCTGGTCTACCGTTCCCAGAAGGTGTACGTGGGCGGTGAAGTGCGCAATCCGGCCATCTACCCGGTCACCGACGTGCCCTTCACCCTCGCCGAGGCCATCGCCCGCGCCGGCGGTCTGCTCCCCGCCGCGGACGACAGCCGCATGGTGCTGACCCGGGGCGGCAAGTCCTGGACGCTGAATTTCCAGGCCCTCCTGGCCATGGGCACCGCCTCGGGCCAGATCCTGCTCCAGGACGGCGACTCCCTGCAGATCCCCAACGCCAGCGAAGAGCCCGTGTACCTCATGGGAGAACTCATGCGGCCCGGGAACGTCCCCCTGGTCCACGGCAAGCTCACCCTCGCCAAGGCGCTCTCCGAAGTGGGCGGAATCCAGGTCGCCAGCGCGGACGCGACGTCGGTCTACGTCATCCGTTCCGCCGGAGCCTCCAACAAGGTGGACGTCTTCCACCTGGACGCTCGCAACCCCGCGTCCATGATCCTGGCCGACAAGTTCGCCCTGAACCCCAGGGACATCGTCTACGTCGACGCGGGCACGCTGGTGCGGTTCAGCCGGGTCATGAACCTGCTCCTGCCCACCATCAACGCGGTCACGGCCGGGGCCTCCACCAGCGCCCAGGTGTACTACTTCCAGAAGCGGCTCTAGGCCTCCTAGCCCTCCACCCCCTCCCGCCATCCCAGAGGTCCCCAGCTGATTTCACCGCTTAGAATCGCGTCCGTTCTCATCATCTGCGAAGGCAACCACTGCCGCAGTCCCATGGCCGAAGCCCTGTTCCGTTCGGGAACGGGGGAGGGAATGTCCGTCAGTTCCGCGGGTCTTTCGGCCCTGGAGGGCCTCCCGGCCGACGGGGACGCCCAGCGCGTCGCCTCGGAAGAGGGCCTGGACCTCTCCGCCCACCGGGGAAGGCAGTTCACTCCCGCCCTGGCCATGGCGGCGGATCTCATCCTGGTGATGAACGAGAAGCAGAAGGCAGAGTGCGAGAACAAGGCGCCCCGGACCCGGGGCCGGGTCTTCCTCCTCGGGCACTGGCGTCCCCAGGACCAGCGGGAGATCCCGGACCCGTTCCGCCGGGGACCCGCGGCCTTCCGGCGCGCCTTCGACCAGATCAAACTGTCCGTGGGGGACTGGCTTTCCCGTGTGAATCCAGAACAAAGGTCCATATGAACAATGAACTGAATCCCGATTCCAGGCCACCCATGGCCCATCAGCGGTCCGCCCCGGGCCCGGACGGCCCCGACCGCGGGTCCGAACTGAACCTGGGCGAGGTCTTTGCCAACCTCTGGGAAGGCAGGGGCCTGATCCTCGGGTCACTGGTGGTGTGCGTGGCCGCCGGCCTCATCTATGTGCTGGCCGCCACCCCCATCTACCAGGTCGAAGGCCTCCTGCAGACGGAGGTGCCCAAGAGCTACGGCACCCAGAACCAGGAGTTCACCAAGATGGAGGGGGTCTACACCCAGCTGACGGTGGCCCAGGGGGAGATCGAGATCATCAAGAGCAACCTCGTGCTGGGCCGGGTCGTCTCCAACCTGGGCCTGGACATCGAATGCTCCCCCGTCCTCACCCCCGTGATCGGCCGCCTCTTCAACCGGAATCCGCTCACCCGCCCGCGCCTGGACATCGAAGCCTTCGAGGTCCCCGACAAGCTCCGGGGCATCGTCTTCAAGGCCACGGCCCTGAACGGCGGGGCCTACCGCCTGAGCGGCCCCGACGGGTCCGAGCTCATCCAGGGCCGGCCCGGGGAGCGCGTCACCGCCACCTGGAACGGCATGCCCATGCGGCTGAAGGTGCGCAACCTCCGCGGGAAGCCCGGACAGCAGTTCCTGCTCTCCGTGACGCCCATCGTGGACTGCATCACCAACCTGAGGCTGGCCCTCATGGTCGAGGAGCGCGGCAAGAACGCCAACCAGTCCTCCAACATCCTGGGCCTGTCCCTCCAGGCGCCGGACCCGGACCATGGCGCCCTGATCCTGAACGAGATCCTCAACCAGTACGTCCGCCAGTCCATCGAGCGCAAGGCCGGAGACTCCTCCAAGGCCCTCGCCCTCCTGCAGAGCCAGCGTCCCGCGCTCCAGGCCCAGCTTTCGGAGGCCGAGAGCCGCCTCAACGAATACCGCAGGCAGAACGCCGCCGTGGACATCGCCCAGGAGGGCGCGCTCTTCCTCCAGCAGGGCGCCTCGCTGGAGGCCCAGATCTCGACCCTCAAGCAGCGCCGCCAGGAACTGCTGCGCACCTACACCGAGCACTCCGACCTGGTCACCACCACCGACCAGCAGATCGCCCACCTCCAGGCCGAGGCCAACAAGGTGAACGGGAGGGTGACGGGCCTTCCCCGGACCCAGCAGGAGATCGTGCGCCTGACCCGGGACGCCCAGGTGAAGTCCGAGATGTACACCTCCCTGCTCACCAGCATCCAGCAGCTCCAGAACACCCTCGCCGGTTCGGTGGGCAATGCCCGGGTGGTGGACTACGCCATCCCGGCCTATGATGCGGTCGCCCCCAAGAAGAAGGTCCTGATGGTGCTCTTCACCTTCATAGGGCTGGTCGTCGGGTTCGGCCTGACGGTGGTGCGCCGGCTCCTGCGCCGGGGCATCCAGGATCACCGGATCATCGAGGCCAAGCTCGGCCTTCCCATCCTCGTGACGATCCCCCACAGCGAGGGCCAGAAGAACTTCGACAAGCTGATCAACCGCCAGCACCCCGGCATCCACCTCCTGGCCGTCGGGGAACCCGAGGACATCGCCACCGAAAGCCTCCGGAGCCTCCGGACCCTCCTGCACTTCACCATGGAGAAGGCCGCCAACCGCATCATCCTCGTAACCGGGCCTTCGCCCCAGGTGGGGAAGTCCTTCGTGAGCACCAACCTCGCCACGGTCTTCGCCCAGGGCGGGGCCAAGGTGCTGCTGGTGGACGCCGACCTGCGGCGGGGCAAGCTCCATCGCACCTTCGGCGTGAAGGGCCGCGCTGGCGGCTTGGCGGAAGTCCTGGCCGGCAGGGCGGACTGGAAGACCCAGGTCAAGGAGACCACGGTCCCCGGCCTCAGCCTCCTCAGCACCGGAATCCTGCCGCCGGATCCTCTGGTGCTGCTCATGTCCGCCCGGTATGCCGAATTCACGGCCCAGGTTTCCGAAGCCTACGACTTCGTCATCATCGACGCCCCCCCGATCCTGCCGGTGAGCGATGCCACCGTCCTGGGCGCCAAGGTGGAGACCATCCTCCTGGTCGCCAAGTACGGGGCGCACCCCATCGAGGAGATCCGCACCTGCCAGAACCGCCTGAAGCACCTGGAAGGCAAGCTGAAGGGATGCGTGTTCAACGACATCAAGCTGGTGAGCGTGGGTGGGCTGTACGGGTACTACCGGTATGAGTTCGACTACAAGTACCACCGGGGGGAAAGCTAGTTTGGGTCGATTGGATTAGGGGAACCATTTCGCCCAAATGGAATGTTGAGAAATATTCGAGCAAAGAACACGTACGCCGAGCAC
>MTLE01002341.1_pt2 | contig 17164 bp, 13 predicted proteins | sample 1982461 | NCBI WGS metagenome assembly MTLE01 (sample SAMN05712605, study PRJNA340218) | biofilm metagenome | isolation source: sample SPL anode biofilm adapted to -200 mV | place: USA | collected 2012-02-03
ACCAGCCGTATTTGCGGATATGTTCGCACGCCTGCGCCACGCCGTCAACCGCTTTGGCCGATATTATGGCGTCTAAATATTCAGTCCCCCAGTCGTCCTCCGTCGCAACGGGAAGAGCGGGCATAAAAGATTTTATAAAAGCGTCTGCGCGAACTTCACACCCCGCGTCGGCAAGGGCATTAATAATATCTTTTATTTTATGCTCGCCTAAGGCTTTATCAACAAGTAAAGTTTCGGTCGCGCCGCAAATGGATGTGCGTCTTAATTTTGCGTTTATTAAAACTTTTTTTGCCATTTCTATATCAGCATCTTTATGGATATAAGTGTGGCAAATGCCGTTTAAATGTTTGAAAGTGGGTATTTTGCCCGACGACACTTTTTCTATAAGTTTCTTGCCGCCGCGCGGGATAATAACGTCTATATAAGCATCTTGCTTTAAAAGTTCATCAACGGCTTCGTGTTCTTTAACGGGAACCAGCTGGACAGAAGCGGGCGGAAGACCAGCTTTAATAACGCCTTTCTTAAGGCAATCAAAAATGGCAACGCACGAGTTAAAACTATCTCCGCCGCAGCGCAGTATAGTTGCGCTGCCGGCCTTAAGGCAAAGCGCAAAAGCATCGGCGCAAACGTTGGGACGCGCTTCAAAAATTACGCACAAAACGCCAAGGGGGATTGTAACGCGTTCTATCTTAAGCCCGCTCGGAACCTGCCAGCCTGCAAGCACTTTGCCGACGGGGTCGGGCAATGCGGCAATATCTCTTAAGCCTTTAGACATCGCCAAAATACGCTGTTCGTTTAATAAAAGTCTGTCTTTAAAAGAAGCGGGTTTACCTGCGGTAATGTTTTGTAAATCAATTTGATTGGCGGCTAAAATTTGGGGGATATTATTTTCTATTTCCTGCGCGGCAAAAATAAGTGCATTGTTTTTTTGCTCGGCAGAGGCACAGGCCAAGGCGGGAGAGGCGGCCTTAGCGTCGGAGGCTATATTTTTAATTAACTGTTGCAGCATTCTTCTCCTCCGCCGTAAACCAAGTGCATTTTTGCCCGCTGACAAGGCGGCGCACTGGGTAAAGTTCTTTACCCGTGGTTATAACCATATTGCAACCTATGCCAAGGCAAATTTGCCCCGCCATAAGTTTGCTTTTCATACCGCCAGTGCCTAAAGCCGTTTTTGTGGGCGAGGCCATTTGCTCAATTTCCAGCGTGATTTTTTTGATAACGGGGTAAAATTTAGCTTTCGGGTTTTCTTTGGGGTCTTCGGCGTAAAGGCCGTCAATGTCGGAAAGTAAAACTAATATATCCGCGCCAACCATTTGCGCAACAACCGCGCTAAGGCGGTCGTTATCGCCAAATTTAATTTCTTCGGCTGTAACGGTGTCATTCTCGTTAATTATGGGGACGGCGTTCATTTCTAAAAGAGTTTTAAGGGTGGCAACGGCATTGATAAAGGTGTGTTCGTCGTTGGCGTTTTCCTGCGTTAAAAGCACTTGGGCGGCATTTATTTTTTTAATGCCCAAGATTTGTTGATACATCGTTGAAAGTTCTATTTGCCCGACGGCGGCGGCCGCCTGTTTTTGGCTTAAGGTAAGCTTTTGAAGGCCCAATTTTAAAGCGCGCCTGCCTAAAGCGACCGCGCCGGAGGAAACTATAACGGCTTTCTTGCCTTTAAGCATAAGGTCGCGCACTTCTTCCGCAAGGGAGTCCACCCAATCGGTACGCACGACGCCGTTTTGGTCCACAATAAGCGAAGAGCCTACTTTAAATACAACTATCTCCGCCTTTTCAAATAATTGTTCGGATATGTTCTGGGCCATTTTTACACCTTAATATATTATATCAATTCCGATTAAGGTAAAATGTAAATATGAAACTTAAACTTTTCCTCATCCTTTTATTAACGGCACAATTTGCGTGGTCGGCAGAAGATTTTGACGGATACGCTATAGATACAATAAATATTTCCGCAACGCGCATAAAACCTGCCGTCGCGCAGGAGCGTTTTGGCCTTAAAAGCGGGGATATTTTTACGCAGGAAAAATATCAAAAAGCGCAGGATAATTTGCACAATTTACGCGTGTTTAAAACGCTGGACTTTGCGATAACGCCAAAGGACGATAAAAAGCTTGATATTAATATAGACGGGCAGGACGGTTATTACATCTTCCCGCTCGCATTTGTAACGGGCGGCAGCAAAAGCGCATTTGCCTTAAGCGTGGCGGAGGGAAATTTATTTAAACACGGGGAAACGGCTTTTCTTTTTGCGGCCGCGGGGGAAGACGGCGCGGCAGCCAGCGCCGCGCTTGCCATAGAAGATAATTTTTTTAAAGTAAGCCTTGAAAACCTAAATTTTGAACAGCGTTTTTATAATAACAACTGGAGCAATTTTTACGGCGTTTTTAATACCGCCGAGGACGAAAATAAATTTGGCACACCTATAAAAACAACCTATACCAAGCAAGATGAATTTTCCTTTTTATACGCAAGAAAATTCGGTTCGTTTTCGCTGTTTGCCGAGCCTGCAATAAAGCACATAAGTTATAACCAACCATTAGACGGCGGCAGCCATAATGCAATAGCCTTTGGCGCAAGTTTAAGCGAGAACATGGGGCAGGGCGCAAATATGGGCGCGCTGTTCGGTTTTGGTCTTTCCGACAAAGCGCAAAGCCTTAAAGATTTGCCGCGCGTTAAATACGGTTACAACCTTACAGCCGCGTATAAAGCGGGCGGCGATTGGAGCGGCGCGGATTATAATATTTCCAAAGTTATATTAGAGGCGGCGGCAAGCGCGGAGCTGAAGGCAAGGCACAGATTTTATTTGGGCATTAAAGCGCAGGATAGTTTTGATTCCCCGTTTAGCGACGGAGTATTTTCCGCCGATTTACTTGGCGGCAACGGCAAATACAGCCGCCAAAAATACGGGCAGAGAGGTTTTGGGTTTAACACGGCCTTCAGCTACTTTTTGCTGCGCAATAATTTAGGCTTACTCTCGCTTACACCGTTTTACGAACTTGCTTATATTTATAATGACGGCTACGCGCACCACAGCGGTACGGGCGCGGTTTTGGCCTATAAATTTTGGCGTTTCCCCTTCCCCATCGGGCTGGGTTATACTCATAACTTAAGCGACGGCAGCAATATAACTTCGTTCGTTATAGGCGCAAAGTTTTAATTATCAAAACCTTTAAGCGCGGTTTTAAATTTTTCCAACATAAGGCCCGCAAAAATTAATATGGCCGCCATGCCGAATAAACCGAACAAGCGGTAAAGCGCGCCAAGCGACCATAAATCAAAACAAAACACTTTTACGGTAGCTAATGTTATAAGGCTTAAGCCCGCAAGCGTAACAAGCTTGCTGCGTTTTAATATGCCGCTCCACAAACACCCTACACCGAATAAAGCCCACGCTAAAGTATATGTAACGGTTTGGGCAAACCCGCCGAAAATATCAAAATGAAGCGGGCCTGAGAGCGTGTAAAAATCAGCAATTTCTATATTAACTAAAGCGAATAACAATATTGCGCCAAATCCGTTAAGCATTGCGGGGGCAAGGCTGCCTTCCGCCTTATAAAGTTTCGCACCCGCAAACATTGTTGCCGCCGCAAAAAGGTAAGTGTAAAGATACCAGTTTAATATCTTTGCGCCGGACGGGTAATAAGCAAAGATTGCGGGGTTTGTTATAAGCCGCGCAAAGACGGTTATAAATAAACCAGCGGCGGCATATTTAAGCCAATCCTGTTTTAAGCGCAAGTTAATCCACAGCAATAAAACACCCTGCGCCGCAAGGGTTATGGTAAGCCATTCCCTTTGGAAAGCAACCCCAATAACCGCCGTTATAAAAAACAGCAAAGCGCCGCCCAAAACGGACAGGCGGAAAGCTTGTATGCCCTCTTCCTGCGCCTGCCAGCGGTAAACAAAAGCTTCCGCCGCGGCATAGACAAAAGCAAAAGCTAAGGGAATTGCGGCAAGGTTGTAAATATTAAAGTTTTCTTTAACGGTAATATATACCAAAAGGAACGCGGCAATACCGCCAAAACCCGCAGCGGCCCAAACTTCTTTATTATCAATAAAACGCTTTTTAAATATCAGCGGCAGCAATAAAATTGCGCTAAAAATACCGCAAATCCATTGAATAAAAAGTAGAGCCAGCGCCTGCCCGCCGTAAACCCTTAAAGAGCCTGATAAAATTTCCGCCTCGGTAAGCTTGCCCTGTGATAAATGCAGCGCGTAAAAAGCCGCCCCCGCAAATAAAACGCCCAGCACACTAAAGATTAACGGGCGGCCGTTTTTATACCAAAAGGCAAAAGCGGCATTGAGCGCGACAAGTAAGGCAAGGACAATAAAAACTCCGTTTGCGGCGTAAAGCTCCGCCTTAACGTGCATATAAAACCATACCGTAAGTAAAAGATATGGCAGGAGTACAAAAGAAAACTTTGTTATATTAATGTCTTCAAAAGAAAGTTCCCCGCGCAAAAATTTAGCAAGATAAACAACGCCGTAAGCCATAAGTAAAGCCTGCAAAAAGGCGACGGAATTATACGCGAAAGACGTATCAAAGGAAGCGTCAAACAACACAGCCCAAACGCCGCAAATAATTACGGCGGAAAATAAAATTCCGCGCAAATCCTGACGTAAAGGGAATAGCCTGCCTATGCCAAAAACAAGCGGCAGAGCCAGCAAAAAAGCCAACGGGATAAAATGCGCCATTGAAGAAGTAACATAAAAATCCGTCACTAAAATAAATATAAAGGCAAGCGGCAACATAAAACCGAGGCCTGCGGGTTTGGCGGATTGCTCCGGCACGGCGGGCTGGGCAAAATCCCCCCATAATGTTATGGCGGAAAATACGCAAAGGAATACTGCATTAAGATAAAACCTATCCGCAAATACTCCCGCGTTAAAATATTGGAGCAACAGCACAAAAACCGTGGCGGAGGTAATATTAAAAACCGTTTTATAAGAAGAATAATCCCTGCGCATCAAAAAGCCCGAAAGCATCTGCCCGAAGAAAACAAAGGAGAAAACTTTTATTATATTTTCTAACCCGATATGGCGGCTGACATAAAAAGACGTCAATAAAATATTGGAGTACATAAACCAAGATAAGGTCTTTTTGGGCACGCCGACTTCCTGCCCGAACCTTGCCGCCACCCAAGCCGCCGCGCCTACGTAAAACACAAACATTGCGCAGGAGTCCACCGCCGCACCTTTTAAAGCAGCGATAAGTTGCGTAATAAAAGTAAATATTAAAGCGATGCGAATAACAACGGGCCATTTTTTGTATAAGCCCACGGCAAAAGCGGCCGCGTTAACAAAGGCAATATAAGCAAACAAAAAGCCGTACATATCTTTTCCGCTGCTTAAAAGCATCGGCGTAAAAAAGGCAATTAAGACACTTAAGCTTGCTATATAAGGCGAATCCTTTTTTATTGATACGGGGAAGGATAATGCCGCCGTAGCCGCCATAAATATAAAGGCGAGGCTGGCGGGAATAATATGATAAAAGGCATAAGCCGCGTAAAAAGATGCGTATATAACGGCAAGCCCCGCGCCGCAAAGCGTAGCTGCGGTTGCTTTGGCAGATTCTAAATTCTTCTTTAATCCCGCGCCAAGCAGGCCTGCACCAAACAAAAGCGATGCGCCAAAACGTGCGGCGGCGGGGATACTATCCTGATAATATTTAAAGGCAAAAATTACGCCCAAAAGCAACGTAAAACCGCCCACGGCGGAAAATATTTTTGCCGCGCTCAAAGGCTCTTTAGCGGGTGCTGGGGCAACTTCTGCGGACTGCGTGGGCATTGGTTGTTGGACAACTTGCGAAAGGGGTGCATACTCCTGCTTGGCAGGCATAACCCTTTCTTTTTGCTTTTGCAAAAGCTCTTCAAAAGAGGCTTCTTTAGTTTTTTCTTCCGCCTTATTTGGCTGCGGATTATTGCTGTAAACAGACTGCGGCGCGACGGCGGAAGCCGTGTTAAGTTTAGCTAAAATCATTTCAATTTTATCTTCCGCGGCGCAAAGCCTGTTAAACAAAGCAATGCTTACCGCGGCAAAGCAGACAAAAAGTATAAAAAGCAGAAAAGTTATCATAATTACCCCTGTAATCTTTAAAATGCAACCTTAGATAAATAATATAAAAATAAATGTTGACAGCCTGCTTGTTTTTTTAGATAATAGTAATAGTTACTATTACTAACAATAAGATTATGAGATATTCCAAACAAAGAGAACTTATTTTTAACGCCTTAAAAAATAACCCCGTACACCCTACGGCGGATAATATTTACGCGCTGTTAAAAAAGGATAACCCTGCCCTAAGCCTTGGTACCGTTTACCGCAATTTGAATCTGCTTTCAAAAGAAGGTATTATAAAAAAACTTAGCGGGTTGGACGGCAGCGAACACTTTGACCATCACACTCATAATCATTGCCATTTTGTATGCGAAAATTGTTCCCGCATAGAGGATATAGAGCAAACCTCGGATCTTTATGCGGCATTGGGAAAAATAAATAATAATAAAGATTATCTCGTAACCGCGTGTGATATTACTCTGCGCGGTGTTTGCAAACATTGCAAAAGAAATAAGGAGAATAAAAAATGAAAATTAAAGGCACAAAAACAGAAAAAAATCTTATGGCGGCTTTCGCAGGGGAGTCTCAGGCAAGAAATAAATATACCTTCTACTCCAAAAAAGCTAAAGAGGAAGGATACATACAAATAGCCAAAATATTTAAAGAAACCGCAAAGAACGAAAGAGAACACGCAAAATTGTGGTTTAAATTTTTACACGACGGCGAAATCCCCACAACAACAGTAAACCTTGCCGACGCAGCAGCGGGCGAGCATTATGAATGGACCGATATGTACGCCAACTTTGCAAAAGAAGCGCGCGAAGAAGGCTTTAACGATATTGCCTTCCTTTTTGAAAAGGTTGCCGTAATAGAAAAAGAACACGAAGAAAGATATAAAAAACTTCTTGAAAACGTAACCGAAAAGAAAGTATTCCAAAAAGGCGAAAAAGTTGTATGGCAGTGCAGCAACTGCGGCTTTACCTATGAAGGCGAAAAAGCCCCGGAACTCTGCCCCGTATGCAAATACAAAAAGGCATATTTTGAAATAAGAAAAATCAATTATTAAGCCTCTCTGACCTAAAATAAAACCGCGGGTTTTAAAAGCCTGCGGTTTTTTATTGCCCTGCAAATAAGACGGGCAAAGCAATTAAAACGGACGTTAAAACCTCTCCCTGTATTTCTGCATCAATATGATATAATACAGTTATTACTTTGGTATACATTACGTGCGTACGCGCGCGGACGAGCCTTGGAGAATTTATGTTTACAAAATTTAAAACAGCCTTTTTAGTAATTGCCCTTCTGGCAATATTACCCTTAAATTTAAAAGCAGCCGAAGCTGCCGTAACCGATGAAGCGGAACTGACAACGGCAATTGCCACAACTACAGTTGATACAATTAACATAGAAGACGATTTTACTGTTACGGCCCCCCATACCATCTCCCGCCAAATTACCATAAAAAGCAATCCGCCAGACGGCAGCCCAATAACGGAATATACCTTATCGGGCGGCAATACAAGCTCTTTTTTTAACATAACTTCTCCCTCAGCTAAAGTTGACACCCTTACACTTAAAGAAGGCAAGGCCACGGTAAGCGGACAAAACGCCAGAGGCGGCGCAATAGAGATTAACGTAAACACCGCGCCTCCTACGCCTACGGCAATTTCCACCGTAACAATAAGCAATGTAACTTTTGAAGATAATAAGGCAGATATTTCCACAACGGGCAATGTGAGTGCCTTCGGCGGCGCGATATACACAAAAAGCAAACAGAGCGTTCAAATTTCTTCCTCTACATTTAAAAATAACAGCGCGACAGCCACATCAACAGACGGCGGAACAGCGGTAGGTATGGGCGGGGCTATTTTCCACGAAGGAACAGGCGCGCTGGCAATAGACCTTTCCACTTTCACCGACAATAAAGCAACCCGCGGCGGCGCAATATTTGACGCTGGAAAAGGCTTAAAGCTGACTTCTACCACCTTTAACAAAAACACAGCCACTGCCGACGGCGGCGCCTTGGTTGCATTGGATGATTTTGAAGGCTCTTCCCTTACCTTTGACAAAAATACGGCGGGGACTGACGGCGGCGCAATTATGAGCAATGCTACCGCTGCAAAAATATCACAATCTTCTTTTACCAATAACAAAGCGGCAAACGGCGGCGCGATTTATAACGGCGGCGGCTTTGCCTTGGCAAATACAAACTTTGACAGCAACGAAGCTACTGCAGACGGCGGCGCCATTTACAACACAGGCACCGTAACCGCAACAAACGCTGTTAACTTTTTAAGTAATAAAGCAGTAAACGGCGGCGCAATTTATAACACGGGCCGCATATCTGCCGTAAGTATGAACTTTACGGGCAACAGCGCAACGGGTAACGGCGGCGCTTTGTATACGACAAACTCTGCTTCTAACGGTAATGTGTTGATAAGCGGCGGCGGTTCTTTTACTGGCAACAGCGCAACGGGTTTAGGCGGGGCCGTATATCAAGACGGAACTACTTTATCCATTGTTTCTCAGGCGGGAATGACCTTTAGCGGCAATGCTGATAGCAGCGGCGCAAACGCAATACACATGGCCAATTCCTCCATACTTAACCTTAACTCCACAAACAGCCCGATAAACTTTTACGACCCGATAACGGGCGACAGTACAAACGAAATTAACATAAACGGAACTAATGCGCAAAACCTGCATATCCCCACGGGAATAGCCGCAGGAACGGGCGCGGTTAACTTCCACACTTCAATGACAGGGTTTAACGGAGCAATAAACGCCTATGGCGGTACGATAGGTATTTTTGGCAATGTCGCCTTCAGCCCATCGGCTTTTACTGCGCAAAACACAACATTTAATATGATGGCGGGAGCATTAAATACCCTTACAATTAACTCCAACTACACGCAAACGGGTTTAGGTTGGTTAAGACTTGATATAGACCTTAGGAATGAAGTCGCCGATACCATAGAAGCGACGGGGACAGTAAGCGGCGGCAATCTGAATGTTTCGGGAGTAAGATTTCTTACCGACTCCACGGGCGCGGCTACCCTGCCGATATTGATATCCAACAGCTTTAACATTGCTTTTGACACAAGCAAGGTTTATTACGGCCCCATATTTGAGTACACGCTTACACAGCCCGATACTCACCACGTAGTGGCAAATAAAACAAATAATTTTACCCCTACGGTTTTAGGCGCGTCCATAGCGCAAAACGCCGCGATGTTAAGCAATATTACAATAAGCAACTCCATATTAAACAGGGTTGGCGTAATGCTTAGCAAGGACGGACGTTACTATAACACAAAGAACAGCTACAGCCTTTCCAAATACGATAAGTTTTTAAATAAAAATCCTTTTGGCACGTCTGAAATTACGCAGAAAGAATATTACGCCACTTGGTTTGTGCCTTACGGCGCATTCCAAAAGTACGACTTTGAAGATAATATGACAGGCGTGGAAAATAACTCTTACGGCGCAAACGCAGGTATAGATTTGCCCGTACTTTCCGTAACCGATAATGTTGGTTTTATCCCCACGGTATTTGCGGGTTACGGCGGCAGCACACAAAAGTATAACGGGCTGGAATCCAAAAAAGATACTATTTCGGGCGGGGTGATGGGTACCTTCTACGCGCCGTGGTTCTATGCTTCCGCAGAGGCGCACGTTACCAACGGTACGCAGGTGGCGGAATTCCAACAATACAGAGATACCTTTAATGTGTTTACGGTTACCTCCGCACTTAAGGCCGAACTTGCAATACCCCTGTTCTGGCACATAACTTTGCAGCCTAATATAGCCGCGGCTTATAACTTTGTGGACACGCAAAATTACACCACGGGCTTAGGCGCACCGATAAAGCAGGGTGCGTACAGCAATGTGCAGGTTTTGCCCGGGGTTAAGCTTTCAGCCAATATCAAATCTTGGCACCCTTACGCCGCGTGGACTTATGCGCACAATGCCTACAATGACGCGGATATAAAGATAGAAAACTTTACAATGCCAGAGTTTACGCCTAAAGATTATTCTGAATATTCCTTCGGGCTGGAAAATACTTTCCTTGAAACTTACTCGGGCTATGTACAATACACAGGCTACTCGGGCGGCATAAGCGGCTTTGCGCTGCAAATGGGCTTGAGAGGTTATTTAGACTTCTTTTAAATATTAAAACAAACAATTAAAAAAGCTGCTTAACGGCAGCTTTTTTAATCTCTCAATTTGTATAATTTATTAACGGATATGATAGAAAATATTAAGATTATAGGCTTTGACGCAGATGATACGCTGTGGCAGAACGAAACTATTTTTAAAAATGCGCAGGCGCGGTTTTACCTGCTGCTTAAGGATTTTGCTTCTAAAGAAGATATTGCCGCGCAGCTTTATAAAACGGAAATTGCAAATTTACCGCTATACGGCTACGGCGTAAAAGCTTTTACTCTTTCCCTGTTGGAAACCGCCCTTAAAATAAGCGGCGGCAAACTGCCCGCGCAAACCGTTGAGCAGATATTGCTGCTGTGCCGCCAAATGTTAAAAGAACCCGTTGTTATGCTTGACGGAGTTGAACATACCTTAAAAACGCTTTATAAAAAATACAATCTTATAGTCGCCACCAAGGGCGACCTGCTGGACCAGCAGAGAAAGTTAAATAAATCTGGCATACATAAATATTTGCACCATATAGAAATTATGAGCGAGAAAGATATTAAAGGCTATAAGCAGCTTATTAAAAGCCTTAACATAAAACCGCAGGAATTTTTGATGGTGGGCAATTCCCTAAAATCCGATATACTGCCTGTGTTGGAAATAGGCGGCAAGGCGATATATGTGCCTTTCTTTGAAACTTGGCAGCACGAACAAACCGACCAAACGCCCCCGCAGGACGGAAACTTTTTTGAAGTACAAAAAATAACCGATATACTTAAAATAATAAGTTAAAAAAGAATGCAAGACAAACAAATATCACTATTTGAACTTTTTATAACCTTTGCCAAAATAAGCATTATGACATTTGGCGGCGGTTATGCCATGCTGCCTATTATGAAGAAAGAGTTAATAGAAAAACGCGGCTGGATGACAGATAAAGAGTTTATGGATTTTTTTGCAATATCCCAAATGACCCCCGGGGTAATTGCAGTTAATGCCGCCTCTCTGCTGGGGTATCGATTAAGCGGGCTTAAAGGTGCGATTATAGCAACATTCGGCGTTGTAACGCCGTCTGTAATATTTATTTACATAATTGCCGCAGGCCTTAGCGTTTGGATGAAAAATCCGCTTATATTCCAAGTTTTTACAGCATTAAAGATAGGCGTTTGCGTATTAATAATAAATGCCGTCTTCCCGTTTTTTAAGCAGGGCATTATAAATATATTTTCTTTTATTATATTCGCCTTTGCGCTTTGCGGTTTTATGTTCCTAAAAATTTCCCCCGTCATTATCCTTATTATCTGCGGCGCGGCAGGCCTTTTGCGCGGCGCGGCTAAGGGGGCAAAATGATTTATTTGCTTTTATATTGGGAGTTTGCAAAGATAGGCCTATTTGCGCTTGGCGGCGGGCCTGCCACATTACCGTTTTTGTTTCAGCTTTCTTATAAAACGGGGTGGTTTACGCCCGCGCAGGTAACGGATATGCTGGCAATATCGCAAATATCCCCAGGTCCGCTTGGCATAAATATGGCCGCATATACGGGCCTGCATACTGCAGGCTTTTGGGGCGGCATAATTGCGGTGCTTGGCATTATAACGCCGCCTGTAATAATAATAGTGCTTATAGCAAGGCAGCTTAAAAAGTTTTCCCAAAACAAATATATTAATGCCGCTTTTGACGGGCTGCGCCCCGCCGTTTGCGCGCTTATAACCGTTGCCGTGTGGGAAACTGCTAAAACAGCTTTGCTTAATAAAGAACTTTACGCGCAAAGCGGACGCCTTACGGATTTATTTGTTATAAAAAGTTTTATCTTTTTCTTCTGCCTGATGATACTTACCAATAAATATAAAAAGCACCCCTTGTTTTATATAGGGCTGAGCGCATTGGCGGGATTATTTATTAAGTTTTAGTTTTAATTTGCGAACAAGCGGACAAATAAAAAGCCCCTCTTAAAAAAGAGGGGCTTTTTACTTTTATAGCGTTAGTTAAAAAGTATATCTTACACTTAAACCCGCAAGGTGGCTTGAGCCGTTCTTGTAGGAAACTTGCTTGTTGGCTTCAACCGCGGCATTTTGGTCTGTATGACCGCCGAGGCTTGTGCCGAGAAGATAAGTATAAGAAAGGTCTACCGTATATCTGTCATTGACTTTCCAACCCAAACCCGTGCCGAACAGATGTCTGTCGTCAACGGGAATAAGGACGTCCATATAGTCATTATTAACGGGGGATTTATCAAAGATATAGCTGCCTCTTACCTTAAGAGCGCTTGTAAGCGTGTATTCCGCGCCTAAGCCGATTCTGTAAGTGTCTTTCCACTCTTTCTTGTCACTTATCGTACCGCTTGAGCCAGGAGCGCCAGGCATCTTCTTATAATCAATGGCAATAGCGTCATAGCTGCTCCAGAAGATGTTCATCCAATTAAACTCTACCAATAAATCATCGGTAGGTTTATAGGATACGCCCATTGCTAACTGCGCAGGCAGGGATATATCTCCATGAATATCGCTGTTAGAGAAGCCGGGAACTGTCATATTATATTTTGCAGTACCTTCCAAAGATTGTTTGGTTCTGAAGCGGAAGCTTGTACCAAAGTTAACTTTGTCGTTTGCTTTATAAGCTAAAGCCACGATAGGGCTTACTCCGACGCTGTCCCCTTGAATATCTGTGTTCATTCCGGGGGCATAGGGAAGCATCTTCTTTTCTTCAAAGTCAAAGTACATAACTTCAACGCCTGCGGAGGCGGAAAGTCTGTCCGTAACTTTATAGGCAACGGTAGGCTGTAAAGAAAGCGAGGTTACCGCAACCTGATAGGCGTTATAAGCGCCTGCCCAAGATTTGTCGCCGTATTCATTGCTAAGGCCGAATCTTGTGAAAAGACCGATACCTGCGTACCAATCTTCGTTGATTTGCTGTGTGTAGTAGAAACTGGGGAGAGTCCAAATACCGTCTTTCGGGTCAGTTTCCTGGCCGTTATATTTAACGGTAGCGTCAGCGGTTACAATCGTGGCGCCGAGTTGGAGTTGAGAGCCTTTAAGATCCGTAATTAAGGCCGGGTTTAATGCTATGGAAGCAGGTTCTGCTTCTCCTGCGAGGACGGCGCCGCCCATTGCGTTGCCTCTCGCGCTGAATTCGTATAAGCCAAAGCCTGCACCTAACGCGGTGTTCGCGGCGAATACAAAGGGTAGTACAAGTACTGAGTATTTACTTAATTTATTCATTACTCCTCCTGATACAAAACAGGTGCGCATTATAACAGGCACCTGTTTTTATTTTATCATTTTGAGTAAAGGTACGCTACTTTACGGCATAGCGCTGGTATATCTTTAAGTCAAATACTTTGGCTACGGCAAAGAGATGGTCAAAAATATCTGATTGTATATTTTCGTAATTAACCCATGCGGTATCGGCGGAGAAAGCATAAACTTCCAAAGGGACGCCTTCTGTTGTCGGCTCCAGCTGGCGCACCATACAGGTAAAGTTTTTGGCTATCTTGGGGTTGCTTTTAAGATATTCAAAACAATATGCCCTAAATGTGCCAAGGTTGGTTAAACGGCGGGAGTTAAACACGCTTTCGCCCTTGTCCGCATTATAAGCGGCCAGTTCTTTTTCTTTATTTTCAAGGTAATCTTTAATAAGGTGTATCTCTTTAAGTTCTTCTATATCCTGCTTTTCCAAAAACCTTATTGTGGTTAAGTCTATATTCATAGCGCGCTTAATTCTTCTTGCGCCCGCTTCGCTCATACCGCGCCAGTTTACAAAAGAGTTAGCTATAAGATTATAGGCGGGAACGTTAACTATAGTATTATCCCAGTTGCGCACGCGCACCGTGGTTATAAGTATATCCACAATTTCGCCGTCTGCGCGCTGCCCGGGGACTTCTATCCAGTCGCCAACGCGAACCAAATCGTTTACCAAAAGCTGAAAGCCCGACGTAAGGCCCAAAATAGAATCTTTAAACACCAAAAGCAATACTGCGGAAAGCGCGGTAAGCCCGCCAAAAAGGTACATTGGCTGCTTATTAATAAGTACAGACATCACAAGTATTGAGGTTATTATCCAAAGCACAACCTTTACTGCCTGTATAAGGCCCTTAACGGGCAGCTTTAAACCCGTGGCATATTTGCGGGAAAGGAAGCTTAAGAAAGAATTTATAACAAGCATTATGGCAACTATAACGCTGCTGTCCAATACGCGCACGACAAGAGAAGTGACTTTAGGGTAAGTATCTTCCAACACAAAGCCGCTTACTATGGAAAGCACCACAACGGAAAAAGCAAAAAAGATATTGCTGATAAGCTTTTGCTCCGCCATTAAATGCAGCCAGCCGCCCTTATGTTCTTTTTGTTTAATGGTTTTTTCTATTGTCCATTGCATGGCAAAAGACAAATACCTTAAGAACAAAAGCGAGGCAAAGATAACGCAAACTATAAATATGTATCTGCTTAACGGGTGGGAAGGGTCTATATAGTCCCAAAAAGTGGCTTCGTGTGTCATACATTCTCCCTTTCAATTATGATATTATAAGTATATAAATTTTGAGGAGGTTTTTTAATGAAGAAACTTATACTTGCCTTCGCTTTTTGCGGCTCTTTTGCCCTTTCAGCCAATGCCCTAAGCATTACAGACCCGTTGTTTATGCCCCAGCAGGGCGCGGTAACTGCGGAAACTGCCGCAGGCTTTACACATCACAGCTTTGGTTTAAACCAAAATATTACGGTGGGCGTAACAGATAAATTAAGTTTTGGGGCAGATATCGGCTGGGCCAAAATTGAACACGGACACAGCGGCCTGCAAGACCCTTCTGTTTCCGCACGCTACCGCTTTTTAGACGGCACTGCCGAAGGTTTATTTTTGGATTTGCAGGGGTATATAAGCCCTGAAATTTTTGACTCCCCCTTTAACGGAGATGGCGGCAGCGCAAAAGGCACAACATCCTTCGGGCTGCACAGCATTGTAGGCAGCACGGAGGCAGCGTCTAACTTAACGCTTGCCGCAAGCGCGGGTTTTGATTATTACGGCGATACGGAATATATAGACTCTGGCAGTATTTGGAGTTTAACCGGCGCCGCAAAGTATTATATTAATGATGTCCACTCCATACAGGCCGCCCTTGCATTGCGCGGTTATGCGGGTTTTGAGGAAGGACACGGCGGCTATGGCGCGGGTTTAGACTATGCTTGGGAAGTAAAGCCCGAAACGCTGGCTTTGATACCTTTTTACTATGTTGAATCTTATGATAACGGATATGCCTCTACCGTTAACTGGGGTTTAAAAGTTAAATATTTATTTTAAGTTTTAAATTTATAAATGCAAAAGCCCGCTTAAAAAATAAGCGGGCTTTTTTTACGGTTAAATATTATTTACAAATACGCTGTTCCGCTAAAGGTGGTGCTTACGGGGCCTTGCATAAGTACTTCGTATTCTTTGGTCCACTCTACAAAAAGAGATCCGCCGTCCATCACAATCTCCACTTTACGGTCCGTAAGTCCGCGCCTGACAGCCGCAACAAGCGTGGCGCAAGAACCGCTGCCGCAGGCAAGCGTTATGCCAGCGCCGCGTTCCCAAACGCGCATGCGGATTTTTGAGCGGCTTATAATTTGCGCAAATTCCACATTAGTACGCTTGGGGAAAAGCGGGTGATGCTCTATCTTGGGGCCGAGCGCGGCAATATCCAAAGCATCGGCATTATCAACAAAAAATACCGTGTGAGGATTACCCATAGAAACACAAACAGGGCTTGGTAAACCATCAAGCAAAACGGGCATATTTAAGGTATCGCATTCTTTGGCTAAGGGAATATCCTGCCAGTTTAAAGCGGGCAAACCCATATTAACCGTTACGGGATTGGTATTGAAAGCTTTAAGCACTTTGCCGCCGGGGGCTTCTAAAGTAATTTCTGCTTTTGCGGTTTCCTTAAATATTATGCTTGCCACGCAGCGCGTGCCGTTGCCGCAGGCGGCAGAGGTGCTGCCGTCGCTGTTATAAATATCCATTTTAACGTCGCAGGTTTGGGAATTATGCAAAATAAAAAGCTGGTCAAAGCCGACGCCTTTATGCCTGTCGCCAAGTTTTGTAATTTCCTGCTCGGTTAAATTTACGGGCTGCTTTCTGGCGTCTATGATAACAAAGTCATTGCCAAGCCCGTCCATTTTTACAAAAGGAATTGTCTTCATATTTTTAAACCTTTAATACGCTCTACAGCTTTTAATGTGCTTTCACGCTGTCCAAACGCGGTTAGCCTTAAATATCCTTCGCCCGCATCGCCAAAGCCGCTGCCTGGCGTGCTTACGATATGCGCATGAGAAAGCAGCACTTCAAAAAAATCAAAAGAAGGTACGCCTTTTGGCAGTTTTAACCAAATATAAGGCGCGTTTTGCCCGCCGTAAACTGTCAAGCCGATGCCTTTTAAACCCTCGCTGATAATTTTGGCATTGGTCATATAAAAGTTAATAAGTTCTTTTACTTCCGCCTTGCCTTGCGGGGTGTATATAGCCTGCGCGGCGCGCTGCACAATGTAAGGTACGCCGTTAAATTTTGTGGTGTGTCTTCTGCGCCAAAAGGCGTTTAAAGATGCTTCTTTACCGTCGTGCGTAAAACCTTTAAGCGTCATAGGCACAACCATATAAGCGCAGCGCAAACCAGTAAAACCCGCGGTTTTGGAATACGAACGTATTTCTATCGCAACGTCTTTTGCGCCTTCAACTTCGTAAATGGAACGGGGTAAAGTATCGTCTTGTATATATTCTTTATAGGCGGAGTCAAAAATTATAATTGCCTTATTTTCTTTAGCGTAAGCAATCCATTTTTTTAAATCTTCTTTCGTCATCACGCTGCCTGTGGGATTGTTGGGCGAGCAGAGATACACAAGGTCCGCGTGGAAATCAGGCACCTGCGGGACAAAGTTATTTTCTTCCAAACACGGGATTTTTTTTATTTGTCTGCCCGC
>MTLE01003270.1_pt3 | contig 17164 bp, 17 predicted proteins | sample 1982461 | NCBI WGS metagenome assembly MTLE01 (sample SAMN05712605, study PRJNA340218) | biofilm metagenome | isolation source: sample SPL anode biofilm adapted to -200 mV | place: USA | collected 2012-02-03
CCGGGGGCGAAATTGCCCGCCATAATATCCGCCGCCACCTTTAAAACGCCCTGCCAAAAAACGTCAATTTCTTCTTTTGTGGCGGGGGAAAAGCTTTGCTCCTTCAGCGTCGGTAAATGGTAAAAAAGCATACTGTCCAGTTTAATCTCTTTTGCGGAAGGGTCTTTGGCCTGTATAAGGCTTGCAAGCTGAGGGTTGCCGTCCATAAGCTTTTGGTACATCATAAGCTGGTCGGGTTCTCTGCTTAAAGTTTTGCCTGTTTTATAGTCCAAAATTGATATTTTACCCTCGCCAAGGTAATCCACCCTGTCCAAAATACTGATTACGGAAAGGCCGTCAATATCAACGGTTGTCCTAAATTCGGTGGCAAGCGGGATAAGGTTATCTGCGGAGTGCTTTTTGTAATATTCGTTAATAATGCGTATGGCTTCCAAGCGGCCGTCGTCCTGCTTTTCTTTGGAGGTATAACCCTTTTCCGAAAAGGTGGTGGCGCGCCAGTCGGCTTCAAAAAATTTTAAGGTTTCGGCAAGCGGCGGAAAGGCTCCCTTTTTTGAATATAAATATTCCATTACTCTGTGCAGGGCGGAGCCGAACGCAAAGTAATATTTGGGGGATTCGGGATATTTATCTATATACTTAAATTTATATTTTAACGGGCATTCTTTGTACATGCCCATTTTTGAGTAGGAAAAACTTAATTTAGAAGCCATTAAAAAACCCTCTTTGATGATTTAATACAGTTTATCATTTTAGAGGGTTTTTTTATACTAAATTATGCTTTTATTACAGGCTTGAGATTGCCACCTTAACTATGTAAGATACCGCCGATATTGCCGCAGCGGCGGGAATGGTGATTACCCACGCCCATACAATCTTGCGGGCAACGCCCCAGCGTACGGAAGACATACGTCTGAACGCGCCTATACCCACAATGCCGCCCGTTATGGTATGCGTCGTGCTGACGGGAATACCCATAAAGGAGGACAAGAAGATGGAAAACGCCGCGCCTGATTCCGCACAAAAGCCGTCAACGGGTTTAAGGCGGGTTACTTTCTGGCCCATGGTTTTAACAATACGCCAGCCGCCCGACATCGTACCCAAAGCTATTGCCGCGTGGCAAAGCAGAACTATGCTGATAGGGACAAAGAATGTTTCTCCCGCGGCATAACGTCCGATTTCGTGGTGCGTAAGAAAGAAGTTTCTTATAGTGGTTGTTGTAGCGTCAGCCTGTGCAAGCCCGCCGAAAAGCAACATAGTAATAATACCCATTGTTTTCTGCGCGTCGTTGCCGCCGTGGCCCAAACTGTACATAGCGGCGGAAAGCAACTGCCCTTTGCGGAACAAATGGTCCACTTTAAAGGGGTTGGTGTGGCTGAACAGCCTAAACACTATTGCGGCTATACCCATACTGAACACAAGGCCCAAAATAGGGGCTATACCTATAAAGATTACCGTCTTAAGAATGCCCGATGAAACCAACGCGGAAGGCCCCGCCTTAACCAAGGCCGCGCCTATAAGGCCGCCTATTAAAGCGTGGGAAGAGCTTGAAGGCAAGCCCCACCACCATGTAAGCAAGTTCCATACGCAGGCGCCCATAAGCGCGCCAAAGACTAAGTCGGTATTAACTATGGAAATGTCCACAATGCCGTGGCCTATTGTTTTTGCCACGCCCGTGTGAAAGACAAACAATGCAGCAAAGTTAAAGAACGCCGCCCACGCCACGGCCACCTTGGGCGATAATACCCTGGTGGAAACTACCGTAGCGACGGAGTTTGCCGCATCGTGAAAGCCGTTTAAATAATCAAAGAACAAAGCAAGTACTATTAGGAATATAATCCAAGTCATTTTGCTTCTCCTTAGTTATTTTTGACCAAAATGGATTCAACCACATTAGCAACGTGTTCGCACATATCTGTTACAAATTCCGCTGCTTCAAAAAGCTCCTTTTGTTTGATTACCATAATAGGGTCGGCCTTAGGGTCGTTAAGCAATTTGGAGATAGCTTCGTCGCGGATTTCGTCGGCAAGGTTTTCCAAGCGGTTAATTTCTACACATTGCCTTAAGGTTTCCTTCATATTTTTGTTGCTTCTTAACGATGTTACCGCCTTTTGCAAAGCTCTTACCGAGTTTTCTATAACTACGGCAAACTTTTTGGCTTCTTCGCTGGGGGTGGTAAGTTTGTAGATGTAATATCTGTTGGTAATCATATAGATACCGTCTATTACGTTATCCATATTGTTAGCCAAGGCCAAAATGTCTTCTCTGTCAAACGGCGTAATAAAGCTTTCGTTTAACATATTGATGATATTGTGGTTAACTTCGTCGCCTCTGTGTTCAATAGAGTGCATTTTATCCACATTGTCCCTTGTTATGGCGGGGGTAGATATTATCTGATTAAAAAGCGTGGCGCCTTCAAGCAAGTTGCTTGCTTGCTGGTCAAAAAGATCAAAAAACTTCGTTTCTTTTGGCATGAACATATTATTATTTTTCTCCTGTTTTTTATGCGCTTTGCAATAAAAAAAAGAGCAGATAGATTATCTGCTCTTTTTATTCGCTAAAGCTTGGTTAAGTAAACTGCCTTTAACAGCAGTTTTTATATTATTAAGAAATCTGTTGGTACCGTCTTGCATTTTATTAAATCCCTTTCCGCTTTTATAGGATATTTCTAATCGTTTTGCTCATAATTATTATATCATTATTTTAAAAAAGCGGGTAAAGTATTTTCTATTTACAAAACTTTTACTATAATTTATTGAATATTATCAACAGACAATCAGCAGACAAGGGGAATACTGATGCTTTATAATTGGGATAAAAGCCTGGAAACAGGCAACTATGTAATAGACGGACAGCACCAGCAACTTATACAAACTTTAAATAAACTTATAATAGCCAATAACGAGGGCGCGGGGGACAGCGTTTTACGCGAAACGCTGGAGTTTTTAACGGATTATGTGGAGCAACATTTCCACGACGAGGAAGAGCTGCAAATTAAATACAATTATCCCAAATATAAGGCCCATAAACAATCACACGACAGCTTTAGAACAGTTGTTCACGGCCTTATGGACCGCCTTGCGCACGAGGGCTATACCCACGCGCTTATGAGCCTGACTTTAACCACAATGGCCGATTGGCTTATAATACATATTAAGGACGAGGATTTACGCTTGGCAATATACATACAGCAAGTAAACAGCCAAGAAAATTGTTGCTAATATTTTTAGTATTTAAGCGTTAAAAAACTGCCTTTTAAAAAGAGGCAGTTTTTTTAACTATTGGGGTAAAGCGGGTTTGTTTTTTATATATTTGTGTTCGGTACACGCCGCGCCCTTGCAAAGAACCTTCCTTTCAAAGGATTCATCTCTTGTAAATCCCAAAGAAGTTAAAAGCGCGACAGAAGCATCATTTTCCGCATCGGTTATAGCAAAAACCTGTTTGACGGAGTGTTCTTTAAAGGCAAAATCCGATAAAATGGTAAGCGCCTCTTTTGCAAAACCCTGTTTTTGATATTTTGGGGAGATATTTATACCCAGCTCCGCCCCGTCGTCAAGTATTTTTATTGCCGCATCGCCAATTAATACTTTGTTTGGCTTTTTTATTATCGCAAGGCCTATCCATTCGCCCTTGGTTTCCAGCGTTTTATTGGAGTTTTTAGTTATAAATTCTTGCGTTTGCTCCGGGGTAAAAGGGGCCCAATATTGATACTTTGCCACCTCTTCCAGCCCGCGGTAGGAAAGGATGGGGGCGAAGTCAGAGGCTAAAAAAGTGCGCAGGATTAACCTTTCTGAAGACAAAAGATTTTTTTCTTCAACATTAAAAAGGAAAAACAATATAAATGTAATGACGCCGATAAGAAACATCTCTAATTCGGAAACACCTCTGTGGCGTGAAAGCAAAGCAGTTGCAACAACGCTGTCATCGCCCTCTGCGGGGGCGACCGTACTGTAAATTAATTTAACAATAAGAACAACCGCAATAGTAATTAAAATACGAATTATATATTTTTTATTCATATCGTTTAGCCTATCAAATAAACCTAATTTATTCAATGCGTCAGAATATTCAAAACACGGACAACAAAGCAGAAACTTAACAGAAGGATAAAGCGAAATAGGACAAATTATTTTTGGGTTTAGACAAGGAGTGAGGAAGGAGGGTGCGTAGGCGCACTGCCATATACCAAGAGCGCCCAAAGGGCCGTGCGTCCGACTGACGAAACGACAAAGTATAAATGTTTTTGCGAGTATTTTAATGTTTATGCAAGGCGAAAGCCGACGAGGTATACCTAGAGCGGGCGGTAGCCCCGCGTATCCGAGGAGGGGGACAACGATGCAGAAACTTAAAAGAAGAAGCAAAAAAAATACGGCAGACGATTCCCGCTGCGCCGGCCCTACAAGATGGCGACTTTCGCGGCGGGGCAATTCCCTAAAAAACAGGGAAAATACAGGGAAATTTGCATATTTTAGGCCATTTTAGCCGCTTCATATATATTTTTAAGCAAAATTCCCCTATACAAATTCATCAACCCACAAAAAATTCCCTGCGCAACTTAACAGGGAGTTTTAATCTAAAAACAGGCAATAAGTATTGCTTTAAACTACTTTTTAAGCTCTTTGGAAACTTCTTCAAAGCCTGCAAGGGCAGAGGCCAACCCTTTTATAATATCCATCGCCAATACTTTGGGCTCGGGCAGATTTTCCATATCTTCAAGGCTTTTGTCTTTAAGCCAAAAGATATCAAGGTTCAGCTTGTCGCGTTTTATAATATCTTCGTAGGCAAACTTTTTAAAGCGTTCTCTTTCTGTACGCTTATCGGGGTTATCAGCAGCATAGCACTTAACAAAATCCTCTAAATCTTTATAGTTTAATGTGTTTTCTACCAAGGTAAAATTGCTGTTTGTGCGCAAGTCGTATATCCAAACATCTTTTGTGTTATGACCGTTTTGCTCCACGCGGCATTTATCAAAAAACAGCACATTAGCTTTTACGCCCTGCGCGTAAAATATGCCCGTAGGCAGGCGCAAAATGGTGTGCAAATTAAACTCGTTAAGCAAACGCTTGCGGATTTTCTCTCCCGCGCCTCCCTCAAACAGCACATTATCGGGCAAAACCACCGCCGCGCGGCCGTTTGTCTTTAAAATGGTCATTATATGCTGCAAAAAGTTTAATTGCTTGTTGGATGTTGTTACAATAAAGTCTTGGCGTTCGTAAATTTCTTTTTCTGTGGTTACCTTGCCGTCATCGCCCATTATTTTAATGGAGCTTTTTTTGCCAAACGGCGGGTTTGTAAGCACCATATCAAACCTTGTATCCCCTGCGGAAGCCAAAGAATCGCCCTCTTTAACAGGGCTTTCCCCGTTGCCTATCCCGTGCAAATAAAGGTTCATAGCGCACATATTTACAACCTGCGCGGTAATATCGGCCCCGTGCAGCTTTTCTTTACGCAGGGCGGTAAGGGCTCTTTTGTCGTGGGTTTGGCCTTTCATATATTGATACGCTTCAAGCAAAAAGCCGCCTGTGCCGCAGGCAGGGTCCATAATGGTCATTTGCGGGGTGGGGCGCATAACATTTACTATTGTGCGGATTAACGCGCGCGGCGTAAAATATTGCCCGGCGCCTGCCTTGGTTTCTGTTGCGTTTTTTTGCAGCAGGCCTTCGTACATTGCGCCCTTAACATCAACATCAAGGCCAAGCCATTGCTGCTCGTTTACCATTGATATGATGCGCTTTAAGTGGGCGGGTTCTGTTATTTTGTTTTGAGCTTTGCGGAATATTGCCCCAATAATGCCGCTTTCTTTAGATAAAACGATTAAAGTTTCGGAATATTGCTGTTCTAACTCTGTACCGGAAAGGCTTACAAGTTTATTCCAGCGGTATTTTGCAGGGATGGAGGAGCCTTCTCCCAAAAGCTGGTCGCGCTCCATATCCATCTTAAGGAAGATGATATAAGTAAGCTGCGCCACGTAGTCGGTATAGCTAAGGCCCGCGTCGCGCAGTATGCCGGCGTAGTTCCATACTTTAAGTATCAAATTATTTTCTGTCATTTCTTTATCCTTTTAGATTGTTTTAAATTGTGTATTGATGCTTCGCGCTCCGCCTTTATTTTGGCAAGCAGGGCGGCGGCTGGTTCATCTTTAGGGTCTTGCGGTACAAGTTCCCCGTTAAAAGCCTTTTTAAGGATAGCCTGTTTAAGTTTTTTAGCGTTTTCTAAGGCGTTATCCACCGCTTTTTGCATTTTATCCGCGGAGGCAAATTGTTTTTCTATCTCTGCAACAATTTTGCGCTGTTCGGGAAGCGCGATGATGGGAAATAAAACATTTTTAAGATAATCAGCGGGAACACGTTGTTGACCTACGGCCCCTGTCATATAGCGTTTGGCCGTTTTGCGAAAAGAATTTCTAACTAAGCAATAAAAGATAAGTTTGGGCAAGAGAGCATTACTTGGTCTAATAACATGGAATTCAGTTGAGCCAAACCCTACGCCATGTTTAAGATTTTTAACTACACAGATTTTCCCGTTTTCCATACAAGGGGTAATTTTGGCAAAAAGGATGTCATTGTCCTGAAATTTTGTATAACCCTTTTTAACTTGTAGATAAGGAACGGATAAATGAGAATAGTTGCCTGTTGTTTCTTTTACACTTGACATAGGAAGGAAAGTAACGTTATCTGCGTCGGATAATTTATCAATTATAATTCTAGGATTTACTTCAGCAAAGTCTTCTAATTTAGCTTTATTGTAGGATTTGTTTGCAAAAATTTTATTTAAAACACTTTCGCGGAATTGGGATATTTTTTCTTGTGTTTTTTGAAGTGAGGCGACGGAAGAATCAATCTGTTTAAACAGTTTTTCAATCTTTTCCACAATCCTCTTTTGTTCAGGAAGTGGCGGAGCCCACACAAGTTGTTGTGAATAATCTGAAATCCAATATCTTTTATGTGTGGTTGGCGAGAATTCCAAAGATTGCATTAACAAATAACAAAATCTAATGTTAGCTCTGGTAGGTTTTGCATGCAGTATTTTCATTGCAGAAGATTTAACTTTAAATGGGAAATCTACCAACCTGCTGGCTGTGGTGAAATCATCAAAAATTATAACTGGCAATCCATCTTTAAATATCCCATCTTTTTCATTTGTATATCCCTTTATAAAAGATTGCCCTGGGGTTAGAACTGGAATATCATATTTATTGTCATAATTAGTACTGCGAACGATATATTTGGTTGGCTGTTCGTAGTCTAGCAGATCGGTCAATCTGTACAAACTCCAATTTTTAGGTAATTTTTTAGTTGTCATGGGTTATCTTTGTAAATATGCAGGATGACATTTGGCAGAGCTGGAGCAACATTCTTCCCTTTCAAGCGGAATAATTTTTTCCAATTGTTTGCCTATGGATATTTTTGTTCTTAACATCTCAAATGTGTCTTGCATTCTTATAAAATATCCCTCGGATAGGCCGAAGTACTTACACAAACGCAAATCTGTATCAATAGTGATACCTCTTTTGTTATTGATAATCTCGCTAATTCTATTTTGAGGAACATTTATAGCCTTTGATAATTTGTTTTGTGATATTTTATAAGGTTTTAAAAATTCCTCTTGCAGAAAAGTCCCTATTTTGGGTATTTGGTTAGTTTTAATCATAATCTCTCTATATGCGCCGCGCGCGGCGCCATACTTAAATATAGTATATACGTATAGCGTATAATTGTCAATGTTTATTTGTAATGGTTTGTTATTTCAACGTCGTAGGCATTCCCTTCATCTTCTTTAAAGGAGAAGCAAACCCTAAATTGATCATTAATTCTTATTGAATACTGGCCCTTTCTGTTGCCTTTAAGAGCCTCAAAATGATTAGATGGCGGGATAAAGAAATCTGTCAGTTCTTTAGAAGAATTAACCATAGCCAGCTTTGCCACCGCTTTGCCGACAAGATTACTTGGCAATTTTTTAGGTTTTTTGCCATTCTCAAAAAACAATTTAGTTTCTTTATCCTTAAATGTTTTTATCATTTGTTATCATCAGATTTTTCACTAAAAAAAGTTGGTTCTAACCTACATTTAATTATATACTTTTCTACAGTTTTCTTTTTGTTGCCGATTTTCTTTATTTCTTTATATCTTATAGTGCAAAATAAATCTTTATTTTTTAAAGTTGCCAAGCTATTTTCTCTTCCTAATGATAGCAGAAAATCATCTAAGACTTCTGCTTTAAAAATTTTTGAAGTATCCCATTTGCCTTTATTGTCTTTTTCGTAAAACAACCACTCTGAACCTAGAGATCTTGGCCCATCCAATCTCAGAATTCTCTCTTCATCATGTACTTTTTCTTCCATGTCTTGTTCTGTAAATGGATTAACAAAAGAGGAAACTTTTTCTTTTGGGATACTAGTTCTAATATTGTTTGATGAATCTTCTATTTTTATTATATCAGCTTCTTTTTTTAAGGGAGAAACAAATCTTTCTGCTGCATTGTGGACATTCTTATCTAACATTATTCTTGTGTTAATTGAGTCAAGTCCTTGGGTTAATATATTGATATTTAATGGATCTGATGCTGATTGTTTCCTATCAAGGAAGCTATTTATATATGTAGCAACAACTTCACCGTTTAGTCTCTCATACAAATGTATATCATCAGCTAGGTGGTCTGCTAAATTTCCAGACACCATTCCTATTATTCCTGAAAGAATGAATGTAATATTGGCTTTTACTCCCCCATCTTCCAAAGGAGATATTTGCAAATCTATTTCATTTTGTTCTATTCCTAGTTCATTAGAAATAGCTAATAACATATCTTTAAATCCATTTAAAGATTCCAAAAAATCAGAGAGTTCCATATGGTGGTCTATTAATTTTGAACCATCATAGTGTATTATAAATGTTTCTTTATCCGAATTTTCTTTTGAACTTTTATTTGGCATTTGCTTTGTTCTTTTTATTTAAACCTGCTTTTTCTTTTTTAAATATTCGTCTACATCATTAACAAAAAAAGATAATATATCTCCTTTTTTTAATAAATTGTTGCTTTGTCCCATATCTCTTCTTATTGCCATTATTATATCTTCTATTAAAAAAAGATTTTCAGCAGGAGTTATATTTTTAACAGAGTTCCTTCTGAATTCTAGCCACTTTGATATCACAGCATCTGAACCCCATAATGTTAATTTTTTTGAAAAAGTTGCAACATCATCTTGCATTTCTAGATCTCCGTATTCTTCATTCTTTTTGGCTTTAGTGTGTATTTTATATATTAACTCTATGAAATCAGCATAGGCAGTTTCGCGTTTTTGGTATAAAAATCTTTTTGTATTTTGTTTGTACTCAATAATTTTAGCTATTACAACACCTAATATAGAAACGCCACCTGTTATACTCGCTACTATAACAACAGCATCTGCTTTAGATGCTATATTGATTATTTTGTTAAAACTAAAGATTAAAAACAGCATAATATATTTAACAAAAAAATATATTGTTAATAATGAAACAGAAAAAGCTATTAAAACTAAAAAAATGTCTTTTGCTTTTTTCATCTTTACCCCATTAGTGTGGTGGATAGGTCGTTTAAAATGGTGTCTAATCGTTCCTGATTGCCAAATACTTTTACCGCTTTTATTATCCCGCCGCGCGCGCCCAAGGTTTCCTGCACGTCGGCAGGCTGCATGTATCCGTTGGCGGAGATATAATCTTTAATCTGCGTAAGCCATGCAAGTTGTTCAGCAGTAAATTCCGTACCCATCTTTTTTTGGCGGCCAAGCCACAGGTTAAAACGGGCCTGGGCGACCGCGTCAAAACTTTCCAAAATTTCGTCGTAGCCAAGCGCAAAACGCACCAGTTGTATTATGTTGGTTAATATTTTGGCAGGGTCTTTAACGCCTCTAACCTTATCTTTTTTAAGCACGGCATACGCGCGCCAAAGCTCCTGCATGCTCATAGGCGGCTTAACAAGCATTAACCTATCTACCAAATCCCTAATCATATCGTAAGTTAAATGGCGTTTTGCGTAGGATTGGCCGTAAATAATGGAAAGGGCTTCTATTTTGTCTTTATTCTGCGCGATAAAATCCGCAAAGTTTTTGGTAATACCGGCGGCCCATTTGTCGCTTTGGGCAAAGTGGATTACTTTATCTGCATTATAATCGTCTATAACCATGGTGGTGGCGCGGGTGTGCCTATCCTCCAGCACGGTGCGCAGGAGCGGGGAGGAGAAAGGTTTAACCGCCGCCGCTTTGATATCCGCCTGCTGCTGCGGGGTTTTATCTGTAAGTTTATCGGGGTCTGCCGCGTCTAAAAGGGTGTTGGCAAGCTGCTTAACGCTTTGGCCTGATATTTGCTGTATTTTTTGGTCGTCTTCCTGCTTAAATTTGGGGCTTAAGGCCATGGCGGAAAGGCGGGCGGCAAGTGTTTCAAGCGCTTCGTCATCGTCGCGACCAAGGCTTACTTGCTCAAGCAATTTTTTAAATGGCAATTTCTTTTCCCTATCCAAAGGCTGGGAGGCGTTCTTTTTGCTTTCCGTTACGCCCACGGCATCAATAAGCACAAAACGGCTTTTATAGCCCGCATTTGGCGTTATTTGCATAAGGTCGGTAGGGTTTATGGTACGCACGCCGCGGCCGCGCATTTGCTCGTAATAAATCTCGCTCTGCACGTCGCGCATAAAGATGATGACTTCCAAAGGTTTTATATCCGTGCCTGTGGCTATCATATCCACAGTTACTGCAATGCGCGGGAATGGCGTTGCGCGGAACTCTTTTATTAAATCTTCGGGGTTGGCGCCGCTTACGTTATAAGTTATCTTTTTGCAAAAATCGTTGCCTTGGTTGAAGACTTCGCGGCAAATGCGGGTAATTTCTTCCGCGTGGTTATCGTCTTTGGCAAATATCAGAGTTTTCGGTACCCAACTTGGCTCGCGCTCTGGGAAAAGAGTTGTAAAAAGCTCGTCTTTGTACTTTTGTAACACGGTGCGGATTTGGTTTGGCACCAAGACAGAACGGTCAAGCTGGGTGGGTTTATAAGTAAAATCTTCCTGCATAGCCTCATAGTGCATATGGCGCGTTTTTTTATCGCGCACGGGAACGGTGTACCCAGCTGGAATTTTGCCACCCTTTTCGCTAACCTCCGTAGATATGCGGTAGATGTCGTAGCCCACATTAACTTGGTCCGCAACGGAGCGTTCATATGGATATTCGGAAACTATATTCTTATTAAAAAATCCAAATGTGTGCATAGCCGGCGTTGCAGTAAGACCGATTATAAAGGCATCAAAATATTCCAAAACCTGCCGCCAAAGGCCATATATGCTGCGGTGGCATTCGTCGGTAATTATAAAATCAAAGAAATCTATGGGAATATCCGGATTATAGGCAACGTCCTTAACTTTGCCATCTGCAATAGTGGCTTCAAAAGAAGAAAACTCCTCGTTATTTTCGCTGTAATCTTCTTCCCCGCGAAGCATAGAATATAAGCGTTGGATAGTTGTGATAACTATTTTTGCATCTTTATCTATTTTGTTGTGCTGCAGGTGCTGGGCAATGTATAAATCCGTAAACTTGCGGCCTTCTTCCGAAGGGGAAAAGGTTTGAAATTCTTTTAATGTCTGGCGGCCAAGGTTATTGCGGTCAACCAAAAATAAAATCCTTTTAGCTTTGGCATATTTTATAAGACGGTAAGAAAAGTTACACGCCGTATATGTTTTGCCTGCGCCCGTTGCCATTTGTATTAAGGAACGCGGATGGCCCTGCGCAAGGGATTTTTCTAAACCGTTAATTGCTTCTATCTGGCAATCGCGTAAACCAACTTTATTTAGTGGCTGTATGTTGCGGAGGTTCTGGCGCAAAGTTGTTGGTTGCTCAATATACTCTAAAAGGGATTTTGGGGAATGAAAGGCAAATATTTTTCTGGCAGGTGTTTGGCTATCGCGCGCGTCGGAAAAATATATTTCCTCCCCGTTACTTTCATAAACAAATGGCAACGGCATTTGATAATGTTTTACGTAAGGCGGCAATGCACACGCATATCCGTTTGATTGATTTTCTGTGCCGCTTAAGGCAATGCCAGCTTTTTTAGCCTCTATAATACCTGCGGCCTTGCCGTCTATAAACAACATATAGTCGGACTCTTTGCCGTCTGCTGTCAAAAACTCACGACAGGCGACACCAAGGGAGCAGTTGCGGTCAAAATTTCTCCTGTCTTGTATAACCCACCCTGCTGCACTCAGTAGCTGATCTATTTTTTGGCGTGCTTGTTGTTCCGCTTCCATATTGCCCTTAATAATGTGTTTGAGTTATTTATATTATACATAACGCGCGGGTAAAAATACGCTTGACTTTGGGGGCGTTGTAAGGCGTAATGTGTGTGGGAGGGGGTTATTATGATGCCGAGAGTTATGCCGCCGGAGGCTGGAAGGTTTAAGAAAGGTCAGTCGGGGAATCCCGCTGGGAGGCCGAGGATAAGTGAAAAGGATATCCTTGAGATAATGTCCGTGCTTTTGGATTTGCTTGTTAAAGCGAAAAATAAGGATAGGGCGGCGCAGGGGAAGTTGCTTGAGATAAAGAGGGTGCTAAATGAGAAATAAATGCTATTTGCCAAGTAGTTTGGAGGAATTAAATGGGCTTCCTGAAAAAGAAATGCAGTTTTACTGGCGTATTTTCTATTTGACGGAGCCGCGCAATAAAAAAGCTATGCTAAGGCCGTTATGGTATGCAATCCAATGTGAGCGGACGGGCAATAGGCTGGATGAGAAATACATAACCCGCCTGAACCGATATGCCAATAACCCTGAAAAGTATATAGAAAAGTCTAATAAGAATAAATATTCAATAGCTACGGGTACGGAGATAACAAAAGTTTATAAGGGCCGTGAATACAAGGTTTTTGTTAAGTCTGCCAATGAATATGAATATAATGGTAAGATTTACAAAACTTTATCTGCCATAGCCTGTGAAATATCCGGCACCCATGTCAGCGGCCCCGACTTTTTTGGGTTAAAGTAACTGTTTAGAGACCAACTTCCTTAAGTATTTCTTTATTTTTTTCTACTAGTTTATTAATGTCTTCTATTGTTTGTAATAGATGCATTTTTCTATGGCAGTTTGGGCACAACGCAGATAAATTTTCTAACACATCTTCACCGTTTTCAGATCTGAATTTTATATGGTGAGATTCTAGAAAAGGATGATTGTTTACCCAAAAAGGAGCATCTTTGCAACATAACATACATTTTCCTTTTGAGAATTGCTTTATATATAATGCCAATTTAGGATTTCTTTCGTATCGTTTTGTAGTAATTGCTTTTTTCCCATTTTTTTGAGATTCTTTTTTAATTTCTTCCCTAATCTTGCTAATAGGAACTTCTCCTATTTTTTTATACAGGGTTTCTTCATTCTCATTGTTCTTTATTTCTAGCAGGTATTCTTGGTCGGCATAATTATTATCACTTTTCTCCTTTAAAGTTTTTATTAATTCTTTGGCGTATTGTTTGTTATTTTCTTTCCAGAAATAAGCTTCCTCGTTTATATCTATAAAGTCTTGATTCGGAAAGATCTTTTTTAGTCTGGCTAATATTTTCAAATAGGTTTCAAAATTTAATTGTTTCATTTTCCCAGGAGGCATAATTCTTTTGAATTGAAGATATGGTATGCTTCCGTTGTTAATGACAAAATATTTTTGTGGATTTAGAATAAACATCATCGTAGTTATTTTCCCGACTTTCGTATTCTTTATTTTCAAAGCTCTATCAAATACATCCTGGGCAATATCACCTTGCAATATTTGCTTAGTTAAAGTCCACAATATTTCAACATCATCTGGTTTTCTTCCGTCTTTTTGATGTGGTATAAACCAGGGTTTGTTTTGAATTATTGGCAACATAGGATTTCGAATAACAACCGTGGATAATTTAAAAATATTACGCAATTCTTTGAATCTGTCTAGTCTCGTCTCTTTTTTGTGTTCTTGTAAAAACAGAAGACTTATAAAAGATAAGGGGTCCGTAACCTTAACTATTTCGTCTTTTTGGGTATTAGTTTTGTCAATTAATTTCTGTTCTTCAATCCCAATATCAATTAAAATCTTTATAAGCTCTTCTTGTTTATTCTCATAACTTAATAAAGCTTCTGTTAGTTCTCTAAAAAAACTTACCCATGATTTGTCCTGTGTCATAAAGTCTCCTTGACTTTTTGCGGTTAGTATGCGGTAATGTGGTAAGGGCTATAACTAAAATTATTATAGTAAAAAAGGGCTAAAAATTAGCAGGTAAATAAATATGAGGCAAATAAATTGTGCGGTATATGTAAGGAAATCAACGGAACACGGATTGGACCAAAAGTTCAACTCGCTCCAAAATCAGGAAGAGGCTTGCAAATCTTATATAGCATCCCAAGCCTTTAACGGGTGGGGGTATTATAAAACTTTCGCAGACGGCGGCATTAGTGGGGGCACAATGGAGCGGCCCTCCCTGCAAGAAATGTTGGAGGAAATCCGCCTTGGCAAAATCCAAATAGTTGTGGTTTATAAGGTGGACAGGCTGTCGCGCTCCATAGTGGACTTCCACAAAATGATGACAGAGTTTAAAAAGTACGATTGCGATTTTGTGTCCATCACGCAGGCTTTTGACACAAGCAATTCCATGGGCAAGCTGACCCTCAATATGTTGCTCTCTTTCGCGCAGTTTGAGAGGGAGGTTTCAAGCGAGCGTGTACGTGATAAAATAGCCGCAACAAAGGCCAAGGGGCTATGGACGGGCGGCAGTATGGTTATCGGCTATGATGTGGTGGACAGGAAAATCGTCCCCAACGCGGCGGAATTGCCGCTGATTAACGAAATCTTCCAAAAATACCTGCAAGCGGATTCTATGAAAGAAGTGCTTGAGTGGCTTGTGGCAAAGGGGGTAAAAACCAAGCATTGGAAGTCTATCCACACCAAGCGGGAGCACGGTGGGGAGGAGATATACCTAAGCTATCTGCACCGCATGCTGCGCAACCCCATTTATATTGGCAAAATTACGCATTACGCCGTAAATAAGGTTTATGACGGGCAACATCAGGCCATTGTCCCCAAAGAGCTTTTTGAGCAGGTTCAGTCCAAATTGCTGGGCGCGAAAAAGGCGCTTAAGGAAAAGCGCAATTATAGCTATAGCCAAAATCTATTCAGCAATATTCTTTTTGACGAGAAGGGGGAAAAGTACGCCGTCACCTGCGCCAGCGGCGGCGCGCGGAAGTTTAGATACTACAAAGTGGTCGGCGCGTATTTGCCCGCAGGGCAGTTGGACGATATGGCCTTAATAAATATCAATAAACTGCCCAAAACTGACCTTGGCGAGCTTTTGCCACAGGATACTAAGGCGGCCCTGCGCGGGGTGGACGCTTTCAAGCAGAGCGAGGTTAAGCGGTTTATTGATAAGGCCGTGTGCGCGAAGGCGGGCAAGACTTATAAGCTGAGCATTTATATAAATGTGGAGCGGTTTTGCGGGTTTATGCGCGAGTATGGCGAGGGGAGCGTTAGCGGCGCGCGGTTGGTTAGAAATGACGGCGGCATCGGGCTGAGTTCCGACGGCAAGCATTTGATAATTGAGGCCGAATTTGTGATTGACAACAGCAGCAGTACGAAATTGCGGGCGACTTGTGCCAATAATATTATAACGGTGCGGCAGATGAATGAGAGCCTTGTGCGCGGCCTTGCGCTGGGGTGGAAGTTTGCCAAAGAGATGGAGCGCGGCAAGACCGCGCGGGAGCTGGAGAAGGAAACGGGGTTGCAACACCGCACGATATACAGGTATATTAACCTAAAGTATCTTTCGCCCAATATTGTGCGGAGCATTTTTGAGAATAAGAATCCGCTCAATTTACACCTAAGCGAACTTATGAGTTTAGCGGATAATCATTTGGATTTTGTAGAACAGGAAAGGGAGTGGGAACTGCTATAATAATTAAAAACAGATATGAGGAGTTAATTTTATATGTCAAAAGTCGCAGGGTTATTAGAAAACGCAAATGATTTTTTTGAAGCTGCAAAACGATGTGGTTGGAGACAATTAACAAGAGAGGGGGTGGCTACAAAAGAAAATGAACCTCTACTTATACCGGAAAAGGTTAATATGGCCTTTGCCTGTGAGTTATATTTAAAAGCCATAGCAGAAAATAAAAAAATAAGTGTTAAAAAAGTTCATGACTTAGATAAGATTTTTTTAAAGCTGCCCAAAACAATACAAAAAGAAATTTATGATATTTGGCGGGGCTACTGTTGCGAAGGGGATACTGATTGTGACTATTTAATTAAGATGTTTTTTGACAACTTAGAGGCTACAGCCAAAGTCTTCATACGGTTTAGATACGCTAATGAGTGGGCGGGTAGCATGGTAAGTTTGCAACATAGTTTCACACTGCCTCAATTTGAAAAATTCTCGTCCTGTAGCCTCAAGCGGCCTTTAGGCGCTCCACCAATATATGATGGTTTTTTGGAGCAATTTGCTTTAAGTTTGAAAACTTATGCAGAAAAACTACTTGGCAAAACATATAATTCATAATAAAACAAATATACTAAGTATTAATATTTTCAATCAAGAAACTATTTCGACTCCTTTCGGTAAAATAGCTTTTATTAGGCATCCTAAGTAACAGTTGGGTTCAGAAATATTCTTCCAAGGGGTTTTCCCACAGGTTAGGAAGTCTTTCTTGAGGAATGTGCAATTTTCGTATACTGGGCAGCTTTCTGTTGGCCCACCCCTAAGCAATTCTGAGATACGAATCAGTGAAAGAAAAAACATATAACTGTTTATATGTTTAGAGTCTAATTGAGATTTTACACTTTTTACAACATGTGTGCTGTCGGTAATTAAAGGAGATGGGATTGTGGATAGAGCATTTTGAAAGGTCTCCTTATTTTGAAAGAGTCTTAATGTATTAAAATTATTTTTTCTTTGTTCGAAAAAATATTCTACTATCCTTATAAAGTAAAGAATATCTTCATGAAAAGTTGTTCCTTTAAGAGATTTTTCTATAAGATTAAAATCATGAATAATTGTCTTGAAGGATTTATTTATTTCATCATCTTTATTTAAGAAGTTATATAAATGTTTGTATAGTTCTAATGGCGTTAATGATAAAAGTTCGTTATTTTTTTTTATTTCAACTAACAAGCTATTTAAACAAACTGGGGGGATT
>MTLE01002978.1_pt1 | contig 17145 bp, 14 predicted proteins | sample 1982461 | NCBI WGS metagenome assembly MTLE01 (sample SAMN05712605, study PRJNA340218) | biofilm metagenome | isolation source: sample SPL anode biofilm adapted to -200 mV | place: USA | collected 2012-02-03
ACATATTAAAAACATCTATGTTCTTATTCAACATAAATCTCTCTCACTTTTAGATCATATCAATCAAAACTGGTCAAACAGATTCGGCTCCAGAAGCGAGTATATAAGAGTGACAGGCCCTATGCCTCCTCATTGGCAAAAAGGCACTGCAGACAGCGTTTATAAAAACCTAAGCAGAATAAAAATGGAAAATCCCGATCTTGTCGCTATTTTCGGAGGAGACCATATATGCAATATCAACCTTGAAGATGTCCTTGCATATCATAACAGCAAAGATGCCAATCTCACCATCTGCGCAATGAAATATCCTCTTAAAAAAGCAGCTGGAAAATTCGGAATACTTAAAGTGGACAAAGACGGATATCTTATAGGCTTCCAGGAAAAAACCAAATCTCCCGAACCGATTCCCGGTGACGAAGAATATACGTGGGTTTCTCTCGGAGATTATATTTTTGACAAAGAGCTCCTTGTCGATTCACTTGAATATGATGCTGAAATTCCTGATGATAAAAGCAATCACGAGTTCGGAAAGGATGTTATTCCTTCAATCATTGAAAAGGGTGCGGCAAGAATCTGCGTCTATGATATCTCAAAATCGGAAAATTCCTACTGGTTTGAAATGGACGGACTTGATTCTTATTTTGACGTTTCAATGAAATTTATTGAACAAAAAGAATTTAAAATAGACCCAAATAGGCCTGTATATTCAATCAACACGGACAATCTTCTTCCTGCACGCATTCTTGGGAACAAAGAAGAAACAGAAATTGCAAACTCCATAATTTCAGACGGCTGTGTTCTTGAAGAGTGCGAAATAGAAAAAAGCATCCTGTTCCAAAGTGTTGAAGTGGGATCAAAATCTAAATTAAAAAGATGTATTCTCTTCAATGACGTTAAAATAGGCAAAAATTGCATATTGGAAGATGTGATTTTTGACAAACGAGTTATAATCCCCGACGGCACTGTTATTGAAAAGGGAAAAATCACTTCTGGTGAAAAAGCCACAAAAAAAAGCTGTGCAGCAATAGAAACTCTAAAACCCTTTGTTACTGCCAGCGGGAAAACAGTTATATCGAATCACCATGATTACAGTGATATTGTAAAGGAAGGAGACTGCAAATGAGAAAAACACTCGGCATAATTATGGCTGGCGGAGAAGGGAAACGGCTTGAAGTTCTCACAAGTGATATCCGTGCAAAGCCTGCTGTTCCCTTTGGAGGCAAATACAGAATAATCGATTTTGTTCTTTCTAACTTTTTCAATTCCGGCATAAAAGAGATCTGTGTTCTTATTCAGCATAAATCATTTTCTTTAGTTGATCATGTAGAAAATGTCTGGGGCAGAAGAGTGGGTTCCCGAAGTGAATTCATACACTGCATAGGACCGACTCCCCCGACATGGTACCGCGGTACAGCCGATTGTGTTTTTCAGAACATAATGCAGATCTATACAGCCAATCCAGATTATGTTGCTGTATTTGGCGGTGATCATATCTATAAAATGAATATAGACCAAATGATAGATTACCATGAAAGCAAAAAAGCTGCTCTGACTGTTTGCGCCCTGCGCTTCCCCATCAAATATGCAAGCTCTTTCGGAGTAATACAAGTTGACAGCAATTTTAAGGTTATTGATTTTGAGGAAAAGCCTAAAAATCCGAAACCTATTCCAGGAGATCCCGACCATGCGCTCGTCTCTATGGGCAATTATATTTTCAATAAAGATGTTCTTTTAAAATCTCTTGTTGAAGATGCCGCTCTTCCCGATTCAGAGACTCAGCACGATTTCGGGAAAAATATAGTGCCTCTTCTTTCCAAAACCTCAAACGTCTATGTTTATGACTTTCTTGACAACAGGTGGAACAGAGACGGGGTTAAAGAATCTGAAATAGGTTATTGGCGTGATGTAGGGACAGTTGACAGCTATTTTGAAGCAAATATGGATCTTGTCAGCGTAGCTCCGACTTTCAACCTCTATGATAAAAGCTGGCCTATTTACGGCATCATGACCGATAATATGCCGCCCGCAAAATTTGTTTTCTCCGGCGGTGCGCGTCAAGGCGAGGCTGTCAATTCTATTGTAAGTGACGGATGTATCATAAGCGGCGGTCTTGTCCGCGATTCCATTCTATCGCCGGAAGTAAGAGTTAACAGCTATTCGAATATCGTCAGCTCCATTATCTTTGATAATGTTGATGTAGGCAGGCACTGCATACTGGAAAAAGCGATCATAGACAAAAATGTGAAAATACCATGCGGAACCATAATTAAAAATGGTAAAATATGGATTCAAGACGATCCTCAAATTGATTATGATATTGCAGATATTGACGCCTACAGAAAAGAACACTATAAAAAAGCAGCTATATTCAGAAATCTTGCCGAAAAAGCGCATGTGACTGAAAGCGGAATAGTGGTCATCCCGCGCTATTATCTTTTCGAAAATCAAGCTTAAAATCTTGCAATCCTTAGATCTCAAAAACCCGGCGAGTGAAAACTTACCGGGTTTTTAATTATGAACAATCTCGTAACTTATTTTTATTTCTTTTTGGGCTCTTTATTGGCGGGCTTTTCCACCACTGACGCTGAAGCCTTTGCAGAAGCCTTTTTCGAAGCTTTTTTAGCTTTTTTAGGCTTGGGCTCCGAGGCTTTTTCCGCTTTGGCCTCAGGCTGTTTATCAGCAGGCTTCTCGGTTTTAACTGCAGGTTTTTTCTCAGCAGCCTTCTCTTCTTTTTTAATTTCCGGCGGCAGAGCTTCATGCTGAGGAGTAGTATGTGACTCCTCCGAAATTTCAATAATTTTACAAATCTGAGAAATTTCCGTTGGACATTCAACTGCTGTTTTATTAAGATAAAGCATTATATCTTTGCGATCCTGACCATGTTCAGGATAGGCGGCTACTTTATAAATAAGCTTTGTATAAAACTCTTCATGGAGATCCGGATGGGTGAACTTATAATTTTCCATTTGCTCACGTATTTTCAATGCAACGACCAAAGCGCCGTCAGGCGGAGTTTCGGGAAGCATAACAGCCACACCTTCTTTGAGCCTGCCACCGGTGTCTATATTGCGGGTATATTTTTTTATTAAGGCACCTAGCTGCTTAAGTACCCTGTAATGCATGTCCCTGCGGTATTGTTCAGGAACCACTACGGTAAAAAGAATCACAGTTACAGGCCGACCGTAACGCTGAGCCCTCAGAATCTCTTGATCAAGCTGATGGGCAAGATATTTTTCATTATAAAGTTTCGTGAGATTATCAAGGTTATCCATTTAGAAAAATCTCCTTTAATATAAATCGGTCTGCAAGAAAAATATTATTTCTGAATATATGCCGACCCTTTACCCAATAAATTCTCTATATTTTCTTTGAACTCCTTTGAAAAACCCACTTTAAATTTATCGCCCAGATGCATGGATGTATTACCGCCAAAACTGCTTATCTGAAGGGTAACAGGAAGGGTTCCTGGATCTTTTCTTATTATGTCACGAAGTTCGGTTACATGTTCCCGAAACTGGTAATCAACTTTTATGCAGCAGCACATATTTCTTCCCGCGGCAAAATCACCCGCAGCCTCTACAGATTCCATCGAAATAATCTTATCAGCAATAATTTTGGCAACAGCTTTGCCCTCCGTCTCTTCCCCTTCCAAATCCTCAGCTTCGGAAAGCTCGACTTTACCGGAAACAGCTACCGGCTTATCGGCAAGAATATAATCTTTATAATTACTATAAATGTTAGGCAAAATAACAACTTCTACAGCTCCTGTGAAATCCTCAAGCTGAGCAAAAGCCATTTTCTGATTTCTTTTGGTAAGAATCGTTTTTATGTTTGTGAACAATCCGCCGCACACAGTTTTCGATTCATCATCTAAAAGAGGCAGATTTATTATAAGAGATTGGATTTTACCTGACTCAAACTCTGTCTTAAAACGGTTAAGAGGATGATCGGAAATATAAGTGCCCAAAACTTCTTTTTCATTTTCAAGCAGAGTTTCTTTAGGAAATTCCGATGTATTTTTAAGTTCAAATTCGGAGAAATCATCACTTAGAGCAGGTGAATCAAAAAGCGACATTTGCCCGCTTGTTTTTTCCTGTTTTACCCGTGCGCCATAAGCGGAAAGAAAATCAAGAGATTCCATTATACAAGCCCGAGAGTATCCGAATAAATCAAATGCTCCGCTTTTGCTGAAACTTTCAAGAACTTTGCGGTTTATAATACCGCTGGTTTGGACAATAAATTCCTCAAGACTTTTAAATTCGCCTATTTCATCTCTAACCGCCAGTATAGAATCAATTACACCTGAACCTACATTTTTTACAGCTGAAAGTCCGAATCTTATAGAATCTTCCTCTACAGAAAAATCAAGAGAGCTCTTATTTATATCAGGAGGAAGAACCTTTATTCCCATATTTTTGCACTCACGTATAAAAAAGCTTACATCTTCAATTTTATCCTTTACGCTTGTCAAAAGAGCTGCCATATACTCTCGAGGATAATGAACCTTAAGATAAGCAGTCTGATAGGCTACAAAACCATATGCAACGGTATGGGATTTATTGAATCCGTACCCTGCAAAAACTTCCATAAAGTCCCAAACCTTCAAGGCTGTTTTGGGATCTATATTATTTTTTTCACAACCTGCAAGAAATGAAGCTTTTTGTTTGGCCATAACTTCAGGTTTCTTTTTCCCCATTGCCTTTCTGAGATCATCTGCTTGTCCCATAGTGTAGAGAGCAAGCGAGACCGCTATTTGCATCACCTGCTCCTGATAAACAATAACCCCGTAAGTTTCCTTGAGAATAGGTTCAAGCAGAGGATGCATATAGTCAACTGTTTCGCGGCCGTGGCGACGTTCGATAAAACTGCTGACAAGTCCGCCTTCCAATGGTCCCGGCCGATAGAGTGCGCACATAGCAACAATATCCTCAAATCGCGACGGCTTAAGCTTTGCAAGATATTTTTGCATACCTGAGCTTTCCAATTGAAATACACCTACAGTTTTGGCGTCAGTGAGAAGAGTGTAAACTCCCGGGTCGTCCAGGGGCAGACTCAGCATGTCAATCTCCTTGCCTTGAGCCTCTTTTATAAGCCGCAGTGTTTTTTCAATAACCGTAAGGTTGCGCAGTCCAAGAAAATCCATTTTAAGAAGGCCTATATCAGAGACACAATTCATGTCATACTGAGCTATTATTTCACCCTTGCTCATTCTCTGTAGGGGAACCGTAGTAGAAAGAGGGTTTTTGGAGATCAGGACTCCGGCTGCATGAATGCCGGGCTGCCTGGCAAGTCCTTCAACAACTTGCGCTGTATCGAGAAGAGTTTTCACCTCTCCACCGGCTTCATACTCCCGTTTTAATTCTTGCTCAGATTTAAGAGCTTTCTCAATCGTAAGACCTTGAGGAATCATTTTTGCTATTTTATCAACAAACGGAAGAGGCAGATCCAAAACTCTGCCGACATCTCGTATTGCGTTACGAGCCTTCATTCTGCCGAATGTAACAATTTGAGACACACGATCGCTGCCATATTTTTCAGTCACATATTTGATAACCTCTCCCCGGCGTTCAACACAAAAATCAGTATCAACATCAGGCATGCTTTTACGGGCAGGATTCAGAAAACGTTCAAAAAGAAGCCCGAAGCGCATCGGATCTATATCTGTTATACCTATTAGATAAGCGACTAAACTCCCCGCGGCGGATCCTCTGCCTGGCCCTACCGGTATTCCGCTAGTTCTGGCATATCTTATAAAATCCCATACGATAAGAAAATATGCGGAGAAACCCATCTGTGAGATTACGGATAATTCATAGCGCATTCGCTGCATCAGTTCTTCGGTGATTTCAGGATAGCGTGTTTTGAAGCCTTCCATACACAGATGTTCTAAGTATGAGTCCAGAGTAAAGCCCTCTGGAAGAGGAAAATCAGGAAGATGCAGAGCAGAAAAATAGATATTCACCTTACATCTTGAGGCAATATCAGAAGTATTATAAACCGCTTGCTTTACATGGCCGAAAATATCCAGCATTTCTTTTTCGGTTTTAAGATAGAATTCCGGAGGCATATTGCCCATACGGTCAGTATCGGCGAGTTTTTTTTGCGTATTTATGCAAACCTGCACTTCATGTGCCAGAGAATCCTCACGGCACAAATAATGAACATCATTGGTGGCAATAAGCGGCAAATGCATTTTTTCAGCAAGCTCTATGAGAAGAGGATTTACCTTTTTTTGCTCCTCAATACCATGATCCATAAGCTCAACATAGAGATTGTCCTCTCCGAAAACATCCCTGTAAAAAGCAAGAGCTTCTTCTGCTTTTTTCATATCGCCCTTTAAGATATTCTGCGCGACTTCACCCTGAAGACAGGCCGTTGATGCGACAAGGCCTTTGGATTTTTGAGTCAGCAGCTCACGATCAATCCGCGGTTTATAATAAAACCCTTCAAGATTTGAAAGCGAAACGAGATCAAGAAGATTCGCATATCCTTCATTATCTTTTGCAAGCAAAATAAGATGATAGGGATGCTTATCCAAAGCGGGATCCTTGTCAAAGCGGCTTCTTGGTGCAACATAGCACTCGCATCCTATAATAGGGTTTATACCATATTCTTTCGCCTGTTTAATAAACTCAATAGTGCCGTACATAGAACCATGGTCAGTCACAGCTAAAGATTTCATATTATTTTCGGAAGCTTTTTTTAAAAGCTTGTCTATACGGCAGCTTCCGTCAAGAAGAGAATATTCGCTATGCAAATGCAGGTGGACAAAAGAACTCATAAAAAAATCCTTATTTAAAAATTTGTAATCTGGCTTTCGTAAAAATCTTCGGGAAGTATATCCATATAAACCATATTATGCCATGCAAGATCACGTCTTTGCGCCTTGCGCCGCTCCCCTATTTTCTTAAAACCAAGCTTAATATAACAAGCTAGAGCAGGCTTGTTTTCTGGAAATACTTCCAACATTATATTATTTAAATTAAGCTTTTTAAAGCCGTAATCCAGAAGGAGTGAGAGAGCTTCCTGAGCATAGCCCTTATTCCAAAAATCTTTTTCTCCGACCATTATTCCTATTTCTGCCAGGGAATTAAGATGGTCAATCGCCATAAATCCGCATATTCCAATGGGGTGATCACTTTTCAGGTCAACTATTATGTAAAGATGCTCCTGCTTGCGAAAAGCTTCATTAAGAAAATCTTCTTCTGATGCCTCGTTATGGCATTTTACAACCTGAAAGGTAGAATTTACAACATCAAGATCATTTAGCCATTTAACATAAAGAGCAGTGTCACTTAGATCTGCCGGTGAAAGATAGCACTTTTTCCCAACAAGTTTTTTAAAATACATAATTATTTATCCAATCTTATAGCTTTGATATCCAGAGTTTCCCTCTCTAAACACATATAAAAACTGCCCTGCAAAAATCTGCCGGACAGCTTATTAGATAATACAAGCAAATTTCTTTGCACTTTAGAATGAAACAGCTTCAGCCTCTTTCAAGAATCTTCACCACTCTGCGATCGGGCAGGGTATTCGCCTCCACTGTTGTTGCCAGAGAGTAAAGAGTCTCCGCTCCGCCCATTTTTTCAATAAAATTATCAACAGGCTCATCAAGATAAGAGACAAGCTCGGTTTCTATAGTCTTGAAGTGCATCGGAAAAATGATCTTTGCTTTCAGCTGGCTTGTCACAAGTACGGCATCGGTAGAAGAAAGCGTATCCCCACCGCCGACAGGACAAAAAAGGACATCAACTTCGCCTATCAGAGCCATTTCCTTATCTGTAAGCATATGCCCGATATCCCCGAGATGACAAAATTTGATTCCGTCAGAATACCATATGAAGATTGTGTTTATACCCTTTTTTTTCCCCACAAACCGATCATGATAAGAAGGTATAGCCTGAAAAGTGAGAATTTCTCCCGTTCTTTTTACAGGAGTTTCAAATTCAGATATATAATCACCTGTGCGTTTAATAATAGCGGGATTGCCAGTGACCCGCCAATATGCATTGTGATCGGCATGCTCGTGTGAAATTAAAACTATATCTGCAGAAATAAGCGGAAAAGTATAAGGAACATTTGTTCCGTAGGGATCTGTTATGATCGTGGTTCCAGTTGTAGTGCTTATCAAAAAAGAACTATGTCCCAGAAATCTTACACTTGGCATAACTTTACCTCTGCTCAATAAATTATAAAGATATAGAAGGAGCAACCATAACAATCAGGTTTTTATTTATAGCTATAAAATCAAGAGAATCCAGCGGAGTTTCTCCGGAAATTTCATATATAGTTGCGTTGGTTACAGGTACAAAATCACGTTCTTTGTTAATTTCATCCAGCATTCTTCCTCCCGGAACGACATGCATTTCACCTTCAACCCTGTATGAAGATGTAAGAAGAATTACCGGTACTCTTTCTTTAAATGCTTTAATGCCCAAATCCTCACCTCTTCCATAAGCAAAAATCAATATAGAAATAGGATTTTCTATGAGCAGCAAAAATCCTGCTAAATCAATAAACCATATCAACAAAATACAATAATAAATTAAACCTTAAGACTCAAAAGCGATACTGCAGCGCCAAGAACGGTCCTCACCGCCAGAACAACCGCCATTCTCGCCACAATCATATTTTGCTCTCCTGAAAGGATTTTTATACCAGCATAATAATTATTGAAATCCTCACAAAGCTCTATTATAAAACTGACAAGAAAAGAAGGATTATATTGAGTCACAACGTCACAAATAACAGAAGGATAGCGAATTACTTTTTTGATTAAATTCAGATCCCGCTCATCTGTCAATACCTTGAGATCTTTCACTTCAAGAACAGTGGAAAGAGAGGAGGATGTTGTGGGGAATCCTTGTAATGCAGCCATTTTGAAAAGTTTTTTAATTCTATCAAAAGCAAATCGGATATTAAAAACAGGGTTCTCTGTCACAGCATCTTTAAGAGCACTGCAATCGATATCCAGAGGACTTACAGGACTTTTTCTCAGATATGAAAAAATCAGAGCCGCCCTTTCAACTTCATTCAATAGGGTTGCTAAATCCACGGATTCACCGCGCAAAGGTTCAGGTTCACCGCCCAAATGCGATACGGTGACAGGATCGACCGACACAATTTCAAGATTCTTAGGATCATAACCCATAAATTTAATAATATTTGAAACCTGATTATGCAGGTCAAGAGCATTTTCAGTAAACTCGGCAATAAGAACTTTATCATATTTATTTTTAAAAGCCAAAATAATAGTGGCAAGGTTCACAAGAAAATCGGAGGGTTCTCTGCCGGGAAGAAAAATAATTCTATCCTCGGTATCTCCGAATGAGGTGGAACGGAGCCATATTTGTTCTTCATACTTATAAATCAAATGTTTGGGAGATTCCGGAGGGTCAGGCTCTCTGACAATATTTCCCTCAGCATCATTTTGACTTCTCCAGTAGCAATATTCATTGGCAAATTTATTTCTTATGTTGCTGCGAACTTTCTCATCCGCTGATTTTCGATTTTCAGGCCTTTGGGAAACAAACCAATTTTTAAAAGGTATTACAGGTTCAGAATAAAGCATATCTTTTTTTTCAAAAAACGATATTATTTCCGCAATTATCGCATGATAAGCGGGACTTAAATCCGTTCTGATGATTTTTCCGCAGTCACAATTGATTTTTTTTGTGACCTTATTCAATTTGGAATACAATATTCGCGGAGTTTCATCTTTCATAACTGATATCCGGTCTTCCCTGGAAATCGGCATGAAGGATGCAGCATATTCCTCTATTATCTCCCGGGCTGTTTCCACAGCAAACTTGTTTCTATGGGCTGCAAAAAAAAGCGGAGCTTCGTCACCGAGAAATTCGCGGTAATGATGCTCCACCATTGAGGCGATAATCCAAAGCATTTCTCCCCCACCTCTTACAAGGGTTTCAGATTCGGCTTTATAGCCTGTCTGAGGGAAAACATGCTTGAAAAAATCTGAAATAAAAATTTTTCTGCCATCGTTGGCATTAAGAGAAAAAGTAGATATGGAGTCCGCTGCTATTATTTTTATGCGCTTGCCTTGCGCAAGATCAGGAGGAGAAAATTCCTCGCCCTTATGAAGTATGGACATTATGCCATAATAGAGCGAATCACGGGTAAGGGCTATATTTATAAAGCCATTAGGTGATGCCTTGATCGTTCTGCAAAAAGGAGGAAGATGATCTATTGCCTCTATTATTTTCTCTGCGGCAGCGAATGAATCCATTGAGAGAGCATTGGCAATCTTTATTGCAATCACTGAAGAATAATCACCATAATCTTCATTAAGGCTGAGTTCAAGCGAGACCTGGAAGAAGTCTTCCAAATCACAAACCTGATCAGAAAAAGCCACTCTGACAGCTTCTTCCAAAATACGTTCTATTTTTCTTCTATACATTGCTGTTTACTGGGATTGATGCTCAACCGTTACATTAAGTTTTATTTTTTTGCCGCTCTGCCATACCGTCAGTTCAATTATCTGCCCCGGAAGAGCACTGGTGAGAAGTGATTTGAAATCTCCCACCGAAAAGACTCTTTGTCCGTTAAACTCTGTGATAATATCACCTTTTTTAACTCCCGCTTTCTTTGACGGACCATAACTCACAACATTATCGACAAGAAGGCCTCTTTTTACAGGAAGATCATAATTTTCAGCCATTTCCTGGGTTATAGTCACCGCAGAGATTCCAATCCATGGAGAAGGAGAAGATTGAACCTCACCCTTCCTCAAGTATTTGGCTGTCTGTAAAGCGCTGTTTATAGGAATAGCAAAACTGAGCCCCTGCGCATTACGGTAGTCGGAATTGCCAGTATAAACAAGAGTATTGACACCAATAACCTCACCCTTTGTGTTAAAAAGAGCTCCGCCGGAACTTCCCGGATTAATTGCGGCATCAGTTTGGATAAGATCGCGATACATTATACCTTTTGTCTTAATATCACGGTTTAGCGCACTTATAACTCCTACGGTCACACTCCATGTGAACTTCAGCGGATTGCCTATCGCTATAGCTGACTGTCCGAGCTGAAGAGAAGATGAATTTCCGAACTTAGGAACAGAAAGATTGCTTGCCTTCACTTTGATAACCGCAAGATCTTTATCTTTAGCCATTCCTACAATGACGGCACTGAATTTTTTTCCATTGCATAAACCGACTTGAATTGTTTTTCCATTTGCTACGACATGGGCATTTGTAAGAATAAATCCGTCACGTGAAATAATTATTCCTGAGCCCCCGCCTTCACGACCCTCTGTAGTAATTGTAAGAATAGAAACAACAGAAGCTTTTCCTTGTTTCACCGTTTTCATAACGGCGTCCTCTTCAGCGACCCTGGCAGCATGCACAGGAAATGTAAAAGTCAGTAAAAGCAAAAGCAAGAAAACGGTTTTTTTCATTGTTTTACTCCTGTTCTTTTTGTTTAAGTGCTGTCGGGCGTTTTTTAGCTTTATGCTGAGCGTTATACTTCATCAGTGCCTTAAGATGCTTCAGATAGTTGACAACTTCGCCTTTGCCAAGCTTGCTTTCCCCATGAAGCCTGTCTTTAAAAATGAAAGGAACCTCTATAAATTTTTCATAATTGCCTTTCACAAATATCTCAAGTCCTATTTTAAAACCTATGGGATTAATCTCTATACCATTTATAACTTCTTTTCTGAAAAGAAAAAAACCCGAAGTAACATCTTTGACATCTGTGACGGTACGACCCATTATAATTGCCGTTTTAGAAATGAGTCTCCGGATAAAGGGCCAATGGTCACTGCCTCCGCCTTTTACGTGTCTGCTCCCAATGGCAACTTGAGCAAGATTCTGCTCTAAAGGCCGTATCATTTTAGGCAGTATCTTTGTGTCATGGCTTAGGTCAGCATCCATCACTCCCCATATATCGCCTTTTGCAACAGCAAATCCAGCGACTACAGCACTTGATAGTCCTTCTTTGCCTTTTCTATGGACAACTTCGACATTGTAGTCTTTTTTCAGATCTTCCGCAATATCACCCGTTCCGTCCGGAGAATTATCATCGACAACTATGACCTCCCCTTCAATCGAAGCGCTGCCAAGGACTGCAAAAATATCTTTGACAAGAATCGGAAGAGATTCAGCCTCATTATAGCAAGGAACAATTATTGATACCATAAAACACCCCAAATTATAAAGAAATAACTTTTTGTGCCGAAGTAATAACAGAATATATCTCATCCATAGAAGCAAGGAAACCGGCGTTTATTGAATCCATTATATTGTATTTATCAGCAGAAGAGATACAAACCATTATTTTAACGCCAAGCTCCTCCAAAGAAAGGAGTTTTCCCGCAAAAGGATCTTTATGAGCAAGGCAAACTCCACTATTAAGCAAAATTATCGCTCCTGGCCGCACTTTGCTTCTGACGGCAGATTGCAAAAATTCAAAAAGCAAATTTGAGCCGAGACCTTTAACTCCTACCCCCAATGCATCAGACTTAATCACAATCACTAAATTTCTGTCAGGTTCGGAAGATTTTACCGGCGAAAAAGAAACACTTTCAAATACAGCAGTGTCATCACGAACAAGATCCAAATAATAATTCAGGTCTATTTCGGCAAAAATCTGAGGTAGAATTGTTTTTTCGCCCATAAAGAAGCCGCTCCACTAAAAATCAAAGCTAAGCACACATCTGGAAGTGTTTCAACAAGGATATTTTTTTATCCTCTTAAGTCAACTTGTTAATCTAATACTAATTTTAATAAATTCATATATATATCTAACTGTTTTTTCAGCAAAGAATTAACAAAACCTAAAGGAAAAAATCTTTTAAAAATTAATTAAGTTAATGTAACCCAAGGAGAAAAAAATGAAAACCAAATTTTTTACAAAAGCATTATTATTGTATTTCATTCTTATTTTAGGCCTAACACCTCATATCGCAGCCAAAGAAGAATCCGCAAAAGAAATTATTTTAAAAATAGTTCAACAAAACGATACTCTTGAAAATTTTTCAACAGAATTCAATGCAAAAGTAACTTGCATGTTTATGACCTTACCCGTAACAGGGGATGCATATTTTAAAAAACCCGATAAAGCAAGAATTAAATTTAAAAATATTCCCGATTTGCTAAAAGGGCAAAAAGAAACATTTAAAGCAGTAATTCCTAGCGGCGAAACACTAAAGCCGGAACAATGCACCCTTTCGGGAAAAACGAAAGACAAAGTCGGGACAGAATTTTATGTGATAAAGGTCACGCCGGTAACCAAGAAAAATCTTAAGGAAACCTGGCTTTATGTCAATACACGAACCCTTAAACCTGACTACGTGGAATTAAAGTATGAAGATAAAAGCTTTATTAGTATAAAAAATGAATTTGCGCCTGATATGAAATACACTCTTCCTCAGAAACAGACCGCATCATTCAGTCTTCCACTTTTTCGTGGAACAGCCAACGTAACATATAAAAACTACAAAATAAATCAAGGCATAGACGATTCAGTTTTCAAATAACAGGTTTTTATTGTAAATTTATTATAGCTTTTACCTGATTAAAAAAAAATTAGGACACAAATCACACCTGTAAATGGGAACTTCACATATATTCCATTTATAAAGGAGTGCTGTTAAAAATTAAAGAACTTTTTATGTCCAAATTTCTTACGAAAGGATTTTTAATATGAAAAAGAGAGTTTTTATTGCTTTAGCTCTGATTACAATGCTTCTATCACTCTTGACCCCATCTGCCTCCGCTCTTACCACTGAAGAAAAAGAGTTGACTTCTTTTATCAAAACCCACACCAATTTGGTGGCACCGCTCGAAAAAGAAATGAATATTACGGAATGGAACGCCTATATCACGGGGAAAAAAGAAGACTATGAAAAGAAAAGTGCCGCTGCTCTTAAACTGGACAAATATTACAGCAACAAAGAATCCTATAAAAAACTCATTGCCTGGGAAAAAAGCGGCAATATTAAAGCTCCGCTCCTTAAAAGACAGCTCCACCTGATGATCAATGCCTTCGGTCCCAAGCAAATCGATCCGGCTCTTCTCTCTGCAATCAACAAGAAAGAAACTGAACTTCAGCGTGTCTTTAACAATTACCGCGGTGAGCTCAACGGAAAGAAGATAAATGAAGGTGAAATCTATGATATCCTTCGTTTAAGCAACAACAGAAATGAAAGGATGCTCGCCTGGGAAGCTCAGAAAGGCGTTGGTCCTGTTGTCAGCAAAAACCTTATCGAACTTGTGAAACTTAGAAATGAAGCAGCGGTTCAATTAGGCTTTAAGAATTATTATGAAATGCAAATAAGCTTTCAGGATCTAAGTGTCGGCGAGCTTGAAAATATTTTTTCAAAACTTGTCGCTTCAACAGAAAAACCTTTTATAAAATATAAGGCTGAACTGGACAAAATAAGAGCCGAAAAACTCGGTCTCAAAACAACAGAATTAATGCCATGGGATTATACAAACCCTTTCTTTCAAGCCGCAGACGGAACATTTTCCGCTGATACGGAAACTTGTTACAAAGAGCGAAATCTTCCGCTTATTGATTACAATTTCTATGAGTGTATGGGTTTAAACCTTGGAAATGTCCTCAAAAACAGCGATCTTTACGCCAAAGAAGGCAAAAGCCAGCACGCCTTCTGTTATACAATGGACAGAGGCAAAGATATCAGAATACTTATGAACCTCAAGCCAAATGAAGACAGTTTCAGCACACTTCTCCATGAATCCGGGCATGCAGTTTATAGTCTTAATATAGATCAGAATATGCCATGGCTTTTCAGAACGGAATGCCATATTTTCACAACAGAAGCTTCGGCAATGTTCTTTGAGAGACTTACAAAAAATCCAAGCTGGCTAACAATAAATCTGGGAGTGAAAAAAGAAGCTGCCGAAAAACTCGGAAGCCAGCTGAAAAAGGATCAGATTCTCAATGACCTTATCTTCTGCCGCTGGACAGTCGTTATGTTCAACTTCGAGAAGGCACTTTACGAAAATCCTGATCAAGATCTTGACAAACTTTGGTGGAGTCTTGCTGAAAAATATCAGCACATTAAAAAACCAGAAGGAAGAAATCAGCCCGACTGGGCTTCAAAGATACATCTTGTAAGCGCCCCGGTATACTATCATAATTACATGCTGGGCGGGCTTATGGTATCACAGGTTCTCCACACATTGGGAACCAAAGTTCTAAAAAACAATAATTGGACGGAGCTCGATGTTTCTTGCAAACCCGAGGTAGGAAGATGGCTCAGAACCAATATTTATAAGCATGGCACAAAATATCGCTGGGACGAGCTCCTGGAGCGCGCAACAGGAGAAAGCCTTAATCCCGATTATTTTGGAGAGCAGGTAAACAGCTAGGGATAAAAGCAAAAATCTACATCATGGGAAGGACAATATTATGCTAAAACATTTTTTTAGTTTAATAATGATAACGTTATTTATTCTTTCCGCTACCGGCTGTGGGAATTTTTATTACGGCAAAGGAACTGCTTTAATAAAAAACAAACAATACGATGAAGCAATCATAGCCTTAAGCAAATCCATTAAATTTGATCCCGGCAATAAAAAAGCTTATAGTCAAAGAGGACTTGCCTATTTTAGTAGAGCTATGCTCTATCAGAAACAAAATAAAATAGATGAAGCAATCAAAGATTACGATGCAGCAATCAGCGATGCGGAGAAAAGTGATGTTGCTTCAAATATAATAGCAGATCTACATTCTCAAAAAGCTGCATGTTACGTATATAAAAAGGATTTTGACAATGTAATGAAAGAGATTGAGCTGTCTTTGGCAAAGCATGAAAATGCACTTGCATATATACTTAGAGGTTCACTTTACTTCTCTCAGGGGATGACTGATAAAGCAAAACAAGATTTTACTAAAGCATACAGATTAGATCCTAAACTTACTGACGAATATACGAAAAAGATATTAAAACAATAAAACAATTATCACCTTGTCACTTACTAACCAGGCGTTTACTAGGAACATATATAAAATATGGAAACTTAATAAACGCCTTTTTAAAAGTTAACAAACATCATTTATGAAAAAACCATACTCAATAATTTTATTTCTTGTTTTATTGCTCTGCCCGGGCTGTTCATATTTAGGTGGCAGTTATTATATGAGCCGCGGTCAGCACAGCATGATAAAAAAAGACTATGATCAGGCGGCAATGTGGTTCGGCAAATCCATTGAAGCCTCACCGGGAAAAGAAAACGCCGCTTATGATTTTAAAGCACGTGTCCAAGTACTTAAGTCTCATTCTCTTTTTGAAAAAAATGATTACAAAAAAGCGATACAGGAACTGGACACTTTGCTCGAATCCAAAGACAAAGAAAAAGTCTCGGGACAAATTATAGGAGAAGCATATTCACTTCGCGGAGCAATCCATAATGACTCGGGAAACTTTGAAAATGCTGTAAGCGACTTGACTAACGCCCTTGCACTGTCTCCTGACAATGCTCTTTATTATTATATCAGAAGCATTACCTATAAAAATATAAAAGAAACTGCCAAAAGCGAGGCAGATCTTAAAAAAGCAAAAGAGCTTGATTCTGCTATTGAAACTAAAGTTCATACAAAGATAAAAAATACAAAGATAAAGGAACAAAAATAATGAATTATAAAAAAGGTTTATGGCTACTGCTTTTTTGCGTTTCATTTTTTATCGGAGGTTGTTCGCAAAACACAAAGACCTCTTTAGTAAATGAAGGCATTGCCCTGGTCGCCGAAAAAAATTATGACAAGGCAATTGAAACATTTACCAAAGCCATAGAAGAGGGAGATAAAGACCGCGCCTACAAAGAAAGGGCTAATGCTTACGAAGCCAGGGCTAAAGAAAAAATGCAAAACGGCAATAAAAATGACGGGATATCAGATATAACCCATGCAATAGAAGATATGTCAAAAGCTAACTCTGACCGTGAAAGCAATGCCAGGCTGTACAGAGCAAGGGCATATTTTTATATAACAAACAAACAATTGGACGAAGCGCTCAAAGACCTTAACAAGGCCATCTCACTCAATGCAAAAGATGCTTCTGCCTATGTAATGAAATCTCAAATTTACAGCACAAAAGGGTTTAAATATGAAGCTCAGCAGGCACTGGATAAAGCCAGGGAAATAGATCCCGAGCAAGCC
>MTLE01003181.1_pt2 | contig 17144 bp, 20 predicted proteins | sample 1982461 | NCBI WGS metagenome assembly MTLE01 (sample SAMN05712605, study PRJNA340218) | biofilm metagenome | isolation source: sample SPL anode biofilm adapted to -200 mV | place: USA | collected 2012-02-03
CTGACCGCCATGGCGAGCCAGTTGCTGGCAAGGGACGATGAGCCGCTGCCGGCCCTGCTGACCCAGACTATACCGGTGAAACTGGTTGTGTCTCTGGCGCTCATCGCCACTACCTTAGCGATCGTCAGTATCGCACCGATCAATGCAAATCTGAAATATTTCATCTCCATTTCGGCGTGTGGCATTTTGTTTGAGGCGTGCACCCCTGCTTGGGTCTTTGTGGCCCTCGGTCGGATAAACTGCACCTCCGCGATTCGCATCGGCCAGAGTCTGCTGTCGCTGATCGCCATGGTTATCATGGTGCGGACAACGGCGGACTGGAAATTCCTGCCGTTCCTCAATCTGTTCGATTCGTTCGTCAGTTTCCTACTGGCCACGTCACTGCTGATCGCGTTCAAACTCTACCGGTTCGAACGGATACCGCGGGTTTGCGACTACATGGCGAAACTCAGGAGCAACTACCGGGAAAGCGTCCATTTTCTGAAGGCCGACCTGTCGGGGTATGTCTATACGACCTCTGACCGCTTGATCCTCTACTATTTTTCAACACCGTACGTAGTTGGGATCTATGATGCGGCCTACAAGATCATTAAGCCGTTCTACGCCATCAATACGATCATTACTCCCACCATGTTCCGGGAGATGGCGCAGGCTTACAAAAACGGAAAAGCATTTCCGGTTATGGCAAAATATCTATTCACCATGTCCATCTTTACGATCCCGCTGGGCTTTTTTCTGCTCTCCTTTGCTGACGTTACGGTCAACCTTCTGTACGGTGCCAAGTTTATCGAGAGTGTGCCCAGCCTGAAAATTTTGGGCTTTGTGATTACCTTTGGCTTTACCAGCGGCGTTATTGCCCAGCCTTTCTGCGCGTGGAACATGCAGCGCGAATTCGGCAGTTCAGTGTTTTGGGGAAATGTCATTAATACCGTGCTCAATTTTGCCCTGATTCCGTACTGGGGGGCGGTTGGTGCGGCGATTGCGACGTTGGCCGCCAAAATCCTCGTCACGGTGGTGGCATACCGCTATTTCGTGAAGGCATTAGCCTATCCGCTCATCAAGGATTTTTCGTATTTTTTCGTCGCATCGGCGTTACCGCTTATGCTGGTTGTCGTTCTTGCAAAATTTGTTGCGTATGATGCTCTATTGATTGCAGTGTATGGAGTCAGTTATTTCGCAATTCTGTTTTTCATGTACCGATCATACTTCCAGGTGTTGCAGCGCGTGCCAGCGGGTGACGCCTGATGTCTGATTCCCCGTTTAGAGTAAGCGTCTGCATTCCCTGCTACAACCACGCCCATTTCCTTGCCCAGGCGATCGAGTCGGTGCTTGCCCAGACTTTCACAGATTTTGAGTTGGTTGTCGTGGATAACTGCTCCACAGACCGGACCGCGGAACTGGTTGCCGGCTATGCCGCGCGTGATCAACGGGTGCGTTACCTCTGCAACGAGACCAACGTGGGGGCGCGCGAGAACCTAAATCGCTGTCTGCAGGCGGCCCGTGGCGCGTATGTCAAGATCCTCTGTGCCGACGACCTGTTGGCACCGAATTCGTTGAACGCCAGCGTTCCCCTGTTGGATGAGTCGCCCAGCCTAGTGCTGGTGACCCACGGCCGGCAGTACACGGATGAAGCGCTGCGGCCGATAAAGGTCGAGGCCTATGCGTTGCGGTCGCAGCAGTGTAGCGGTAAAGTGGCGATACGTCGCTGTCTGCTGGAAGGTAATCTGATCGGCGAACCGGCGGCAGTCCTTTTCCGCCGCAGTGCTGCAATACGTGGCTTTGATGTAGCGTATGGCCAGTTGATCGACCTTGAATTCTGGTGCCATCTGCTGGAGCGGGGGGGATTGGCGTTTGTTGCGCAACGTCTCTGCCTCGTCCGCATGCATCCGGGGCAACTGACCCGTATGAATTTGTGTTCAGGCCAGTTTATTGAAGATGAAGCGCTTTTGTTTGCACAGTACGCTGACAACCCTGCATTATTTTCGCATTCCGACCGCATGGTTTGGCGCTTCCGCAGAGCGTACCGGGTCTGGATACACCTTCGCACGGTGCCTGATCTTCACCAACGTATTGATATGATTTATCCGGTTGGGAGATTTTACCTACGGTTACCATTCAAAACAATCACCAATGTGGTTAGAAAATGGATAGTTAATCGTCTTGCCGCTTGTTGTATTCGGGAGTAAAGCATAAAGGGGAGCAATTGGTTCGATTTTGTCTGGTACGGTGCCAATCAACCACAACTGAACCTGAACAACGGATGCGGCAGACTGGCAACTGGGGTGGAAATCGGCCGTTTTCACCGACAGAGTTTAATGATCTGCTGCGTGACACCATTGAGCGTCTAGATGTTAACCAAGCCCGGCGAGTCTTGATGCCGTTTATAAAAGATCAGCAAATGCTTGCTCTCTGGTCGTACGACTTCTTTAGTGATGTGACAACCGGGTTCAGGTCGAAGGATAAGAGGCTCAAAATATGACAAAAGCCCATGTATCCGTCATCATCCTGACTTGGAATGGCCGCGCTTATCTAAAGGAATGTCTTGATTCTCTTGCGGAACAGACTTACCGCGACTTTGAGACGCTAGTCGTGGACAATGGTTCGAAAGACGGTTCGGCTGCTTATATCCATGAGTATTATCCGTGGGTCAAGCTCGTCGCACTTTCAGAAAATGTAGGCTTTGCCGAGGGGAATAATCGGGGTTTGGCAGGATGCTCCGGGGAATACATTGTTACCCTGAACAACGACACCAAGGTTGAGACCGAATTTCTCGCTGAGTTGGTTAAAGCGGCCGAGGCCGACTCCTCTATCGGTATGGCGGCGGCAAAAATGCTAAATTTTTATGCACCAGAACGTATTGACTCTGTAGGAGTTAAGGCCGCCTATAACGGTATGGGGTATAATATTGGGGTGGGAGAGCGGGACGAAGGACAGTACGACTCCCCGTCTCCTGTGTTCGGCCCTTGCGCCGGAGCGGCTCTCTACCGGCGGGCCATGCTGGATGAGATCGGGTTCTTCGATCCGGACTTTTTCGCCTATTATGAGGATCTGGATCTGGCCTGGCGAGGCAGGCTGGCGGGGTGGCGGTGCGTGACCGCTCCCTCTGCCGTGGTTTACCACATCCATTCCGCCACAAGCGGCAAGATGAGCCCTTTCACCGTCTACCAGGTGCAGCGGAACAAGTGGTACGTCATGATCAAGAACTGGCCCGCTGCGCTCCTCATGGAGCGTCTCCCCCGCATCCTGCTCTATGATCTTGGCAGCATTGCCCTGGCCGTCATCCGGGGGAGGGGAGGGGCCGCTCTCCGGGCGCGCTTCCATGTGCTGCGGAACCTGCCGGCACTGGTGCGGAAGCGGAGTGGGGTTCGAGCGTTGCGGAGAATCTCCATCACGGAGGTCGAGGGCCTTCTAGTGCCTGGCGGCTCGCCATTCCGGACGTTCCGACGGAAAATGGGGGAAGGGTAATGAAGATCGTTTTCCTTGCGCCTTTCGGCATTCGCCCCAAGGGGACGGTTATCGCCCGCATGCTTCCCCTGGCGGCGGCGCTCCGGGAATCGGGCCACGAGGTTGTCATCGTGGCGCCCCCGTACACGAATCCCGAAGACTCCGGGAAGACGGAGGTCGTACGGGGAATTACACTGCGAAACATTTCCCTCGGGCCGAAAAACAGTGCCCTGGCCGCGCCCGTCTTGGCCTGGCGGATGTTCCGCACAGTGCTGTCAGAAAAGCCTGATCTGGTCCATCTGTTCAAGCCCAAGGGGTATGGTGGTCTGGCGGCAATGCTCCAAATGCTGCTGCGGCGTGCCGGTCTGGGGCTTCCGCCCCTTTTTGCGGATACCGATGACTGGGAGGGGCGGGGGGGAATGAACGACCTCCATGACTACGGGAGGGCGGAGAGGGTGCTGTTTGCTTTTCAGGAACGCTGGATACTCCCCCGCGCCGAAGGCGTCACGGCGGCGAGCCGCACCCTCCAGGGCCAGGCGTGGGGGATGGGGATCCCGCCGGAACGAACCCTCTATCTCCCCAATTGCGTCGAAGAAGCCCCGGTCGGCAATGGCGCGGTCGCCAGGGAGAAGCTGGGCATTCCTCCGGAGGCGCCGGTGGTGCTCCTTTACACGCGGTTCTTCGAGTTCAGCCAGGAGAAGCTCCATTTCCTCTTTGCGGAGATCAGTCGGCGGGTTCCGCACGCCAGGTTTCTGGTGGTGGGGAAGGGGCGCAACGGCGAGGAGGCCCTCCTTGTGGAGGCGGGACGGCAGATGGGGTTTGCTCCGGCCCTGGTCATGGCGGGATGGGTGGAACCGGAACAGCTTCCCGATTATCTGGCGGCCGGGGATCTGGCCATCTACCCCTTTGCCGACACCCTGATCAACCGGGCCAAGTGCCCGGCCAAGCTTACGGAGTTGCTGCGGGCAGGCGTGCCGGTGGTGGCCGACCGGGTGGGGCAACTGGCGGAGTACATTAAACCCGAGGTCTCCGGCATTCTCTGCGATCCGGACGACTGGCAGGAGATGGCGGATCAGGCCGTCGGACTGCTGAACTCTCCGGAACGGTCCCGCACTCTTGGAATCAAGGGGAAGGAGTACCTGCTGGGTGGATTCAGCTGGAGCGATTTTGCGGACAAAGTGCACCATTTCTATATGGAGTTGACCAGGCGATGACCGAACGGCGAAAAGACTTCCTCATTGTGACCACACTACTGGCGGTATTGATTCTCTTTTTCGCCAGGATTCTCTTTACCGACCAGATTGTTCGCGCTCCTGACATCATTAACGAGTTCTACTGGTGGGCGAAGCACCTGAACGATGCGTCGTTGGGGGAACTTTTCAAGGAGATCAGCCTCCGGGCGGATTGGGAACCGCTTACAAATGGCGGGACAACAACGGGGGGGGGAACCACTTCGCTCCACTTCCTGCTGGACCAGAAACTGGTTCTCAACCTGTTTCCGGCCCCATCCAACGTGGCATGGTTCATGGTTCTGCACCTCTTCTGGGGGGGCGCCGGACTCTATGCGTACTGCCGGCTCATCGGCGCGAGCCCCATCGCAGCCTTTTTTGCCGGACTGGTCTTCGCCCTGGCGCCGGAGAACGCCTCCCTCATCAATGCCGGCCACGTGATGAAGATCGCCACCATCTCGTGGGCCCCCTGGGCATTCTGGTGTCTCGAAAAGGGATTCCGCACGAATCGCCTCATCTGGTTCATGGCCACCGCCGTTGTCCTGGCCTATCAGTTTTTCAATACCCACTGGCAGATCGCGTTCTATACCTGTCTCGTCATAGGGGTGTACGGGGTGGCCCGGCTCATCGGTGTCTGGGCGGCTGAACCCGAAAAGCCTCGACGTGAGATTGCCCGCCTGGCGGGTCTCAATCTGGTGACGATGTTCTTTTTCCTCTCCACGGTTGCCATCTCCCTCATCCCCCTGGCTGACTGGTCAAAGGGAACCAATAGAGGCGTGCAGAGCGGTGCCAACCAAGGTAAGGGGGGGCTTAACCGGGAAGAGGCGATGCTCTGGTCTCTCCCTCCCGAAGAGGTGGCGGCCTTCGCCATCCCCGGCTTCTTCGGCCTGTCGCGCCAGGAGGCGGGGGACAACCCGACTAACATCCGCTCCTACTACTGGGGGCGCATGGTCTTCACCCAGACGGTCAGCTATATGGGGCTTCTTCCCTGGCTCCTGGCGCCGCTTCCCCTTATCTTCCGCAGGGACAAATACACATGGCTCGCCGTGGGAGGGATCGTCGGCGGCATCCTCTTTTCAATGGGGAAGTACACCCCCTTTTACCAGCTTCTGTACGACTACTTCCCCGGAATCGACCGGTTCCGCGTGCCCAAGATGATGATGTTTATACCGGTCATGGGACTCGGAATCATGGCTGCCCGCGGTATCGACATCCTCCGTGATGAGGTGGCCCGGGATAACCGGAAATTCCGCCGTTACCTCACAGGGATTGCTGTCTTTGCCTTCGGACTTCTTGCCGTTTTGGGTGTGGAAGTTGCCGGCAAGGACCACTGGATATCCTCTTTTTACCAACTGCTGGCCCAGCCCACCCGTTACGAGCAGGGTGTCCATCTGGTGCAGCAGCGATGGGATAATCTTGTTCTCGAAACCGCCATTGCCGCCGGATCGGCCTTTGCCATCGCCGGAGTCATCATCGGTTTCACCCGAAAGCTAATTCCGGTCCGGGTGCTTCTTGCTCTGCTCCTCTTCCTCTTTGTTGCCGATGTCTGGCGGATAAACAGCAAATTCCTGTTCCTTGTTCCGATGCCGGCAAAAGTGCAAGGGGTTATGACTCCTGCCGTGGAGTTCGTTTCCAAGATGCCGGTGGGATACCGTGTCCTACCCATGGACGGCAGCGACCCGATGCAGTACGTCGCCAACAGGATTCCCGTCATGTTCACCCCCAACCCTGTCCAGCAGCAGCGGTGGCAGGACTATCTCGATGCCTTCTCGTTCTCGTCCGCCATGCCTGACATGATGAACGTGCGATATCTCGTTTACGGACGGGATCAGTACGAACAGGAAAAGGCGCTCCTTGACGGCCGGTTCGCTCCTGTATTCACGTCTCCAGACGGGAGTAACGTGGTTCTCGAAAACCGCTCCGTCCTCCCCAAGGGATGGCTTGTGCCCTCCGTGGCACTCATTCCCGACTCCCGGCAGACCCTGACGATACTCCAGAATCCCACGTTCGCCCCCCGGCGGCTTGCCCTCGTGGAAACTCCACCGCCGCTCCCTCTCCTGGCGCCGAATGCTCCTCTTGCCGGCGCGACTGGCTCTGTGCGTCTCGAACGCTACGAGGGTAATCGTATCGATATGGCCGTCACTGCCGATCGTAATTCGCTGCTCGTTCTTGGGGAGAAATATGACCGGGGGTGGAGGGCCAGCGTGGATGGGAAAGATACTTCCATCTACCCCGTTAATCACATTCTTCGTGGCGTTTATCTCGCGCCTGGCGCCCATCGTGTGGAGTTCCTGTTCGATCCCCTTCCGTTCAAGATCGGCAAATACCTTACGCTGGTATCCTTTGCCCTGTTTGCCGTAATGCTGGGTCGTGAATGGTGGTTGTCCAGAAGGGCGAGGAGCGGGGAGTGAGGAACGGGGAGACTGTAGATGAACTGAAAAAATATGATCTGCAGATCGTCCAGGAACGTCACGGCTACCGTTTTTCCCTTGATCCGCTGCTGCTCTGTGCGTTTGCCGCCCCGGCGGTAGGGGCGCGAGTTATCGACCTGGGAACCGGCAGTGCCGTCATACCCCTCGTGCTCGCCCGCCGCATCGAGCAGGCCACCTTTGTTGGGGTTGAGCTCCAGGACGGCATGGCCGAATTGGCTCAGCGCAATGTCCAGCTGAACGGGCTTGCCGACCGGATCGACATTCTCCGGGAGGACGTCTTGGGGCTCCGGAAGCGTTTCCCGGTTTCATCGTTCGACCTGGTGCTTTCAAATCCCCCTTACCGCAAGCGGGGGACGGGGAAGGTGAGTCCCAAAGCGGGTCGTGATGATGCTCGTCATGAGTCTACGGCCACCCTTTCCGACTTTCTAGCTGCCGCCAAATATCTGGTAAAACCGGCCGGGCGCATATGTTTCGTCTATCATCCGGCGAGGCTTCCCGAGCTTTTTGCCGAGGCACATCTGCAAAAACTTGCGCCCATGAGGCTGCGGCTTGTGCATGGAACGGCCGATGCCGAGGCCCGCATGGTAATGGTGGAATTTGCCAAGGGGCGCCGGGCGGATCTTGTGGTGCTCTCTCCTCTGGTCGTCAGGGGGGCAGAGTTGGATTATACTCCCGAAGTGGCGGGAATCCTGGGTTGTGAGATTCTTGAATAGTGGGCGGGCTAGTGTTTGTCAGCGCAAAAAGAGTGGCTATTCTTCCGGTGCTGATGATGCGAGGTGTTTCGCCATGACGCGCGAGATAATCTCACGGAGTTCGGGATCTTCAATTGATTCGGTCTCTGATGCAACCATTTCCTGCTCGGCGCCGGTCAGTTCGCGAGGGGGTGGCCGGAGTTCAACGGGGGCTTCCGCGGGGGGGGCTGGCGACCCAGCCTTGAGATAGATGTCTCGGATTACTGGGCTCCCGAGTAGGTCATTCAGCTTCTCGATTATCCCTTTTTTGAGAAAATTCAGTTGCTGCATCCATGGAGCGTTTGTCACTGCCACTGTCAGCGTACCTTCGCGAAAACTTACGGGACGCGCCAGGGATGCGATCCGGTCCCCCACCGCCTCATCCCAGAGGAGCCAGATTCTTCCCTCTTTCAGTCGTCGCTCCGCTGGCTTCCCTCGCAGGGCCTCAGCCAGCAGGTCCGCCACAGACCGGGGTCGTGGCATGCGGGAGCGTGTTTCACCCATTGCGCTGGCGCCGCCGGTACAGCATGCCGCCGATAATCTGCCCGACCATGGCCCCTCCGAGGGTGAGAGGAATGAATTTCCAGCTGAAGCCGGATTTTATGCGGAGATAAATGATGAATGGAATAGAAATGTGGACGTAGAAGTACCAGCCGAAGGTGAACTTCTCGTACCCTTGCCTAAGGTAGCCGCAGGGGAGGTTAATGATGAGGGCCAGTATTGTGATTCCGAATATCATCAAAAAGGGATGCATTGTCCACCTCTTGCGGCATGTTACGTGATGAGTTCTCTTTTTGTCAACGGGCATGATTTGTTGCAATGACGCTGCCGGCCTGTATTATTGCAGCATATGAGAGGAAAGAGCGAATTATGGTTCGAGATGGCGATTACGTTGCGATTTTTCATTCAATTCATCGGGTTATGAAGGCTGAAAAAGTTCTCAAGGGACATGGGCTTTCCGTGCTGCTCATCCCTGCGCCACGGGCGCTTCATGCCGATTGCGGCCTTGCAATCAGGTATGCTGCTGTCGATCGGCAGGTCGTTGAGGATATTCTGAAGACTGAGGGGCTTTTGCCGGAAGAGATTCATATCCATTCTGGCGGGAAGTATCTCAAATCTGCTTGACGAATGGTGGTGCCGGAGCAGGCGTTATCGTAATGTAGAAAAAATGTTTTTGCTTGACACTGACTTGTGGCCTCATCTATAGTTAACCTCTTTCTTAATGGATACGTGCGCCCTGTGGGCGCTTTCGCCGCTTTTGCGGGCATGATGGAATAGATGTTCGAAAACCTTTCAGACAAACTCGACAGCCTCTTTAAAAAGCTCCGCGGTCAGGGGGTAATGACCGAGGAAAACATCAAGGAGGCACTCCGCGAAGTGCGGCTGGTCCTTCTTGAAGCGGATGTCAACTTCAAGGTCGTTAAGGATTTTGTCGAGAAGGTTCGTGAGCGGGCTGTCGGTACCCAGGTTATGCAGAGCCTTTCCCCTGGGCAGCAGGTCATCAAGGTTGTGCAGGAAGAGCTCGTTGCCCTCATGGGGGGGAGCGAAGACAACAGTCTTGACCTTGCCGCGAAGCCGCCGGTTGCCATCATGATGGTCGGTCTCCAGGGCTCCGGCAAGACCACCACCTGCGGAAAGCTTGCGCGGCTACTCAAGGGGCAGCGTCGTCGTCCGTTGCTTGTTCCCGCCGACGTCTATCGGCCGGCCGCCATTGAGCAGCTCAAGACCCTTGGCCGCCAGCTTTCGGTGGAGACTTTTGATTCCCGGGCCGATCAGGACCCCGTCGATATCTGTCGCGAAGCACTCCGCTACGCCACGCTTAATGGCTTCGATACGGTGATCCTCGATACCGCCGGTCGCCTTCAGATTGACGAGTATCTCATGAACGAGCTCGTCCGGATCAAAGAAGCGGCTGATCCTCGGGAAATTCTGTTTGTCGCTGACGCCATGACCGGCCAGGAAGCGGTCAATGTTGCCACTGGCTTCAATGAGCAGCTCGATATAACGGGAGTGGTTCTCACCAAGCTTGACGGCGATGCGAAGGGTGGGGCAGCTCTCTCTATTCGTGCGGTGACAGGCAAGCCGGTTAAGCTTGTCGGTCTCGGCGAAAAGCTTGATGCCCTTGAGGTTTTTTATCCGGATCGTCTTGTTTCCCGCATTCTTGGGATGGGCGACATTCTTACTCTGGTAGAGAAGGCCCAGGCCACTTTTGATGTCACCGAGACGGAGCGGCTCCAGCAGAAGCTCAAAAAGAGCCAGTTTGATTTGGAAGACTTCAAAAGCCAGCTTCAGCAGATCAAAAAAATGGGGTCTCTCGACTCGATTCTTGGCATGATCCCCGGAGTGGGAAAGGCCATGAAGCAAATGCAGGGAGCCCAGCCTTCAGAGAAGGAGCTTAAGCGGATCGAGGCTATTATCGATTCCATGACCCCCGGTGAGCGTGCTAATCACCAGATCATCAACGGCAGCCGCCGCATGAGGATAGCCAAGGGGAGTGGTACAACGGTTCAGGAGGTGAACCAGCTCCTGAAGAGGTTCACTGAGGCCCAAAAGGTGATGAAGCAACTCCAGAAGATGGGGCCTAAAGGGTTGATGCGCGGCATGAAGGGGATGGGTAAGGGGATGTTCCCCTTCTGATCTCCGCAAGAGAATCCGAACTGTCACTGAAGTGACATACAAATATAAACACGAAAACGCTCGACGGTAAGAGACCGTGAGAACACCAGGAGGAAGAAGATGGCTATTAAAATGCGTTTGGCTCGTGCAGGGGCGAAGAAAAAGCCCTTTTATCAAATTGTTATTGCAGATGTACGCAGTCGTCGTGACGGAAGGTTTATTGAGAATGTCGGAACCTACGATCCGAACCAGAATCCCGCTGCTGTGAAGTTTGAAGAAAACAAGGCCCTTGAGTGGCTCGGCAAGGGTGCTCTTCCCACCGATACCGTAAAGCAGATGCTCAAGAAGGCTGGTCTTTGGGAGAAGTTCACGACCAAGCCTGCCTAACTGTATCCTGTAACGCTGCTTCGTTCCCGGTCCGCCGGTCATTTCCATTGCAGAGGTTACCGACATGAAAGAACTTGTAGAAACCATCGCAAAGGCGCTTGTGGACGACCCCACTCAGGTGAGAACCACCGAGGAAATGGAAGAGGATACGACAGTCATCAAGCTGACCGTGGCCAAAGAGGACATGGGACGAATAATCGGCAAGGAAGGGCGGACGGCAAAGGCAATCCGGACATTGCTTAACGCAGTTTCCACCAAGGATAACAAGAAAGCCGTTCTGAAGATCGTGGAATAATGATAAGCAGCACCGATTTCGTGTTGCTCGGCAAAGTTGTCGCAACACACGGTATCAGGGGACAATTGGCAGTAGTCCCCTTTTCCGGTGAATTTGATACGATACTTTCCCTGAAGGAAATCGCGCTTAAGGGGCCGGAAAACCGTACGGAGACGTTTGCTGTTGAACGTGCGGCAGTGCATAGAAACCGGGTTCTCCTTACGCTGAAGGGCTTTACGAATATTAACGAAGTCCTCCATCTGGTGGGGCGCGAACTCTTGGTGCAAAGGGATCAGTTCCCTCCCCTTGACGAAGGAGAATTCTACTGGTGTGACCTGATTGGTCTTTCGGTGACAACCACCGACGGGGAGTCCCTTGGCCGCATAGCGGAAATCATGGCCACTGGAAGCAACGACGTCTATGTCGTCAGAGGGGGAGAGAAGGAATACCTGATCCCTGCTCTTGAGGACATAGTTGTCAACGTGGATTTGACCCAGGGAACCATGACCGTAAGCCCCCCCGAGGGGTTGCTTGATCTATGAAATTCGATATTCTGACCCTTTTTCCGGCTATGTTCGAGGGGCCGCTCACCGAGAGCATTATCCGGCGTGCCGTGGAGAAAGGTCTCCTTGATATCCGGCTCCACCAGATTCGTGACTTTGCCACTGACCGGCACAAGGTTGTGGACGACGCACCATATGGCGGTGGAGATGGCATGGTCATGAAAGTCGAGCCGCTTGCCGCCTGCCTGGAGGCAGTCAAGGTGGATCGCCCTAAAGCGCGGGTGATCCTCACTAGTCCGCGTGGCCGTCTTTTCGATGATGCTGCGGCACGTGAACTGGCACAGGAACAGGAAATAATTGTCATCTGCGGCCGTTACGAAGGAGTTGACGAACGGGTGCGGGAACTTTTCGTTGATGACGAGTTTTCCATCGGCGATTTCGTCCTCACTGGCGGTGAGTTGGCTGCCATGGTCATGATTGATGCCGCTGCCCGCTTTATCCCTGGTGTCCTCGGTTCGCCTGGGTCCGCCGAGTCCGACACGTTCTCGGATGGCCTTTTGGAGTATCCTCAATATACTCGGCCTGCCGAATTTCAAGGGGTGGCGGTTCCTTCGGTGCTTTTGTCGGGTAATCATGCCGACGTTGCCCGCTGGCGTCGTCGCAAGGCATTGGAAGAGACGTTCCATACAAGACCTGATCTTCTTGCAAAGGCTGTTTTGGACCGAGACGACCGAAGTTATATTGCCGAGCTTAACCGGGATATCCGCAGGTGAGAGACGCGCCTTCCGTCAATGCGAATGTGAGTGTCGCGCTTATTCATTACCCGGTTTACGACAAGAACCGGCAGGTTGTCTCTACTGCAGTAACGAATCTCGACATCCACGACATTGCCCGGTCCGCCAGGACATTTGGTCTGTCACGCTATTATGTCGTGACCCCTGTGCAGGGGCAGCAGGAACTTGCTAAAAGAATTGTGCGGCACTGGCAGGAGGGATGGGGAGCCACATACAATCCCAAGCGCAAGGCTGCCCTTGATCTGATAGAAATTATTGCATCTCTTGACGATGCAATTGCGGATATTCAGAGGCGTTCCGGCCGAATGCCGCGGCTTGTGACCACAGGTGCCAGCCAACATCCACGGAGTACACGGTTTGCAGACTTGCGGGAACTCATGGCTGATCGTGAGCAACCGTACCTGCTTGTCTTCGGTACCGGATGGGGACTGGTTGAAGAGGTCTTTGACAGGGCTGATATGGTTCTTGAGCCGATCAGAGGGGTAGGAGATTACAATCATCTTTCCGTAAGATCAGCTGCGGCAATCATTATGGACAGGCTGTTCGGGGCGTCCTGATACCCCGGGCACAATACACGAAACTAGTATGCGTTTACGCACATAAGGGAGGAAGTAGCACATGAACACAATCGACATGCTTGAACTTGACCAGATGAAGAAAAATATCCCCTCATTCAAGCCGGGGGATACGGTGAAGGTCCACGTAAAAATCGTGGAAGGTGATAAGAGCCGGATCCAGGCCTTTCAGGGGGTGGTTATCGCCCGTCAAAACGGTGGGATTCGCGAGTCGTTCACCGTTCGTAAAATTTCCAACGGCATCGGCGTAGAAAGGGTATTCCCCCTCCACTCCCCGTCCCTTGATGCCATTGAGGTAATCACCCGCGGCCATGTTCGCCGCGCCAAGCTGTACTATCTGCGCAAACTCAGAGGCAAGGCTGCACGGATCCGCGAGAAGAAATACGTGGCTGCCCGCTAACGATACAAAGCCCCGCTCCGCGGGGCTTTTTTTTTGTTGATAGGAGTGCGCCGGTGAGTCTGCCGCTGTTTGCTGAAATGGACGAAATGTCTCTCTGGATGTTTGAGCAGATTGCTTTTCGCAGGGGGTTCCGCAATGTGGCCGGGATTGACGAGGCCGGGCGCGGCCCCCTTGCCGGACCAGTAGTTGCCGCGGCGGTTATTCTTCCTCGAAACGTGGACCTCCCGGGAGTTGACGACTCCAAGAAACTTTCTGCATCAAAACGTGAAGAATTATATGTCTTGATCTCTGAACGAGCCTTGGCTGTTGGTGTTGGCGTGGCTGATCACGCATGCATTGATCGTATCAATATACTTCAGGCGACACTCCATGCCATGGGGGAAGCTGTCACACATTTGAAGGTTTCCGCCGATTTCATCCTTATAGACGGTATATCCAATATTCCTATTAATATTCCCCAGAGAACCATCAAAAAAGGCGACAGTGCCAGCATTTCGATTGCTGCTGCTTCCATTATGGCAAAGGTCACCAGGGACCGTATGATGGTAGAGTTCGACCAGCAATACCCTGGATATGGTTTTGCCGGGCACAAGGGGTATGGTTGCTCTTCCCATCTTGCGGCAATAGCTGAGCTCGGTCCCTGTCCCATTCACAGGAAGACATTCCGGGGGGTCAAAGAACATGTCGTCCCATAATATCTCCGTGGGGTGTGAAGGTGAAAACCTGGCTGTCGCGTACCTGGAGCGGCAGCGCTACCGGATTCTTGAGCGGAATTTCCGCTGCAAGGGGGGAGAGATAGACATTGTCGCCCGCGATGGGAAAGTTCTTGTTTTCGTAGAGGTCAAGACGCGGAAAACAGTTTCCTATGGCCTCCCTCAGCTTGCCGTTACGCTTTTCAAGCAGCGGCAGATATCAAAAGCCGCCCTGACGTGGCTTGCAAAGAAGAGGGAGCTGGATTCATGTGCCCGTTTCGATGTGATTGCCATAACGTTCTCTGGTCAGGAACCGCGAATAGAGCATATTCCAAATGCGTTCGAGCTCACCTATTAGCTGGGATATGTCGTTGAAAAGGCTACAACGCTGTGTTACTTTTGACCGAAAAATTGGGGGCTCGTACCGTGGATTTTACCGTTGCTCTGGCACAGATAAAACCAAAGCTCGGCTGTCTTGCCGAAAACCTCGTCATTGTTGAGTCCGCAATTGAGCGCGCTATCGCCGAGCATGCAGACCTTATAGTTTTTCCTGAACTTGCGCTGACGGGTTATTTCCTCAGGGATCTGGTGCCGGAAGTTGCTTTGCCTCTGAATGCCCCCGAGATTCTTCGTCTTAAAGAGCTCTCCCGAAATATTGCCATTGCCGTCGGATTTGTCGAGGTTTCTGACGATTACCGCTTCTTCAACTCGGCCATTTACCTTGATGGTGGAGAAATCAGACATATTCATCGTAAAGTATATCTCCCCACCTATGGGCTCTTTGATGAGCAGCGTTATCTCGCCCGGGGTGAGCGGTTCCGCGCGTTCGATACCCGTTTCGGACGGATTGGGATGCTCATCTGCGAAGATATGTGGCATCTCTCCGCTCCCTATATTCTTGCCATGGATGGTGCTACGACCCTTTTATGCCTTTCCAGCAGTCCAGGGCGTGGCATCAGCGATGATGAGAGTTTGGGATCAACCGTTGCCTGGCAGAAGCTCACGTCTACAACGGCAATGTTCCTCAATTCCCGCGTATTCTATTGCAATCGCGTAGGCTTTGAAGACGGCGTCAACTTTTGGGGTGGATCGGAGGTTGTGGCGCCATCAGGCATGGTTACCAAGCGGGCACAGTTGTTTGACGAAGATTTGATATTTGCCCCTGTCGACGGGGGAGAGTTGCGTCGTGAACGGATATTCTCCCCGATGATGCGCGACGAAAGTTTCCCCATCACCATGAAAGAACTGCAGCGCATTGAAAAGGAAAGGGATTGCTGATGGGGAGCGTTAACGCAAAGCTTCTACGCCGGATTCTTGTCGGCTTTATTAGGGAGGAAGTTACTAAGGTTGGGGTGCACAAGGTTGTGCTCGGCCTTTCCGGAGGGATAGACTCTGCCCTTGTTGCGTATCTTGCGGCGGAGGCTCTGGGGCCTGAAAATGTCCATGCCTGTGTAATGCCATACAAAACCAGCAACCCGGAAAGTGAAGCCCACGCAAGACTTGCCGCGCAAGACCTCGGAATTCACTTCCAGGTCATAGAGATCACGCCGATGATTGATGCCTACTTCTCTTGCTTCCCCGAGGCCGACGGCATGCGTCGCGGCAACAAGATGGCCCGGGAGCGGATGACTATTCTTTATGACCACTCGGCAGCCCTGTCAGCCCTGGTTCTCGGTACAAGCAACAAGACGGAACTCCTTCTTGGCTACGGTACACTGTACGGAGACATGGCAAGTGCCCTCAATCCCATTGGTGATATCTACAAAACCCAGGTCTGGCAGCTTTCCGAAGAGATGGGTGTTCCTCGGGAAATCATTGAAAAACAGCCTTCTGCTGATCTCTGGGCTGGACAGACCGATGAGCAGGAACTTGGTTTCACCTATAAAGAAGTGGATAAGCTCCTCTATTCCATGGTCGATTTGCGGATGACCCGGGAAGAGTTGATAAAGAACGGCTTTGATCCGGCCTTTATCCATACTGTTTCAGCCCGGATACAGAACTCCCATTTTAAGCGTCGCCTTCCGGTCATCGCCAAGGTTTCAAACCGGACCATCGATCGGGATTTTCGCTATTCACGCGACTGGGGTAAATGACAATTACCGGCACACTATATATTGTAGCGACGCCCATAGGCAACCTTGAGGATATAACGTTTCGGGCAATTCGTATCCTTAAAGAGGTTGAACTCATTGCAGCCGAGGACACGCGGCATACCCGTAAACTGCTTACGCATTTCGGCATCAGTAAGCCTCTCACCTCATATTTCGACCATAATAAGCACATCAAGGGAGAAGCAATACTTTCCAGGCTTCTGGGCGGATCCTCTGTCGCCCTTGTGTCTGATGCAGGCACGCCCTGTATTGCCGATCCGGGATACCAACTAGTGCGGGATGCAATATCGAGAGACATTCCTGTGGTGCCTGTACCTGGGGCATCAGCAGCGGTGGCGGCCCTTTCGGCTGCGGGGCTCCCAACGGATTCCTTCACATTCATAGGCTTTCTGCCTAACCGGCAAGCAAAACGGCGTGAACAGCTATGCTCACTCAAGGCTGAGGAGCGGGTGCTTATATTCTATGAAGCGCCAAACCGCCTCATGGCAACCTTAGATGACATAAAGGAAGTTATGGGAGAGCGTGACCTGGTTGTGGCCAGGGAATTGACAAAAATCCACGAAGAATTCGCCCGTGGGACAACATCTGACGTCATTGGCTGTTTTTCTGGGCGACAGGTAAAGGGTGAAGTTGTCATCCTCGTTGCGCCGTCAAAAGCTGATGAATCCCAAAAACTGGCAGCAGAAACCCTTGGTGAAGTCCTTAGGCAGTATCTTTTTTCTGAGGGGCTTTCAGTAAAAGATGCTGTCAAAAGAGCAAGCGCTGAGCTGGGTTGTAACCGTACTGAAGCATATGCCGAAGCGTTGAGGATTAAGGATGCAATCAATGGGGCTGGATAGCAGAAGGCTTCAAGGTGGCCGGCAGTCAGCATCGGTTCCTGAAGGACATAAAAACATGTGTTTTTAAAATTTATCAATTCTAATAAAAAAAGCGCTTGACCGTCGAGGGAAGGTTTG
>MTLE01001298.1_pt2 | contig 17123 bp, 15 predicted proteins | sample 1982461 | NCBI WGS metagenome assembly MTLE01 (sample SAMN05712605, study PRJNA340218) | biofilm metagenome | isolation source: sample SPL anode biofilm adapted to -200 mV | place: USA | collected 2012-02-03
TCCTTTTCCAGCAGGGTCACGCGGAACCCCTGCAGCGGCGTGGAGAAGGAGGAGAGCGGCACCACGCAGATGCCGGTTGCCGCCAGCATGTGGTAGACGAAGCGCTTGTCCGGCGAAACACCCGGCTGGTTGACCAGCCCCTGGATGTATTCCCTGACATCGGCGTTGGCGATGGGAAGCGACTGGCGATGATTGAGCAGCCCCTCCCTGAAGGCGACCGCCATGTAGAAGGCGCCGTTGGTGCGGTTGACCTGCAGGGCCGGCACCTGGCTCAAGTAGTCGTAGGTGATGTTGCTCATCTTCTCGTAGCGGGCGATGCGCTCTGCTAGATAGGGCTGGTACTCGGGGTGCCGCATGATGGCCGGAAAGACCGTCTGGGGCAGGGTGGTGGAGCAGACCTCGTTCATCTTTCCGTTCAGGATCAGGTTGACGTACTTGCGGAAGTGTTCGTCCTTGTCGCTGTTGTACACCTCGATCCAGCCGCAACGGGAGCCGGGCCAGGGCAGTTCCTTGGAGATGCCCCGCATGGAGATGGCCGGCACGTCGCCGATCACGTCGCAGATCGGCACCGTTGTTTCGCCGTTGTAGGCGATATTGGTATACACCTCGTCGGCGATGATGAACAGGTTATTTTCCCGGGCTACCTCGACGATCTGCTCCAGCATCTCCCGGGTGTAGACCATGCCGGTGGGGTTGTCCGGGTTGATGATCAGTATGGCGGCGATGTTGGGGTTGTAACGCACATGCATGCGCATCTCGTCGATATCCGGGTACCACCTGTCCTCGGGCTTGAGGCGGAACAGGGAGGGGGCCGACTGGGCGTGGTAAATTTCCCCCACAGTATGGGTGGTGTAGGAGGGTGAGGGCATCAGCACCCGCGCGCCTGCCCGCAGGCAGCCGTAGACCTTGGCGATTGCGTCACCCAGGCCGTTGAAAAAGATGATATCGTCCGGCGTGATGTGCGCGCCGCCACGGCTATTGGTCCTTTCGCAGATGAACTCGCGCGTCTCCAGCACGCCGCGGGTGTGGCAGTAGCCCCAGGTGGAATCGTCCATGACCGCCCGGACCACGATCTCCTTCATCCAGTCGGGGATGATCTCCCCCTTGGCGATGGGATCACCGATATTCTCCCAGTTGACCCTGATGCCGCGCTTCTGCAACTTGTCAGCCACGTTGACGATGTTTCTGATCTCGTAGGTCAGTTCACCGGCTCCGGGTGGTACCAGTTCGATTCGCATGTTTTTTCCTCCGCCACGATGGTTTCTTGGAATCAGCTCGACACGAAGAGCGGGAGTAGATGCGTTCGCCACATGACAGCGAACGTGCCGAGTCGGACCGCGCAGGCATAAAAAAAAGCCGGGGGCTTCTGCCCACGGCTTATGCGATACGCTTTAATGACAACGACGATCAGCGGGCAGAGCACACTCCTGCGGCATAACGCGCCGCGGCGGTGATAGCTCGTGCTGCAATGGCAGAAATCGTCATAGTCATGGCTCATCTGAATAGCACAGCGCCATTGCCCCCGTCAACGCTTTTATCGGGGGATGCGCCATCAACGTCCCCCGGAAACACCCTGCTCCGGCTCCAGAGCGATCAGCATCCTGCCGTCCTCGTCCCGCCAGCGCACCCAGCCGGCTGCATCCCGCGCGCCCACCACCCGCAGCCAGTCTCCGGCCACCATCCCCACCCTGAACAGCGGGCGGCTGGCCAGGTTTGCCAGCGGCTCGCCTTCCGGCCTGCTGAAGAGACGGTAGTAGCGCTCCTGGAGTCCGGGGAGCGGCCGCACGTTCCTGCCGGCAAACACTTCATCCCAGGTCTCGAATGCGTTGCGCCATCTCGGCCTGACCCACCCCTCGCGACCGGCATCGTCATAGGTCACCCTCAGCCACTCACCCCGGCGGGCCATCACCATCACCGGCAGGTTGCGTGGCGCCAGGTCGAGGATCCAGTCCAGACGGGGAAGCGTGGCGCTGCTCAGCACTCCCAGCCGCCCCAGGGCGGGCTGGTCGTAGAGCGGCAACTCGCCGTAGGCTTCCTGGACGAGCGAAGGAGAGAGCGGCAGCAGCATGACGCCGATACCGGCATAGGGGCGCATCCTGGCGGCATGGAGAGGGGTGGCGGAGAGCAGCGGCAGTAACAGGGAGAGAACCACGGCAATGGGAAGGAGGGAAAAGCGGGGCCTCATGGTGCCTGCCGGTCAAACAGGCGGCGCAGCCCTTCCAGATAGGAGATGGCCGCCGGGTCACCCTCGTCCGGAGCCCAGGGCGCCTTCTCCTGCTCCGTGATGGGGCGATAGGGGCCGGCTTTGGTCTCGTAGAAGACTGTGCCGGGACAGAGACTCACGGCAGTGTGGTAGATGCCGTGGGGGATGTCCACGGCCAGGTCGCCGTCCTGCCGGGACAGCAGGACCAGCCGGTCAACCTCACCTGCAGGGGAAAAGGTAATAATCCCCATGCGTCCCTCCATCAGGATGAACCCCTCGTCCTTCTCCGGGTCCAGGTGGCAATGGGGGCAGATGTAGGAGCCGGGTTCCATGGCGTTCAGCAGGCGATGACAGCGGGATTCTTCTGAGGGGTGAAAATTGTGGTTGAAGCGCAGACGCGCACAAGACCGCGCCTGCTCCGTCACCTGGCCCAGCAGTTGCTGGCTGATGACCTTCATGATCGCGACAGCCGTTGCACGCACTGGACCATGAAGCGGGCGTTCTCCGCCGGGACCGTGGGCAGGATGCCATGCCCCAGGTTGAAGATGAAGCCGGGGCGGCCCCTGTTTTCATCAAGCACCCGTTGCACCTGCTGTTCGATGACCGCCTGGGGGGCGAAAAGCACCGTGGGGTCCAGGTTGCCCTGCACCGCCACGCCGGGACCGAGCTGGTTCCGCGCCAATGACAGGTCGACATGCCAGTCCAGGCCGATCACGTCTCCCCCCGCCTCCCTGACCGTCTCCAGCATGGTTCCGGCCCCCTTGACGAAGTGGATCACCGGCGTTGCGAGGCGGTTCAGGCCGTTGATCAGCCTGGTGGTATGGGGCAGCACATGGGTGCGGTAGTCCGACGGCGAGAGGATGCCCCCCCAGGTATCGAAGATCTGGATGGCCTGGGCGCCGGCAGCGATCTGGGCGTTCAGGTATTCCATACTCATGGTCGTGACCTTTTCCATCAGCGCCGCGTAGACATCCGGCGCGGAGTACATCATGCGCTTGATCTGGACAAAGTCCTTGGAGCCTTTCCCCTCCACCATGTAGCAGGCCAGGGTGAAGGGGGCCCCGCCAAACCCGATCAGCGGCACCCTGTCGGCCAGTTCCCGACGCAGGATCCTGATGATGTCAAACACAAAGGGGAGATCGCCTTCCATCTGGGGAATGCGCAGCCGCTCAACGTCGGCCATGCAGCGCACCGGCTTCTCGAAGACCGGTCCCGGCACGAAATCAAGCTTCATCCCCATGGGCTCCACCGGCGTCAGGATATCGGAGAAGAGGATGGCGGCATCGACTCCCAGGATGTCCACCGGCTGGAGGCTGACCTGCGCGGCCAGTTCAGGGGTCTTGCACAGTTCCAGGAAGGTACAACGGGAGCGCACGGCCATGTACTCCGGAAGATACCGTCCTGCCTGGCGCATCAGCCAGACCGGCACCCGGTCCACCGGCTTGCCCCAGCAGGCATCGAGAAAGCGTGTGTTCATGTCAACTCCCCTGTTTCGTGGTTCCGTTCCCGCCGGCATGCCGCGGCGCCGGCCGTTTCAAGGGGGGAATTGTAACCGTACCCCCTCAAAAGTCAATGCAATTGCAGACGTGCCCGTTCACCGGGCGCGCGTGACCGTGAACTCCCGCCCCTGCAGGGCGACCCGGTCGCCAGGGTAGAGCTTGCGCCCCCGGCGCAGTTCCACCTGGCCGTTGACCAGCACCTCACCCGTGACGATCATCTCCTTGGCCTCGCCGCCGGAGCCCGCCAGGTTCACGCACTTCAGAAAACTGTCCAGCTTTATGTACTCGGTGCTGATCTCACCACCCATGCTCTGCTTCTCCCCCGGCACGGCTCAGCGGCCGCAGCATTTCTTGTATTTGACGCCACTGCCGCAGGGACAGGGGTCGTTGCGCCCCACCCTGAGCTTTGCCGGAGCGGTCTGTGGCTTGGCTGAGCCTGCGCGGGTGCCGACATCATAGGCCTTGGCGTAGCGCTGCAGCGTATCCGTCGAGGACGAGAGCCGGCTGAGACACAACAGCCTGAACATCTCCACCAGCTCGTCGTCCCAGGAAGTGCGGATCATCTCTTCCTTCCAGCCAGGCGCTTTGCCCAGGAAGTTGCGCTGGAACGGCACCGGGTCGGGCACGATGTGGGGAACCGAGCCCGGATCGGCGATGGCCCAGATGAACGCCATGGTATGCTGCATCTCATCAAGCAACTTGACCGGAACATGGCGCGCCTCGTGCTTCTCGGGCGCCCAGATCTCGGGCCGCAGCCTGAGGGCATCGTGCAGACCGATCCCCCAATCGCTGGCCTGTTGATGCGCCTTGTCCAGATCGGTCATCTCGCGCCAGTCAAAGGGACAGAGGTTTTCATTGCGCAGCCTCATGTCGTTGAGCCGGTTGTACAGCGGCATCAGCTGATCCATGAAACGGGTGGCGTCATCCGTATCGTTGAAGACGATGGCGTTGAACTCCAAGAGCGGCTGCATCCAGTCGGAGGGCGTGATCCCGCCGGGGGTGATGACGACCCCGCTCAGAAAACCGAGCAGGCGCTCGAAGGTCGGCGCCGGGCCGTCTGCCGGTTTCTGGCGGATGAGAAATGTTTCGATGGCGCCCCGTTCCGGGGCATTGAGCAGGTCGGACATGGCTGTTTTCCTCTCATGAAGCGTCGATGACACGACGCCCCGTATAAAAAAAACCCGCTATTGCTAACGGGTTTTACATTCTAACGGACGATTCCGTATGAAACCAATATGGCGGAAGAGGTGAGATTCGAACTCACGGAGCTGTTACACTCGGCGGTTTTCAAGACCGCTGCCTTAAACCACTCGGCCACCCTTCCGTGTCACGGGAACTGTTCTTATAGCATACCCTTTTCGGTTTTTCAAACCTTAACAGGCACACCTACTGGATCCGCTCCAGGCCACCCATGTAGGGGCGCAAGGCCTGGGGGATGACCACCGAGCCGTCCTCCTGCTGGTAGTTCTCCAGGATGGCCACCAGGGTGCGCCCCACCGCCAGACCGGAGCCGTTCAGGGTGTGGACGAACTCGGGCTTGGACTTCTCCTCCTCGCGGAAGCGGATGTTTGCGCGGCGGGCCTGGAAATCTCCGAAGCAGCTGCAGGAGGAGATCTCGCGGTAGCAGTTCTGCCCCGGCAGCCAGACCTCCAGGTCGTAGGTCCTGGCGGCGGAGAAGCCGATGTCGGCGCTGCAGAGTGCCATGACCCGGTAGGGGAGTTCCAGGAGCTGCAGCACCTTCTCGGCATCGGCGGTCAGCTTCTCCAACTCTTCCGCCGATTGAGATGGATGGGAGAACTTGACCAGCTCCACCTTGTTGAACTGGTGCTGGCGGATCAGGCCGCGGGTGTCCTTGCCGTAGGAGCCGGCCTCGCGGCGGAAGCAGGGGGTATAGGCGGCATAGCGGATGGGCAGGTCGCTCTTCTTCAGGATCTCGCCCCGGTGGATGTTGGTTACCGGCACCTCGGCAGTGGGGATCAGGAAGTACTCCGGATCGGTCATCTTGAACAGGTCTTCCTCGAACTTGGGCAACTGGCCGGTGCCGGTCATGCTGTCACGGTTGACCATGAAGGGGGGCAGCACCTCCAGGTAGCCATGGCTGGCGGTGTGCAGGTCCAGCATGAAGCTGATCAGGGCCCGCTCCATGCGGGCGCCGGCGCCACGGGAGAGGGTAAAGCGCGCGCCGGTCAGCTTGGCTCCGCACTCGAAATCCAGGATTCCCAGTTCTTCGCCGATCTCCCAGTGCGGCTTGGGGGTAAAACCGTAGCTGCCCGGCGTGCCCCATCTCCTGATCTCCACGTTGTCCTCTTCCGATTTACCCAGGGGGGTGGCGGGGTCGGGCAGGTTGGGGACCGTCAGCAGGATTCCCTGCAAGGCTTCATCCACCTGCTTCAGCTCATCGTCCATTCCCTTGATCTTCTGGGAGACCTCGCGCATCTGCAGGATCTTGTCCTGGGCCTGGCTTTTGTCCTTGATGCGGGCTATCTCGTCGGAAACCGAATTGCGCAACGCCTTGAGCGTCTCGCTCTCCTTGAGCAGGGCCAAACGTTTCCGATCCAGCTCGCGAAAACCTCCCAGGGTGCAGGACTCGCCCCGCGTGGCCAGGCGGCGCTCGGTCTCATCGATATTTTCGCGTATGAATTTCATGTCGAGCATCTTAATTCACCTTTATTTTTTATGGGTAAGCGTGTATGTATTAGCACCGCCCACGCCTCCCGTCAATCCCAAAGAGCCCCATGAAATCAGCGATCATCCTACTCATAACCGTCCTGTTGCCGCTCCTGGCGCCCGCCTTTGCCACCGCACAGGAGATCGTCGTCAACGCCGTTGGCGACATCATGCTGGCCGGCCGTTGGACGGCCGACCTGAGAGCAGCGGGCTACGACTCCCTCTTTGACAACCTCAGGGACGAGCTGGCCAGGGGCGACATCAACCTGGCCAACCTGGAGTCGCCCCTGGCCCGTTGCGGCAGGGAGTTCACCGCAAAGAAGTTCCGTTTCCGGGGCGAACCGGCGGTTGCCCCGGCCCTGGCCAGGGCCGGCTTCAACCTGGTCACCCTGGCCAACAACCACAGCATGGATTTCGGCTGGCCGGCCCTGGCCGAGACCCGCGGCCACCTGAGGGAGACTGGTATCGCCTGGATCGGCGCCGGAGAAAACCTGGAGCAGGCCCGCTCCATGGCGCTCTTCACGGTCAGGGGGAAGAGGGTCGCCTTTCTGGGCTATTCCCTGACCCAGCCGATTGAATTCTTCGCCGCCCCCCGGCGTCCCGGAACCGCCCCCGGCTATAGCAAGCTGGTGGCGGCCGACGTGGCGGCCGCCCGCGGAAAGGCCGATTACGTGATCGTCTCCTTTCACTGGGGCAGGGAAGCCAGCACAACGGTGCAGGCCTACCAGCGCGACACGGCCCACCGGGCCATCGATGCTGGCGCCGACGTGATCATCGGGCACCACCCCCATGTGCTGCAGGGAGTGGAGCGCTACCGGCGGGGCATCATCTTCTACAGCCTGGGCAACTTCGCCTTTGCCAGCACAAGCACCATTGCCGATGTGTCTGCCCTGGTCCGCCTGCGGCTGGACGGCATCCAGCGCCAGGCCGAACTGCTGCCGCTGGATGTGCTGCACCGGCGGGTCAGGTTCCAGCCACGCCTGTTGAGGGGGGAGCGGGGAGCCGCCGTGATCGGCAGGATAAACGAACTGTCCCGCCCTTTCAGGACCGAGATACGTGAGATGGGCGGAAGATACGTGGTGACGTTTTAGTCAGCCACGAACCAGGCCCCCTCCAGAGACAGGGAACCCGCACAGCAATAGAACGCGGATGACGCGGATTGGGCGGATTCACGCAAATGCCCCCCTGAGCCGGCAAAGCCGGAAGCAACCGAAAACCAAAGAAGATGGAACACGGAAAAAAAACGAAAGAACGGATAAGACCGGACTGAATCACCTCTTTCTCTTTTGATTCATACCCGGTTTTTCCCGCTTTTTCAGATCTGATCCGCGTTCCATTTTCGTGGCCTTTTTCCCATCCAGCCTCGACCAAGGAAACACCCCCAACCCATGAAACTGCTGCTGACCACCCTGCACGCCAAATACTCCCACGCCTCCCTGGCGCTCCCCTGCCTGGCCGCAGCCTGTAGCGACCTGGCCGACCTGGACATCAGCATCAGGGAGTGGACCGTCAACGAACCACGCCAGCAACTCCTGCGCCGGATCATGGCCGAACAGGCCGACGCGGTGGCTTTTTCCTGCTACATCTGGAACATCGAGAGCAGCCTCAAGCTTGCCGACGACATAAAGAAGATCGCGCCCAGCACCCGGATCATCCTGGGCGGACCGGAAGCCTCCTTTGGCATCTTCCAGCTGATGCACGACAACCCGGCCGTGGATTTCGTGGTCAGGGGAGAAGGGGAGGCGGTCTTCCGCTGCCTGATGGAGACGCTGCTCAGCCAGGGGGGCAGCGACCGGTCCAGCGGGACGAATCCGTTCCAGGGGATCGGAAACCTCTTCTACCGCCGGGGCAACGACATCCTCTCCGGCCCCCTTGCCACGGGCTACCTGGAGATGGACAGCATCCCCTCCCCCTTCCGGGCCGGCCTGGTTGACCTGTCCAAACCGCTGATCTACTACGAAACATCCCGGGGCTGCCCCTTCTCCTGCGCCTTCTGTCTCTCCTCCCTGGAGGGACAGGTGCGCTCATTCTCCCTGGAGCGCATCGAGAGCGATCTTGTCTGGCTCATGTCCCGGGAGGTCCAGCAGATCAAGCTGGTGGACCGCACCTTCAACTACGACAGCCAGCGGGCAAACCGCATCTGGGAACAGATCCTGGCCAACAACCGGACCAGCCGCTTCCACTTCGAAATCGCCGCCGACCTGCTCACCGACCGGAACATGGAGATCTTGCGCCGCGTTCCGCCCCGAACCTTCGGCTTCGAGATCGGCGTGCAGTCATTCCGGGCGGACAGCCTGGAGCAGGTTCAGCGCCGTAGCGACCTGGAACGGCTGGCAGCCAACGTGCGCCGCCTGCGCGCGGAAACGGCGGTGGAACTGCACCTGGACCTGCTTGCCGGCCTGCCGGGGGAAGACTATGACGGGCTGCTGGATTCCCTGGACCGGCTAACGGAACTGAACCCGCATGTCATCCAGATCGAGCCGCTGAAACTGCTCAAGGGCTCGGCCATGCGCACGGTCGCCAGGGACAACGGGTACCGCTTCTCCCAGTCGCCCCCCTACACCATCCTGACCACCCCCTGGCTCTCCTTCGACGACATCGGCCGCATCGAAACCATCGGTCGCCTGCTGGACCTGTTTTACAATCGGGGCGGATTCGGGACGGCTCTGGCCTTCATGCAACGGCACATCGGGTTCAGCCAGATGTTCCACCTCATGGCCGGCCAGCCCGAGGGAGACGACCTGACCGGCCGCACCATCCGCCGCACCTTTGAGCTGTTCGCCTCCCTGGCCGCCCCACTGCTGCCGGAGCAGGAACGGGAACTGCTGTATGACGCGCTCTTCTTCGACTACTGTCGGGTGGAGATGCCGCTGATGGGCAAGCTCCCCTCCTTCGCGGCCGGTCGACAGCAGCAGTGCAGCTGGCCCGGAAGGGCTGATCTGCCGGCGGGAGTCGAGCTGCCGCCCCATGGCCGCGTACGGGCCTTCAGGTCGGTTTTTCAGAGGGATTATCGAAGCGAAGCCTGGAATGAGGGGCCGACGGCGGTGACGTTTGTCTACGCCTCCGCCGCCGGTCAGGGGTTACGGGTGAGGATGGTGTGAGGCTGAGAGACCGTGACTGGCGACTGTCCGCTGGTCACTGCCCGCTGGTCACTAGTTGGTCAGTGACTGGATCGGCGCGGGAATCCTGCCGCCGCGCCCGATGAACGTTTCCGCGCTGAAGTTGTGCACCGCCATCACCGGCGCGCTACCCAAAAGACCGCCAAACTCCACCACATCCCCCACCCCGGTGCCCGGTGCGGGGATGATGCGCACGGCGGTGGTCTTCTTGTTGATCATGCCGATGGCCATTTCGTCGGCGATGATGGCCGAGAGGGTGGCTGCCGGAGTATCCCCCGGCACGGCGACCATGTCCAGCCCCACCGAACAGACGCAGGTCATGGCCTCCAGCTTGTCCAGGGAAAGGGAACCGCGCTTGACCGCCCGGATCATCCCCTCGTCCTCGCTGACCGGGATGAAGGCGCCGCTCAACCCCCCCACGGAGGAGGAGGCCATGGAGCCCCCCTTCTTGACGGCGTCGTTCAGGAGCGCCAGGGCCGCCGTGGTGCCGTGGGTACCGCAACTTTCCAGCCCCATAGCCTCCAGGATGGCGGCCACGCTGTCCCCCACCGCCGGCGTCGGCGCCAGGGAGAGGTCAAGCACACCGAACTGGGCGTCCAGCCGCCTGGCCACTTCCCTGCCCACCATCTCGCCCATGCGGGTGATCTTGAAAGCGGTCTTTTTGATGCACTCCGCGATATCCCCCAGGGTGGGACTCCCCTGAAGCCCACGCACTGCGGCATTGACCACGCCGGGGCCGCTGACACCCACGTTGATGACGCAGTCCGGCTCACCCACGCCGTGGAAGGCGCCGGCCATGAAGGGGTTGTCCTCGGGAGCGTTGGCGAACACCACCAGCTTGGCGCAGCCGATGGCGCCGCGGTCGGCGGTCAGCCGGGCGGTTTCCCTGATGATGCGCCCCATCAGCGCCACGGCGTCCATGTTGATGCCGGCCTTTGTGCTGGCCAGGTTGACCGACGAGCAGACCTTTTCCGTGATGGCCAGGGCGCGGGGGATGGACTCGATCAGCTTCAGGTCGCCGGGGGTCATCCCCTTCTGCACCAGGGCGCTGAAACCGCCGATGAAGTCGATGCCGGTCTCGCGGGCGGCCCGGTCCAGGGTCTCGGCAACAGAGCAGTAATCGTCGGCCTGACAGCTCTCGGCCACGATGGCGATGGGGGTCACCGAGATGCGGCGGTTGATGATCGGCATGCCGTACAGGCTCTGGATCTCCTCGGTGGTCCGGACCAGTTTCTCGGCGCAGCGCAGGATGCGATCGTAGACGTTGGAGTTAAAAGTCGCCATATCGGGGTGGCAGCACCCCCTCAGGCTGATGCCCATGGTAACGGTCCTGATGTCCAGGTGCTCGTTGTTGACCATCTTGAGGGTTTCGAGGATTTCTTCCGGATGGATAAACATGGCTGTCCCCTTTAAATCCGGTGCATGAAGCGGAACACGTCTTCATGCTGAATGATGACCTTGACCCCCAGATCATCGCCGATGCTGTTCATGGCCTCCTTGAATGCAGGCAGGCCGAACTCGCCGGAAGTGACCTCGGCCAGCATGATCATGGTGAAGAGGTCTCCCATGATGGTCTGCCTGATGTCGGCGATATTGACGCCATGTTCGGCCATGACCCGGCTGATGCCGGCAACGATACCCACCCTGTCCAGACCGATGACGGTGATGACGAAACGACTCGATGACATGCGATTTCCTTTTGAAGTGTAATAAAAGCGAGCCTATTCACATAGCAGGTTTTCCCCGTTCAATCCACCCAAAACCGCCCCCGGCGTGAGGAAAGAGCAAGGGGGGTGAACGGTTACCAGCTCCCCTCCCCGTCCCATTCAACCGGCTCCATCACCACCTGCCCGGACAGATCGGCCAACAGCCCCTCCATCTCCTGCTCGAAACCGGGCATGATCAGGATGCGGATGATGCCGGCTCCGTTGTCCACGGTGCTCATCACATTCATCCCCTCGTAGGCTTCCAGGATGAACTTGAGAAAAACGATATCGCGCCGGTTGACCCTGAAATAACGGCACAGCGGCGCCCCATCCTCCGCCGCAGGATACCCGTCCCCGCCTTCACAACCCCTCATACCGATCCCCTCCCCGTATCATCCAATGATGTGCTGCCCGGAGCCACGCTCCTGCCCCAGAAGGGTGGCGGCGGAGTGTACCAGTTTCGGGCGCGGTGTAACCAGAAGAAAGTTGCGCCCCACTACACGGCGCTTGACAGAGCAGCCAGGAAGAGTATAACTACCCCCAAACAGCCGAGATCCATTTTAATGAATGGATACGGGGGACCCGATCAGTCGGGGCGCATTCCGCATGGGGAAAGAACATTTTCACCCGGAAAGAGAACTTCCACTCTCTAGCCCGTCAGCTAACCTCGTAGGCGATTGGAAGGGCAACGAACAGCACCGAAAGGGTCGCCGGCAACTGCCTGCGGCCCTTTTTTGCATTTCGTCCGGCCCGTGGTACAAATCATTGGTGCGCGGACCGGCCCCTGAAAGCGGGCGGCAGCAGCGCGGAGGCCTGACATGAAGCATGGCGAAACCGATTCCTACTGGGGCGGCATCATCAAATCCATGGGGCTGGTGTTCGGCGACATCGGCACCAGCCCGATCTACACCCTGACCGTCATCATCGCCCTCACCAAACCGACCCAGGAGAACATCCTGGGCATCATCTCCCTGATCGTCTGGACCATGATGATCCTGGTCAACATCGAGTACGCCGTGCTGGCCATGAGCCTGAGCCGCAAGGGGGAAGGGGGCACCATCGTGCTGCGCGAGATCCTGGCGCGGATGATCAAGCCTGGCCGCCAGATGGCCTTCGTCACCTTCCTCACCTACCTGGGGGTGGCCCTGCTCATGGGGGACGGCGTGATCACCCCGGCCATCAGTATCCTCTCGGCCGTGGAAGGAGCCCTGCTGATCCCGGGCCTGGGCGGCCTGAGCCAGAACACGCTGATCCTGATCGCTGGCACAATCGCCCTGGTCCTGTTCATCTTCCAGTACAAGGGGACCGACAAGGTGGCCCGGGCCTTCGGGCCGATCATGGTGCTCTGGTTCGCGGCCCTGGCACTATCGGGTGCAATTTCCGTCTCCTCCTACCCCGGCATCCTGGCAGCCATCAGCCCGCACCACGCCATCTCCTTCCTGATGCACAACGGCCTGGCCGGCTTCTTCGTGCTCTCCGAGGTAATCCTCTGCGCCACCGGGGGCGAGGCCCTCTACGCCGACATGGGACACCTGGGGCGCAAGCCGGTCAAACGAGCCTGGTATTTCGTCTTCGTCGCCCTGGTGATCAACTACCTGGGTCAGGGAGCCTTCATCATCACCCACCCGGATGCCACGAACATCCTCTTCGGCATGCTTCAGTACCAGGCGCCCCTGTTCTACATCCCCTTCCTGATCCTGACGATCCTGGCCACCATCATCGCCTCCCAGGCACTGATCAGCGGCGTCTTCTCCATCGTCTACCAGGGGATCAACACCCGCATGCTGCCGCTGCTCAAGGTGGACTACACCTCCAACATGATCAGGTCCCAAATCTATATAGGCTCGGTCAACTGGCTGCTGCTCTGCCTGGTGATCCTGATCATGCTGGTCTTCAGGAAGTCGGCCAACCTGGCAGCCGCCTACGGCTTGGCCGTCACCGGCTCCATGACCATCACCGGCATCATGATGACCTTGATCTTCAGCCGCACCACCAAGAAGTGGAAGATTCCCCTGGCCCTGTTCGTCACCCTGGTGGACGTGGTCTTCCTGGTATCGAACTGCTACAAGCTGCCCCACGGCGGCTACTGGTCGCTGATCCTGGCCTCGGTCCCCCTGGCCGTGATCCTGATCTGGACCAGGGGTCAGCGGGGCCTCTACCTGGCCCTGCGCCCGCTGGACCTGGAGACCTACCTGCTGAGCTATGAGCAGATCTACAAGAAGGGGCGCATCGCAGGCACCGGCCTGTTCTTCGTCAAGGAGTGGAACATCATCCCCCCCTACCTGGTGCACTGCACCATCCGCAGCAACATCGTCTATGAGCGCAACGTGCTGATCTCCATCGTCCGCACCGACGAACCCTTCGGCGTGGAGTCCGTGCTGGAGTGCGGCATCGGCACCGGCCTGGATGGATTCATGATCAAGGCCGGCTACATGGAAATCTTCGACATCGAGCTGTTGCTGAAACAGAACGGCATCCAGGAGAAGGTCATCTTCTACGGCATCGAGGATATCGCCACCACAAACCCGATCTGGAGGGTCTTCTCGGTGATCAAGAAGCTGACACCCAACTTCGTGCAGTTCAACAAGGTCCCGGCTGCCAAGCTGCAGGGGGTCATCACCAGGGTGGAGATGTAGTCTCCACTTGAACGCCCGTCAGGCTGGTGGGGCTATCCGCGGGAAGCGACTTATCCCTGATCCGTCGTGGTTCCCGGCGAAATGGAGCGAAAGGCAGCCGGACTGTCCGAGCCCAGAGGACAGGTTTCCGGCTGCAGCGCAATGAGCCGTGGAGCCACGGGATCAGGGATCCGGAGCGAACGGCGGACAGCCACACCCGGCGTCCCCACCCCGCCTCAGCCAGCGCGGCTCCCCTGACAACTCCCGCGCCGTTCCAGCTCCGCGTCGATCAGGTTGAGCACCTCGAACTTCTTCAGCGACCAGAGCGGCGCCACCAGGTTGTCGTGCCCGCCGTCACCGGTCAGGCGGTGGATCAGGATGGCCGGATCGAGCAGTTCCAGAAAATCGCACACCAGCCCCACGTACTCATCCCTATCCATCAGAGGCACCTCCCCACGGGCATGCATCTCCGCCAGCCGCGTCCCCTTCATGACATGCAGCAGGTGCAGCTTGACGCCGGCCAGACCGAGCCGGTTCAGTTCGCCGGCCATGGCCAGCATGTCGTCGCGGCTCTCGCCCGGCAGTCCCAGGATGACATGGGCGCAGACCCGCAGGCTGCGGGAGCGGCACTCTTCCACCGCCCGCAGGAAACAGGCGTAATCGTGGCGGCGATTGATGTAGGAGAGGCTTGTGTCGTGGATCGACTGCAACCCCAGTTCCAGCCAGAAATAGGTCTGGTGCGAGAGTTTCCACAGGTAATCAAGCACATCCGGCGGGAGGCAGTCCGGCCGCGTGGCCACGATCATGCCGACAACGTCCGGCGTCAACAGGGCCTGGCCGAACAGCAGGCCCAGCCGTTCCACGGGGGCGTAGGTATTGGAGTAGGCCTGGAAGTAGGCCAGGAACTTGGAGGCTCGGTACTTGCGGCGCATGACCTCCTTGCCGTCCTCCAGCTGGGCGACGAGATCAAGATCGCGCTGGATTCCGTGGGAGCCGGACCCCTGCCCGCCGCAGAAGATGCAGCCGCAATCATCCAGCGTACCATCGCGGTTGGGACAGGAAAAACCGGCATCCAGGGAGATGCGCTGCACCTTGCAGCCGAAGACGCGCTTCAGCTCGGAGGAAAAGGGGTTGTAGCGTTTGGGGTTTGACATGGCGGGGCGATTGTAGCACGCAACGCGGGAAACGACAAAGCCGGCATTTAGCCGGCTTTGTCGTTTCCGAAACATTCCGCCCCGGCTATGTGCGCACGAAATCCGGCCGGGAAAAGGAGTACTCGAAGTTCATGTGGTCGGCGTAGGTGCCGTTCAGGATGGCGGCCACATCCTCGGTCAGCACCAACTCCTCGTCGGTGGGGATGACAAAGGCCTTGACCGGGGAGTCGTCGGCGGTGATCAGGGTCTCCCTCTTGCGGGTCATGGCACTCTTGTTGCGCTCCCTGTCCAGGATCAGCCCCAGGTGCTCCATCCCTTCCAGAACCATCTCGCGGACCCTGACGCTCATCTCGCCCACCCCGGCGGTAAAGACGACGGCATCCAGTTTGCCCACGATGGCCATGTAGGCGCCGATGTACTTCTTGATACGGAAGACCTCGATCCTCATGGCCAGCTTGCAGCGCTCGTCGCCGTCCTCGGCATGCTGGGCCACGTCGCGGCGGTCTGAGAAGCGGCCGGTGATGCCCAAGATGCCGCTTTTCTTGTTGAGGATGGTGTCGATCTCCTTGACGGAGAGTTCCTCCTTCTGCATCACGAACAGCGGGATGGCCGGGTCGATGTCGCCGCAGCGGGTGCCCATTATGGCCCCCTCCAGCGGGGTGAGCCCCATGGAGGTGTCGATGGACACGCCGTTCTTGATGGCGCAGTGGGAGACCCCGTTGCCGATGTGCAGGGTGATCAGGTTGGTATCGGCCGGTTTCTTGCCCAACAGCGCCGCGGCACGCTTGGATACATACAGGTGGGAGGTGCCGTGGAAGCCGTAGCGCCGCACCTGATGCTTCTGGTACCACTCGTAGGGGACCGGGTAGATGTAGGCATGGTCCGGCATGGTCTGGTGGAAGGCGGTGTCAAAGACAGCGATCTGCGGAACGGTGGGCAGGAGGGCCCGCGCAGCCAGAACCCCCTCGATGTTGGGCGGGTTGTGCAGCGGCGCCAGCTGCTGGCACTCCTTGACCGCCTCCAGAACCTGATCGTCGATGACCACCGAGCGGGTAAACTTCTCTCCGCCATGCACAATGCGGTGACCAATGGCGGCGATTTCGGAGACATCCTTGATAACGCCCCGCTTCGGGTCGGTGACCGTCCTGATAATCAGATCGATGGCAGCCTGGTGGGTGGGGCAGTCCTGCTCCTCCTTAAAAGCTTCCCTGCCAGGGACCTCATGCACGATGAATGAATCACCGATGGTGACCCGCTCGACAATGCCCTTGGCCACCACCTCTTTACGCTTCCAGTCGTAGAGCTGGTACTTGACCGACGAACTGCCGCAGTTCAATGCCATGATGATCATTGCCAGGCCTCCTTGCACGGCAAGCACTCTGGTGAACAAGAAAACAATCCCTAAGCCAGGTTACAGAGAGAAATCACGTCTGACGTCCGTGTGACCACATCCACCTGTCCGCTGTGACCGGAGCTGTCCGGCTCGCCTTGTGACGCCTCCCTGAGCATACCGTAACAGATTATTATTCAGGACAAGCATTCCCGGGAGATCATTTCCTGGTTTCACTGCCGGCCACCTGCATGCGTATCAGGGCGCGCTTCAACGCCGCCTCGTAGACCTTGAACTGCTTGTCCTCCGGCCCGATCCCTTTCAACGCCTGCTCCGCGCGGGCCTGGGCAACCCTGGCCCGCTCCACATCGATCTCGTGGGCATGCTCGGCGGTCTCCACCAATACGACGACCCTGTCGTCCTGGACTTCGAAGTAGCCCCAGTTCAGCGCCATGCAGGCCGCCACGCCGTCGACCCTGTAGCAGAATTCGCCGATTTTCAGGGAAGAGAGAAAGGGGGCATGCCCCGGCAGCACGCAAAACTCTCCCAGCACGCCGGTCGCCGTGACCTCGTCCGCCTCGGTATCGACAACCTTTCCGTAGGGAGTGATGATTTCCAGCTTCAGTTTTTCCGCCATGGTCCCCCCTACACCGCAGCCAGCTTGGCAGCCTTCTCCACCGCCTCCTCGATGGAACCGACCATGTAGAAGGCCTGCTCGGGGAGGTGGTCATGCTTGCCGGAAACGATCTCCTGGAAACCCTTGATGGTGTCCTTCAACTCCACGTATTTGCCCGGGGAGCCGGTGAATACTTCGGCCACGAAGAACGGCT
>MTLE01002945.1_pt1 | contig 17094 bp, 17 predicted proteins | sample 1982461 | NCBI WGS metagenome assembly MTLE01 (sample SAMN05712605, study PRJNA340218) | biofilm metagenome | isolation source: sample SPL anode biofilm adapted to -200 mV | place: USA | collected 2012-02-03
CCGGCATCTCTTCACCATCTAAAACAGTCTTTTCCGCCACTTTTTCACGAGCTTCAGCGTTTTCTCTTTGTACGGAGGATACCGAAGGGCGATGTCGGGTCTTGTTTTTCGGATCACGACCGTACGTTTCCTCGTGAATGTTTCCAGCGAATCTTTTCCGTGATACTTTCCCATCCCGCTTGTTCCGACCCCGCCGAAGGGTGAATTCTGGTTTGCAACCTGCATCATCACATCATTGATGCAGACTCCTCCGGAGGGATGAAGGTCAAGGAGGGTTTTGCAGAACTGTTTGTTCGCAGAAAAAATGTACAGAGCCAGCGGATCTTTTTTGATCAGCTGTTCAAGTTCATCTTTCCTATCCCAGGTGAGGATAGGGAGGATCGGGCCGAAGATCTCATTCTGCATTATCGTGTCGGACATACCGGCGGACAAAATCGTCGGCGCGATCTTTCTTCCTTTTGGATCGTGTTCTCCGGCACGGAAGATGAGGTTCTTCGGCGTTTCAAACGAGACCAGACGGTCATATGCCTCTTTTGTCACGATCTTTCCGTAGTCGGGATTTACTGCCGGATTACTTCCGTAGAGGGTAACGATCTCTTCTTTGAGTTTTCTCACGAGTTCGTCCCGCACTGAGCTATGTACCAGCAGATAGTCCGGGGCAATGCAGGTCTGTCCGGCATTTGCAAACTTCCCCCAGGCGATCCGTTTTGCGGCTACGGAGATGTCGGCTGTCTCGTCGACGATGCATGCATTTTTCCCGCCAAGTTCCAGGGTCACCGGCGTGAGATGGATCGCCGCCTTTTCAGCGATCATTTTTCCGGTATCTTTCCCTCCGGTGAAGAAGATGTAGTCATACTGGGCATCCAGATCGACCTCATCCTCTACACTGACCCACTCTTCGGGAAAAACTTCCGCAAGGATCGTCCGGATGATCTTCCCTGTCTCCGGGGATCGTCGGGATGTTTTTCCGATAACCACGTTTCCTCCGGCGATGATGCCTGCAAGCGGGAGCATGAAGAGATGGAACGGATAATTCCACGGAGACAAAAGGAGAACAAGCCCGAACGGATCGTGACGAATAACAGTTTTTGCCGGAAAAAGCAGCAGGGGGGAGCGGACCTTCTCATCTCTCAGGAGTTTTTTCGTGTGCCTGATCAGGTAATCGATCTCGTGAAGGACAGGCGCGATCTCAAATGCGTATGCCTCGAACGGACATTTGCCAAGATCGGCAAAAAGAGCCGCTGTGATCTCTGGTTCATGGGCATCTATGGATGCACGGAGTTTTTGCAGAGCAAGGAGTCTGCGCTTTATCGGGAGCGTATTGCCGGCGTCAAAAAAATACCTGTGAGCTTCGATGGACATATGTTCCACTTGTGCTTCACAAAAATAAAAAGGGATCTGTCATTTTTCCAGAGCTTTGTGCAGAGAATGGATCCGCTGTCGGGCTGCAGTCGTTTCCTCCTCTTCTTTTTCAAATGAGAGTGAGAGGATATCGCCGACGGTTGTGCCTGCCGGCAGGTTTTCCAGAGGGAACACTCCAAGCGGTCTCTCGCCTTTTGGACCGCGAAGCAGGAGCGCGGCTTTGTTGTTTTCTATTTCATCCACGGTCACGAGCAGCTTCATACCCTGATCCCGTCTCCCGACACGAGGATATTTCCTGCGATATGTTCGTTTCTAGTGACGACGGAGTAGACTGATCCGTCGGTCGTCACAACCACATCCCCGTCAAGATCGGTCCGGTAGATATGGTCGGTGTATTTTGCGAACCGTGTCAGGGCTTCGATATGCGGATGACCGTACTCATTGTCTGCACCAAGACTCATGACGATGACGTTCGGGCTGACTGCTTTGAGGAATGCATCCGTGGATGCGGTCGAACTACCGTGATGTCCGGCTTTCAGAATTTCCGCATCAATTGAGGTTCCGGTGGAGAGAATGTATGTCTCGGCTTTTTTACCGGCATCTCCCGTGAGAATAAACGAGACATTCCCGTAGGTTACGTTGAGAACGATGGAGTTTTCGTTGATATCGGGAGATGATCCGGTCATAATCAGATCCTGCGGCGGGGAGAGGATCTCGATTTTCACGCCGTTCCATGGTGATGGAATAACATCTCCTTCTCTGACAAGAGAGTAACTGACATTTTCGTCAGAGATGTACTGCAGGAGATTTTCATATGTTGCGGATGTATGTTCCACACCGTTGTCATAGACAACTCCCACGTCATAGGTCGCGAGAACATCCTTTGCTGAACCGATGTGATCATAGTCCTGATGGGTTAGCAGCAGGAACTCCAGTTTTTTGACGCCGAGTGAGTCAAGATATGCAAATATTGCCGAGCGGGATTCCCGGGCCGAAGGGGACATCGTCTCTCCTGCATCTATCAGCGCATATGTTCCGTCTTTGGCAAGAAGTATCGCATCTCCCTGTCCGATATCGATGACATGCATGGAAAATGCGTGCTCATCGGTGATCAGCGGGGCAAGCGGTGTCGAACCCCCGTAGTTGCCAAGTTCCGCACCTCCAAAGATGACTACAGCGGCGATAACGAGCAGACCTGCGATAAGGCTGATGATCTTTTTCTGTGCCGAAGCTGATGAACGCCGTTTTCTGCCTGATCTCTTTGCCATATGAGGTAATGATATGAACACTGAAGAAAAAAAGAGATTGGTTTGGGTATTTTGGATTATGCGTTCTTTACAGAGCCCGCAGTCCAGGAAAGGATCATCGCAAGGACCAGAACGATGAGTGCCGCAATAATGGTCCCGTCCATCATCTGGAGGAAGGATACCGCGTAGTTGTCTGAAGCTCCTGCAAGGAATATGTTTTTCAGAATGGAAACGATGCCTATCGAGATTGCCATTCCAAGCATTCTGGTGGTGGAAAGGGTTCCAGAGGCCATACCGAATTCCTGCGGGGTCACGGAGTTCATGATCGCCGTACTGTTGGGCGTTACAAAAATCGCGATACCTACTCCGAAGAGTGCCTGAACCGCGATCATGCTCCAGATGGCTGTTTCCGTACCGCAGGTAAGCAGAACGATCATTCCTATACTGATGATGAGCAGTCCCGTGGTCGTTGCATATTTTGGCGGGGCGTGTTTGATGAGCCGGTCGATCGTGGTGAGGAGCAGAGAGCCGATACCAAATGCGGCGATGCTTGCCGAGAGGATCGCTCCGGTCAGCCAGACAGGTTCCGCGGAAGCTGCGCCCATAAGGAATGCTCCGGCTAAACCTCCGATGGTGAAAAGAACGCCGAATGCGAGCAGCCATCTTGGGAGAAGGTGATCATAGAATCTGCCCGCCACTATGGTGAAAAGCACAAGGATCAGTCCCTGGGTGGTGACGATCAATGCACGCGGGAGTGCGTCCGTGATTCCCCATACATTCGTCATGTAGAGCGAGACAAGGGACCCCATTGCGTAGATCGCCACATAATACAGCAGGTTTGCCGAGTTGTTGAAGGTGAATCCCCTGTTGTGCAGGATCAGGTTGATTGGAATAAGGGGATTTGCATTCCTCTTTTCATAGAAGAAGAATGCGATCAGAAGAATGATCCCTACGATAAGAATCCCGAATGCTTCCGCGTTTGGCTGTTTGGAAAATCCATAGAGCGAAAGCGCCATACCGATCATAAATAGAACAGCTCCGATCCAGTCGTAAGGACCTTTGTCGGTAGGCTGATCACGCGGAATGAAGGGAAGTGCAAGGAAGAAGGAGAGAAGCGCCACGGGACAGAGGATGAGATATACCATCGACCAGCCGAAGACATCGGTCAGTGCTCCGGCAAGCAGAGGTCCGGCGAGCTGGCCCATAAAGACGCCGGTCATGGCGATCCCTATTGCGGTGCCTCGCAGTTCGATTTTCACGGCCGATGCAAGCAAAGCTATCGCGGTTCCAAACATCAGCGCATTTCCGATGCCCTCTATCGCCCGCATCATCAGGACCATCTCACCCGATGTTGACATGCCGACTCCAAGCGAACCTATTCCAAGAAGAAGAACACCGATGCAGAAGAACCATTTCTTGCTGAATTTATCGGCAAGTCTTGCTGCAGGTATAAGAAATATCGTGGAGGTCAGCAGGTAAACCGTAAGGATCCAGCCGTAGAGACCCCAGTAATCCGGTCCCATCGTGTATCCCAGTCCGTTCAGCATATTCGGGAGGGCGATGTTCGTCGCTTCTCCGATGAACGGGGGCAAAAAGCAGGCAATTCCGACTGTTATGGCAATAAGATATTGTTTTGCACTCAGACGCAATGTTTCCATATACATCTGTATTGTTTTTTGGATGTATTAATGAGTGTCTATTTTGCGTTGTTACTCAAAAAAGAGTTCGATCAATTACGTCTGCGGCCTTCTCTGACGATCTCATCAGCTCTGTTCTCATTCAGACCTGGTGCAAGAAATCGCCACTCGCTTTTTATCTCCCGTTCATCTGCTGGATCCCTATATTTCATGAGCATCGTTACGGCATGCATGCAGGTTTTGCAGAGGGGGGCGGTGTTTTCTGGATCGGATTCTTCACCGAATCGGAACTGCTGATGAGGAACCGAAGTGTCTGCTCCGCAGAGATAGCAGACGTTTGGGTGATATCTCACCGTCTGCTTTTTTGGATTCGGTTTTTCTTCGAGGAAGAAAGGAGCGGGTTCATCATCTGATCTTCCGATCTCCGATTGATCTCTGGCGAACGTCTGAGACGTCGGATATGTTTCTTCAGAGGGTTCTGGATCGGAAACTGCCGGCTCGCTCATCTCCCGGGGCTCATTTTCAAAAATGTCATCTTCATAGGTATCCGTTATCCTATGAGAATGTTTTTCTCCCTCAGGTGTACGAGCATGATCTTTTGTAGGGAATTCTGGGGGTCGTCCTGATGATTTTCCCTGACCGAAGATCCCTGACAAAAACCCTCTTTTTTTTGGTTTGTCCGACAGTCCGTCCGCCGTCAGGGCATCGATGCCGTAACCAGATAATGGTCCATGATCCGCTTCGTCATAGACGCTCGACGAACCTGTGTGTTCTTTTGATCCAAGAATAGGATTATTTTTTCTGATCTTTTTTGGTTTTTCACTGCTGATGGATCCACCTAATGGATCAAACTCCTTTTTTCGTGCCAATTCAATGATCCCCTGTTATAGGGAATATACATTTTCGGTTACTTAATACCTCTGTCCCTTCTATCCCGATTTTTTCAGATTGTGTGTTCATTCCTGTATTTGAGATTTGGATCTCTCTACTTTTCGTACAAAAAGAATACATACTAGTGAGAGGTATTGTATAGTATCAGAACTAATTCTGATTAACACGAGAGTGATTCTATGAAAAAGACTTCCTATTTGTTTATTGCTCTGATCGTCCTCTTTCTCTTCGCCGGTGCTGCATCAGCACAAACCATTGGCGGTGACAAAGGTGTCGTTCAGGTAACCTGTGATGTGAACGGGGCATCCGCCTCTCTGATTTCCATCAACGGTGATGTTGTTGAGACCAAGACCATTACCAACGGTATGGCTGAGTTCTACGTGTACACGACCGGCACTCCTGTGAATCAGGTCATTGTTTCTGCAGACGGTTATTACACTGCCAGTGCCTCCGTCTCCGTCCCGGCAGCCGGCGAGACCACTGTTGTCCCGGTAACGCTTGAGGCAAAACCGGTTGGCGGCGACCGCGGATTCCTTCAGGTCAACACTAACATTATTGGTGCAAAAGTTGATGTTATGTCAATTTCAGGATCAGTTGCTGAAACCGGTTACACCGATATTAACGGCAAGATCGAGTTTGCCATCTTCACCACCGGAACTCCGATCAGCTCTGTTGTCGTCTCAGCACCAGGCTGGGTCACCCAGACCGTTACTGTATCAGTTCCTGCAAAAGGTCAGACCGAGACCGTCAACATTGAGATGGTTTCCACGAACCCCATTATTGGCGGCGACCAGGGCGTTATCAGCGTTACCAGCAATGTTGAAGGCGCAAAAGTCGAGCTGATCTCCATCTCCGGTTCTGTCGGTTACACAGGTACGATCTCCAACGGTAAAGCAGACATTACTGTCTACACGACCGGAACCCCAGTCAATCAGGCACGTGTTTCCGCGACCGGTTATCAGACCGCCACTGTCGGGGTAATCATGCCGTCAAAAGGTGAGACCCTTACCTTCAATGCTCCGCTGAACGCAACACCCGCATCCCCGATGGGCTTTGCCATACTCGGTCTTCTTGGTGTAATTGGTGTAGTTGCTTTAGTCCGCAGGGACTAATCTTATTTTTTTCTTATCTCATTCACATTTCCTGTCAACGGGATTTAATATCTCAAAGCTCTATTCTGATTACAGCTATGAGTGATTTGGAACCGATCGATAATCCGGAAAGCTGGTTTTCAGCTGGTGAACGTGAACGTGATGCAGGAAATCTCCGTCAGGCTCAGTTGTGCTTTGAGCGGGCAGTCGTTCTCGATCCGCACAATGCAGTGTACTGGTCAGAATTAGGGCTCGTGATGCATGAGAACAATGATGAGACCGGCGATCCCCTCCGCTGTATTCGCCGTGCGCTCGAACTGGATCCGCGTTGTGCTGCGATCTGGTGCGCGAAAGGTGTCGTTCTCTTTCGTCAGGGAGATCCGCAAGCTGCAGTGGTGGCATTTCAGCGGGCAACGAAACTTAATCTTCGTGAGGCTGATTACTGGATGAATCTTGGTCTTGCCTACGCAGCTCTCGAAGAGTACAATAATGCTCTTCAGGCATTTGAGATCGGCATCGAACTTGTACCAACCGATGCAGGATTCTGGGAAAGAAAAGGAACGGTCCTTCGTGAACTTGGCGAAAAAGAACGCTCAGAGATATGTCTGGCCAATGCCCGCCGCTTTTCCTGAGGGCATAATCATCTTAAGGTCTCTTCAGGAACATATGCTCACACAGGCCTGATTACGCCTGCAGTTTCGAGTTTATGATAGAGGTATCCGTCCCGCACTCCGGATCTGCTGATGATCACCTTCTTACTTCCATAATATCCAGCGATAGTCTGGAGGATGATCATTCCAGGAATGAGCGTGTGGATCCGTTCGGGAGCCACGTTGAGGATGTATGATATTGCGGTTTTTCGATCTCCATCTGCCAACTCGATCATTTTCTGAAGATCATTGATGGTGTATTCTATTCCAGGAGCGTCTTTGCCATTCAGTTCGCGGTTCAGGCGGCAGCTTGCCCGGACCGTCCCCCCGACGCCGCAGATGGCTGTTGCAGGAATATGTTTACAGGATGCAGGGATCAAATCGAGTTTGGTCTTCACCTCCTTTTCGATACGTTTACGCTCCGCAGGAGTCGGCAGAAGATCTGAAATGAATGAGGTGTAAGCATTCAGGGAACCGATCTGCATCGATTCGGTGGTGAGGATCTCGTTATTCTGATAAAACACCAGTTCAGTACTCCCGCCGCCAATATCCACCAGAAGGCCGTCATGCATATCAACGGTCTGCAAAGCTCCATAGTAGTCGAAAACCGCCTCTTCTCTGCCGCTTAGGACATCAACATCGAATCCTGTATGTTTTCTGATCTCCTCGGTTACTTCCAGCGTATTCTCGATATTTCGAAGCGATGCCGTGGCAAATACATACAGACGCTCCACTCTCACACTCTCCAGTATCATTTTGAAGTCATGTAAGACATCCACTGCTTTTTTTATCCCTTCTGGTGTCAGACGCCGTTTTTTTACATACCCGACGAGTCCTGCTGTATGTTTTTTACTGAGTTTCGGCTCAAGAGCGCAGCCGTTTACGTTGTACAGTACCAGACGTACCGTATTGGAACCAAGATCTATCACGCCGTACATTGTTTTGGTTTCTCCCTCGCCATGCTCTGGTTATAGCTTACACGTGAAGATTCTTAATAGTGTGCTATAGAAAAAAAGAGGAGTGCAGTGAAATTTTCAGTTATTGAATTCTCTGATGACGTTGACCATCTCGATTGCCCCCACCGCGGCATCGAAGCCTTTGTTTCCTACCTTTGATCCGGCGCGTTCAATCGCCTGTTCAAGATTATCTGTTGTCAGAACACCAAACATGACCGGAATTCCGGATCTCAGCGAGACGGTCGCGATACCTTTTGTCACCTCATTACAGACATAGTCGTAGTGGCTTGTTGATCCGCGAATCACGGCTCCCAGACAGATGACCGCGTCATACTTTTTGGACGCCGCCATTTTTTCGGCGATCAGCGGGATCTCGAATGCTCCGGGGACCCAGGCGATCTCTATGTCGTCATCTGCCACATCATGCCGTTTTAGGGCATCCAATGCCCCTCCAACCAGTTTTGCTACGATAAACTCATTGAATCTTGCTGCAACTATGCCTATTTTAATGTTTTTTGAAACCAGCTTTCCTTCGTAAACTTTCACACTAATCACCTTAACAGTCCATTGGACTCATCTTTTTCTGTTCAACTGCAAGAGCCGAAGCCTCCTGCTCTCTCCGGTATGTCTGGAGGTCTTTGATGGTCACAAAGATCAGATTATACTTCTTCGCCATCGAGATAAGCTCGGGAGTCCGCATCATTTCTCCATTGTCCGCCATGATTTCACAACAAAGTCCTGCCTCCTTAAGTCCCGCCAGTTTCATGAGATCGACGGTCGCTTCGGTGTGTCCTTCACGTTCGAAGACGCCGTTATCTTTTGCAACAAGCGGGAACATATGCCCCGGTCTTCGAAAATCGCCAGGGCGTGCCAAAGGATCGATACATTTTCGTGCCGTGATGCCGCGTTCTACCGCGGAGATGCCGGTGGTGGTGTCGACATGATCGATGGAGACAGTGAATGCTGTTTCGTGATTGTCGGTATTTTTTATCACCATCGGCGGGAGAGAGAGTTTCTCGGCGAGCTGTCCCGACATCGGCATGCAGATCAATCCTCTTCCGTATTTCGCCATGAAGTTGACATTTTCCGTCGTGGCATGTTCGGCGGCACAGATCAGGTCACCTTCATTTTCTCTGTTTTCATCGTCGGTGACGATGATCATCCTCCCATTTCTGAGAGATTCCAGCGCTTCTTCGATTGTGTTAAATGTAAACATGGCTAAAATCCTGCTTTGCTGAGGTATTCCTCGGTTATGACACATCTTTGCGGTTCGCTCTTCTGCATTCGGGTGATGAACCGTTCAACGTATTTGCCAATCATATCACACTCCAGATTCACAGTCTCTCCCTGAGATTTTGTGAGAAGGGTCGTGGATCGTTCCGTGTGGGGAATAATGGCAATGCTGAACGAATCCTGAGTTGTGGATGCCACTGTAAGGCTGATGCCGTCAACTGCGATGGATCCTTTTTCAACGATGTATTTCAGAATGCTGTTATCAGCGGTAATGGTGACCCAGACGGTTTTTCCATCCCGGCGGATCATTGAGATGATTCCTGTTCCGTCAACATGACCGGTGACGATGTGCCCGCCGAAACGACCGTTTGCCGCCATGGCACGTTCAAGATTCACGAAACTTCCAGCTCTGAGTGCTCCAAGAGAAGTCCGTGCGAGTGTTTCGCTTGTGGTATCGGCATCGAAACTCTGCCCGGCAAGTTTGCTTACGGTAAGACAGACGCCGTTCACTGCCACACTGTCCCCTAGACGCAGGTCTTCAAAGATCCTGTCGCCTCTGATGGAAAGTATCGAGGAGTTTTGACCTTGCATGATCCTGGTCACTGTTCCGATCTCCTCTACGATTCCGGTAAACATGATCTTTGACTCCTGTGCAGGTTGAACCAGCCTGATTATCTATTCAACCCTCAGCTATTTAATCGTTATCAATTTTGAGTTTCAAATCAAAAATGAGTTAAAATGATTTTTGACCTGCCTGATGCCGGTGCTTTCCGGCTCTATGCAACTTGATTCCCTCACGTATTTCACGTATTTCTATGGGCTGGCAGCGTCACGAAAAAATCATAAAATAAAAACAAAAACAGTGGACCCGAAGGGATTCGAACCCCTGACCTCCGCCATGTAAGGGCGACGTCATAACCACCTAGACCACGAGTCCAAATTACCTTACTAAATACTATTTACGGAGTTATTAATCCTGCGGAAAAGGAGTGGGAATGATCCCGACCCGATTTCTGTCTTATGCAAGACCGAATGACTTCAGGGTAACAGCGGTGTCGACCTTTCCGACCTGATACACTTTGCCCGTGGAGACTTCGTTGATGATGACTTCGGCCGGTGAGAACAGGCTCTTGTCGATCTTGTAGAAGTCATAGCCGGCTTCCTTGAAGATCTCGTTGAACGGTTTGCCGTATCCGTTCGATGAACAGCTGGGGATCTTCTCAAGATAGTCGACGATCTCCGGAGCATTCATCGTCAGGTTGATCTGTCCGTGGTAGATGGTTGCGTCGTTTGTAACGCCCATGGCGAGTTTTGCTCCTCGTACCGGCGGGATCGGGGCAGTACCTGCGGCCGCAATGATCTTTGTCGTGTCAAAGCCGAGTTCGTTCAGTTTGTACACTGCGGTCTCGACGCAGCGTCCGGCGACCTGAATAGAGCCGACGATGGATGACGTCGGGGCAACGAGTGCGCAGACGTTCGCGACATCGACCTTACACTTCTCTGCGATCATCTCCATGACCGCTCCGCTTGGCAGACGGTCTGCTTCAAGACAGATCACTGCTGCATCTGAGTCATCCTCATAGCCGATCACTTCATAGGTGTGTTTCGGCTGAAGGGACAGGGCGCGTGCGGGTCCGGATCCCATTGCGAAGAAGTTGTCAAGTTTCACGGTCCAGCCGGCTTTCTGTGAGCCGAGGCAGGAGATGGCCGGGAAATCGGTGTTCACATCGATGAAGGTCATCGGGAACTGGCCGACCATACCCTGACGGAAGGCAATGTCTCCAAGGCCGCCCATACAGATGCGGGTGAAGTAGTCACCTGCTCCGTATCCGCCTGGGACACTCACACCACAGTCGACCACACGGGAACCGTTGTCGAGTTCGTGGTATGCAACATTAAACAGATCTGCGTTCTCTACGAGTTCTTCGAAGAGATCAAGTCCAAGTTCGTTTACACTTACCAAAATAAATCACCCTAAGGAATATTATTCAGATATGGAACCGTCAAATAGATAAGAGTTATGAGTCGGGATCGTTTCTCTCAGTTCTTCTTCTGCAGGAGCTTACTGACCCGTTCTTTCTCATATCTGAGGTTCACATAGCGTTTTCTCCCGCTCCCTTTATTAGCATAGTCAACGGTGATCACCCGGAGATGATCGAGTTTTTCGACGATCTCATTGAATCGGGTAAGCTTTGGAGCATCCTTCGTCATCGATCTGCGAAGGTCTCCGGTCGTCAGCAGCGTTTGTGTGCCTGTCATCTTCACCAGCTGTTCGAGGATCTGGAGTTCATCCGGAGAAAGAGTTTTGATCGTTCCGGCAAGATGGAGGTCCTGTGAAGCTGACGCGGCTTTTTGCAGATCTTCCTGCGTGACCGCTCTTCTTGCATCCGTTTCCGCGTACATTACTGCGCGTTTGATCATATCCAGACCTATGCGGATGTCTCCGCAGCGCATCGTCCGGTCCACGATATAATCCAGCTGTTCTGAGGTGAGAACGTTTGGGTAGAGACCCTGGGCGACCCGCTGTGAGAGGATCCCTGCCACCTCTGCAGCGCTGTATGGTTCGAAGTTGACCGTCTCGTATCTGAAAACCGAGGCGACCCGTGCATCAAGTATGGACTCGAGGAGGATATCCGGGTCGCTGATGACGACGATCACCCCGATCGCTATCTTTTGGTAAACTTCGTGGATACGCAAAGCAGCGTAGAGAACATTGTTGAACTCTTTATTGTAAATCAGATAGTTCGCATCATCCAGACAGATTAGCGGGATCACTTCCTCCTTCTCAACATATTTTGCGAGCATGTCCATGAGAGTTTTGAAAGCGGTTCCTGAGGGCGGCTGCCTGTTTTTTGTCAGTTTCGTATATATCCGGGAAAAAACTGCATACTCTGTGCTGTCGATCTGGCAATTGATATGGATCGGAACGATTTTTGTTGCCGCTCCCTCCACCTCTTCAAAAAATTTCTTAACAGATGTGGTTTTTCCGGTGCCGGGAACACCCCTGCAGATTGTATTTAGGATGCTTCCGCCGATCAGGGCGGGTTTGACGGCAAATGCCAGTCTTTCGATCTGTTCGTCGCGGTAATCAAACTGCTCGGGGACATACGTGATCTCAAAGACTTCTATGTCTCTGAAGAGGGTCTGATCCCACATGAGCAGATTTTTTTTCATTTTATCCTCATTTCATACATTTTTTACAGAGTGTCTTCCCCATAAAAAGATTGGAGACGTCACGCTGCACTTTGGATACCGGAACCCCGCATTTCTCACAGACAAATTCTCCTTCATGGATCTCCGGTGTTTCCTTATTTTGGGTCGCGATCTCAGTCTGATCATCCTCCTCTGACTCTTCGGGCTGGATGATCCTTGTATCCTCCAGGATATCCGGGGGGATCTCCTCCCCCTCCTCGTCCACCGGATGGATGAGCGGAACTTCCTCCATTGGGAAGTAGCCGCTTTCCAGATCTTCCGGCGCGTCCCGTTCAAGCACCCGTTCTTTATATCTCTCGACCGCCGCTCTGGTTACGGTATCCTGCACACCGAATTCATCCAGGGTCTGTCCGAGAAAATCGACGAGCTCTCTTACTGCGCCCTCATCCTCGGCTATGTCGGAAACTTCGACCCTCAGGCTCTCATAATTGCCCAGATTGATCGTCACTCCAATCGTAACTGTTCTCTTGTCTACCATAAGCAGTATGATGTGTTAACGTATGTTTTGCAAAGAATTAATGATACTGATGAATGATATAATAGTTAATCGGACAGATGATGAAAGTTACCCCCGCTGAACCGCAAGGTCATGATGATGCGTGGTCCTGATGTCCCATCACTTTTCTTTATCCATGCTCGCTGGATCTTTGTGATCGCAATCTCCGGTTTTTTCATCTTCCCCTCCAAATAATGTACCCTGCATGGCAAAACGCGGTCTGAAAAAATGTGTCGTCTACCCTCAAATCGTCCCTACGGATGAGTCTGATACGATTTCAGCGCAGATCACGTTTCCATATCGTCATCTTAACTACTCATTTACAATTGAGATCCCGCTTTCTCTTTACAAGGGCGCAAAAAGATCGGGAAAGTCCGCCAAAGTTCCGGCAGGGATCCAGGATGCCTGGCTTGCCGGATATTATGCAGCCTTCACTCTCGATCCTTGTCTGAACCGTGTGTATCAGACTCTTCTGTCCAAATTTCGCAAAATCAGAAATGAGCGAAACCTGAATGATGATGAATATCTGGAACTTTTGACTGCGTATGTTCAGTCTCTTCCGTATGACACGGAAAAACTTTCTTCAATCGATCCTGCACCCCGCTTTCCGGTCGAAACGATCGTTGACGGCACCGGGATCTGCAGCGACAAGTCCCTTCTTCTTGCAGGTCTTCTCTCTCACGAAGGGTATGCGGTCTCAGTTCTCCAGTTTGCAAAAGAGAATCATCTTACAGTCGGTCTGCCCGCCCCGCCCGGATATGATTTCGCCGGGTGCGGTCATGCGGTCGTCGAAACCACTGCGATATCATATATCGGTCATCCTGCCGGTGAGTACGCCGACACAACGTCAAGGCCAAAGGTTTTTCCGATCGGGCACGGCACAAAGCGGTACGGCAGTATCCGGGATGTCGCCAAGATCCTTGAAATGCTCGATTCTCTCAATGAAAAGATATCTGAGAACGGGACGCTTACTTTGGAGATCGTCCGTCTTCATGAAAAACTTCTCGATCTTAAAGATGAACTTACGCGGTCCAGTGACGAACTCCTGGTTTTGTCTGCCGAAGAAAAAATTCAGGAGTATGAAGCGCTTCGTCATCGCCACAACGCCAATGTTGCCCGTCTTAAAAAAATGATCGACTCCTACAACAGACTTGTGGGCGAGTATCAGAAACTCGCCGGCCTTGCCGAGTTCATTAAACATAACCGGCTGGATCGTCCGGCTGTCTCCCGCAAACTCAACTCGGCCGTGGATTAATTTCCTCCCGGGTGTGGGAGTCTTATATGGGAAGAAAAACAAAACCTATTCCACATGTTGACCGAGGAACTTCCAAAGACCTACGACTTTGCCTCTGTCGAAAAACGCTGGCTTGACCAGTGGGACGACAGCGACTTTTACTTCGATAAAGACTCAAAAAAACCTCAATACGTAATAGATACTCCTCCGCCGTATCCGACTGGAAAACTCCACATCGGGCACGCTCTTAACTGGGTATATATGGATATCATCGCCCGCTATAAGCGTATGACAGGGTTCAATGTTATGTTCCCGCAGGGGTGGGACTGTCACGGGCTTCCGACCGAGGTGAAGGTCGAAGAGACTCACAATATCACAAAGAACGATGTCTCCCGTGAAGAGTTCCGCACAATGTGCCGCGAGCTCACAATAGAGAACATCACCAGAATGCGGCAGAGTCTGAGAACGATGGGATTCTCCGTTGACTGGAGTAATGAATACATCACGATGGAGCCGTATTACTACGCAAAGACCCAGCTGTCGTTTTTGCGCATGCTCAAGGCAGGTTACATCTATCAGGACGAACATCCGGTCAACTTCTGTACCCGCTGCGAAACGGCGATCGCCTTTGCCGAAGTATCGTATTATGAAGGAGAGACGCTTCTCAACTTCTTTGACTTCGACGGCATCGAGATCGCGACGACCCGCCCCGAGCTCCTCGCAGCCTGTGTAGGGGTCGCTGTCCATCCGGATGATGAGCGGTACAAATCTATCGTAGGGAAAACGCTCAGGGTCCCGATCTTTGGTCATGAGGTCGTCATAATCGCCGATGACGCCGTTGACATGACCTTCGGGTCCGGCGCTGTGATGATTTGTACATTCGGTGACAAGACCGATGTGTTCTGGTGGAAGAAACATCATCTCCCGCTCAGAAAGGCTCTGACGACCAAAGGCACGATGACCGCGATCTGCGGAAAGTATGAGGGCATGCCTTCTAAAGAGTGCCGCGCAGCCATCCTTGCTGATATGAATGAGCTCGGCATTCTAAAAGACCAGAAGAAGATCGAGCAGAGAGTGGGTGGCTGCTGGAGATGCAAGACTCCGATCGAGATCCTCTCCGAGCGTCAGTGGTTTGTGAAGGTGAACGGCGGCGAGATCGTCAAGGCTGCCCGGGAAATCAAATGGTATCCAGAACACATGCTCCAGCGCCTGGAAAACTGGGCGGAACAGATGGAATGGGACTGGTGCATCTCGCGGCAGAGGCTGTTTGCCACCCCGATCCCGGTTTGGTTCTGTGACAAGTGCGGTGAACTGATCCTTCCCGATGAGGCCGATCTTCCGATCGATCCGACGATCGAAAAACCAAAACATGTCTGTCCTAAGTGCGGAGGAACCGAGTTCACCGGCGAGAAGGATGTTCTCGACACCTGGATGGACTCGTCCATCACCGACCTTCACGTCACAGGATGGGACGGAAGCGGCATGCCGCCATACTTCCCAGCCCAGATCCGCCCGCAGGGTCATGATATCATCCGGACCTGGGCCTTCTATACGATCCTCAGAAGCATGGCCATTCTCGGGGAGAAACCGTGGGATGGTATCCTCATCAACGGCATGGTTCTTGGTGAAGACGGGTTCAAGATGTCCAAGTCACGCGGCAATGTGATCGGTCCGGAAGATGTTATGGGGCCTTATGGTGTGGATGCTCTGAGACAGTGGGCGGCTTCAGGCTCGTCGACTGGTCAGGATATCCTCTTCAACTGGAACGATGTGGTCGCTGCATCCAGATTCCAGACAAAGATGTGGAACATCGTCAGATTCTCGCTGATGCAGATCAAAAAAGAGTCGCCTGTTCCGGAAAGCGATGCTCCTTCAACACTGATCGACCGGTGGATGCTTGCTAACCTTTCAAAGACCATCGCTGAGGTCACCGGGGCGATGGAGGAGTATCTCTTTGATAAGGGTCTGAAAACGATCCGCGATTTCGCCTGGAACGTGATGGCTGATGAGTATCTCGAGTTTGTGAAAGGCAGACTTTACAGTGAGGAGCCTTCACGCGCCGGAGCGGTCTATACGCTGAAAACAACGCTTGATGCACTGTGTGCGATGCTCTCTCCCTATATTCCGTTCTTCGCTCAGGAGTGCTATCATCATTTATCCGATGGAAAGAGGATCATCGATCACCCATGGACGACGTTTTCCTACGTGGATGAGGATGCACTGCGCGACGGCGATCTGATCGTGAACATTGTCAGCCTTCTTCGCAAATACAAGCACGACTCGGGTCTCGCGCTGAACGCACCTCTTGGCAGTGTTACGATTTATACTCCCTCACATAACATCGATGACTCCGGCGATCTCGGCAGGACCGTGAACGCCGAGGTTGTGTGGAAAGCTGAGGAACCGGCTCTTGAAAAGAAGGTTGGCGAAGTCGTTTTCAATAAAAGTGTTGTTGGGAAAAACCTCAGAAATAAAGCAGGCGCATTTATGACTGCAGTAAATGCCCTTCCTGATGCTGACAAGATCACGCCTCCGGTCTCTATCTCCATAGAAGGTGAAGAGGTCAGTGTTCCTGACGGGGCCTGGACCACATCGTACATCTATTCAGTTTCCGGTGAATCGGTCGATGTTCTTATGCTCGATGACGTGATGATCACCATAAAACGCACCTGATTTTTCAGGTGTAACACGTTTTTTATATTCTCCGCTCTAACGTAGTAAGCACATGTCTGAAAGCTACGCATGTGGGACTTCCCAGAAACCACTTCTTGGAAGTACCGTAGGATACGTCTTGAACAGCATTGCGGCTAAATACCCACGCAATGATGCTCTAGTATCCTTTCAGCCGAATCCCTACAGTAAACGGTGTATGTCTGCCGCGGCAAATTACTGCCACGAAGGGCTCGTTTCCGACGAGCCGAACTCGTACCGCGAGTCCGGACTAACCCTAACGACTGCAGGGTCTAAGGTCCTTCGCTACACCTGGGCGGAGTTCCTTGCTGAAACGAATGCCGTGGCAAAAGGTCTTATGATGCTCGGCGTGGAACACGGGACCCGTGTTGCCATCTGGGCAATGAATTATGC
>MTLE01000637.1_pt1 | contig 17046 bp, 21 predicted proteins | sample 1982461 | NCBI WGS metagenome assembly MTLE01 (sample SAMN05712605, study PRJNA340218) | biofilm metagenome | isolation source: sample SPL anode biofilm adapted to -200 mV | place: USA | collected 2012-02-03
CTGTCGGTTGCCAATGCCTTGCGGCGCTCGGGGCTGGAGCATGAGTTCCTGCTCCTGAGCGTCGAGACGCCCTTTGCGGAACTTGCCAGGCGGCAGGGTGTCACGGTGCGCACCGTCACGGCCGAGGACGAAGAGATGCTTGGTCCGCAGCGCTGGCGCGATTCCGAGTTATTCCGGGCCATCGACGCGTTCAAGCCCGACATCCTGATCGTTGACCTGTTCTGGTTTGCCCTCGATTCATTCATACGCGAGTTGCCCTGCCGCAAGGCGATTCTGATACGCCAGGTTGACCCACGCTTCTTCCGCTTCAGGGTCAAGGACCGCGAGCTGTCGTTCAGGCCCGGGGACTATGACCTGGTAGCCACGGTCGAACCCGGCTTTGATGTGCCGTTTCATGCGGAGCGTCTCGAACCGCTGATCATGCGCAACCGCGACGAGATCAAGGACGCGGCGACAGCCAGGGCCGAGCTGGGAGTCCTGTCCGGCGAGCGAGCCTGTTTCTTTGGATTCAATGGCAAAGAAGGTGAGGGCGCGCAGGTCTGGAAGAGCTTTGACTACCTGGAGATCGAAGGCTGGAGGGTGATACGCTCTGACAATCGCGCCGGCGGCTTGTTTCCCGCCATAGACTGGTACAACGCGTTCGATATGGTGGTCTGCGGCGCCGGCTACAACGCCTTCTGGGAGGCGCGGTACTTCGACAAGCAGGCCTTCTTCGCGCCCTTCCCCCGGAACTTCGAGGACCAGTACCACCGGGTTGCCGTCAATTCCGATTATGTGCCCAAGGAAAATGGGGCCGACCAGCTGCTGAGGCTGCTCGTGGGCTGAGGCCGGATCGGCACATCTCTCGTTCCGGCCTCAGAACGCCAGCGACATCGTAGCGCCCATGCTGACGGCATCGGTGGCAGCGAGCGACGCGAAATTTCCCGATGACCAGAGCGCCCACGTGGTCATCGTGGCATCCTGCGCAATGTCGAAGACGGCGGACAGGGTGGGCGCGACAATGGCGTTGCCGAGGTCGGCGACAAGGCTGGCCGCCAGAACCACGAAGTCACCGGCCTTGTATGAGGCGGTGGCGTACAGGCAGTGCGCGCCGGCATAGCCGGTGCCGGCGGATTGCCTGTCGTACCGGTATTCAGCGGAGACGTACAGGTCGGATCCGACAGACCAGTCGGCACCGATGGTGCCACGGAAGTTGCCGTCTGCCGCGGCGGCGTCCGGTATGATCGCGGCCGCTTCGGCCCATAGGCCGACCACCAGGTTCGTCTTGATGTTCGCCGCCATGGTCGTCGTGCCGGCGCTGCCGTCCCACGCGGCTTCCAGGCCGCAGTCGGAGCTGAAAGCATAGCCATAGAGCCTGCCGCCGTATCTGCCGGAGGCCAGGCTGGCCGTCGGAACGGCCACCGCCTCGACGCCTCCGAGCGGGCCGAGCGGCACCGCAAGCCTGATGGCGTCGGTGCCGGCGCGCTTGGGCGCAAGGCCGACGATGCTGGTCTGGGCGAAGAGGTCGGCGGGGCTCCATAGCAGCGCGTTGCCCCAGTTGACCACCTGCCTGCCCGCCGTGACTACGACCGGCCCCGGCGACCAGCGCACATACGCGCGCTCAAGGCCGGCCTCGAGTCCGGATGCGCCGCCGGTCAGCGCGTCGACCCTGCCGAGCGCGCTGGCCCTGACGCCGGGCCGCTTCACATCGATGGCGAGCTCGACCGCCGAGTCGGATGCCCAGCCGAGGTCGGTGGTCTGAAAGTCGCCGTCGTCGAGCCACGCCGCGTTCCCGGAGAATGATATGGACCCGGAAAGCAGGTATGTCGATTCCTGCGCGCCGGCGCCGGCTGCCAGCATGATGGCACAGAGGCACGCGCCAACAAGCCTTGCGCTCCTCATCGTTCGAGCGCCGCCCGCGTGAAGAGGGCCGGGTCGATGGCCGCGTCGAGCTTCAGCGACTCCATCACCATCGTGGTGCTCGAGTCCTTTCGCAGCTTGTCGACCATGACGACCGTTGTCGCATACCACCGATCGCCGATGCGTTTCACTTCCTTCGCGACCATCGACTTGAGCAGACGGCCGGAGCGCGCGAACATTTCTTCCGACAGGACGACGAAGCGCTCCGCATCGACGGTCAGCACGCGCCTGTCGTACTTGGCCTTGGGAGACTTGGCCTTGAGCTCGACAATGTACGAGTGCCTGCCGTCGACCGTGGTCTCACCGCTCAGGCTCGCGGTATACATCGACGACAGTTCGTCCGATTCAAGCGCGTCTTCGTATGACACGTCTGAGCCCATCATCCCATCCTTCAGGAGGTGGCCCGAGATGGGAACCGTATCCTGCTCCTTCGGGAAATAGATCCACAGGTTCTTGTCCAGTTTGAGCATGCGGGTGCCGGCATCTTCCGGATTGGTGAACTCGACAAAGGCCTTGTCACTGCCCATCGCCCATACCTTCATGGACTTGATGCGCAGTTCCTTGCCCAGCCTGATCTCCATGCGTCCTGCATACTCGATGCTCCTGAAGGCCTGGTTTGCGTCTATCCGGGCCAGCAGCTCTGCGGCGCTCGGGGCGCCTCCGACGGTCTGCGCGCCTGCGGCCCACGAAGCCGTCAGCATGCACAGGGCGGCAATCATTCGCTTCATCGTTCATTCTCCTTACACGGATCTGATCGCTTCGATAGGGTTCATCATCGCGGCGCTACGTGATGGCAGCAAGGCGACGATGGCCGAGACGGCGACGCCAAGCGCGAAGAGGGCCACGGCCCATGGAATGCTCACCGTAAAGTAGACGACATTGTCCATCGGCCAGTTGAAACCGGCCATCGCGGATGTCATGTCCAGGCCAACCGTGTGCAGTATCATGTTGGCCGCCAGTCCCAGCGAAACGCCGATGGCAGAACCACCGGTGCCCATCAGCACGCCTTCCGCCAGGAACAATGCCAGTACCTCGTGGTTGGGCATGCCCATGCTCTTGAGGAGGCCAATTTCCTTCTTGCGCTCCAGCACCACCATCATCATGATGTTGGTAATGATGAACGCGCCCAGAAACGCGACGATCAGATACATCCAGAAATATATCGACTGCGCCATCAGGACAAAGCGCGGAAAGTCGCCCATCTCCGTCCAGGAGCGCACCGCGAGGCCTTCGATACCTTTCGTCGCCAGTGTCGCGCGGATGGCCGCGGCGGCGGCATCGGCATCGCGGTAGTCGGGCAGCATCACCAGAATCTGCTGCGCTCCGGCTCCCATCGCCAGCAGGTCGCGCGCGTCGGCAAGCCCCATCTGGAATACCGCGTTGTCAAGCGTATTGACCTGTGTGCGGAAAATGCCCACGACGCGCAGCTTCTTGAAGCCCAGCCCGTAATCGGACCGCTGGGTCAGCACCTTCAGGTCATCGCCGACGGACAGGCCCAGGTCGCGGGCCAGGCTCTCGCCCATGATCGTCTCGCCCGGCGCTTCGATGTATCTGCCTCCCGGCAGCACGCTGCGGTCGAGCATCAGGAGCTTGCGTTCCTTGACCGGATCGCCTGCTATGCCAAGCGCGGCCTTGGTTTGCGTGCCCGCGGACAGCAGCACGCCAAAACGTATGCGCTCCTCGAAACTGGCACCCTTGAGTCCTGGCGTTCCCTTAAGCGCATCGATGATCGCGCTGGAATCGGGAATCGCGGCATTGACCGGCGAGAAGCGCTCGCGGTCGCGATATTCGTTGGTGACGATGTTCACATGCCCCACATCGTTCTTGGTATAGTTCTTGACGATTGACCCCAGAAAGCCGCCCACCATGCCGTTCATGAAGACGATCAGCATGATCGATATGGCTACCGATGTCATGGCGAGCAGCGTGCGCCTGCGGTTGCGGCCCAGGTTGCGGATCGCCATTGTCAGAATCCTCATGGTTTGCTCCTTATACGAACCGCAGCGCGTCGGTCACTTCGAGTCTGGCTGCCCGCTTCGCCGGAATACGCGCCGCTATGAAGGCGACGACCAGGCCGAAGACGAAGCCGAATGCCATTGTCGCCGGATTCCATTCGCCATACAGGGTGCCCTGCAAGGGCAGGCCACCCATATCGACCTTGCCCACCATCGAGCCCAGGGGTATGCCCATCGCGGTCAGGTACCAGACCAGCGCCATGCCGAAGAGCACGCCGCCGACGCTGCCGACGAACCCTATGATGATGCCTTCTATCGTGAAGAGCCGCTTGATCTCCGGCGGCGACATGCCGTACGCCCGCAGTACGCCAATCTCGCGGATGCGGGCATAGACGCTCATCAGTATCGTGTTGACGATACCCACGCCGGCGATCAGCAGCACGACCAGAATCATCACATACGAGAATTTGCCTTTCATCGCCCGCATGGCCAGATAATCGCCCGCAAGGTCGGAGATGGAGTCGACCTTGAGGCCGGGCAAGACCGCCTGAACCTTCGCAGCCAGGGTGTTCGAGTCGGCGAGCATTGTCTGCATGTTGGCGGCACGATGTGTGGCCACGACAATTTCGCTGACGAAGCCGTCCGTGCCCAGCAGCTCATCGGCGTCGGCGAACGACATGAAGACACCGGCGTCATTGATGTTGGGCATGGGAGAGGAGAGCACGCCAGCTATCTGGTACTCGTTCGCGTTGACATTGTCATACGCCGTCGTCGCGGACAGCAGCAGGTAGTCGCCGACGCCAACCTTCAGTTCCTCGGCCAGTCCGACACCGATGACGATCGACCCTGCCTTCGCCTTGTCCAGCCAGACCCCGCCCGCGATCGCCTCGGGCAACTTGAAGACGGTGCCATCCCTGGCCGGATCGACGGCGGTGGCCAGCACCGGCATCGAGTCTTCGTAATTGGAGACGCTGGCCACGAAGTTCATGCGCGGCGCGACCGCGGTGACGCGTCGATCTGCCGCGATGATGGCGCGCATCGTCGCTTCGGGGTCAGGCACACCGTAATCGAGCGGCGTGCCTTGCAGGTTGGAGACGTATTCCGGCGTGCGCACCTTGATGGACGATTCGGTGTAATCGACCATGTTATCCAGGGTTATCCGGTCCATGCCCACCAGCATCGAGTCCATCATGATGAACAGTCCGATGCCCACGGTCATCACGATCGCGGTGATGATGGTCCGGCGCTTGTGCCTGAGCACATTGCGTACGGCAATTTTCCACAGCGTGCCCATGGTTATTTCCTTTCGTCGGAGACCAGGAGACCATCGCGAATGCCGACAACCCTCCTGGCATGCTGCATGACCAGCTTGTCGTGGGTCGAGAAGACGAAGGTCGTGCCTCGCGTGGCGTTGATCGTCTTCATCACCTCTATGATTTCTTCGGCGGTGTGGCTGTCAAGATTCGCCGTCGGCTCGTCTGCGAGCACGACGAACGGTTCCTTGACCAGCGCGCGTGCTATCGCGACCCGCTGTTCCTGGCCGCCCGACAGCTCGCGGGGATAGCGGTCTTCCTTGCCCTGCAGTCCGACGGCCTCGATCATCTCCAGGGCCTTGGCCCGCATGACCTTCTTGTCATGTTTCTTCTCTATGACGAGCGGAAGCTCGACATTCTCGAGCACCGTCAGCACCGGTATCAGGTTGTATGACTGGAATATGAAGCTGATGCGGTTCTTGCGGTACTCGGACAGCTGCTTCTGGGTGGCGGAGCCCAGATCGGTGCCCTCGTACAGGACAATGCCGGTCGTCGGTCTGTCCAGGCAGCCGATGATGTTGAGCAGCGTCGTCTTGCCTGAACCGGAGGGTCCGACGATGGCAAGAAATTCTCCCGGTTCCACCTGCATGGAGAGCCCGGCCAGCGCGACAACCTCGGTATCGCCCTTGTGGTAGATTTTTTTGAGATCCTTCAGTTCCAGAACGCTCATGGTGCCTCCTCGCGCGTCGGGCGCGCCATTGCCAGAATGGTTTCCAGTGTCCCCAGATAGCTGTCGAGCGCCTTCCTGCCCTCGACGCTGAGCCTGATGCCTGTGTACGGCTTGTTGTCCCTGTATGATTTGGTAATGGATACATAACCAGCTGCCTCGAGCGTCCTGAGCTGTATGGACAGGTTGCCCGCGGTCATACGCAGCGCGGTGCGCAGCTCGGTAAAGCTCGACTCCGGCGAATCGTTCGAGGCCAGATAGGTCAGTACGAGGAGGCGCGCCTTCTCGTGGATGATCTTGTCCAGATCGAGATCGCCGAAGCGTGTCTGCCCGCTCATGATCCGCTTGCCTGCCCGTGGGTGCCGTTGCCTCGCGAGGCCTTGGCCTTTTCGACGATCTGCGCAAGCGCGAATACATAGAACATGAGGCCAAAGAGCAGGAAGAGCCACAGGAACGGCGCCCGCTCGACGAACGGGACGGATACCAGGCCGACCAGGATGCCCCAGTATCCGATCGCATAGTAGGCGCGGAGATCGCCCCGCATTGCTATCCGGTTCGAAATGGTCCCGACGATGAACGCCGTTACCGACAGGCCCACCCAGGGATGCCCGAAATAGAAGGCGTATGCCACACCGGCTACCATCCCAAGAGCAAGCGGTATTGTCTCATGCGCGGCCCTGCCACCATAGAATGAATCCACGATCCTGGCAAAGCCGCCTGAACCGTCGAGCTGCACGGCGCGGCCGAGGAGAATCCTGATCTTGAACGCACCGCCGGCGACGAAGAACAATCCAAGAACGGCGAAGAGGGCAATCCGGTAACTGCCGGGGATGCCCGCGAACGAGCCATACCTGCCGACCAGCAGGTGGGCAGGAAGGGCGAACATCGTGATGCAGGTCGCCGCGATCAGTGAGAAGGCGATCCATCCTGGAGGTGCGGCCACCTCGTGCAGCATGGGATCATTCCTTTTTACCGCCCGCTTCAACTCTTCGATATCGGCGCTGAGCCGGCGCAGGGTGTCGTCATCCATATCATGCCTCCACGTAAACAAGTTTATGCAATAAACCATCCGGTGTCAAGCGGAATTGTCGAATATTGAGCCTTTTCGGCGCGCCCGCATTTCAATACATTAGTACCATGATCATGAATACGCGAGGACGAATGTTCATGGTTGCGCTCCTGGCGGGCGCGACCAGCATCATGTCATGCGTCGCACAGTCGGCCCCGGTGACCGACCAGAAGCGTACGGTACAGTCGGGAGGGACGGCAGTGGTCAGCACGAAGTCAGGAACAGAGCAGGCGGTTCTCGGAGGCGGCTGCTTCTGGTGTCTGGAGGCCGCCTTCGAGGTGGTGCCTGGAGTTGTCGATGTGCAGTCAGGATACTCCGGCGGTACCAGAGACAACCCCAGCTATGAAGAGGTTTCGAGCGGACTGACCGGTCATGCGGAGGTGGTACGCATCGAATACGACCCGGCGCGCGTCTCCTATGCGACGCTGCTGGAGCTGTACTTCAAGATTCATGATCCGACCAGCCTGAACCGGCAGGGTGCCGACATAGGAACCCAATACCGATCAATCATCCTCTATGCATCGGAAGAACAGAAGCGAGTGGCAGAGGAGGCCATCAAGGCCCTGCAGCCGAAGCTCTCCAGGCCAATCGTGACCGAGGTGCAGCCGCTCGTCCGCTTCTGGCTGGCTGAAGAGTACCATCAGGATTTTTTCAAGAAGAATCCCGACTATGGCTACTGTCAGGTGATTGTGGCTCCGAAGGTCGAGAAGGCCCGGAGCTTCGTCGACGCGCTCACGCCGGTGAATGCGAACAAATAGCCCGGTGCGGGTGGGGGACGTGCCCCACCCGTACACCGCGCCTTGATCAGGCGAGCCGCCTCAGGCGCTCCTGAACATCCTGTTTATCTGGTGCTTGTATAGTTCGGCCACGACGTGGCGCTTCACTTCCTGCTTGGCTGACAGCTCGGTGCCCACCTCAAACGGTCTGGCCAGCAGTTCGAACCTGAATATCCGCTCGAAGCTCTTGAACCCGGTCTTGGCGTTGACGGCCTGGTTGATCTCGTAATCGATCAGTTCCTTGATTTCGGCCTGGGCGAGCAGCGTTTCATAGTCGACTATCGGTATGGTGTTGTCCTTGGCCCAGGCGAGTATGGCATCCTGGTTGGGAATAATCAGAGCGACCAGGAAGCGCTGGTCCTGTCCGAGCACCACGGCTTGGCTGATATACTGGCTGTCGCATATGCGCTGTTCTATCGGTAGCGGTTCGACATTTTCTCCGCCGAGCAGCACGATGGTATCCTTCGCGCGGCCGGTCAGCTTCAGGAAGCGCTGCGTGGTCAGCATGCCCAGGTCGCCGGTGTTCAGCCATCCGTCCGACGACAGCACCTGGGCCGTCAGTTCGGGCTTCTTGTAGTAGCCCAGCATCACCTGCGGCCCCTTCACGTGCACGACACCCTTGGTGCAGGTGCCCACATCGTGGCCGGCCTCATCGAGCAGCTTGAACTCGGTACCGCGTATGGCCGGGCCGACCGTGCCCATCACCGGTTTTCGCTGCGGCCGCAGCCCGATGACCGGCGCCGTCTCGGTCAGGCCGTAACCCTCGAGAATCTGCACGCCTATGGCATTGAAGAATATGTCCACGGAGGCAGGCATCGCGCCACCCCCGGAGATGCCCGCCTTGAAGTTGCCGCCAAGCTTGGTCTTGATCTTCCTGAAGACGAGCAACTCGCCAAGGCCCCTGAATGGAGCAAGTATGAGCAGCGGAATCACCGGCAGCACCGCGTCGAGCATCCTGGAGCGGTTTCCGAAGTCAGGCAACAGGCCAAACATCATGTTGCGCAGGTACGAGAAGCTCTCGCCAATCCAGACAAAGAAGGTGAACAGCGCCCGGGTAACCGGGCTCGACTGCCTGATGTTGCGGTAGATGCCATCCTTCACCGATTCCCAGATGCGAGGTACGCTTGCCATCCAGTCCGGCTGAATGGCCTGGAAGTCCGGCAGCATGATCGCGCCAATCGGTTTGGAATAGGCGATGCTGTCATGGACGGCGATGATCGCATACTGGACGATGCGCTCGAAGGAATGCCAGACCGGCAGCACCGACAGCCAGATCTGGCCCGGCTTCAGGTCGATGATTTCCGGCAGCACCTCGGTCTGGTGCATGAAATTCGCGTGCGACAGCATGACTCCCTTGGGTTCACCGGTCGTACCGCTCGTATAGATGATCGTGGCTACGTCATCGCTCTTGACCCGAGCCGCCGCGGCCTCATATTCGCCTGGCTTGGCTGCCCGGCGTCGGGCGCCTGCGGCGAAGACATCGGCAAAGAGCAGCACCTTGATGCCGGCTGCCCCGGCCGCCTCTGTCGCGCTGGCGGAAGGGGCATCGAACAGTATGGCCGTGGCCAGACGCGGCAGCTCCGACTTGCGGGCAACCAGTTTCATCAGCTGCCGCTCGTTTTCGAGCACGGCGAGCGAGCATTCACTCCATGACAGGATATAGGCCAGCTCCTGCTCCGTCGCATCGCACCCGCGAGGCACATCGGCCGCTCCGAGCCCGAGTATGGCCAGATCCGAAATCAGCCATTCCTTGCGGTTGTCGGCGATCAGGCCGATGTGGTTGCCTGCCGCCACGCCCAGTTCGACAAGGCCGGCGGAGAACGAGGCGACCTCCTCGAGCAACTGCCCGTAGGTGGTCGGCACGAATACCGAATCGGCGTTCTTGCTGTACTGCATGACAATATGGGGCAGCGCGTGCACCTGTTCGATGAACATGAGCGCGAGGTTCTCGGCCATCTGGTCCTCCATGGCTGGCATCCAGCCAGATTGACAAGATACTAGGATTTGTAATGCGGCGCAAGTTTTTTTTCGGCGCTATCGCTCGACCTTCGAACGCTCGGCCGGCACTTCGTCAAAATACCGGCGAAACAGACGTTCCATGTCATCGAGGCCATCCGAATTCTGAATCGCATACTTCAGATGGTGGCCGAATGACAGGTTGTCGCAGTAGTAGAAGAAGAAGCGCCTGGCCCTGCTGGTGTGAAACGGCGGTGGCAACAGCTGTCGTATCAGACCCAGCATGCGCAATCCGGTATCCTCGATGGGTACCTCGAGGGCAAAATCGCTGTCCGCCTCGTGGCCCCTGATCAGGGCGAATATCCAGGGCCGCCTGACTGCTTCCCTGCCTATCATCACGCCGGCGGCGCCGTACTGGTCTATGGCCGCGCGGTAGCGGTCATGGCCACGAATGTCGCCATTGCCGATGATGGGGATGCTCAGGGACTCAGCCACGGCCTTTATGAACGGCCACCGCCCGGAGCGCCTGAACTTCTCCTGTTTGAGGCGCGGATGGATGACCAGGTAGTCCGCTCCGGCATCCTGCAAGGCCAGGCAGAAATCGACCAGCTTCGGCTCCGATTCCTCATAGCCCAGCCGCAGTTTGGCAGAAATCGGTATGCCCGGAGCGGCCTCCTTGAGCGCCCTGATCAGCGTGGCGGCTCTGGATGCGTCCTTCATCCAGCTGACGCCGCCCCCGGCCCGCTCTATCTGTGGGGCCGAGCAACCAAAGTTCGCATCGATGCCGCCGAGCGGCGTGCCAGAAGCCTGCCGCTCCTCGAAGAGCCGACAGGCGGCCCGCGCCATCGGGTCGATATCGGTATCATAGAACTGAACAACCGTATGCTCGGGATCGGGCAGGCTGTCGGTGAACCAGCGATCGAACGGCGAGTGGGCCAGATACCCGGAGGCGCTCGTCATCTCGGTGTAGCTGCGATCCGGCGAGCCGAAGGCTGCTATCAGTTCGCGGAGCGGGCGATTGCTCAACTCGACCATAGGAGCGAGCATGAGCGCGTGGTGGGGTAGTATCGACATTGGGTTTCACTATACGATGCGTGGCAAGGCAGGGGCAAGCCAGTGATTGACTCTGGCCCGACTTATGCAGTATAAACCCAAGGCGCACATACCGGCGCTTCCGCATCGCGGTCGCGGTTCAACCGGCAACGCGGCTCGTGCCATGGCGTTGCCACTGGAACGTATTCGGCGCCCCGGCAAAACTTCAGGAGGAATTCGTGAGCGTAAAGATCAGGCTCAAGAAATTTGGCGCCAAGAAGCGCCCGTATTATAGAATCGTGGTGCTCGACACTCGTCAGGCCCGCGACGGCAAGACGATCGACGAGCTCGGCATCTACCATCCTATCGAGAAGGAAGGCAACCAGGTTCGTCTGAACGAGGAGAAAGTCAGATCGTGGCTCGCCAAGGGCGCCCTGCCCAGCGACACGGTTCTCAGCATCCTGAACAAGCAGAACATCCGCCTCGGCTAAACGACGGGGCGCCGCTCGGGGCGGACGCCGCGGTCCTGCGCAAGCGGTTCCGTGGGCACGCCAGGGAGCGAGGACGCTGTACGAAAGGGCCGATTGATGGAACGAGACTTTATTGAATATGTAGCCAAATCGCTGGTCGATGACCCTGCGGCCGTTTCGGTCAACATCGTTGAAACGGACGAGGGCACCGTCATAGAGCTGCGCGTAGCGGCCGATGACGTCGGCAAGGTGATTGGCAAGCGTGGACGCATCGCCAAGGCGATACGGACGCTCCTGTCCGCGGCCGCCACGCGCGGCGGCAAAGACGTTAAACTCCAGATCCTCGACTAGAGTGAACAACCTCGCACTCGGCCGTCTCGGGGGCTCGCACGGCCTCGATGGACGGATCAAGCTGATCCCATTTTCCGGTGAAACCGACCACCTCCTTGGCCTTGCCGAAGCCACGCTGAAGAGCGCGGAGCGCACTCTCGTCGTCAGGATCGAGGACGTGCAGCCCCACGGCGAAGGCGCGCTGCTCAAGATAGCCGGCTATGACTCGCCGGAGGCCGTCCGCGTGCTCTCCGGCATGGAATTGTGGGCTCCGCGCGAGCGGGCCGCGCCTTTGCGGGCCGACCAATACTACTACGCCGACCTGGTCGGCGCGTCCTTGAAGGTTGGCGCCGATGTCGTCGCTACCGTCATTGGTGTCTGCGAAGGCGGCGGTGGTGACCTGCTCGAGGTACGGCGGCCCGATGGCACATCGGCCTACATACCATTCCGCAAGGAATTCGTGGGCCGTGTCGATATTGCAGCCGCGACCATCGAATTGACGGCACCGTGGGTTCTGGAGTGAGGCGGAGCCACGCATGAAAATCGATGTGCTCACGCTCTTTCCGGGCATCCTGGAGGGCTTCTTTACCAGTTCGATCATGGCGCGCGCGGTGGAGCGCGGCCTCATCGCGTACACGCTGACCGACATCAGGCAGTACGCCACCGACAAGCACCACAAGTGCGATGACCAGGTATACGGCGGCGGCGCCGGCATGCTGATGCTGCCCGGCCCGACATCAGCCTCGCTCGAGGCGGTCGGAGCGCAGGGAGCGCGCGTCGTCTATGTGACGCCGAGCGGCCGGCTCTTCAATCAGGCGTATGCCGAGGACCTGGCGCGCGAAGAGCATCTGGTGCTGCTGTGCGGCCGTTACGAAGGCGTCGACCAGCGCGTCATCGACAGCTACGTGACCGACGAAATCAGCATTGGGGATTATGTCCTGTCGTCCGGCGAAGCCGCCGCACTGGTCATCATAGATGCCATCTATCGGTTGATCCCGGGCGTCATCACCGGCGAATCCCTTGACGAAGAGAGTTTCAAGGATGGCCTGCTTGAGTACCCCCAGTATACACGACCGGCCATTTATGATACCATGAAAGTCCCTGACGTTCTTGTCTCGGGCCATCACGCCAATATTGTCAAATGGCGCATGAAACAAAGGCTTGAGAAGACACTCCTGTACCGACCCGATCTGCTCCAGGGCAAGGGGCTGGATGGTGAACTCAGGGCGCTGATACTGGAATTAATTGGACAAGGGGGAGAGGCATGAACCTCATAAAGAAGATCGAAGCCGGACAAACCAAGGACTATCAGGATATCAAGGCCGGAGACACCGTTCGCGTCTTCTTCAAGATCATTGAAGGCAAGACCGAACGCGTGCAGCTCTATGAAGGACTCGTGATCGCGATGAAGAATGCCGGCGTGGGCAGGACCTTTACCGTGCGCAAGAACTCCTATGGCGTTGGCGTTGAACGCGTATTTCCGATGCACTCACCGCGCATCGAGAAGATCGAAGTGGTTCGCTATGGCAAGGTTCGCCGCGCCAAGCTCTACTATATCCGCGAGAAGATTGGCAAGAAGGCCAAGATCAAGGAACTGCTCGGCGGACGCAAGCCACCGGTCCGTTCACAGGCAGCCCAGGCCTAACCAGCTTGCGGCCTATTGGCCCCGATATCACCAACAACCTGCCACGGAAACAAAGCGTCGGCGATGGCCCCAAGCCGTCGGCCGACGCTTCTGTTTTGCGCCGCCAGCAGCCGGCGCACAGGGCCGGGATACCGGTTCCCACGGTGCCTGGAACGGCTGCGCAACATCGGGCCTCCGCCGCGTCGCCGGTCACCGGAACAGCCGCGGCGCTGGTCGCGCACCAGAGCATATCGATCCGGGCGCAGCAGCTGGCTGGCAGTCTGGGCTTGCCCTCCGGTCCGGCCTCGCTCCTGGTCGTGGCAGCCATGATGGCCGAACGGCTGCCTCTGGATGCTGGCACCGCGGCGGCGATTCGCCGGTTCGCGAGGAACCATCATGATGATCCGGCCGCCGTCAGGATTGCCGCCAGGGCCGCCGCGGCCGGTCTTGACCCCGAAGGTCCCGAGGCGGAACACCTGTTCGCCGTCGGCGATGGCGACAGCGGCGCCGGAGACGATGGCGCCGGTTCGGCCGGCGATCAATCGGCCGGCGATCGATCGGCCGGGCACCAGCCGGCGGACCAGACCGGCATGTCGAACGACGAGGCGCAGGGTTCCCGCCGTTCCGATGAGGTTGCGCTGGTTGGTTCAATGTTGCAGCGGTCGGTCGGTGCGGCTCTTGGCGATGCCGACATGGCCGCGATGCAGGCTCCTGGTGCCGACGGCAGTGGATGGGTGTGCACCCCGTTTTCCGTACCGGTCGGCGGCATTCCGTATCACGGATTCATCAGAATATGGTATGATGCCATGAAGAAACATGCGGGCCCTTTGCTGGTCGATGTGCGGACCGAAGACGGGCGGCGGGTCATTGAGCTGGCCGGACGGGGCGAGGCTCGGTCATTGCGCTATTTTTCCGATGATCCGGCGGAGAATCGAGCCTTTGTCGAGCATTTTCAGCGATACGGGCAGGTACTGGCAGGGAATTTGTCGGACAGTGACGCGGGTTTACTGGACACCTTCGGGGCTATAGACGAAGATGTCTAAGCGTACCATGAAGCGGAGCGTGGCGCTGGCCTATGACCAGACGCTGCCGGCTCCCATCGTCGTCGCCAAGGGTACAGGGATGGCGGCGGCCCGTATCGACGCCATCGCGGCGCAGAATGGCGTGCCAGTCGTCAGCGACCCCGTTCTGGTCGCTGGACTTGAACCATTGGATGTTGGAGCGTTCGTGCCTGTGGAGTATTGGGAACTCGTGGCGCGCGTGCTCATTTTTATAAGGAACGTGCGGCAATGAAAAAGAAGTATGATTTAGAGAAGATTCTCCCAGGATCCCGGTTCACGGCGGACGCGTATTCCGAAGGCAACAATCTCTTCGCATCTGCCGGTGTTCCCGTGCGCGCCAAGGACATCGAAGGCCTTACCAAGTGGGGCATTACGACGGTCTTCAGCGAAGGCCAGCTTGAAGAACCCGTATCGGACAGGAAGCCGGAAGCGCTGAGTGGCACCACGATGGGCTCGTCCGATGTGCCGAACAAGGCCGGTCTGGCCGCCTTTACCGATCACAAGCTCTATGCCTCCTATACCGACATGATAGACCGGCTCAAGCGGGTGATGGATGCCATCGCCGCGAATGAGCGTGTCGAGGCAAAGACGGTCGATTCGCTGTCGCAGGATCTGGTGCAGCTCGTGCGCGAGCGCGAAGCGGCAATCGTCTCGGCGATCCTGTCGTCCGACGTGCAGGGTTACGACCTGGCCCGCGCGGGCATTAACTGCGCCATCCTGTCGGTGATGATGGGCCAGACGATGAAACTGCCGCCGCACCGGCTGGTCCATCTCGCCTCCGGTGCCTTGCTGCACGACATCGGCATGCTCAGGGTTCCATCGGACATCGTCAAGAAGAAGTCGGCGCTGACCACCGAAGAAGCCCAGAAGATGCGAGCGCATCCACTGCTCTCATACCGGATCATCGTAAAGGAATTGCAGTACCCCGACGATGTCGGCCTCGTCGGCCTGCAGCACCATGAGCGATGGGACGGCGAGGGCTATCCACGAAAGACAACCGGACAGGATGTAGACCTGCTCGCGCGCATCGTCTCGGTGGCCGACGCCTTCGAGGCGATGGTCAGCCAGAAGCCGTATCGCAATTCGATGATAGGATACGTGGCCATCAAGAACCTGCTTTCCGACAATTCAAGGCGCTTCGATCCGGATGTGCTCAAGGCCTTCGTGCGCAGCATGGGCATCTACCCGATCGGCTCGATCGTCGTGCTCAACAATGCGGCAATAGCCCGTGTCATCGACACCCATGCCGAGGCACCGCTGCGTCCCAAGCTCAAGATCATTGTCGATGACTATGGCAAGCACTATAAGGACGATACTGGCGATGTACTTGACCTGCTGACCGAGAAGACCCTGTTCATAGCGCGGGCCCTTGATCCGCGCGAGCTGGTCTCTCAGCCGTGACGCCGGGCCCGAGCCGCACTGGCAAGGGTCGGGCCGCCGAGGATGTCGCGGCCGCTGACTTGCTGGCGCGCGGCTGGGTTATCCTCGCCAGGAACTGGCGCCGTGGCCGCGGCGAACTGGACATCGTAGCGCAGAAGGATGGCCTGCTTGCCTTCGTCGAGGTCAAAGCTGTCGACGCGTATGGTATCGAGAGCCTTGCGTCGTCTGTCGGATGGCGGAAACGTCAGAGAATAATCGAAACGTCTAAACTCTTCATCGCCGCGCATCGAGAATTCAAGTATATGGCAGTGCGATTCGATGTCGTATCCGTTGTGGCCGATGCCGTAACGGAGCACTTTGAGAGCGCCTTCGCGGAGCATACATGATCAACGGAGTCGGACACGAACATGCAGACGAACGGCTTGAAGAACTCAAGGCCATGGTGCATGATGAGGCATACATGGCGGGGGCGATTCTTCGTTTGGCCTCCGTGCTCAGTGATGAAATCATGGATGGTATCGGAGTAAGTCATGGCGGATGGGAACAGGGATTCCAGGCGACGGTTCGGCCGCCGCGGTAGAGGGCGATCGGGTGTCAAAGAAGCGGCCATGCCGCAGGCCAGTGCCGATGGCCAGGATGGTCAGCCCCGAGCGGCATCGCCCGCCATCGATCAGCCCGCCGTGTTCTGCCCGATCTGTCAGAAGCAGATATTCGACCTCGCAAGCGCGCTGGCGGGCAAGAATGGGGGACAGCCGGTGCATTTTGACTGCGCCCTGGCCCAGGTTGCGGAGTCTGAACGTCTCGAGGCCGATGAGCACATAGCCTATATCGGCCACGGATCGTTCGCGGTCGTCACCTATCGCGACAAGAGCATGACCGCCTTCTCCATCAAGCGCCGCATACCCTGGGAGAAGGAAGGCGAGAAGTTCGAGTGGCGGCGCACCATCCAGCAGCGGATGGGCATCTGAGCCGGTCGGTACGGGGCCTCCGCATGCGGGATCCCTGTGCCCGGGCTATTCCAGACTGAGGAGCGCCGCGCGCTTGGCATGTAGCGGCGTCGTATCAAAGAGCGGGGCCGAGTAGTCGGTTATCAGCAGTCCTATCTCCGTGCAGCCCAGCAGGATCGCCTCGGCGCCTCGGGCGACGAGCGAGTCCATGATGGAGCGGTACGCATCGCGCGATTCATCGCGGATGACGCCGCGCACCAGTTCCTGGAAGATGATGCCGTCTATCGTCGCTCGATCCGAGGCTTCGGGTACCAGCACATCGATATCGAAGCCCCGTTTGAGCCTGGCGCCATAGAAATCCTCTTCCATCGTGAATCTGGTTCCCAGAAGTCCTATGCGCCTGATATCGAACGAAGCCAGTGCCTCTCCCGCGACATCAACGATGTGCAGCAGCGGAATGCCGACCTCGTCCTCGAAGCCATCGATCACCTTGTGCATGGTATTGGTGCAGAGCACCGCAAAATCCGCTCCGCCGGCCTTGAGCCGCCTGCCTATGTCGAAGAGGGA
>MTLE01001966.1_pt1 | contig 17010 bp, 13 predicted proteins | sample 1982461 | NCBI WGS metagenome assembly MTLE01 (sample SAMN05712605, study PRJNA340218) | biofilm metagenome | isolation source: sample SPL anode biofilm adapted to -200 mV | place: USA | collected 2012-02-03
GCTTGCGACTTGGCTACTTCGTCGTAATCCACTTTCGACAAATCCCAATTTCCTTCCTCCATGCTCTTTTTAAACGCTTCGCCGTAGCGGATAACGCCCGATTCAATCATCTCGCGCAACAAGTCGTTACCTTCGCGGGTACGCTCACCCACACCGGCAAACACCGAGAAACCGTTGTGTTTCTTGGCAATGTTGTTAATCAGCTCCATGATCAAAACCGTTTTGCCTACACCGGCACCACCAAACAAACCAATCTTTCCGCCTTTTGAGTAAGGCTCCAGAAGGTCAATCACTTTAATACCCGTGTAAAGCACTTCCTGCGTGGTAGTGAGGTCTTCGAACTTAGGCGGTTCGCGGTGAATGGCGTAAGCCCCCTTGCGGTCGAGCTCCTTCATGCCATCGATGGAATCACCCACTACATTCATCAGGCGTCCTTTTATCTGCGCTCCCACAGGCATCGTTATAGGCATGTGAGTCGATAATACCTTCATGCCACGCTGCAATCCGTCGGTACTATCCATAGCCACCGTGCGTACAGTGTTTTCACCAATGTGCTGTTGAACTTCTACGATAAGTTTCTTGCCGTTGGGCCGTTTGATCTCAAGTGCTTCGTGTATACTCGGAAGTACTAATTCGGCATCAGTACCATCAAAATAAACATCGACAACTGGGCCGATGACCTGAGAAATATGCCCGATAATCTGTGACATAAGCTTCAATATGTTTTTAGATAAGAAAACGTAATTCAGTGTTGTATTGTTCAGGCTAAGTGCCTCAGCCAACAACTTTGCAAATATAGACACAAAATAGCGCTGTTGTTCCACTTTACCATAATTTGCCTAACGATAACATTCATTAGTTCTGTGTAAAAGAGTTTTAGAACATAATTTGCTCTGTATTCAACTAAAAAGAATCGTTAAAACGTTAAAAAGTGAAAAGAGCCTCTTTCCTTTCTGTACATAAGGGATTGAATGGAAAAAGGCTCTATCGTAAGAAGGTGTGTCGCGGCCGACATACTTATCAATTTAGCAGACTTCAACCTTGGCGGCTAATCGTTTTGCTTTTTCACGCAGGGCATCCAAATCGCTCCCCGCAGGTGCGTAACAAAGCACCACTCCCATGCGGCGGTTTACCCGTGTAGCGGGCTTTCCGAAGATGCGCAGAAGGGTATCTTCCTCCTTCAGCACTTCTTCTGTTCCGCGGTATGCCGGCGGTTCATTAGAAGCTGTCGGCGAAAGGATCACCGCACTCACCCCGTTGCGCTCCAACTTCACGCAAGGAATGGGCAGTCCCAGTACCGCACGCAGGTGCAATTCAAATTCATTGAGGTTCTGTGTGCCTGCCAGCGTAACCATTCCCGTGTCATGCGGACGCGGAGAGAGTTCCGAGAAATACACACCGTTTTCGTGACTCAAGAAGAATTCCACTCCCCACAGGCCGGCACCCGTCAGTGCACGCGTTACCTTTTCGGCCATTTCCTGCGCCTGTTTCAAATGATCGGGATCGATGTGGGCAGGCTGAAAGCTCTCGCGGTAATCGCCCCCTTTCTGCACGTGACCGATGGGTGGGCAAAACAGCGTGGGCCCGTCCTTCTGAGTCACCGTAAGCAGCGTTATTTCACTGTCGAAACGGATAAACTCTTCAATGATCAGTTCGCGAATGTCGCCCCGGCTACCGCTGCACCCGTATTCCCAGGCATGTTGCAGTTCGTCGGCACCCTTCACGAGCGACTGTCCCTTACCCGACGATGACATCAGCGGTTTCACCACACACGGGAAACCTATCTGAGCCGCAGCAGCCTTCAACTCCTCAAAAGTAGTGGCGTAGAAATATTTGGCCGTTTTGAGTCCCAGTTCCTTCGCCGCCAAATCGCGAATGGCCTTGCGGTTCATGGTGAAATTCACCGCACGGGCGCTAGGTACCACCTGAATGCCCTCCTTCTCATAGTCGTAAAGGCGTTCGGTGCGAATGGCCTCAATCTCGGGAACGATGATATCGGGTTGGTGTTTCTTCACCACCGCATCCAGTTCCTCGCCGTGCAACATGTCAATCACCTCAAAGCAATCGGCCACCTGCATAGCCGGCGCACCGGCGTACGAGTCACAAGCAATGACGTATTCCCCTTTTCTTTTGGCAGAAATGACAAATTCTTTGCCCAGCTCGCCCGAGCCGAGCAACAGTATTTTTTTCATCAGTATGTTGTTTTTAAAATATTTTGCGGTAAATGTGGCAATACGGAGTAGTACCCTTGTGCTCGTAATACTGCTGGTGGTAATCTTCCGCCATCCAGAAACGCTCCGCCGGGCGCAACGAAGTAGCCACCTCGTAGCCTTTTTCGGTCAGTATGTCGACATACTTCTTGGCAACCTCTTGCTGCTGGGGCGACAAGTAGAAGATGGCCGATAAGTATTGCGAACCAATATCGGGTCCTTGTCCGTCGAGCTGCGTAAAGTCATGCGTTTCAAAAAACAACTTCACCAGTTCCTCGTACGAAGTAACCTGCGGGTCATACACCACCTCAACCGTTTCAAGATGTCCCGTTGTGCCGGTTTTCACTTCCGGATAAGTAGGGAAATCCTTGTGTCCGCCCATAAATCCTACCGCTGTGCTCAGCACACCCGCGTGCTTCATGAAATGGTATTCCGTGCCCCAGAAACACCCCGAAGCGAAATAAGCCATACTTGTTTGCATATATTATTCTCCTTTCTATACTATTTATTATTTATTGATGCTGATCGCGCAACAAATCGTTCACCGTTTTCACCGGGTTGAAAGTCGACAACGGCACCTCTACGAACACCGTGTTCCAGTCGCTCATAGCCCCGTTCCACAGTCCCGGCAGTTCCAGCGCTTTCAGTTCTTTTCCATTTTTTGATTTATACGAGATGAAGCCGGTAGCCTTGTCAACAAAAGCAGTCAGGTCGAACTTATGCCCTTTGTAATCGCGCACAGCACAAACCAAATCTACCGGATTGAAATGCGTACCCTTCACAAACATCTCCTTCTTGGCGGGATCGTTCATGTCAATCTGCGAACTCTCCAATATTTGAAGAGATACCGTTCCGTCGGGGTTGTAAGCCAGGAACGGACCGCCGCCCGGTTCGCCCACGTTGGGCACCATGCCACACACACGCATCGGCCTGTTCAGCTTGTTGCGCAGGTAGATCACCAGTTCGGCATCCTCCAGATTCTTCGTTTCCGGATTCTTGCAGAAAAGCTTTTTCTGTAAGAAGTGCAGCACCTCTAATATCTGCTCGTGCGTGTACTGTCCGCTATCCAGCAGCTCCAGATAGTCGAAAGCCTGCTTCTGCAAAGACACCAGCACCCCTGCCAGCAACTTCTTGTAGCGCACCGTGTCATCCTTCAACCTGTCGGGCACCACATTATCTATATTCTTAATAAACACCACATCCGCATCGAGGTCATTGAGGTTCTCAATCAGCGCACCGTGACCACCCGGACGGAACAACAACTTGCCCTTGTCGCGAAACGGCTCGTTATTCATGTCGGCCGCAACGGTGTCTGTGCTTTGTTTCTGCTCAGAGAAAGACACATTGTAGATCACATCGTATTTACCGGCATACGCTTTCGCCTTCTCGTTCACCAGCGCTTCGAAGAAGAGTCTGTGCTCCGGCGAAACGGTGAAGTGCACATTGGCACGGCGACTCTTGCCGGCGGCGTAAAGCGCCCCTTCCACCAAATGCTCTTCGAGCGGCGTACGTGCCCCGTCTTCATACGAATGAAACTTGAGCAATCCCTTGGGCAGCGAACCGTAGTTCAGCCCCTCGGCCGTGAGCAGCGCAGCCACAACCGCCTTGTAATTGCCCTCCTGCACCAGCTGAGCAGCCGTTTTACCCGTCTGCTTTTCGCAAGCCGCACTTAAATCGGCATAAAAAGCAAAGGAAGTCAGGTTCTCAAAAAAAGTGCGTTCAAAGGCAGTAGTCGGTTCGTTGTACGCAGCCTCCAGAAACTCAAACAAGTCTTTAAACATGCGGCTTGCAGCGCCCGAGGCAGGTACGAATTTTACGATTGTTTTATCAGCATTCGCATAATCTTCCCATGCAGCCAGAAAAGCATTTTCTTCTTCGGCATCGGGTTTAACAATGCCCTTCTCAACAGAAGCGGCGGCGCTTAGTTCCAAATACGGAAACCCAGTCTTGAAACAATCCAGCTGAGCGGCAATTTGTGCTTCGGAAATGCCTTTCTGCGCCAGTTGTTCTTTGTCTTGCGGTGTAATCATCGTATGAAGTTTTATTAATTGATGCCCAAAAATACAAAATGTTATTTAGTTTGTGCGGTACACTGAACAAAAAAAGCTATTTTTACAACGAAAAATTAGAAGATTAACGGCCGATTTTGTTTCAGCCCGCACAGAAAGCTGAAAATCAACCCAATCGGTATTTGCAAACTAACTGTACGGCAAATTATGGATGCATTTTTTACAAAAACCGAGAAAGCGGAACTGACGGCTCTTTACAGAAGGCTCATGCAATCCGCCGGAGACAGCATTGCCCGAGAAGACGCTAAGAAGTTAAAGAACTATTTGATACAGGCCGCTGCCGACAATAACCTGCAGCGTAACAATTTCGGTATGAACCCCGTGATACGTGACATGCAGACCGCTGTGATCGTGTCCGAGGAGATTGGTATGAAGGGTTCCGTTATCACAGGAATCATGCTGCACGAAATCGTGAAAAGCAACATGCTTTCGCTGGAAGACGTGCGAGCGGCGTTTGGAGACGACGTGGCAAGCATCATCAAAGGACTGGTTAAAACCAACGAACTGTATGCTAAGAGTCCGGCCATAGAAACCGAGAACTTCCGCAACCTGCTCCTGTCATTCGCCGAAGATATGCGGGTGATACTTATTATGATAGCCGACCGTGTGAACATCATGCGGCTCATCAAGCATGACTCCAACGAGGAAGACCGCATTCGTGTGGCCAACGAGGCTGCGTACCTCTACGCTCCGCTGGCGCACAAGCTGGGCTTGTACAAAATCAAGTCGGAACTGGAAGACCTGTACCTCAAGTACTCCCAGAAGGAAACCTATTACTTTATAAAGGATAAGCTCAACGAAACGAAGGCCTCGCGCGATAAGTACATCGCCTCTTTCATCGAGCCTATTCAAAAGAAGGTGGCAGACACCGGACTCACCTTTGAAATCAAGGGACGAACCAAGTCGATACACTCCATCTGGAACAAGATACAGAAGCAGAAAACACCTTTCGAAGGCATTTACGACCTCTTCGCCATTCGTATCATCATTGATTCCGATCCGGAGAAGGAGAAGCAGGAATGCTGGCAGGTGTACTCCATCGTAACGGATATGTACCAGCCCAACCCCAAGCGTTTGCGCGACTGGCTGTCTATTCCCAAAAGCAACGGCTATGAGTCTTTGCACATTACGGTGATGGGCCCCGAGGGCAAATGGGTGGAGGTGCAGATACGTACCCGACGCATGGACGAGATTGCCGAGCGCGGACTGGCTGCTCACTGGCGTTACAAAGGCATCAAGGGAGAAAGCGGACTCGACGAATGGCTTACTTCCGTGCGTGAGGCGCTAGAGAATTCCGACAGTGACTCGATGAAAGTCATGGATCAGTTCAAAATGGACTTGTATGAAGACGAGGTGTTTGTGTTCACCCCCAAAGGTGATTTGTTCAAGCTGGGCAAAGGGGCTACCGTGCTCGATTTTGCTTTCCACATTCACACCAAACTGGGCAGCAAGTGCATCGGTGCCAAGGTGAACGGCAAGAATGCGCAGCTCAAGCAAAAGCTCAACAGCGGTGATCAGGTTGAAATTATGACCTCCAACACCCAAACGCCCAAGCAAGACTGGCTGAACATCGTAACCACCTCCAAGGCTAAAACCAAAATACGCCAGGCATTGAAGGAGATGACTTCCCGTCAGCTCGAATTTGCCAAAGAAACCATTGAGCGTAAGTTCAAGAACCGCAAGATGGATTATGACGAGGCGGTGATGATGCGACTCATCAAACGCATGGGTTACAAAACCGTGACGGANNGATACCAGAAGCTAGCCGAAGGTGCACTCGAAGTGAACGACATACTGGATCGTTACGTGGAACAGCAGAAGCGCGACAGTGACTCGCACGACGAACTGGTGTACCGCAGTGCTGAGGGCTACAACCTGCAAACAACCTTGCAGGAAGAAACCAGTGGCAAGGAAGATGTACTGGTCATTGACCAGAACCTGAAAGGCATCGACTTCAAGCTGGCCAAATGCTGTAACCCCATCTACGGCGACGAGGTATTTGGCTTTGTCACCGTGTCGGGAGGTATCAAGATACACCGCCACGATTGCCCCAACGCTACCCAGATGACCGAACGTTTCGGCTACCGCATCGTGAAAGCACGCTGGGCAGGCAAGTCGGAAGGCACGCAATACCCCATCACCCTGCGCATTGTGGGGCATGATGACATTGGTATTGTGACTAACATTACCTCTATCATTTCGAAAGAGAACGGCATCAGCCTGCGCTCCATCGGAATCGATTCGAACGACGGTCTGTTTTCGGGAACCCTCACCATCATGGTGGGCGACACCGGCCGACTGGAGGCATTAATCAAAAAACTGCGCACCGTGAAGGGTGTGAAGCAGGTAAACAGAAGTTAGCACATGAAAGGCGAACCCTCTAACCAACCCGGGCCGGGCGGAGCGCTGCAACGTTTCCTCCAAGGCTTTGTGTATGCCGGCAAAGGCATCTGCAGCTTTGTGCGAAGCGAACGCAACGCACGCTTCCATTGCCTGGCCATAGCGGTTGTCACGGCAGCAGGTTTCTACTTCGGCATCAGCCGCGGCGAATGGATTGCCGTGGTGCTGTGCTTCGGCATGGTGCTGGCCGCCGAAGGGTTCAACAGCGCCATCGAACGCCTGGTCAACCTGGTCTCGCCCGGGCGAAACCCTCTTGCCGGTGACATAAAAGATGTAGCGGCAGGCGCCGTGCTGGTGTGCGCCATTGCCGCCGCCGTTGTGGGACTCATCATCTTTTTGCCCTATCTGCTACCGTAAACCAGTCAGACCACTGACACGTAAAATCCTTGAAACCATGAAAAAGCACTCATTAGTTATACTGGCCCTTCTGGCCGCAAGCACCTGCGCATCACTGCATGCGCAAAGCAGTAAGAAACGCATCTCCGAGGTCAACAACACCCTGTGGTACAACACCCCCGCTGCTCAGTGGGAAGAAACCCTGCCGCTGGGCAACGGCCGGTTGGGCATGATGCCCGACGGTGGCGTGGAGCAGGAACGCATCGTGCTCAACAACATCCACATGTGGAGCGGTTCCGAGGCCGACTATCGCAATCCCGAAGCCGCCTCTTACCTACCCGCCATTCAACAGCTGCTTTTTCAGGGTAAAAACAAAGAAGCGCAAGAGATGATGTACCAACACTTCGTGCCCGTTAAGCCCGAGAAAGGCGGTACCTACGGCAGCTACCAGATGTTGGGCAACCTCGACATAACCTATCGCTACCCCGCAGACGATGGCAGTTACAAAGCCTACAAACGCTACCTCGACCTAGAGCAGGCATTCAGCGCCACCCACTTCACCAAAGGAGGCGTTAACTTCATACGCGGTTACTTCGTGCCCCGCAGCAAAGACGTGATGGTGATGCGCATCATCACACCGTTGGAGACAGACGGTCACGCCATTTCGTTCACCGCCAAGCTGAGCCGCCCCGAACGTGCCACGGTCAGAGCCGTTGGCGACACCCTGATTATGGAAGGAACACTAGATAGCGGAAAAGAAGGAATTGACGGCGTGCGCTTCACAGCCAAACTGTTTGTCGACGCCACCGGAGGCAAGGTGAGCGTATCCGACCAAGGCATCAGCGTTGAAGGCGCCAATGCCACGACCCTTTTCATCTCCTCCGCCACCAGTCTGGAACGCAGCGACTACAACGAATATGCCGGCAAAAAGCTGATGGAAGCCATTGGTGTTTCGTACGGAGACATCAAAAAAGAACACATCGCCGAATACCAGAAACTGTTTAAGCGCGCCTCCCTGTTCGTTGGGAAAGACGGGGACGCTAACGACAGCGATGGCCCGTGGAACCTGCCAACCGACGAGCGCATCCGCCGCTTCGTGCAAAACGATGACCCGTCACTGGCATCACTGTATTACAACTACGGCCGCTACCTGCTCATCAACAGCACCCGCCCCGGTTCGCTACCGCCCAACCTGCAAGGACTCTGGGCCAATGAGTGCGGCACCCCGTGGAATGGCGACTACCACCTCAACATCAATGTGCAGATGAATCACTGGCCGGTGGAGCAAGGCAACCTTTCGGAACTTCACCAACCCCTTGTGGCACTGACCCGCGGATTGGTACAGAGCGGCGAGGCCACCGCCAAAGCATTTTACGGTCCCCACGCCCGCGGATGGGTAGCCCACATGATGACCAACGTGTGGAACTTCACCGCACCGGGCGAGCATCCTTCGTGGGGCGCTACCAATACAGGCGGTGCCTGGCTGTGCGCCCACCTGTGGGAACACTACCTGTTTACACAAAACCGCCAATACCTCAAAGAAATATACCCCACGCTGAAAGGAGCGGCCGAGTTCTTCCTCTCCACCATGGTGAAAGAGCCGGTGCACGGCTGGCTGGTAACCGCCCCCTCCTCTTCGCCCGAGAACTCCTTCTACGTAGGCAATGACCCCACCCCCGTGAGCGTGTGCATGGGGCCCGTCATGGATACCGAGCTGATTCACGAACTGTACGGCAACGTGATTGAAGCCGCCCGCCTGCTGAAAACCGACAAAGCCTTTGCCGACAGTCTGACCGCCGCCCTGGCACAGCTTCCCCCGCTTCAAATCAGCAAGGAAGGCTACCTCATGGAGTGGCTGGAAGATTACCGCGAAACCGATGTGCACCACCGGCACGTGTCACACCTGTACGGCCTGCACCCCGGCAACCAGATCAGTCCCACGAAAACCCCTGCCCTTGCCGAAGCCTGCCGTGCCACCCTCAACCGCCGAGGCGACGAAGGCACCGGATGGAGCCGCGCATGGAAGATCAACTTCTGGGCCCGTTTGGGCGATGGCGACCGTGCCTACAAGCTGTTCCGCAGTCTGCTGGTGCCCGCTTACACCCTCGAGAACCCGAAGAAACACGGCAGCGGCACCTTCCCCAACCTGTTCTGCTCGCACCCGCCCTTCCAGATGGATGGCAACTGGGGCGGCACCTCCGGCATCAGTGAAATGCTGGTGCAAAGCCACGAAGGCTTTATCAACCTGCTCCCCGCCCTTCCCCCAAGCTGGTCGGAAGGCAGTTTGCAAGGTTTCAAGGTACGCGGCGGTGCCACAGTGTCACTCACATGGAACGACAACCGGGTAACTACCGCCACCCTGCAAGCCGACAAAGCCTACTCCTATCAGCTGAAGAAGCCCGCCGGCACACAAGCCGTGAAGGTAACACGCGGCAAGCGAACCAAAACCTTTACGGGAGAATATATCAGTCTGCCCCTTGCAGCGGGTGAAGTGGTGAGGTTGGAGTTTTAACGGTTAACCATTCGTTGGCTAGCCTCGTTATAGCGATGCCCTACAATTTGAATAGTCCCGGCAGCAGTAGTCAGTTCTGACAGTTCTTCAGAAGAAAAACTCAAATCTGCTGCCCCTATGTTTTCAATCAAACGTTCCATACGTCGTGTTCCAGGTATGGGTACAATTGATTCATTCTGATGAAGGATCCAAGCAAGAGCCACTTGTGCCGGCGTAGCTTGTTTCTTTTCTGCTATGGAACGCAATAAATCAACCAATGCCTGATTTGCCTTTAAAGCATCCTGCTGAAAACGAGGAATGGTACTCCTAAAATCGTTTTCAGGAAATAACATGTTCAAATCTATTGTTCCGGTAAGGAAACCTTTTCCAAGCGGACTAAAAGGAACAAAACCGATACCAAGCTCATTGAGAACAGGTAAAATCTGTTCCTCCGGCTCACGCCACCACAATGAATATTCGCTCTGCAACGCTGCCACCGGTTGTACACGGTGCGCCCGCTTAATAACATCAACGCCTGCTTCTGAAAGTCCGAAGTGCAAAACCTTGCCCTCCTGTATAAGATCCTTTACTGTTCCTGCCACATCTTCGATAGGGACTTGAGGATCTACACGATGCTGATAAAGCAAATCAATGTATTCCGTACCCAGTCGGCGAAGAGAGCCTTCCACAGCCTGACGAATATGTTCAGGACGACTAGTCAGGCCTGCCGGTTGCCCGTTTTCAAAACGAAATCCAAATTTAGTAGCGATTACCACGTTATTGCGTTTGCCTGCAAGTGCAGAGCCCACGAGTTCCTCATTCGTGAAAGGACCATATATTTCAGCCGTATCAAAAAAAGTAACACCTTGTTCAATGGCTGCATGAAGCACTTTGGTCATCTCTTTGGGGTCACCGGGAGAACCGTATGCCATAGACATGCCCATGCAACCTAACCCTATTTCTGAGACCTCCAATGTACCTAATTTTCTTGTTTTCATATTTTCTTTGTTCTATTTATTATTTATTTTCAGGCAATACCTCGTTAAGGCAAGCTATAGCATTCAGAGTGCGAGGGTATCCTATGTAAGGTAAAAGTTGCGTAACAACATCGAGTAATGTTTCCTTGTCATTTCCAACATTTACATTCCCTTGAATATGTCCTTTCACTTGTGACTCACACCCTCCCATTGAAACAAGTATTGCGAAAGTGAGCATCTCACGCATTTTCGTATTAAGCCCCGTACGCGTTTGGTAATCACCAAAACAGTTTGCAGAAAGATATTGCTGAATATGTAACTGATTTTTCGGGCTGTTTTCATACATACGGTCTATTCTATCACCAAAAATTTCCTTTTGCAACAAAAGCCCTTTCTCCATACGCGTTTCCGGAGTAGTCACAGCCTGTGATTGTACTGGCAAAGCAATACCATTTAAGGTCATGAAATCATTCGTTACACCGATGAAATCAACCACCTTAGCTATGCCTGCATAAGGCACGGCATGGTAAAGTATTTCTTTTATTTCCACCGGTGTAACACCATTCGCTAACGCAGCACGGAGCATCATGTTGTATTCATGCACGGTGTGTTGTGCAATAGTTGATGCCATGATTACCATAATGCGTGTTTTGGTATCAAGTTTCCCATGTTTCAACACCTCATCAAAAGCAAAATTATCAAACACTTCTATCAGATCAGGATCAGTGCTTCGGGCCTTTGAAACATACCCCGGAAACCAAGCATCATGATTACGTTTAGCTGCCTCCGAAAGGTTAGAATTCTTTTTTACCTTAGCCGTTGTTGCTTCTGCATATTCTGCATCGCTCACCTCACCGAGCCATGTATTCTGATTGGTCATTGGGTTACATTCCACAGCCAAATGCGAAAACCAGCTATCCGGTGCCGCACCATGCCAATGCACCACATCGGGGGCAATTTCCACCACAGCACCAGGTAATAACTCTCGTGCCGGCTTATCCTGTTCCTGATAGTAACCACGACCGGCAATACAAATAAGTAATTGTCCGCCCGTATGACTATGCCAATTGTTGCGACAACCTGGTTCAAAAGTTACATTTGAAACAGGTACCTGAAGCGCCTGATTCTTAGTTAGCGGTGCCAGATAAGCCTGACCGATAAAGTATTGGGAGAATTGTTGTGGTAACTTCTCGCCTTGCGGGAAGATTTGCCTGAAAGATGTTTCCTGATTCATTTGACTCTTTTTTAGTTGTTTTATTTGCGCATAGCTGTTCACAACATACGTTTATTTTAATTGCCCGACTTTTTTCAGCCATGTCTTTACGTCCACTCCTGCATTTTTTACATCCCCTCCTCTCACTGGTAAGCCTTCGAGCACAGTTGCTTTAGGAACAAGTTTCTTGATATCAGTAGAACTCTTCCCCATTCTACTGCCCTCATGCGTTATAAAGGGAATAATTTTTTTCCCTGAGAAGTTATAGCTTTCCAAAAATGTAAATACAGCCGGAGCAATAGTACCCCACCAATTAGGAGATCCCAAATAAATAACATCATACTGTTCGAAATCGGGTACTGTATTTTTTAATTTGGGACGATAACCCGATTCCAGTTCTTTTTTAGCTTGCTCTGTTACAGCTCTGTATTGTGCCGGATAATTCTGCACAGTTTCAATGCGAAACATTTTTCCACCTACATTTTTCTGAATTTCTTCGGCTATCGCCCGCGTATTTCCGTTGCGTAAGGAATAGTAAGCAATCAACACTTTCTTACCCGATTGAGTAGTTTGCGCTTTACTACTTGCAAGTGAAACGAAAATAGCTATTGTAGCTATTATAAATACTTTCATTTTCATACCGCTATGATGCTATTATTTATTTCTACTATAATTCAGTAGAAACTTAACAAATTCAGGGTCTTGATGAGAGAAGAACAAACTTTGTCCCAAATCGAGTTTGGCTATATCTTCCATATCCTTAGCAGACAGGGCAAAATCAAACACATCGAAATTTTCCTTCATTCGTTCTTTATGCGTGGACTTAGGGATAACGATAATATTTCGTTGTATCAGGAAGCGCAGTGCAACTTGTGCTACAGATTTTCCATATTGATTTCCAATGGTTTTGAGTACATCATTAGAAAAGAAATCATTCCGTCCTTCTGCGAAAGGCCCCCAAGACATCACTTTGGTGTCATAGGTTGTCATTACATCCTGAAGTTTGATTTGTTGATTGAAGACATGTGTTTCCACCTGATTGATTGCCGGCTTGATGTTACAATGTTCGGCCATATCGATCAAACGGTCAGGATAAAAATTAGACACACCAATGGCACGAACTTTACCTTCTTTATAAGCCTGCTCCATAGCACGGTAAGTACCATAATAATCTCCGAAAGGCTGGTGAATAAGCAATAAATCGATATAATCCGTCCGCAACTTACGCAGCGATTCTTCTATGGAAATTTTAGCTTTCTCCTCTCCAGCGTTTGATATCCACACTTTGGTAGTAATAAACAACTCGTTACGAGAAACACCACTTTTCAATATTGCATTCCCCACACCTTCTTCATTTTGATATGCCTGTGCAGTATCTATGGAACGATACCCCACATGAATAGCATCCAGTACGCAACGTTCACATTCTTCCGGAGTTACCTGATAAACGCCATAACCCAGAATCGGCATTTCTACGCCATTGTTTAATGTTATTTTTCTCATCTTTAAATTGATTAAATATTTATTTGATTAGCAAGTTTTACAATCTGCTCCACTTCTTTGTTAGCGTATACAGCTGTAGCCCCATGAATAGCAACACCCATTGTAACATTCGCATCAAGGCAAAGTTTTTTTATGTCGGCTACACTATGTCCCATTTTGCTTCCCTCATGAGTATAGTAAGGCACAATCGTTTTACCGGCAAAATCATATTGTTCCAAGAAATGAAATACGGCCATAGGCATTGTGCCCCACCAATTGGGATAGCCCAAGATAATGACATCATAATCATCCATCTGTTCCACTTTAGCCGTTAATTCGGGACGTACATTTGCACGAAGTTCCTGTTTACTCACCTCTGTAGTTTCCATATAGTCTAAAGGATACGATTTCACCGTGTCAATTTGAAAAACATCAGCTTCCAACTGATCGGCTATTTTACGGGCAATAACTTCGGTATTGCCTTCTTTGAGGTTTACAATACTGCCGTTTACATAGTTTAGTCCCCGGCGAGAGTAATAAGCAATTAATATTTTCTTCATAATTCATTTTTTACATTGCAAAATTCGGTCTATTTTGCAACAAAAAATTACGTATTTGAAACGAATAGTTACGAAAATCAAACGCTTTCCAAAACACTCTCTCCGGTCTCTCTACTTATTTTGATGTTCTGTTATTGTTTACGAAATTTAGTGGGAGTCTCTCCGGTTTGTTTTTTAAAGAAATTATTGAATCGCGTTGCCTCTGAAAAGCCCAATATAAAGGCTATTTCCGACACAGCTAAGTTCGTTTGACGCAATAATATTTTTGATTCTTGCAATATTCTTTCTCCAATAATTTCCGTAGTTGTTTTTCCTGTAATTTCCTTCACGGCCCTATTCAAATGATTGACGTGTACATTAAGCTGTTTTGCAAAATCAGAAGCCGTTCGAAGTAATACAGTTTGATGCATATTATCTATTGGGAATTGACGTTCCAATAATTCAACAAACAAGGAAGATACACGCTGTGAGGCATTTGTTGCCGACCTTTCAAAGTCAACTGAAGGCTGCATCTTCATGGCAAAGTGTATCAATTCGAAAACTAAATTTCGTAACACATCATATTTGTATGTATAATTAGAGTTTATTTCCTCCTGCATACGTTTATATAATATGATTACTTGCTGAGCCTGATTATCATCGAGTTCAAAGACGTGCATTCCTCCTGACTTAAACACCGAGTACTCATGTAGGTTTCCGAATTGACTAAAAAATTCCTGATTAAATATACAATAAAAACCACCGTGAATCGTATCAACACCTTCCCAACTATAAGGTATTTGAGGATTTGAGAAAGCTAATGCTTTCTTATCCACATGCACCGATTTATCAGCATAATGCACAGTAGCGTTATCTGCGGTTAAAAAGGTTATTTTGTAATAATCACGCTTCTTGTAAGGCACAGGCTTAGACTCTGTTCCAACGTAGTTATCTAAATTAAACACATTGAAATGTCCTAAACCTTTTCGAAGATTATCCGGAAGCCATCCAAACTTATTTTCATAAAAAGATTCTATATCTTCCAACTTGCTCATAACCTAATTCATTATATTGTATTATAACCGCAAATATACGCTAGTGCACAATAGTTTACATACTAAAATCAAACTAAAAATTACCAAAATCAAATAGATCTTAGTATTACAAAGCATTCTGCAATACGGTACGTATCATATCTTTGGTGTAAAGCTGCGTTGCTCCCCACATGCCGGCTACTGCAAACAGCTTATCAACCAACATCGGGATATCGCTTTCAGGAATTTTACCCTCACTCAACGTTACCGGTGCCCCTATTTTTGCATACCAGTTCTTCAACGCTTCTATACCGGCATCGGCCTCCTGCTTGTTGAACATCACGCGGGAAAAACGCTCAAAACGTTCGGGTAAAAATTGCTTCTGCCATTTCATCCATGCAGGCATCAAGATAGAAAGCCCTGCCCCGTGAGCAATGTTGTATTCGGCAGACAACGTGTGCTCCAGAAAGTGAGTGTCGTAACGGTTATTTTCGATACCGCAAAAAGTGGTGAAGTTCAGCGCCTGCGTAGCTGCCCAGGCAAACTCGGAACGTGCCTCGTAGTTGTCTTTGTCGACCAGCAGAATTTCCGTGGTGCGCATCACTGTTTTCAGGATATTCTCCACATAACCGGCTATGTACTCGGGCAGATAGGTTGCCGAAAGATACATATCTAAGCTATGCGCAAAAATATCGGATGCCGAATAAGCAAGGTAATCATTGCTCACTGTGGCTTGCAACTCCGGATTGATAACCGAAACGATAGGGTATGTAGTCGGACCTGCCAAGCTAAACTTTTCTTTTGTTTCATCTTTGGTCACCACAGCAAAATTATTCATTTCGCTGCCCGTAGCCGCCAAAGTCATTATATCGAAAATCTTCAATGCTTTTTCAGGAATAGCTTTATAAGTAAAGAAATCCCATACATCACCCTCGTAAGTGGCACCCGCAGCAATAGCTTTCGACGAATCGAGAACCGAACCGCCGCCCACGGCCAATACCGCTTCCAGCTTTTTGACTTTAGCTATTTCAATGCCTTCATACACCTTACTCAGCAACGGATTGCTTTGCACACCGCCCAGCTCTTCAAAAAGAATACCCTTATCGGTAAGTGATTGGGCCACCTTATTAAATAATCCGCTATGCTTAATACGTTCTGAGCCATAAACAATTAAAACCTTGCTCACACCTGATTCTGAAATGTACTCTCCTATATTTCCCTCTTTTCCCTTACCGAATTCGATACGGGTAGGATTATGATAACTGAAATTTTTCATCGTTCTTGTTTTTATTATTTATATATGATTTTTTCAAATACAAAATTAGTGCATAAAAAGCATACTCACATAACCCTAATTACTGATTCACTTACCATAATTACTGATTTTATTTTTGTACTGTTATCAAGAAAAAAAGATATTTCCTATTTAAATAGTCAATCCATTTCTTTTACTCGTTTGATTGAAAGTATCGCTCCAATATGTAATTGAAAGCGACTAAAAAGTCTTAATCAGCCAATCAGTAAGTAAATCAGCCAGTTTGTTATTATTCATCTCTTGCATTAAAAAATGAGTATTTCCGTAGATACCTATTTTAGGAAGTTCTACCAACGTAGCATTGCCACCGTGTTGGTTTACAACTTCCACAAATTTACGAGCCATTTGAAGACGTACACGCCAATTTTCATCGCCAAGATTTTTTAAAAGTGTTTCCGGAATATAATCCCCAAAATACATGACTATAGGTATTTTCAGAAGTTGTTCAAACTGCTCCATTGAGACAGGTACGCCCGAAGCTCCGCCTGTAAGTCCAGTGATAGTTTCCGGTACTTCACCTTCGGGAAAAACAAAACCACCCGGCTCATAAGCTACTATTCCCCTGACTTTCTTATTCTGAATCGCTGCCATCCAACCGGGAAATCCACCTGCCGAGTGAGTGACAAGAACATGTTCACCAATTTGTTCGGCCAATGCATTTAAAGAAAAAACATCTTGTCGATGATCACTGATATCAGGAGTCATTTCACGAAAGAACTGTGATAAAGAAGCAGAGTCTGTAGGAAATTGTACACCTTCGTTATAATTAGGCCAAATACCCATACGCCAAATGTCAAACCAGAACATTTCATCAGCCATGGGTTTAACTGTTGTCACAGCAGAAGTTCTTCCAGCACGTCCACGACCGGGAAGATCCATTACATAGCTACTCCATCCGCGACGCAACATCAATGTAGAGAAACCATCGCGTCCATCCGGCGTCA
>MTLE01002355.1_pt1 | contig 16998 bp, 14 predicted proteins | sample 1982461 | NCBI WGS metagenome assembly MTLE01 (sample SAMN05712605, study PRJNA340218) | biofilm metagenome | isolation source: sample SPL anode biofilm adapted to -200 mV | place: USA | collected 2012-02-03
TAAGCTCTACCCCCCAGATCTATTGCAACCTGCGCTACAGAATCATCCATCGGAAGAAGAAAACCATATCGGGCGATTCCCTCTTTGTTGCCCAATGCCTTCAGTATAGCCTCACCAACAACAATGGCTGTATCCTCTATGGTGTGATGCTCGTCTACCTCGAGATCCCCGGCTACATTGAGCCTCATGGAGATTCCTGAGTGAAAGGCAAGCTGATCGAGCATATGGTTAAAAAATGGTATTCCGGTTTCAATGCATGTGTCCATTGAGCCATCAAGGTCCATTTTAAGGTATATTGATGTCTCTTTGCTCCTCCTCTCTACTACTACACTCCTGCCATTATTGATTTCCGGATTTTCTCCCTCCAGGACACTTAAGAGTCTGTCATTCTCTTTAACCAGGCCAATTGTAAGACGCAAACACCCCTCACATTTGGGTTGTGAGGAGCGATCCCTGACAACAATTCCGTTTTCAATCAGTTTATCGTAGACAACCTTGCTCTCCCTGAATTTAACCAGCAGAAAGTTAGCATTGCTCGGGTAAACTTTTTCCACTCCCTCCAACTTAGCTATTCTGGCAGCAACCCGCTCCCTTTCCGATATGGTCTGGCGGATCTTCTCCCCGGGGCTGTTCTTAAGGTATTTCAGGACTATTTTCTGAGTCTCTGAGCCAATATTGTAAGGGTACTTTACTGATGAGAAGAGCCTGATTATACTCTCGTCAGCGAATGCGAGTCCTATCCTGAGACCGGCCATACCCCACGCTTTTGACAGTGTCCGGAAAACAACTGTATTGGGATATTTGGCAAGTTTCTTTATAAAACCCTCTCCTCCGGAAAAATCGGAATAGGCCTCATCAACAACTACCAACCCTGAAAAGGAAGAGGCAACTTTCTCTATTACACTTTCATCTATCAGGTTTCCGGTCGGGTTATTGGGCGAACAGATGAAGATGATTTTTGAAAAGCTGTCTACAGCTGCAAGGATTTTATCCGGATTCAGAGAAAAATCATCATCGAGCAAAACCTCTCTGTATTCCACGTCATTTATCTGAGCTGCCACTTTGTACATGCCATAGGTAGGTGATATTGCTATAACATTGTCTCTTTTTGGTTCGCAGAATATCCTGTATATCAAATCAATAGGCTCATCACTGCCATTGCCTGAAAAAATCTTCTCACACTCAATTCCATATATCGATGAGATTGCCTTTTTCAGTTCCCGTTGTTTAGGATCGGGATATCTGTTCACTCCATTTTCAAATGGGCTTTCGTTTGCATCAAGGTATACAGAGAAGCCGGCCTCTGCCTCATCTCTTGCAGTAGAGTAACTTTTAAGATTTTTTATATTATCCCGGATTATTTTATTCAGTTCCATTTTCTATCTCTTTTAATCTGATTGATACTGCGTTTCTGTGGGCAATGAGACCCTCCGCCTCTGCCATTACCTCAATAGTCCCGCCTAATAATTGAAGTCCCCCTTTGGTTATCTGCTGAAAGCTGATCTTGTGCATGAAGCTGTCAACAGAGATTCCTCCGAAAGATCTGGTCCAGCCATTTGTAGGGAGACTGTGATTTGTCCCAGAAGCATAATCTCCTGCGCTCTCCGGTGAATAATTGCCAAGGAAGATGCTCCCGGCATTTGTTATTCTGTCAGCAACCCTCCACGGCTCTTCTGTGGAAATCATGAGGTGTTCTGCACCATATTGATTGGCAAACTCCACCATCTCATCCTCACTATTCATAATTATTACGGAGCTGTTTTCAAGAGCGGCATTAGCTATTTTCTCTCTGGAAAGGGTTTTTATCTGAATTGCAAGTTCCTTGTTGACATCGAGTCCGATCTGCCTCTCTGTTGTAAGGAGAAAGAGTTGTGAGTCCGGGCCGTGCTCTGCCTGAGAAAGTAGATCTGCCGAAAGGAATGACGGATTTGCGGTTTTATCCGCTATTACCATCAGCTCCGAAGGACCTGCAACCATATCGATTGCAACATTACTGTTCACCTGAAGCTTAGCCTGAGCCACATAACTGTTCCCGGGACCATAGATTTTATCAACCTTTCTTATACTCTCTGTCCCGTAAGCCATCGCAGCAATTGCCTGAGCCCCTCCGACCCTTACAATCTCTGTTATACCGAACTTACCTGCGACATAGAGAATAGAGCTGTCAACCTTTCCATCCTTTCCCGGAGGAGTGAAGATGGCAATCTCTCCACATCCGGCGATTCTTGCAGGTATTGCAAGCATAAGAAGTGTTGAGAAAAGAGGGGCAGTACCCCCGGGGATGTAAAGCCCCACCCTTTTTATGGGGAATGATCTCTGATAGCACTTTATTCCAGGCATCGTCTCAACCTCAATTTCAACCGGCATTTGCGCTTTGTGAAATAGTTCAATGTTCGAAGCAGCAACATCTATAGCCCTTTTTAACCCCTCTACCAGAAATCGAGAAGCGGCAGCAATCTCCTCCTTAGTAACAAAGAGTGAATCGAGGGAAACTCCATCCAACTCTTTAGTCAGCTCTATCAGAGAATTGTCCCCACCACTGACCACCCGGTCGATAATCTCACCAACCCTCAACCTTACCGTTTCTGCACTCTTCTGAGGTCTTGCTGAGAGCCCTTTCCAAAGTTCCCTCTGCGGATATTCGATAATCTTCATCATAGCATCATCTTTTCAAGAGAGAAAACAAGAATACCTTCAGCGCCGATTGCCTTCAGACCCGCCAATCGTGTCCAGAGATCCTTTTCGGAAACCACTACATGAACCGAGCACCAACCCTCCTGAGCAAGAGGCAGGATTGTCGGACTCCTCATACCCGGCAGGATTCTGGCCACATCACTGACCTTGTTTTCCGGAAGATTCATAAGCAAGTACTTCATCCCCTTGCTCCTTTCAACAGCCTCAAAACGCACTATAAGTTGATCGAGCAACTCTCTCTTCTCTTCAGGAAGGTTAGGGGTTGCAACCACAACAGCCTGTGACTCCATCACTGTTGTAACCTCCTTGAGGCCGTTTGAAATAAGTGTTCCCCCTGAACTTACAATGTCAAATATCGCATCAGCAAGTCCGACAGAAGGAGCTATCTCCACAGAACCGGCAATTTGATGTATCTCTGCCTTTATCCCCGACTTCTTAAAAAACCTGGATAGAATATTCGGATATGAAGTTGCTATCCTTCTCCCTTGAAAATAGTCAAGGCCGGCATAATTCTCACTTTTTGGCACAGCAAGTGAGAGCCTGCAATTGCCGAACTCCAGCTTACGAATCTTGTCTACTTTAAAACCTCTTTCAACAATTTCATTTAGTCCCACTATTCCGACATCGGCAACACCCATTGACACTGCCTGTGGAATATCATCATCTCTGAGATAGAGAATCTCAAGAGGAAAAGAGGCACATCTTGCGACAAGCTTCCTTTTACTTGCCTCCACGGGAAGTCCTGCCTCCTGCAGGAGTTCCATACTCTCTTCGTTTAAACGGCCTTTGGCCTGAATTGCCAGTCTTATCATTTTATCAAATCATATAAAAAAAAGAGCCTGCCTATGCGGCAAGCTCTTTTACTATTTTAATCTTAAACTATTTCAGTTATTTATCAAACAGAAAACGCAACCTGCCACTTGTGATGACGGTGATGATGATGCAATGCGTTATTGTTTGTTCTTATCGACATTTCGGTCTTTTTATGTGCTGCAAATTTATAATTAAATTTCTTACCTATCCAAATTTATTTGAATTTATGTTCAATATGTATGAATGCTATTCACTGCCGAAGGAAGATAACTCACTCCCAGCCAGGTAATCATGAGGAAAACAAATGCAATGGGAATTACCCACATAAGTAGTTTCAAATTGATAGCCATCCTCCTGAGATGGATATATACAAGATATGTTGCAGCAGTTATAAATGCCCAAACCTCCTTTGGATCCCATGTCCAATAGTCACCCCAAGCCTCTTTTGCCCAAAGCGCCCCCATTAGCATTCCCATAAGAAGGAAGCCTAGTCCAATCCTGACGAGGTTGTCTACTAAGCTGACCAAAACCTCGTGATTCTCTCCCTTTCCGTAAAGGAATATGATTGATGCAATCGTAGCGGCTCCCATCATTGCATAAGAGAGGATATAGACAGTCACATGCGGAATAAACCAAGGACTTTGCAAAGCTGGCATCAACCCCGCAGAGTGAATCTCCGGTTTTAGAATGTTTATAAGGATAAAAACTGCTGACACAAGAGTGCTGTACCCCATTAGCCATTTATAACCCCATCGTAGCCATGTGGCATAGCCGATAATCACAATAAAGAGCGAGTACCAGAGTCTGGTCTCACCCATTGTCCTCAATGGCGCATGTCCGTTAGCCAGCCAAAGTCTTATAATGTATGCAATAAATACGATTACTCCTGCAATAAACATAATGTTTGGGAGTAACCTCTTCTTCGACAAATAGACAGCTGCTACTCCTGAGGTCCAGAAAAAGAGACTAATCACGGCAAAATAGATAAACTCTCTCCAAATCATAACTTACCTCCTTTCCAGAATAGCGAAACAGCTCCGGCCATGAGCATGAACAAACCTATATATGCAGGTATGATCCACGGATAACGGACAAGCTCCAGAATTGAATATTTTGAATTACTACCCATGTGCTGGTCATATGAAAACTGGTATATCCACCAGCTGCCTGATCTCAGCGGATGGTTAACCCTTATCTTTTCTCTCCGCCCTGATTCATTATCCCGGCTCAAAACCACCCTTGAACAGTAGCTTTTTGTCTCAGGATCTCCCATTGATATATACCTGAATTGATCAATCTGCATTAGTTTACGAGGTTGCCTATCTCTCAATGAGTCGGATGATATTTTCAAGCTCTGGTAAGAATCATCTGATAGCTGCTCTATTATGCCGCTTTTTGTATCAATGAGGAAAAATTTAGGGGGGTAATACTCCATACTGAAATCCTCAAGAGTCAATTTAAAAGGTAGTAACAAGGCTTCACCTGTCTCATAATTCTCAGCATAGTCAGAGCTCTCACCCTCGTTTACCTTCATGAAAAGGTGACGTGAATCTGATGCTCCAAGTCCTGATGCTACCAGAAGAATAAATAAACCTGCATGATTTAAGATAAAGCCTGTATCCTTTAACCGGAAAGTTCTCAATCTCCTTCCGACAATTAAAGCCAGGTTTGTCAAAAGCATGAAGTATGTCATGGCAAAAGGCCACGAACCTTTGAGCGAGTTGTCCGGCATCAACCCCATGACGATAGACTGTATCGCCAGCAGTGTTATAAGGAATACCGAGACCGGCAATGAACCTGCTGTAGCAAGAATTTTTCCCGGCTTTATCGCTGCGAGAGTTATCAATACTAGAGTCAATATCAGATTAACAGGAAATCTGATCAATTCATAGGGGAACTGGCCTGTGGTAATCTGCAACAGTATGCCTGCAGTAATTACTGCCAGGATAATTGTATATTTTACTGGAGCAGTCTTTTGTTTGCTATTGCTTTCTCTCTCCATGCCGGAACTATGGTCTTGTTGAATTCATCTTTTTTATCTCTCAGGTCTTTCATATCCAAACCGACATACGCCTGAGCCTTCTCTTTTGTCGATATGTCTGGCATTGGGATTTCGCTCTTCACGCCCAATAAGGAGAGAACCTTGTTCAGTTCTATCTGTGCCTGATATGTTTTATCCAATGCATGAGCCAAAATTCTTTGTGTTTCAACTGGCGCGTGGAAAGATGCCCCGTGTGACGCCACGGCGAAATCCCATCTCCATTGTGCCGCTCTGAGCAACTTCAACACCTTTTCCATCTGCTTCTCTCCGGCTCCGTTATCCCAGGCATATTTTGCCCCTATATGTGTCTTTGCCAGCACCTCTTCTACCCTGTCTCGCACCTCAAGTACCTTATCCTGATATTCATAAACATAAGTTGTGAGCTTTTCAGGAGTATCTCTGTGGCAAGTCTGGCAAGTACGGTCAATATATTTGAGAGGTGAAACAAGCTGGTGGTCACTGAATTTTATTACACCCTCCGTTTTATAAGGCATATGACAATCGGCACACGCCAACCCTCTCTGTGCATGTGGTCCCAATCTGAACAACTCAAAATCCGGGTGTTGAGCCTTGAGCATCGGGGCTTTGCTTAATTTGTGAGTCCAGTCTGTAAACTCAATATTGTCATAATATTTCTCGATTGCTTCAACCGTCATTCCGCTATCCCAAGGAAAAGTAAGATATTTTCCCTCTCCCTTGAAGTAATACTCAACATGGCATTGCGCACATGCAAGAGATCTCATATCCTGTATGGATGATTCGGAAATATCTTTACCCATTCTGTCATAAGCCTCCTTGAGAGCCGGTCTTGAAACCTGCAGGTTCATCGTCTCCGGTTCGTGGCAATCGGCACAACCTATCGGATTGACAATCTCAGGACCAAGTGAGCCCCATTTAACAGAATAAAATTTTTCTACCCCCATCTCAGCCATCATCCTTGGCACATCCGGACTCTTACAACTCCAACATGTCCCGGGCTGAGGTCCATCTTTGTCATTCATAGGTGCACCAGTCCTTAAAGTGCGGACTACATCGGTGACTGCGTAGCTGTGGCCTCTCGGTTCTTCGTAATCTTGAGAAAAAGCATAACCCGCCCATAATATAACCATTGCAGGCCTCTGCTCAAGAACATCCTTCTCTTTATTCCCAAGATGCTTGCTTGAAAAGTCCATTTCGGAGGTCTTTTCCCAGGTCTCAAACTCTCTAGGGTAGTTTTCTCCCCAAATCTCGTTCCTTGGTTCAATACCCTTTATTTCAACCTTCTTATTCTTGTAGAGAGTCGCGATCTCTGCCCTTCTCTCATTTATTGATGCTGCCAGTAAGCCCAGCAGGAACACTGCAACAACAGTTGATACAAAAACAGTCCACAACAGGACAGTTTTGTGTTTCTCAAAGAATAGCTTAAGTTTCATCTTGAAAGTTTTTTATTCCAAAGTTTAGGTAATGGAGCTATTGCATTAGGACTCATGGCGATATTCGAAATTGTTCCATGAGGAGTATCTCTGTGACAGTGCCAGCAGGCAACTGCTTTTCCATCTCTGACTTGCGAGTATTTGACCATTCCTGTCTTTACGAAATCTGAATTGAGCTCTTTATGGCATCTGATACAGTTTTCCATAATAACGGTATAGCTCGCATTTCTTGGTCTGATAACCTGAGGTTCCGCCCTGGCAGTAAAGACAGCGGCATGATACATACCATCCTTTGCCTTGAAGGCATATCCTCTGATGATGTTATCCTGCGGAACATGGCAGTCATTACATTGGGCATGAAGATAGTGAGAACTCTTTTGCCATGATTGGTAATAGGGAGTCATTATGTGACAATTCACGCACGCCGAAGGGTCATGGGAAAGGTACGAATGAGCCCTGGATGCATAAACCAGGTATAAAAACAGTCCGGTAAAGCATCCAAGAAGCAGAATCAACGGGAGGAGCAGTCTCTGTGGGAACTTCTTCTCCATAATCTATTTTTTATTTGACTTGCAATCTGTCGCCGGCATCACCCTTTACAGCCCTCTTCCACATTTCGGTATAGCCCGGCTGTATCGGTGGTGCAGGAATAGTCCTGGAAGAGCCGTTATTGAGGAAATGTCCGTCAGGTCCTATTCTTTTCACGTTTCCGTCAATATACTTCACAAGCAGGTGCCTTTCTATTTCAACCCATGTATTAAACATATCCTGAGCAGTATTTACAGAATAATCTGTTACAAACTCACGGGCCTCTTCAGGAGATTTTTTGTAGAATGTCATTGCAGCAGCATCTATGACAGATATTCTCTTCAGCAGCAGGTTCTCACGCTTGTCAATCAAAGAACGCACCTCCGGAGCTATAATATTATACCTAAGATACGAAAAATTAGATATTCTATTGAACAACCAAAAGGCAGAAGTAGGAGAATATGTCATCATATCACCGTTGCCAACCCTGAAACATTCAGGTACTCTCTGGATTCCGACATAGATAGGTGTCAAGGTAGATGTTGAGGCATCATCGACCCCAAACCATAAAATACCGCCAATTTCATCAGGGAGCCAGTTTCTTGCCTGTCCGACCATCCAGAAACCGGTTTGCTGTGTTGCAATGGCGCGTTCGTTGGTATAACTCAGTGAGTCTACGGTAAAAGTCATAGGCCTCCATCTGTATGGCAACTCATTACCTCCTGCTCCGACATCCTTTGTCATATCAAGAGCAGTACCTTCATAGTGGTCTCTCATAACATCGGCCACCATTTTTACAGTTACCTTCTCTTTTGGTTTTATATATAACGGAAGTCTGTTAGACTTATTGTAACCCATTGCGTAGTCCTCATAGAAAGTATATGGCTTGTCGCCAATCATTCCTCCCCCGAGAATGTTAAAAGCTGCCCAGACTCTGGCCTCACATCCGCGCATCGCACCGAAATCAAGCGGAGCATAGGTGTCAGAAAAACTGAAATCTTTGTCAGAACCCTTGTATAAACCCATTTCACGGGCAAAATCAATCACATCCGGAGCATATAGACAATTTTCAGGGTCATTTAACGGGAATGTTGTAATTCTTGCATGGTTTGCATGGGCAGAAATATAACCATCAGGGATTCGTACGGCTACCCATACAGCTCCTCTATTTACATTTTTCCCATTGACCATCTTTACACCCTTACCTACCATCTCAAGGATCCAGGCTTCATCCCTATCGGCTATGGAGAATGACTCGCCGGCTGAATAATAACCATATTCCCTGACAAAATCAGCCATTATCTTTATCGCCTCCCTTGCACTTTTTGCTCTTTGCAAAGTCACATATATCAAAGAGCCGTAATCCATTATTGCAGTACTGTCTTCCAGCGGAAGCCCGCCAAAAGTTGTCTCTGTTATAATAACCTGGTGCTCGTTCATATTACCTATCTGTGTATATGTCTCAGGTGCCTGGGGTATATCTCCCATATATTTACCCGAGTCCCACTCATAAATTCTTAACATCTCCCCGGGATTGTGCTTCGCTCCCTTTACAAAATACAACTCTCCAAAAAGCTGATGTGAGTCAGCAGAATATGAAACCAATACAGAGCCGTCCTTTGAGGCTCCTTTAGTTATTATTACATTTGTGCAGGCTTCACCCCTTACTGTTATGAGAATAAAGAAAAACAGGAAGGAGAGAGATAAGGTCGTTTTTTTCATATAAAGTCATTTTTACAAAGATAATACTATTTTTGTATAAAAATTATGCCATGAAAGTTGCTTATCGTATAGTCAATTGCTTGCTATTCTTACTATTAAGTTCCCAGCTTGTTGCCCAGCAGCAGGAACAACCACAAAAAAGCCCTGCCGAAATGGCCTCTATTCAGGCGGACGATATGCAAAAACAGTTAAAATTGAACGATGCTCAGGTTTTCTATGTTGATTCAATTTTACAGCACAACTATACGGCTGTATCTGCCGAGTTCGAAAAAATGAAAAAGGCCGGTATACAGTCTCCGGAAAACTACATGAAAGTCCAGAAATTATGGAACGAGAAGACAGAGGATGCCTTCAAGAAGGTACTGACCGAAGAGCAGTTTATCTATTATCTGAAACTAACCCGCAGGTACAAAGATTACAAAAAGCGCATGGGCATAAAGTAATCAGCTTATCTTCACCCTATATGCCTGACGTCCCTTAAAATGAGTTATACTGTCAAATCCACAACTCTTAATTACTAAGGAGTAGCGTGCGAATTGCTCACCGATCCTGTTCAGGTCGTGTGCATCCGAGCCGAGTGACACATACTCCCCTCCCAGTTCACGGAATCTATGGAGCACATCTGTATCAAGCTGTGGGACTCCTCCACATTTTTCTCTGTATGTATTTGTATTGATTTCCAGAGCTTTTCCCTCAGAGGCGAGAAACTTCAAAATTCTGTCCAGCTGTATTGAAAAATCCCTGAAATATATAGACCTCTCGTTGTAGGGAGCATATCTTGCTATATAGTCATAGTGACCGAGGATATCAAAATCACGGTAAGATGTGATGCACTGGTAGATTATATCCAGATAACGGCCATAAGCCTGGATAAAATTCTTACCGTCATAATAGGGCTGATGGTATGGGTCCACTCCATCTACAAAATGGACGGAAGCAATCACCTGATCAAAAGAGGCTTGCCCGATATATCTATCCAACAGATCAAGAACCTGTGGTTGCATTCCAATCTCGATCCCTTTCAGCACCTCAATTCCCTCTCTGTTTTTAAGACTATCAATTGCAGCCTGCTGCTCTTCCGGTTCGAACATAAATGTCCTGTCCTTGGTGGGAGTATCTATGTCCATATGGTCTGTAAAGACTATTCCTCCCAATCCTTCAATCTTTACCTGTTCAACAGCATCAGCCATCTTCATCCTCGAATCGGGAGAAAATTCACAGTGTGTATGAGAATCAACAAATTTAGCCATTTTCTATTTTCCTAGTCCTGCTATACGCCACTCTTTATTCTCCTTAACGAGAGAGAGTGATTTTTCCAAAGGAGTCGATCCTTTAGGCATTATAACGCGGTAATCAACTCTGGCAGAATCACTGCCTTTAAATTCCTCAACAGACAAAATCTCAGTCTTTATCTCTTTTGACTGTGCAATCAGCATCTGTTTCACAACAGGATCCAGGGACTCTATGCTCTTTAGCATATCTTTGAGTTCTGTAGCCATGGACTGTGTGCAGAAACTGCCGGCAAGAGCATAATCTGTCTTGAAATATGCATCCAGAAATGCAATAGTGCTTTGTGTAATAGCCTTCTCCTTTCCCGAGCATGATGTCATCAGGATTAGAACCAATGTCATTGACAGTATCAGTAACTTTTTCATATCTGTAATTTTATTGTCTATATCAATTTTACAACTGTTATTCCGGCTCCGCCGAGCTGAATATCCTCATCCTTCGCACTTTGTACGACACCCGTGGCTTGAAGGTATTTTCTCAACTCCTCTCTGAGAATACCATTACCCTTGCCATGAAGAATCTTTACCTCACCCACATCAACCATTATGGCATCATCAATAAAGCGAGTCACACTCTCGATAGCCTCCTCCAGTCTCTGACCCCTGACATCTATGGTAGGCCTGAAATTAAGTTTTCTTTCGGAGATGGACTCACTTTGCACAATAGAGGCTTTTGTACGAATCCCTGTACTCCCTTTCATCTCTTTCCCGCTTATTCTGGTAAGCCGTTTAGCGGAAACCCTGCTTATTATGCTTCCTATCGCAACACTCACATCCTTCCCCTCAATCTTTATAACCTCTCCCATTACCTCTCCCTGGTCTATCCTCACCTTATCCCCTGTCTTAAGCTCACTGGACTCCTCACTTTTCACTTTAACCTTTTCACCCTCCCCTTCACTTTTCCCTCTTCCCTCTGCTCTTTTCACTTTCCTCTCTTCACTTCTCTCTTTTCTTTTTACAAGCTGCTCCATCTTTTTTGCAATCTTATCATCCTCTGCACTCTGTCTATCAGATTGAACCTCATTGCTAAACTCGGTCAACTCTTTTCTGAGAAGTTTTGTATGCTCTTTTTCAGCCTGAGTCTCCTTTATCTCTTTAATCGTCTGTTCTATTTTTCTGTTAGCCTCGGCTATTATTGATGCTGCCTCTTTTTTTGCCCCTTCAATAATGGACTTTTTAAGGGATTGTATGTCGGTCAGCTCTTTCTGGTACTTATCTGTAATATTCTCAAGTGCCTTATCGGTACTCTTTATTCTTGCAAGCTTCTCTTCCCACTGCCTCCTGTTTCTGGCAATCTTGCGAAGATGCCTCTCCAAGTCTACAAAATCGCTACCCGCCTTCTCCTCCGCCAGTTTTACAACCTGCTCCGGCAAACCCATCTTTCTGGCCAGTTCGAATGCAAAAGAGCTGCCAGGCGTACCGATTTCCAACTTAAAAAGCGGTTTTATATTCTGAACATCGAACTGCATTCCTCCGTTCAATACACCATTGCTGCTGCTGGCATAAAACTTAAGGTTACTATAGTGTGTAGTTATAACACCAAAAGCTCCCCTGCGTTCAATTTCCGTTAGAATGGCCTCAGCAATTGCACCTCCCGCTGTCGGTTCAGTTCCTGCGCCGAATTCATCTATCAACACGAGTGAACGGCTGTCTGCCTGCTGTATTATATCCCTCATATTCTTCAAATGAGAGCTGTATGTGCTCAGGTCGTTCTCTATCGACTGCTCGTCACCTATGTCAATGAAGATGTTGTTAAATACTCCCAGTTCGGAGATCTCCGAAGCGGGAATTAAAAAGCCGGATTGGAACATATACTGCAGCAAACCGACTGTCTTGAGGCAAACCGATTTACCTCCAGCATTCGGCCCTGAAATTAGTAATATATGTTTCTCCTTTTCAAGGTTAAGAGAAAGAGGCACAATCTCCTTACCCTCCTTTTTGAGCGCAGATTCCAGCAAGGGATGCCTGCCTTTATTCATCACAAGTATCTGATCCTTAGATACAATCGGCTTACCTGCCTGCATCTGTATCGAGATCAGAGCTTTGGCCCTGAGAAAATCTATCTCCGCCATAAATATTGCTGATTGCAACAGTTCCGGTAGATAGGGCCTCAGAAAATCGGAGAATTCAGCAAGTATTTTTATAATCTCGCGCTGTTCTGCAAAGTGTAACTCCCTCACAAGATTATTCAGCTCGACAATCTCAAGCGGCTCCACAAAGGCGGTCTTACCTGATGCGGACTCGTCATATACAAAACCGGGGATTTTTCTCTTATTTGCTGCCAGAACCGGAATAAGAACCCTTCCGTCTCTCACAGACACGGATGCATCTTCATCAACCAACCCATCAGATTGTGCACTTCTCAGAATAGAGTTTATCCTTTTGGAAATCTGACCCTCTTTATCTTTTATAGCTCTTCTTATCGTTTGAAGTTCGGCAGATGCACTATCCCTGATATCTCCGAATTTGTCAACAATTGAATCAATTCTTCTCGATATTTCCGGATAAAGGACAACCGGTTCAGCCATCTTTTTCAATCTGAGATACTGCCCCTCTTTAGTATTCTTGAAAAAGACCACTATCTGCCTTGTTGTGTCAAGAGAGTTTCTCAACCTTACAACAGAGTTCAGATCCAGAAAAGAGGAAGAGGCCTCAAGCTGTTTAAGGAATGGATATGTGTCAACAAAACCACTGTCAGGAAAGCTGGATTCAAACATGACTATTAGCCTCATTTCATCCGTCCTTGACAACTCCTCTTCAATTTCTTCGTAAGAGGTGCTGAACAAATCACTCCCGGACCTCTCCTTTGCAAGGGTGGTGGAGCATCTGGACTCTATCATGGAGCGTATGCGGTCAAAGCCAAGCTTCTGTTCTAATCTTTCGTTCATCTATTTCTGTGCATTCTCTATTGCAAGCCTGAGTTCATTTATACTATTCATCTTCCTGATCTCGCCATTATATACAAATGATATATCTCCTGTCTCCTCAGATACAACAATCACACTTGCATCGGTTATCTCAGATATGCCTAATGCTGCCCTGTGTCTCATACCATATGATGCGGGAATGTGAGGATTTTCAGATATTGGAAGAGTACACCTTGCCGCAATAATTTTATTAAAACCGATTATCATAGCCCCATCATGAAGAGGGGCATTCTTGAAGAAAATATTCTCAATCAGACGCCTGCTTATAATAGCCTCAATCCTGTCACCAGTCTCAGTTATGAATTCCAGTGAAGAGTTCTTTGCCAGAACAATCAGTGCCCCGGTCTTACTCTCCGACATCCTCCTGCATGCCTGGGTAACCTCTTCCAGCAATGTCAGTGACACACCCTTTCCCTTAACACCAAGAAAGACATTCACCAGCTTTAATTTCTTCTGGGAATCCATATATCTGGTTCCCATCATCAGCAAAAAACGTCGTATCTCTTGTTGGAAAAGAACAATCAAAGCCATTACACCAACTCCTATTACCTGTCCAATTATAGAGCCCAGCAGCTCCATACGAAGAGCTTTGACAGTCAGCCACACAAAGTAAAAGACAATGATTCCGGTAAAGATATTCAGAGCCGCAGTACCGCGTATAAGCTTGTAAACCTGATAGATCAAAAGACCTACAAGTAAAATGTCAATGACATCAATTAAATCTATCTTTATAAAATCAAGCATTTTTCTGCTAAATTACAAACACAAACTTACACATTATTCTGCAAAAGCCAATGTGGCAAATGAGACTCTGCAACCCTCAACGTTCAATATCTCAACGGCACATGCCCCCAAAGTGGCACCGGTTGTGAGTACATCATCGACAAGCAAAACATGTTTTCCTTTTAACATATAAACGGCTCTAATCCTGAATGCACCCGAGACATTTTTCTCCCTTTGCAGTGCATCCTTTTTTGTCTGGGTTCTTGTATATCTTTTCCTTATCAGCAAAGATGAATCAACAGGCTTTCTGAGAACTTCAGCAATCTTATGGGCAACGATTTCAGCCTGATTATAGCCCCTTTTCCATCTTTTGTACGGATGCAACGGAACAGGAATTATAATATCCACATCATCATAAATACCACTCTGCCTGAGTCTTTCACCAAGCAACTCCCCCAGATAGGCTCCAAGCTTACGTCTTCCCTTGTACTTGAAGTAATGAATCAAGTTTTTGTAGGGGCTCTCGTCCCTATAATAGAAAAGTGAGGAGGCGTGTACATAATCAACCCTCCCGGAAAACCGCTCCTCGGCAGGGTTTCCTGACCATGTCCAGAAGTATGTAAGAGGCATTTCGGAACTGCATTGCAAACAAAGATATCTCTCCCCCCTCAACAAAACCCTTCCGCACACAGGACATATCCTAGGCAAAAGCAAATCCAGCAACATTAATATATTAGTTTAACATCCAAAGCTTTTTTAACCTGATGGTCATTCCTGAGAATGCTCTCTATCTGGCCTCTTTCAAAATAGTATCTGTTGACTATCTCCTCTTCAAGGAATGTTTTAATAGTTCCGGCATCCTTTCTCAAGATCTGCTCCTTAGTAAGCTTAACACTTTTCTCCAGTCCGGCAATTTCGTCCTTCACCTCATCATATCTTGACTCCTGCTTAAGTGTGGCAATCAACTTGTCCAGCTCCACCTCGGATGCACTCCTACCGTCAAACTCCTTTGTTGCCGCAAAAGCGACAAACTCTTCATACTCCTTGTCTGTAAGTGTAAAATCCTTTGGCCTTGCAATTGAAGGGTGGTTTTTAAAGTAAATAATGGAATAGTCCATGAAAATCTCACCATAAATAAGTGATAGCACAGTTCTCGGAATTGTCTGGGGCTCTATTGTAACATCAGGAGTTATACCGCCACCGTCATATACTGTTCTTCCCTTCAGCGTTTTGCATTCCTTTTTGAGAGAATCTGGAATATTTCCCACACTTCCATCCTCATTCCTGTGAGAATAGTCGATTGCCTGCACACATCTTCCGCTAGGTGTGTAATACTTGGCTGTAGTAAGTTTTATCTTGTTATTGTAACCGACATCCCTTATAGCCTGAACAAGACCTTTGCCGTATGTTCTTGTGCCGACTATGGTTGCTCTGTCAAGATCCTGAAGAGCGCCGGCAACTATCTCGGATGAAGAGGCAGAACTTGAATTTACAAGTACAACGAGTGAGAGTGTTGTATCAACGGGCTCATCCTTTGTAAAATACTCCATATCTGCCTGTTTATATTTACCTTTTGCCGATACGACCTTTGTTCCCTTAGGGACAAATAGAGAGACAATATTTACAGCTTCATCCAGCAGCCCCCCGCCATTGCCCCTCAAGTCTATAAAGAGCCTCTTCATAGCCTGGTTTTTCTTTAGCTCTATAAGATCCCTGCGAAAATCCTTGGAACCTCCTATCGTAAAACCTGTCAATCTTATGTACCCTGTTGTGTCATTTACAAATCCGCTATATGCCACATCCGGGAAATGCACCTTATCTCTGGTTATGGTAACCTCTGTTGTGTCTCCCCCACGCAGTCCAAGGACCACAAAACGCACCTGGGATCCTGCCCTTCCCCTCATTCTGGCACTGCAGGTATCAATATTAAGATCTGCAACACTTTTTCCGTCAATTTTCAGGATTACATCTCCTGCCACCAGTCCTGCATTTGCCGCAGGAGAATTCTCATATATCTCACTCACAAGCACTCCTGTGTCCTTTTTTCTGACAGTTGCACCAACCCCGCCGTAAGAACCGGTTGTCATCAGCTCCACACTCTCCTGATCCTCTGCCGGTATATATACGGTATATGGATCTAAAGACTCAAGCATTGCATCTATTCCCGTCACAATTAGTTTGTCCACCTCAACGCTGTCCACATAGAACATTGCAAGTTCGCGGAGTACAGAATACTGGACATCCAGACTCCTGCCTGTCCTGAAGCTCTTTGATTGTGAATAGGCCTGAGTAGCAACAATGCACGTCATCAAGATTATGCAGAGTGATTTTAATCTGTTCATGTTTTTGAATTTATGATAAAAGTACACAAAAGTAAAGTTTTAGTATCTTTGATGCAATATTGTTTTATGGATATTGTATTTGCAACAAACAACCGACACAAGGTAAATGAGGCTCAGGCTATACTGGGCGCTGATTTTACCTTGACAACCCCGAAAGATCTCAAACTTTTCGAAGAGATTCCGGAAACGGCAAACACTCTTCAGGGTAACGCATTCATGAAAGCACAATTCTTATGGGAAAGATTTCATGTTGCTTGTTTTGCAGATGATACAGGACTTGAAGTTGAGTCACTTAATGGTGCTCCGGGAGTATACTCCGCAAGATATGCCGGAGAAGAACATGACCCGAAGGCCAACACAGAAAAGTTGCTAAGGGCTCTTAAAGGAAAGAAGAACCGAGCTGCAAGATTCCGCACAGTTGTTGCCCTGATAATAGATGGGGACACATTCTATTTTGAAGGTATTCTCAACGGAAAAATAGGCGAGGTTCCTTTTGGGAATGGCGGG
>MTLE01002847.1_pt1 | contig 16979 bp, 10 predicted proteins | sample 1982461 | NCBI WGS metagenome assembly MTLE01 (sample SAMN05712605, study PRJNA340218) | biofilm metagenome | isolation source: sample SPL anode biofilm adapted to -200 mV | place: USA | collected 2012-02-03
TTCTCCTTAAATGTTTAAAAAGGTTGCCCTTCTTTCAAAGGGCAACCTAAATTTTATTTAGCCGCGACGGCTGTTTTCTTTTCAATTACAGCTTTTGCGACGTTGGCGGGTACTTCTTCATAGTGGCTGGGTTCCATTGTAAAGGAAGCGCGGCCCTGTGAAAGTGAGCGTACCGTTGTTGCGTAACCGAACATTTCGGAAAGAGGAACTTGTGCCTTAATATATTTAGCATTACCTCTATCGCCCATTTCGCCGATTTTGGCTCTTCTGGAGCTTAAGTCACCCATGATATCACCCATGTTAGCTTCGGGCGTTACCACTTCTACTTTCATGATAGGTTCAAGTAAGACGGGCGCGGCTTTCTTTGCGCCTTCTTTTAAACCGATTGAAGCGGCAATCTTAAACGCCATTTCAGAAGAGTCGACTTCGTGGAAGGAACCGTCGTAAACTGCTACTTTAACGTCTACCAACGGATAACCTGCCAGAGCGCCGCTGTCAAGAGCTTCCCTACAGCCTTTTTCAACCGCGGGGATATATTCTCTGGGGATGCGGCCCTGAGTAATTTCGTTTACGAACTCAAAACCTTTGCCTGTCGGCTGGGGTTCAAGTCTTAAGAATACGTGACCATACTGACCTTTACCGCCCGATTGTCTGATAAACTTGCTTTCCTGATTGACGGTTTTGGTGATGGTTTCTCTGTAAGCAACCTGAGGCTGACCAACGTTGGCCTGTACGTTAAACTCGCGTCTCATACGGTCAACAATGATGTCCAAGTGAAGTTCGCCCATACCGGCAATAATGGTTTGGTTGGTTTCTTCATCTGTGCGGACTCTGAATGTTTGGTCTTCTTCCGCAAGTCTGGCCAAGGCATTGGACATTTTGTCTGAGTCATCTTTAGACTTAGGCTCAACGGCAATGTGAATGACCGGTTCGGGGAAGGTGATGCTTTCAAGAATAATAGGATTATCGGGAGAGCAGAATGTTTGACCTACAGCGGCGTTTTTCAACGCGACTGTGGCGGCGATATCGCCAGCTCTTAAGGATTTAACTTCTTCTCTCTTGTTTGCGTGTAAGCGCATGATACGACCGACTCTTTCCTGAGCATTTTTGCTGGGGAAGAAAATGGTGTCGCCCGCGTCAAGTTTACCGGAGTATATTCTGAAGAATGAAAGCTTACCGACGTAAGGATCTGTCTGTATTTTGAAGAGTAAGGCAGAAAAAGGCTCGCCGTCAGAATGTCCTCTTGTAATCTTTTCGCCCGTATCGGGGTTTGTGCCTTCCACCGCGGGAACGTCTAACGGAGAAGGTAAGTAATAGCAAACTGCGTCTAACAAGGGCTGTACGCCTTTGTTTTTGTAAGAGGAACCGCAAACAACGGGGAAGAATTTACCCGTTAAGGTTCCTTTTCTTATTGCAGCCCTGATTTCTTCTACGGAGAAGTTGGTTTCACCGCCAAGGTAGCGTTCCATAATAGAATCTTCAAAATCTGCGATTTTTTCTATCATGTGCGCTCTTGCGGCTTCGGCTTCTTCCTTAAGGTCTGCGGGAATTTCGTGTTCGGCAAAAGGCGCGCCGACTTGGTCGCCTTCCCAAATTAAGGCTTTCATCGTAACAACGTCAACGATACCTTTAAATTCGGATTCATAACCTATCGGTATTTGGATAGGGCAGGCGTTACCGCCCAGCTTTTCCACGATGGATTGCGCTGATTTTTTAAAGTTCGCGCCGATTCTGTCCATCTTGTTGATGTACGCGATTCTCGGAACGTGATATTTGTCAGCTTGACGCCACACGGTTTCGGACTGAGGTTCTACACCTTGCACACCGTCAAAGCAGCAGACTGCGCCGTCAAGAACGCGTAAAGAGCGTTCTACTTCGGCCGTAAAGTCCACGTGTCCCGGGGTGTCGATGATGTTGAACTGACAATCTTTCCACTTGCAATACACGGCTGCGGAGGTAATAGTAATACCTCTTTCTCTTTCCTGCTCCATCCAGTCGGTGACTGATGCACCGTCGTGGGTTTCGCCGATTTTGTGTGTGCGGCCCGTGTAGAACAAAATACGTTCTGTGGTGGTAGTCTTACCTGCGTCAATGTGCGCGATAATACCGATGTTTCTGATTTTTTCCAACGGAAAATGTAATATATCTTCTGCCATTTACCTAACCCTGATTACCATTTGAAATGGGCGAAGGCTCTGTTAGCTTCGGCCATTTTATGAGTGTCTTCTCTCTTTTTAAAGGCTGTGCCTTCTTTTTTGGAACCGAGAAGTATTTCTTCCGCAAGCTTTTCCGCCATAGGTCTGCCCTTTCTGGACTGGGCGGCGGCAAGCAGCCATCTCATAGCTACGGAGGTGCTTCTGATAGGTTTTACTTCAACCGGCACCTGGTAGGTTGCACCACCGACGCGGCGGGCTTTAACTTCTAAAAGAGGGCGGACGTTTTCAATACACTTGTTGAATACTTCCAAGGGATCGGATTTCGTCTTTTCTTTAATGATATCCATCGCGTCAAAAACGATTCTTTCGGCGGTGGCTTTCTTCCCTTCAAAATTTATTTTGTTGATGAACCTGGACATAAGTACCGAATTATATTTATAATCGGCAGGGGGAAGATCTCTTCTGTCTCTGGGTCTTAAACCTTTTCTTGGCATATTAAATTAATCTCCTATTTACCGGCTTTGGGGCGCTTTACACCGTAAAGTGAGCGGCCCTGCTTTCTGTTTTCAACACCGGAGGCGTCTAAAGCGCCGCGGATGATGTGGTATCTTACACCGGGCAAGTCTTTTACGCGGCCGCCGCGGACCAGCACAATGCTGTGTTCCTGCAGGTTATGGCCTACGCCGGGAATGTAAGCGGTAACTTCCATCTTGGAGGTTAATTTTACACGTGCAACCTTTCTTAAAGCAGAGTTAGGCTTCTTAGGGGTTGTGGTATATACACGGGTGCAAACGCCCCTTCTTTGAGGGCAGGAATTTAAAGCAGGTGACTTTGTTCTGTATTCTGCTTGCGTTCTACCGTGTTTAATTAATTGGTTTACTGTCGGCATTATTTGCTATTCTCCTATTTCTTTTTTGCTTTTCTCTTCAAATTCTTCTGCAATGTTTTTGGCTGATACGCCTGTACCTGCAGGGATTAAGTGGCCTACGATGACATTCTCTTTTAAGCCTTCAAGTCTGTCTATCTGGCCTTTAATTGCCGCATCGGTAAGTACTTTTGTGGTCTCTTGGAAGCTTGCCGCCGAGATGAATGATTCGGAAGCGAGTGAGGCCTTGCTGATGCCCAGAAGGATTGTTTCCGCCTGAGCCGCTTTTTTACCTTTTGCGGTTACTCTCTTGTTCTCTCTGTCAAATACAGGTCTGTTGACGATTTCGCCCTTCAAGAAGGTGGTATCGCCTGCGTCAAGTATACGGACATTGCTTAACATCTGCCTTACGATAACTTCTATGTGCTTATCGTTAATCGTAACACCTTGTAAGCGGTAAACTTCCTGTATAGCGTTGAGCAGGAATTCCTGCACTTCTTTTATACCCTTCACGCGCAGCACGTCGTGCGGGTCAATGGCGCCGTCTGTAAGAGCTTCACCCACGCCAACATTATCGCCTTCGTAAACGACTAAGTGTTTACCCTGCGGAATGCTGTAGTGAACTTCTTTATTAATTTCATCGTTCCTTAAGACTACCTCTATTAGCCCTTTAGGAGATGTTTCCAGTCTGATCACACCTGCAAATTCTGCTATGATGGCAGGGTTCTTGGGGCGGCGGGCTTCAAAAAGTTCCGCGATTCTTGGTAAACCGCCGGTGATATCTTTTGTGCCGCCTGCTTCTTTGGCGATCTTAGCTAATACGTCGCCTGCCTGCACTTCTTCGCCTGATTCAACCAACAAGATAGTATCGATAGGCAAAGGATAAGTAAACTTATCTTTCTTGCCTTCAATGACTACGCGGGGGTTCTTTCTGCCCACTTTGCTTGCGGTAATCTTGCGCTCAATAATACCGGTTACTTTGTTTCTTTCTTCTTGCAGAGTAATACCTTCAACGACGTCAATAAGCTTGATGTCGCCTTGGGTTTCTGCGATAACCGGCAGAGAGTGCGGGTCCCATTCTGCCATTACAGTATCTTTAACAACCTTGCTCTTATCTTCAATCAAGAGCTTGGCGCCGTACTGTATTTTATATTCTTTAATTGTACCATTTTCGGCTTCTACAAAGATGGCGCCGTTTCTGGATACGCAAATTTTATTGTCAAACCTGTCGGTGATAATCTTTAAATCTTTAAAGGTTACTTTACCGTTGACTTCCGCTACGGCCTGCGAGCGGCTGAGTACGCGTGACGCCGCACCGCCGATGTGGAAGGTTCTCAACGTAAGCTGAGTACCAGGTTCACCGATGGATTGCGCCGCGATAATACCAACCGTGTCGCCCACTCTGGAAAGGTTGCCCGTTGCCAGACTGACGCCGTAACATTTGGAACATACGCCAAACGGTGCGCCGCAGGTAAGTACGGAGCGGACTCTCATTGATTCCACTTCGTATTTCTTTACCAGCTTGGCCTGTTCGGGCGTAATAATGTCGCCTTTATTGATGATAATAATTTCTTTATCGCCGTTCTTTACCGTTACGTCCTCAATGGCGCAGCGGCCTAAAATTCTTTCCTCAAGCGGTTCAATAACTTCTTCGCCCGACATAAGGGATTTGAGCAAAACGCCGTCTGTCGTATGGCAGTCGTCCTGCATTACGACAAGGTTATGACCGACGTCGACAAGACGTCTGGTAAGGTAACCTGCGTCGGCTGTTTTAAGAGCGGTATCTGACAAACCTTTACGACCGCCGTGAGTTGAAATAAAGTATTCCAACACAGACAAGCCTTCTCTAAAGTTTGCAGTAATAGGGCTTTCAATAATTTCGCCCTGACCGCCGGTAAGCTTCTTTTGCGGTTTGGCCATAAGACCTCTCATACCCGCTAACTGTCTTACCTGCTGTCTTGAACCTCTCGCGCCTGAGTTTGCCATCAAGAAGACTGAGTTAAACTTCTGCTCGCCTGCTTTGACGGGGCGTTTTTCCACGCCGCCCATTTCTTTAAAAAGTTCTTCTGCGACTTCGTCGGTAACACGCGTCCAGATATCAATAACTTTATTGTATCTTTCGCCTTCGGTGATGATACCTTGTTCGGCCTGTTTCTGTATGGCTTTAACCTGCTTTTTAGCTTCCGCCACACGTTTTTCTTTGGCCTGAGGTACTATCATGTCCGCGATAGAGATGGACAAGCCCGACTTGGTTGCATACTTATAACCGGTAGCCATAATTCTGTCTAACAACTGCACGGTTTCGTATCTGCCGTATTTGGGATTTTTGTAACATTCGCTGACGATAGCGGCAAGTTCTTTTTTGCCGATATCTCTGTTTTCAAAGCCCCAAGCTTTAGGCAGGATTCTGTTAAAAATGATGCGCCCGACAGAGGTATATTCTTTCCATTTGGAAACATCTTTACCTTCGTCGCGTACGCCTGTTACGTCCGCTACTTTAATTTTTGCGTGTAAGGAAATTTTGCCGTATTCCAAAGCTACAACGGCATCTTCCCCCGTCGCAAAAACAGAGCCTTCACCCAAGTCGCCTTCTTTGATTTTGGTAAGGAAGTTAACGCCCAATACCATATCGTGGGAAGGAGCGGCAATAGGTCTGCCTGAAGCGGGTGATAAAATATTGTTGGTTGCAAGCATCAATGTGCGGGCTTCAATTTGAGCTTCGAGCGTTAAAGGAACGTGAACGGCCATCTGGTCACCGTCGAAGTCAGCGTTGAAAGCAGCGCAGGTTAAAGGATGCAACTGTATGGCTTTACCTTCAATAAGGACAGGTTCAAAAGCCTGAATACCGAGTCTGTGCAATGTAGGAGCGCGGTTTAAAAGCACGGGGTGATTTTTGGTAACCTTTTCCAAGATATCCCAAATTTCGGGGCGGACGCGTTCCAACATTTTCTTTGCGGCTTTAAGAGTAATGCCTTCTTTCTTCATCAATTCGCCGATAATGAAAGGTTTGAAAAGTTCCAAAGCCATAAGCTTCGGCAAACCGCATTGGTGCAATTTAAGGCTGGGACCTACGACGATAACGGAGCGGCCTGAATAGTCCACACGTTTACCGAGTAAGTTCTGGCGGAAGCGACCGTGTTTACCCTTAATAACGTCGGAAAGGGATTTAAGCGGTCTGCCGCCTGCGCCGATAAAGAATTTGCCTCTTGCGCCGTTTTCAATTAAGGCGTCAACGGCTTCCTGTAAAAGACGCTTTTCGTTGCAAATCATAACTTCGGGCGCTCTTAAGGATTCAATATGTTTTAAGCGGTTGTTGCGGTTGATGATTCTTCTGTATAAATCGTTTAAGTCGGAAGCCGCAAATCTGCCGCCGTCAAGCGGTACTAACGGGCGCAAGTCTGGCGGAATGACGGGAAGGACAGTCATAATCATCCATTCGGGTCTGTTGCCGCTGTCTTTAAACTCTTCCATCGTTTTAATGCGGCGGACGAGTTTGGTGCGCTCAAGTTCGCTTTGCGTTTCTTTAAGCTGTACGTGAAGTACGGGGATTTCCTTGTCAAAATCTATTGAAGCAAGTAAATCCTTAATGGCGGGCGCGCCGATACCCACGCGGAGGCGTGAGCCGTGTTTCTTTTTGGCTTCGCGCACCTGCGCGTCTGTCAAAAGGTCGCCCTTTTTAAAGTCTGTTCTGCCTGTGACGGAGTCTACCGCGTCTTCAAGCACTACATAGCTGGCGTAGTATACGATGCGTTCCAAATCGGATGTTCTCATATCCAAAAGGATACCGATTCTGGAGGGCGTCTTTCTTAAAAACCAGACGTGCGCAACGGGTACGGCAAGTTCTATGTGTCCCATTCTTTCTCTGCGGACTTTAGATTCCGTAATTTCCACGCCGCAGCGGTCGCAGCACATTCCTTTGAACTTTACCCAGCGGTATTTACCGCAGGAACATTCGTAGTCTTTTGTAGGACCGAAAATGCGTTCGCAGAATAAGCCATCTCTCTCGGGCTTTAAGGTTCTGTAATTGATGGTTTCGGGCTTTTTAACCTCGCCGCTGGACCAGGACATAATTTGTTCCGGGCTGGCGACGCCTAATTTCATAGCGTCGAAATCAAAAAAGTTGAGTTCGCCTAATTTCTTTGTTTTTTTGGTTGTATTATTTGATACATCAAACATTTTATATCTCCACTATTTCACAACTGCTTTGGCTTCTTCCGCTTCTGCGGATTGGGACTTTTCGTCCTTATGCTCTTTAAGCAGTTCTACGCTAATGCCTAATGCCTGGAGTTCTTTAACTAAAACTTTAAATGATTCCGGCACGCCCGGCTGGCTGGGAAGCTCGCCTTTGACGATGGATTCGTACATTTTGGTTCTGCCCACAAAGTCGTCGGATTTTACGGTTAAGAATTCCTGGAGAGTGTAGGTAGCGCCGTAACCTTCAATAGCCCAGACTTCCATTTCACCGAATCTCTGTCCGCCGAACTGCGCTTTACCGCCAAGCGGCTGCCTGGTGATTAAGCTGTAAGGACCGGTGGAACGGGAGTGGACTTTGTCTTCAACCAAGTGGATAAGCTTCATTATATACATGTAGCCTATGGTTACCTTTTCGGCAAAAGGTTCGCCCGTTCTGCCGTCAAACAAGGTGATGCGGCAGTAATCGTCGGGTAAATATGCTTCGGGTACGCCTTTGGCGCGCAATGCGTCTTTGGCTTTTTGTACCTGAGCCTTAACTTCTTCTTCCGTGGGACCGTCAAACACAGGCGTTGCCGTGTGTATGTTGAGGTGGTGCGCAGCCCAACCAAGCATGGTTTCAAACAGCTGGCCCACGTTCATTCTGGACGGAATACCTAACGGGGATAACACAACGTCAAGCGGTGTGCCATCCGGAAGGAAAGGCATATCTTCTTCGGGCAGGATTCTGGCAACGATACCCTTGTTACCGTGGCGGCCAGACAACTTGTCGCCCACCTGCACTTTGCGTTTAGAAGCGATGAAAATTTTAACTGATTTGTTTACCGTTACGGCCAATTCATCACCCTGAGAAGAGAAAGCTTTTTCTCTTTCATAGTTTTCAAGGAGGCGTTTTTCTAAAAGTTTATAGAGGTTAGTTGTAGACTCTTCCGCTTTCTTTAATTCGCTGTCCTTTTTAATGGTCGTTCTGATATAATCCATAGCGCGCTTTTTTTGTTCTTTAAGCGCGGTAAGATTAGCTTCTTTTTCTGTTTCTAAGGCTTTAAGTTTGGCTTTTTCTTCAAGCTTGGTAAGCTTTTCTTTTCTTACAAAAACGCGTGTGCCGATAACTTTACCGCTTGTACCGGGAGGTACACGCAGTGAAGCGTCAACAACGTCGTCTGCCTTTTTACCGAAGATTACTTTTAACAATCTTTCTTCGGGGGTAAGCTGCTGCTCGCCCTTAGGCGTTACTTTACCTACCAAGATATCGCCGGGGCCTACCACCGTTGAAGGTATGATGATACCGTCATTATCAAGGTGGGAAAGGGCTTCCGTGCCGATATTGGGAATGTCGCGCGTAATTTCTTCCGCGCCTAATTTTGTGTTTCTGGCGTCGGTAGAGAATTCGTGCAAGTGAACTGAGGTAAGGATATCTTCCTTAACCAATCTGCTGGATATCAAGATAGCGTCTTCGTAGTTGTAACCTTCCCAGCTCATAAAACCTACAAGCAGGTTGCGGCCCAGCGCCAAAATACCATCGTCCATTGCGGGACCGTCCACCAACACTTGGCCCGCCTTAACAACATCGCCCGCTTTTACAAGGGGTTTGTGTGTTACGCAGGTGTCTTGGTTGGAACGTTTGTATTTTGTAAGTTCGTAAATGTCAATTTTGCCGCCGTTGGAAGGTTCAATGGCAATGATATCGGCAGAGGCAAAAATTACTGTGCCTGCCTGTTTGGATACCATTGAGGAACCTGAGTCTTTGGCGACGGAGTCTTCAATACCCGTACCTACTAAAGGGGCTTCCGTTCTAAGCAAAGGCACACCCTGGCGTTGCATGTTACAACCCATCAAGGCGCGGTTTGCGTCGTCGTGTTCAAGGAAAGGTATTAAAGCGGCTGATACGCTGATAACCTGTAAAGGCGAAATATCCATATAGTCAACATCAGAGGGTGTTACGATAGGATAATCTGAGCGTAAGCGGCAGGCAACCTGTTCTGTACCCAATTTGCCGTCTGCAGCAAGAGGGGTGTTGGACTGGGCTACCATATAATCGTCTTCAATATCGGCTGTAAGGTAATCAACCTTGTCGGTTAATTTACCGCTGGAAACCTTTCTGAAAGGAGATTCCAACAAACCGTATTTGTTTACCTTAGAATAGCACGCTAAAGAGGTGATAAGACCGATGTTCGGTCCTTCAGGGGTTTCAATAGGGCAAAGACGACCGTAGTGAGTGTGGTGAACGTCGCGGACTTCAAAGCCTGCGCGCTTTCTGTTAAGACCGCCGGGGCCTAAAGCTGAAAGTCTGCGTTTATGGGTAAGTTCGGACAAGGGGTTGATTTGGTCCATAAACTGTGAAAGCTGAGAAGTACCGAAGAACTTCCTTATAATAGCCGCAACGGGCTGCGCGTTAACTAAAGCGCGCGGCGTGGGCCTTTGTGTGGAAGCTTCTTTGTTCATTCTATCTCTTGCGGTTTTTGCCATCTGGGAAAGACCGACGCGGATTTGGTTTTCCAAAAGTTCGCCGATGCCGCGTACACGTCTGTTGCCCAAGTGGTCAATATCGTCAAGTTTAAATTCTATGGCGTCGCCGTAAGTTTCGGCAACGTATTCTTCGCCCGCGTTTAAAGCTAAGAGATACTGAACGGTAACCACAATATCTTCTGCGGATAATGTTCTTCTCTTGTCGGCGGGTGCGGTGAATTTTCTAAATTTGGCCTTAGCTAAAGCGTCAAAGAAAGGCGCAAATTTTTTGTTGATTTTAAAGCGTCCGACATAGCTTAAGTCGTAACGTTTAATATTGTTAAAAATCAAGCTGTCAAGGAACTGTTCGGCCTGTTCCTTTACGATGAAGTCTTGGCCTCTTAAGCGTTTGTAAATTTCGAACTGAGCGTCTTTAGAGGTTTTGGCTTCTTCTTTTTTGGCTTCCAGAGTTGCTAAGATAGCGGGATTGTCTTGTCTGGGATTGCCTGCTAAAACTTTAACTTTTTTAACTTTCTTTTCTACGAGTACTTTGAAAGTTTTGTCGTCAATAGGTGTGGCGGCTTTATCGTCTAAGTTCCAAAGGACTTCGCCCGTTGTCGGGTCTACGATATCTTCCGCTGAATAACGGCCTACAAAGTTGTCAATATCCTGGAGTTTGACGTCAATGTCTTCCGTCTTGTAAAATGTCTGTAAAATTTCTGCATTGGTTTCAAGGCCGCAAGCACGCAGGAATGTGGTTGCTAAAACCTTTTTCTTTCTGTCTATTCTTACCCAAAGGACGTTGGCAAGGTCGAACTGGAATTCTACCCATGCGCCTCTGTAAGGAATGATGCGCGCGACAAAAAGCTTTTTACCCAATGTGGATTGCTTTTTTTCTTCGTCTTCTTCAAAAATAATGCCCGGAGATCTGTGCAACTGGCTAACGATAACGCGTTCCGCGCCGTTAAAGACAAAGCAGCCCGCGTCCGTCATTAACGGAAGTTCGCAAAGCGTAATATCTTCTTCTTTAACTTCTTTAAGCGCGCCGTTTTTCTGCTTAATAAATAATCTGAGCCACGCTTTAAGCGGGGCGGAGAATGTGCCGTCTCTCATTGCGGCTTCGGCGGGGGTGGCGTATTTGGGGGCGGATAAATCGTATTTAACGAATTCTAACTTCATGCTGCCGTCGGGAGCTTCGATAGGGAAGACGTCCTCAAACGCAGCCTGTAAACCTTTAAGATCCCTACGCGCCGGTTCTGTATCTAATTGTAAAAAGTCTGTAAAAGACTGCCTTTGCATTTCAAGTAAATCGGGAAGGGGCAGCTTTGTTTTAATTTTGCCAAAATTTAATTGTTTCATTTTCCAGGTTCCTGCATCGGGTTAATGTGCTTTGGCACATAATCCCCCGCCCGTCATAAAGACGGGCAAGGGATGGATTGGCTATATTGTTGCGCTATTATTTAAGTTCAACTGTGCCGCCGGCTTCCGTTACTTTCTTTTTAATGTCTTCGGCTTCTGCTTTGGCGACGTTTTCTTTGATAGCTTTAGGGGCAGCTTCGACTAAGTCTTTAGCTTCCTTAAGGCCTAAACCGGTGATTTCTCTTACAACTTTAATTACACCGATTTTTTTGGCGGCATCAACTGCGGCCAAAACTACGTTGAACTCGGTCTTCTCTTCTGCTGCTGCAGCTGCTGCTGCAGGGGCGGCTGCTACTGCTGCTACAGGAGCGGCTGCTTTTACGCCAAATTTTTCTTCAACTGCTTTTACGAACTCGGAGAGTTCGAGTACTGTCATCTCTGCGATTGCATTGAGAAGTTCGTCTTTTGTGAATTTTGCCATTTTATTTATTCCTTATTATTTTTGAGTAGCTGCGCTTCTGTCTAAGCCGAGCTTAGACCCGTGCATTTATCCCTATATCCGCCTTACTGCCGCGAATCTTAATACGGGACTACTACCGCTCTTAGGCGGGTTTGACCGTGCTTGTTATTTTTTGCTGTCTTCGACAGCTTTAATAACGTAAGCAAAGTCTCTGATAGGAGCTTGCAATACCTGTGCGGACTGGGCCACCACGCTGTAAAGCGCGCCGGCAAGTTTGCTGAGGTTGTCTTCTCTGCTGCCCAAGGTAGCAAGGAGTTTAACCTGAGCATCGTTATACCATGTTCCGTCCGTATAAGCAGCTCTTATTTTAAAGGCTTCGTTTTTCTTGTTGAAATCTGCCAAACTTTTAGCCGACAGTGCAACATCTCCGTTTTCCTTTAAGATGGCGACAGCTGTTGGCCCTTTTAAGAGGGACAAATCTACGCCTTCTACACCCGCTTCCTTAAGGGCATGTTCCAAGATGGAGTTTCTTTCAACTCTAAATTTGCATTTAGCGTTTGAAAGTTCAACTCTTAAACCTGCTATATCCTGAAACTTTAAGCCCTGGTACGCGGTAAAGAAAATACCGGCAGATTGCTTGATTTCTTGTGCAAGATTTTGAGACCTTTCTTCTTTTTGTTTTTTTGTTAAGTTCATACTTTGTTTTTTTATCAAGATTTTACGTCTGTTCTTCCGTCTGAACTTTGTTTTAAAACGGAAAAAAGACGGCTAAAGACCCCTAAGCTGAATTAAATCAATCCAGCAGGTCTAAAGCATCTCGAAAAAATCTGTTTTTTTACTTCTATTCTATTGTTATTTTATCAATTTAAACTGCCTGTTGCAAGTACCGCTCGCAATGTTTATCCGCAGCTTATGTAAATATTATACTACTTTTTATTTGTTTTGAGCAATCTTTTTACCTTACTTTAAAAGGCTTTAAAAAAGCTTTAAAAGGCTAAAAAATAGAAAAAAACACCTGCCCCGAAGGGCAGGACAAAAAAATAGGGGGATTTTTTTGATTTGGGAACCTAAAAGAAGATTTAAACCGCGCCAAAGGCGGCCTTAACAAGGATTATAAACAGGATTACGACAAGAGTAAGTTTTGACATATAGACAGCACCTCTTCGTTTATCTTTATAAATGATATATGAAATATGCTGTTTAAAACAGTGAAGAAAGACCCAACTGCAGGTACTTTTTAGGCCCAAATGTTTTTGGGCCGATAGGCCCAACAAAAAGATTAGCTTATTGCGTAATTAATTATTTTTTGTATAATCATTTCGTAATCACGCTTAGCTATCTCCGACAGATGAACCTTATGTTTTTACGAAGGAGAGTATAATGAAGAAATTGATTATTTTTACGGCGGTCTTGTTCTTGTACGGCACGGTTGCCGCGCAGACGACGGAACAAACACCAAACACAAAAGCGGCGGAGCAAGCGCAAGTTGTAACAGCGCCTGCAGCTGCCGCAGAAAGTGCAACACCGCCGCAACCGCCTGCCGCCGCACCTGTTGAAGTTAAGACGGAAAACGCCGCGGCCGAAACACCCGCTAAAAGTAATTTGGGATTTTACCTGACAGGCAATTTAGGCCTTGCCATGAGCATAGAATCCAATGGTAAGGACTTTAAAGACGCCAGCGCGGTTATGGGCGGGTTGGGTTTTGGTATGCACTTTTTGGATATAGCAAGGCTGGAAATCGCCGCTACGGAAAACTCCATTACACAGGAAAAGCAACCGGGCTATACCTACGACGTAAGCATAGATACAACCTTTGTTATGTGCAATCTTTTGCTTGATGTCGCAAAACCCGGCGAAAGCGGGCCTTACGTCGGCGTAGGCGTCGGCTCTGCCAGCACCAAGTTAAGCCTGCCTTCAAGCAAGACAAAGCTTGATATAGGTTCAGGCACGGCTACAGCCATCTACTTGGGTTACGGCATAGCGATGAGCAAACAGTTTATAATTGATTTGGGTATTGACTATTACGGATGGAAATCTGAAAAAATAATTTCAGGAGTAAAGTATAAAGCGGACTTTGACGAGATACTCGGCAAAGTCGGAATACGTTGGTATTTTATGTAGTAGAAAATATTTTTAATATGGCCGCTCTTTAAAAGGGCGGCCTTTTTTATTTTACTTAAAATAATTTTTAACGCGCAGGGCTGCGTTGAGCTTAAGATTATTAAAGAAAAAATCGTAATCGTAAACGTGAAAAATGCCCTTATCAAAAATGTCGGAAGAATAAATATTTACGTCAACATCGGGTGTGATAAGCAAACCGTCTTCGTCTATATAGGCGGAAGTAAAATGCTTAATCGTCTTAACCTGCGCGCCGTAACGGTCAAAGAATACCGCGCCCGCATTAAGCTCTTTGTGGGCGGGCAGTTGCGACCAATTTAAAGGATTAATACAAACCGCTTTGCCACTGTATACGGGGTTTTTAAGCCCGCTTGCCGCCTGGGTGTTATATGTTATTATAACGCCTGTATCTCCGTCGGACTTTGCGGGTTTTAACCATGGGTACGCGCGGGCTTCTTCCCGAGTAAGGCAATACCCTAAAAGATAGGCTGCTATAAGACGTTTTGACAGTGCGGGACTGCTAAATTTTTCCTTAAGTAAATTTGCCAACATACGCGAACCCTGACTATGCCCCGCAAGAATAAAGGGGCGGCCGCGGCTGATATGCTTATCAAAATAGTCAAAGGCATTAATAATATCTTTATACGGGGTTTGTAATACTGCGGAACATTCCTCGTCGGAAAGGAAAAGGGTTTTAAACGAGGCTTGACGATAAAGCGGCGCGTATATGGGAGCGTTTTCAAATATTGCTGTATTTTTGCGGATATTGCTTTTTATTATGCTGCCCAAACGAGTTTTGTATACGTCCATAACAGTACCCGCCCCGCCGTTATAGAAAGTGGGATAGACGTAAAAAACGTCATAAGGACAAGCCGAAGACGGCTGCTGCACAGCCCAACATACTGCATCAGAATATTGCGGCGACGGCGGGATAGTCATAAACACTCCATTTATTATATTTTACCATTTACCGACGGCGGATAAAAAGGCATAAAAAAACAGCCCTTCTAAAAGGACTGTTTTTTATTTGGGAAATATTGTGATTACGGCATTTTTAAGACGGAGGCAATTTCCGTATGTCCGTTGGCTACAGCATAGTCAAGCGGGGTATTATTGCCGTCGTCGGTTAATGTGCGGTCGGCGCCACGGTCCAAAAGAATTCTTACGGATTCTATGCTTCCTGCTCCTGCAGCATACATTAAGGCCGTTCTGGAGAAATCAGATTTATTTCTTTCGTCTATAGGTACGTCAAATTGAAGTATTGGAATGAGAAGCTGATAGCTGTTTTTATAAGCCGCATACATAAGAAGAGTCATATTTTTAGGCCCCTTATAAAAAATATTTATCTGGGCATCTCTTACAAGCACTATAAAAACATCTTTATTATTGTTTTCTATGGAAATAAATATCGGCGCCTGTTTGCCCGGAACTCTCGGCGTGAATTCGGCCTTATATTCTATGAGAGTATTAATCATTGGGATATTATTATTGGCGGTGGCGTAGAGGGCGGGAGTCCAATTAAAACTATCTTCCGCATCTACTTCTGATTTCGCGCGGCAAAGGAACAAAACGCCTTCGGCATTGTCATTCCTTGCGGCGTGGATAAGAGCTGTCCTGCCTTCTTTATCTTTTAACAAAACATTGGCATTCGCTTTTATAAGCGAGTGCATCATTTGTATGTGATTGCCTTTGCGGGTGGAAAGCATAAGCGGAGTTCTGCCTTGCTCGTCTGTTACGTCAACATTCGGTTTTTTGGTTGTAAGAACTTCATCTACCCACCATGGGTTATTGGCTAAGACAGCCCTTAAAAGCTCTTGCGAGGCAAGGTCATCTGTCTTATCTTGTTCTTGCTTTAGACCCAAAAGAACGGAATCTACCTTAGAGGAAACTTCTGACATATCTTGCTTATTAAAAGAAGGCAGATCCTTTGCCGAAAGATTAACCGCAAAAAAAGAAAATAGTACAGCGAAAATAAAAAAGTTAAATAACTTCATAAATCCTCCACGGATATTACTGCTTATAATAATTATATTGCAATAGGGGATTTTTAACAACAGCCTTTAGACCTATCGGCGCAGGGGTCTAAAGTCCTATGCTAATACAATATGGAAGATACTCTTAAAAAAAGAGATTGAGGAAAGAGGCATAAAAATAGTATTGAAAAAAGGCGCGTGATTGGAGGGAAATTAGTTTTTAATATTTTTGGACAGGGTGGATAATGAGGAAAGGATACGTTGAGCTGCGGCGGCGCACTCCCGACCGACCGAAAAAACGACAAAGTATTGCACAAAAAGACACAAAAAAACCGCCCTGTAAAAAGGCGGAAACCTATTTGATAGAAAGTATTTCGCACAAAGACAAGGACGCGTGAAGGAGGTGCGGCGGCGCACTCCCGATCCAGCGTATCCGACTGAACAAATGACGCGGTATTTATGCGAAAGACACAAAAAAACCTCCTGATAAAAGGAGGCAAGCCGTTTTATACGAAATATGTTTTTAAAGTATTTTTGTGCAAGACGAGGAGTAATGAGGGAGGTATACCTAGAGCGGGTGGAACCCCGCGTATCCGACCGAAGAAACGACGAAGTATTGCACAAAAAGACATAAAAAAACCGCCCTGTTAGGAGCGGTTTTTTGAAGTTATATCCCTAAGTATTATCGGTTAATCTGTTAAAATCTGCCGATAAAAAAAGGGTAGCAATGAGACTGACATCGATCTACTCTGGCAACGCCGAATTGGGCGTTACTACCATCGACCCTTACGAGCTTAACTGCCGTGTTCGGAATGGGAACGGGTGTGGCCTCGTCGGAATAAACATCAGTCTCATTCCTACCCCTTTATTTCAGAGAGAAAACCAATATTGCTATCAGTTCAATCCCTCCGGACGGTTCCCCGCCCACTAGGTAAGAATAAAATTAAGATTCGTTTTGGATTAGAAATACCAAGTGTTGTTAAAAACACACGCATTATTTATTTTTGCGTTAAAGTGTGGTTTGATACCACATTATATATTCTGGATTAAAGAATACGGCCAAGCCTCGCGACCTATTAGTACAGATTAGCTGAACACATTACTGTGCTTACACATTCTGCCTATCAACCCGGTAGTCTTCCGGGGGTCTTAAGGGACATATAGTCCAGGGAAACCTTATCTTGAGGCGGGTTTCGTGCTTATATGCTTTCAGCACTTATCCCTACCGAACACCGCTAATCAGCTATGCCGTTGGCACGACAACTGAGATACAGGAGGTTCGTTCATCCAGGCCCTCTCGTACTATGGACAACTCCTCTCAAGTTTCCTACGCACACAACAGATAGAGACCGTACTGTCTCACGACGTACTGAACCCAGCTCACGTACCACTTTAATGGGCGAACAGCCCAA
>MTLE01007561.1_pt1 | contig 16977 bp, 14 predicted proteins | sample 1982461 | NCBI WGS metagenome assembly MTLE01 (sample SAMN05712605, study PRJNA340218) | biofilm metagenome | isolation source: sample SPL anode biofilm adapted to -200 mV | place: USA | collected 2012-02-03
GGAACAGGAGAGGAACAGGAATACAGTGGTTTCGACTTCGCTCAACCACCGGGTCGCTGCCTGAGCGGAGTCGAAGGCAAAAAAGCGGTGAGGCGGGGAAGCTTTAAGAACCTAGAGACGCGATTTATTGCATCTTTTTTTTGTGTTTCAAATGGTTCTTGCCTTTGTGAGGAAGAGATTTAGGGCATCTATTTTTAATGGATCCAGAAGAAAGTCGATGTTAATGCTCAGGTAGCTTAGTGCATCTTCCTTTGAGATTAACGAGGTGGTACTAATTTGCTCGATAGCTTCACGTTTTCTTGATATACCCCAGCTTAAAGCATCATTTAATTGATCGATTTTATCACTTGATATGGCTTTATTCTTTGCCCAAACGGCGAAAACGAATGGTAGCCCTGTGTACTGGAACCATACCTCCGAAAGGTCGTTTATATATTCAAATTGTGAGGTCATGTGGAAGGTCTTGTCACCTATTGCAACAACCGCATCATCCTGTTGTAAGACAGGAGGCATCTGATCCATAGAGTGCCATTCCGGTTTTATATCCCAAAAGAACCTGGCCAGAACTTTAACCAGCATCACTGATGTCCTTGAATCAGTGTCCAGAAAAACTCTTTTGATTTTTTGTAAAGGAGTATTTGAGAGTAGTAAGACTGTTTTAACTTTTCCGTTGCTTCCAATGCAATAGTTGGTGATAATGTCGAGGTTATGGGTTGGCTGAATCATTACTCCAACGGGTACCAAAGCAATATCGGTCTGTTGTTTTAAAAGTTTAGCAGCACAGATTGAAGGCACCTCAAGTTCGAGTTCATAATCTTTTAGAATTCCTGAATGGGTTATCCCATAAACCATTGGAATGGTATTGAGGTATGAGACGGTTGTAATCTTAAGTGGATTAGATGGCATGGATTCGATTATTTTGCATCAGGAGGTCTTAATCCTTGTTTTGGAGAACTTGTGGGCTCGTTTCTACCCGTATCCGGATTACGGCTATCAATATCGGATTTTAGTACCCACATGTTGTTTTGCCATAAGAGAGCATCAAAGATGTTACCGGCCACCTGATTGAAGTTTGGATTATTCTTAAGCCTGCTATTTGGAGATACTAAACGATCAAAGACGATCATAGGTTCGATTCGGGCTACTTTATTTTTAGACCACCATGTTTTTTTGTAATAAGTCTGCCGTTCATATCGAAGGCTTAGAGTTGTGCTTCTGGCGTATGAAAGGATAAATCTACTCTGCCCATTTGGGAACTTCTTCATCCCGAAATGGGGTTGCTTATGCTTGTCAAACCATAAGATGTCAACTACTTTGCTCTGCCAAAGTGGATCTGCTGAGTTCCATCCCAATAAGGTGTAAATCTGGGTTGAATTACTTTTTGTTTCTATGATTTTATAATAGAGAGCACCCGGCCAGTTTCCGACATCAAAAATCTTTCCTCTCCTATCTTCAGTCATTGGTAAGGAGTCATAAAGGGTGTAAATAGAATCGATGGTTTGAAGCAATCCACAACTAATAAATGTTGTTTTTCCAGTAGGTAAAGGCCAAAGGATTAACCTGAATGAGCTATCAGAGGGGATAAGGCTACCTATCTCAGATGGGAGATTTAATTTTGCAGGAATAGGATTTTGTAACAGAATTGCTTTAAGGTGTACTATTAGCGAGTCGTTTAAGGATGCTCTTTCTGAAAAAGGAGTAGAGCTTTTTATTTCCGAGATAAAACGTTTAAGATTTTCCTCTTTAGTGATCTGGCTAATTCCTGAAGTTGAAATAGTCAAGAAGATGCCTAATAGAAAAAAATAGATAATATTTCCTTGACGGATGCGCATTCGATTTGGGTATTATTTTCCAAATAACGATTCGAAATTATGATTATTTTCGCAGCTATGAATCATGAAAACTTGAATAGGGATCAGATTAGTACCGCTTTTGTGCGACTAGGCGAGATAGTTGAAGCATTTCTTAAGAATAAGTTGACTGGGACGGAGAACTATTCTTTGATTCTGGAAAGAGCCGTGAGTAGCTCAAAGGCTGCGAATGGATGGTTTACTAATGATAGCATTCGTCAGGCATTAAGGGGTATCGTCTATATGGTCAGAGCTGAGGCTATGCAATCGTGGCTTATTCATTATGAGCAGTCTTCGATGGTGCGGCCATTTCGTGTCGGTGTTGTTTCTGCCGGGAATATCCCTGCTGTTGGTTTTCATGATTTCTTATGCGTTCTAGTCTCAGGAAATAGCTATATCGGAAAACTCAGTCGTGATGATCAATACCTGATACCGGCTTTTGCTGAAATATTGATTTCAGTGGAGCCCGGGTTAAGTGGTCTTATTCAGTTCACAGAGGATAGGTTGACCGGTTTTGATGCTGTTATTGCCACCGGAAGTGGAAATACCGCTCGATATTTTGAGTATTATTTTGAGAAATACCCCAATATCATTCGACGAAACAGGAGCTCGGTTGTTGTTTTAACCGGTTCAGAAGATCGTGCGATTTTCGAGGCTATTTCACATGATATCTTTGATTATTATGGTTTAGGCTGTCGAAATGCATCTATGGTTTTATATCCTGATGGATTCGATCTGACAAGATTTTTTGATGTGTTAGCCGAGAGACAAGAGGTGATGGATATGGTTAAATATGCTAATAACATAGAATACCGACGAGCGATTATGCTTATTGGTCAGGAGGCTTTCTTTGATACAGGGAATCTGCTTCTGAAACGATCTGAAAGTCTAGCTAGTCCTGTTGGTGTAGTTCACCTAATGCCTTATATGAATGACCAGGAGATAAAGGGTTGGTTAGGAGATCACAAGGAAGAGATACAGTGTGTGATAGGGTTTGGGGGTGAGGATGGATTTGTAGAGCCAGGGCGAGGGCAGTATCCTGAGTTGTGGGATTATGCTGATGGAATAGATATTATGGAATTTTTGTTTTCCATAAAAAAATAGTCAGTAATAGTTGACTTTTTGTAAATATTTCTTACCTTTGCAGACCTAAAATTAAAGCGTTAAAGAAATGAAACAAGGGATTCATCCAAGCGATTACAGACTTGTCGTTTTTAAAGATATGTCGAACGACTATACGTTCATCACCCGTTCAACCGTAAAGACAAAAGAGACGATCGTAATGGAAGATGGTGTGGAGTATCCTGTAGTGAAGCTTGAAATTTCACACATGTCACATCCTTTTTATACCGGTAAGATGAAACTGGTTGACACCGCCGGTCGTGTTGATAAGTTTAAGAGCCGCTATCAGAAGCATATCGATCAAAGAACTCAGAAGTAAACTTCTTGTTTTTGTAGCCAAAATATCATGGCCTTCGGAATTCCGGAGGCCTTTTTGTGTTTTTAGTCGTCAGAATAGGCAACTCTCGTTTTTTTTTCTTGTCTAACAAACATAATAAGCCCTTGGCTTGTTTCAAATTTGTAACTTTGATCAACAAGGCATGCTCCTTTTTCGATTATGAAAAGTGACTATTAGTAAACGAAAATATAAACCTGAAGCCTGATACCATGAACTACATTCTATTCGATGATTATTCACGCAATAATCTGCTCCCTTTAACTTTTACACGACCTGTTTGCGATCTACAATTTGGTATCCTGTCTATCCGTGAAAAGTGGGAAAGAGTCTTAAATACTACAACATCAACTTTAACCGAAGATTATTTAGGAGAGAAATTTCCTATTGTCAAAGGCAATAATAATATTCTTATTAACGGATCGATTTCTCCTTCGTCTGAGTTACTAAAACTAATTGGTACCTTAAAAGCCAATCAGGCATTAGTGAGTAAAGACAGCATAGTCGCGTTGCATGTCTCAGGTGATGATCTTGAGAAGATAGGAGAGGGCGACACCGAGGGTATTGAGGAGATCATGATTGATATTCCATTGTTAAAGTTAAACTATCCTTGGGATATCGTCTCAGGTAGTCAGGCTGCCATAGAATATGATTATGAGCTGTTGACAAATGGCAGAAAGAGTATGCCTATTCCTCCGCATGTTAGAGTTGTCAATCCTGAACGTATCTTTATAGAACAGGGTGCCATTGTTGACAATGCTATACTCAACGCTTCAGAGGGTCCGATATATATTGGTCCCGGAGCAAGAGTCATGGATGGAGCTATGATTCGTGGCGCATTTGGAATGGCTGAAGGCTCTACTGTTAAGATGGGTGCTGTTGTGTATGGTCCTACTGCTATTGGTTCCTATGCTAAAATTGGGGGAGAAGTTGAGAACTCTATCTTGTTTGCTTATTCAAACAAGCCTCACCCTGGGTACCTTGGCCATTCTGTAATTGGACAATGGTGTAATCTGGCATCGGGTACCACTGTGGCCAATTTGAATAATACCTATCGTACTGTTAGAGCATGGAATTACACTCAGCAGAAATTTATTGATACCGGAATGCAGTTCTTAGGTCTTATCATGGGAGATCACTCAAAAACAGGTATTCTAACAATGTTTAATACCGGCACTATCGTTGGGGTGAATAGTAATGTCTTTGGCAGCGGTTATCAGCGAAACTTTGTTCCCTCCTTTGTCTGGGGTGGAACAGGCGGGTATACCTCCTTCGATATTAAAAAAGCCCTTGAGACAGCAAGCTATGTTTATAAACGCAGAGATTATGACTTAGATGCGGTTGAACGTAAATTGCTTACCAGTGTTTATGAGATCACCTTTAACAATATTAGATTATAACATTTAAGAGTTGAATCTAGCCCCCTGGACTCTCTAGTTTCAGGGGGTTTTTTCTTGGCATTATTATTGACATAAAGGGTGACTGGCAGTTGAGTCTGACAAGTTATTGATTGTCCAAATTGACTTATTTGACTTCTTTAAGCTACTTGTATGAACTTGAGTGGTTTAAAATTGTTGGGTTCAATTGGAACTTCATTTTTCAACTGTCAAATTGGCTTAAATATGAATGAAACTGACAATAAAAGTAGACCATTTAAAATGACAGATCTCTTACAGAGTGATGCTGAATTTATTCCGCTTATTAGCCCGCAGGATGAAGATGAAATGTATAGAGAACAGGTTCCTGAAACGTTACCTATTCTTGCTCTTCGTAATACCGTTCTGTTTCCTGGCGTTGTTATTCCGATTACTGTAGGTCGTGATAAATCAATTGCCTTAATTAAGGATAGTTACAAAAAGGGTAACCTTATTGGTGTCTCAGCACAACGTGATGGAAATATTGAAGATCCGGAACTGGATGATCTCTATCGGGTGGGCACTATGGCTCGAATCCTTAAGACTGTTCAGATGCCTGATGGTAACACCACGGTAATTATACAAGGCAGGAAGAGGTTCATTATTGATAGTCTGATTCAGTCTGACCCTTACATGGTTGCAAATGTCTCTGCATGTGAAAGTGAGACATTCCCGGAAAATAGTAAGACTTTTTCTGCAACAATATCTTCTGTAAAGGATCTTGCACTTCAGATTATAAGGAAATCATCAAATCTTCCTGCTGAAGCCGCTGTTGCAATTGGAAATATTGAAAGCCCGGCCTTCCTTTTGAACTTTATCAGCTCGAATATGAGCCTTGAAACTCCTGAGAAGCAACGCCTGTTAGAGCAGAGTAATACGCTCAGAAAGGCTCAGGATATCCTTACTCATTTGACCAATGAACTCCAGATGGTGGATCTTAAGATGGAGATTCAGAATAAGGTTAAAGGCGAGATCGACAAGCAGCAACGTGATTATATGCTGCAGCAACAGATGAAAACCATTCAGGAGGAGCTAGGAGTAGACCCTAATAAAGAGCTCTTTGATGAATTGTTACGTAAGGCAATGCTCATGGACTGGCCAAAAGAAGTTGATGAGACTTTCTTCAAAGAGCTTAGGAAGTTCCAACGTATGCACCAAGCCTCTGCCGAGTTTACTCTTCAATTGAACTATCTTGAGACCCTCCTGGCTCTACCATGGAATGTCTTTAGTAAAGATCAACTGGATATCAAACGAGCCAGAAAGGTGCTAGATCATGATCATTATGGTTTAGAAAAGGTAAAAGAACGCCTAATGGAATATCTTGCCGTCCTTAAGTTGAAAGGAAATATGAAGTCACCTATTCTATGTCTTGTAGGTCCTCCGGGAGTTGGAAAGACGAGTCTGGGGAAATCTCTGGCTAAGGCAATGGGCAGAAAGTATATCCGTATGTCTTTAGGTGGTCTACATGATGAGGCAGAAATTAGGGGGCACAGGAAGACATATATCGGAGCCATGCCAGGCAGAATCATTCAAAACTTGAAAAAGGCTAAGACCTCTAATCCCGTCTTTGTTCTTGATGAGATTGACAAAGTGGCAGGTAGTACATTCTATGGTGATCCTGCATCTGCTTTGTTAGAGGTGCTTGACCCTGAACAAAATAAGACATTCTATGATAACTTTCTTGAGTTAGAATATGACCTGTCTAATGTCATGTTTGTCGCCACCGCCAACACTATGAGTTCTATCCACCCTGCGTTACGTGACAGGTTTGAGGTGATAGAAATTAGTGGCTATCTACAGGAAGAAAAACTGCAGATTGCGAAAAATCATCTTGTGCCTAAGCAGTTAGCTGATCATGGTCTTAAAAAGAAAGACCTTAAGTTCTCAGATGAGTTTTTGGAGGCATTGGTTGATAACTATACGCGTGAATCGGGGGTTCGCGGATTAGAAAAGCTTATTGCAAAAGTAATTCGCCATAGTGCTCTTCAGATTGCTGAAGGGGTTGACGAGTATAATAAGAAGCCTTCACCTATTGATCTTAAATCAATTCTTGGTCCTGCACCTTTTACCCGTGATAAAGCGTCTGAGCAGGAGATGGCTGGCGTTGTCACCGGTTTAGCATGGACTGCTGTAGGTGGAGAGATTCTATATGTTGAGGCCTCATTAAGTAAAGGTGAGGGACGATTGACTCTTACAGGAAGTCTTGGAGATGTAATGAAGGAGTCAGCTACTTTGGCCTATGAGTATATAAAGGCTCATGCTCACTTGTTAGATATAGCTCCTGAGGTGTTTAAGAACTGGAATGTACATATTCATGTCCCTGAAGGGGCAACTCCAAAAGATGGCCCCTCTGCTGGTGTAACCATGATAACTGCCCTTGCTTCAGTCTTTACTCAACGGAAGGTCAGACCATCACTGGCTATGACCGGTGAGATTACCCTTAGAGGTAAGGTTCTTCCTGTCGGAGGTATTAAAGAGAAAATATTAGCCGCAAGACGAGCTAGTATCACCGATATAATTCTACCTGCATCAAATAAAAAAGATATAGAGGATATCCTTCCAGTCTATCTGACAGGACTTACTTTCCATTATGTCGATCTTATGAATGAGGTAATTGAATATGCACTATTACCCGAAAAAGTAAAGAATCCAGTAAACATTGGTTAATAATATTTTGTTCGTAATTTTGCCTGCTATAGATCAGAAATGACCTATAGCAGGCTTTTATTAGCTATTAATTTTTAGTTGCGATACAACAAAAACGAAAATGAAATACTTCCTCACGGTATTTCTTACTCTGTTCTTCTTTCATGATGGCTTTAGCCAGAAGAGTTGGACAATCATTGAAGAGCAACCTGAAACAGGGTATCAGTTGACTTATTACATCAAGGGTAGTAAGATGGCTGTGGTAGATGAATTTTCTACTCTGGTATATGATACTAAGAGTAATGTCATGACTGTTATTCTGCCTCAAATAAGGTCATACTATACCGGTACTTTGCTTGAGTATAGAGAGGGGATGGTTGCCCAGGTTAAAGCCAGAGCACAAAAGGCTCGTGGAGAGAATAAAAAACTGCTTTTACAGATGGCTGATGCCTTAGAGAAGGCAACTACATCATCCAGAGAGATCAGCCCGAATATTGAGATACGACAAATCAGCGATGGTCCTACAATTCTTAATTACCCAACAAAGAAATATCAGGTAATAATCAATGGTAATGTTAGAAGAGAGATGCTGATCTCAAATGAGTTACCTGTCTTTTCGCAGATTGGTTTTGAAGGTATTGCTGCGTTTAGACGTCAAATGAGTCTATTTGTCCAATACAATGTCTTTTTTGAGGATAATACTCAATATGTTGCCCTTATGGATCAGGGTTTAATGCTTTCTTATACAGATTTTGAAGCTGGTTATGCTATAAAGACTTTAGTAAAGAGTGTTAGTCAAAGAGTTTTTTCAGATAAGCAGTTTTTACCACCCGTTGGTTATAAAAAGATGTCTGCAACAGAACTGGCCTCCGCTCAATTGGATATGAGTGGTGGTGGAAGTTCAGATTTGATGCCTTAGTTTTAATTAGTTGTTTATTTAGCTGGCTTTTCCAGTTTCTCGGCAATAAACTTTTCCCAAGTTGTGGTTTTGTATAACTCTGAGCCGAGAAATTCCAGCATGTATTTAAAAACACCGGCTTCCTGAAAGCCAGGAATGGTAGTAAGTAATTTATAGTCGCTATCTAGTACAACAAATGATGGATAGGATAGTCTATTGTTTAGAAGAGCAGCTGCTAATTCGTGGGTAGACCGATTCTTATCAGGTTCCGGATTTTTAAACCATACATTGGCAAATTGAATTGAGTCTTTCTGCTCAGCATTAAACTTTGCAGCATAAAACCATTTATTCATTCGATTAGCCACTGCTGTATCCTTAAAGGTGGTTTGATCCATCTTTTTACACCAGCCGCACCAATCAGTATAGACGTCAATAAAGATTTTCTTGGGTTGCTCTTTCATTAAGTTTTGAGTGTCCGTCAGATTTCTCCAAGTGATGGGTGTACTCTCCTGAGCTCGTAAATTGGTCGAAAAGATGATAGCAATTATGCTGGAGAAAATAAGTGTGTTTATTTTTGCCATAGAACAATTGAAAATGATCCCAAAAATATGGGTTTGTTTTTGACTATGAAAGAAAAGTACCAATAAAAACAAGAACGACCATGAAGAACCATAAGCTAGAGTTAACGCGAGAATTTATACAGAAACTACCAAAAGCTGAATTACATTGTCATCTTGATGGCTCTTTAAGGGTCGCTTCTATAATTGAAATTGCTGCCGCCGAAGGAGTTTCTTTACCCACAACTGATCCCGTTGAATTAAAGAATATTCTTGCTGTCGGACTAGAATGTCCAAGTTTGGAGGTTTATCTGCAATCATTTGATATTACATGCTCCGTATTACAAACAAAGACAGCCCTGCAAAGAGCCGTATTTGAGTTGGCAGAGGACTGTGCTGCGGAGAATGTACGGTATCTAGAGATCAGATTTGCTCCAATCCTGCATACTAAAAAGGGCTTGAAGCTTGTAGAGGTAATTGCAGCTGTTTTAAAAGGAAAAGAGCAAGCTGAGCGTGAGTTCAATATCAAATTGGGCATAATTATCTGCTCATTAAGGCATAATGATCCTGAGGAGTCTCTTATTGCTGCAGAACTTGCCGTGGCCTTTAAAAACAAGGGTATAGTGGGTTTTGACTTAGCAGGAGCAGAGAAGGACTTTCCGGCACGTAATCATAAAGATGCTTTTGATTTGATTATTAAAAACAATATTAACACAACAGTGCATGCCGGAGAGGCTTATGGTCCTGAAAGTATTCACCAGGCTCTGCACCATATCTCAGCTAATAGGATTGGACATGGCACTCGACTGCGTGAGAATGGCGATTTATTGAACTATGTTAATGACCATCGGATCCCGCTAGAAATGTGTATAACTTCTAATGTGCAGACTAAGGCAGTTGATGTGGTGGAACACCATCCGATAAAGTTCTATTTTGATTATGGACTTAGAGTTACCATAAATACGGATAATAGATTGGTCTCTGATACCACCCTTACAGATGAATATTTATTGGCAATCGAGAAATTCGGATTTACTCCCGATGAATTGAAATACTTAGTTATTAATGGATTCAAATCCGCATTTTTACCTTATGCACAAAAGGTTGAGATGGTTGCAATGGCAATGAAAGAGATGGAGGAGATGGGTCTGCTAATTAGAAAAGATTATATATAAATTCAACAATCTATCGAATTGTGTGTATTATGAATATACGAATATTCAAGAATGCGGACAGGTGATATCTTAGGGGTTGCAGCTTATGCAGGCCAGATTATTCTGGAAAACGGAGGTGAGACCTATCGTGTTGAAGAGACTATCGAAAAGATATGTAAAGCCTATGGATTAGAGCAGGGGCAGAGTTTTGTCACTCCTACCGGAATCATGGCCTCAGGATATAAAGACCCTGCCGATATGAGGTCGCTAATCATTAGAATTAAATCAAGAACGGTCAACCTTGATAAAATTGAAAAGGTAAATGCATTATCGAGATTGATTTATCATGAAAAATTAACGGTTGAAGAGTTTCGTCATCGATTAGAGAAGATAGATGCCCGCCCAACCTACTACTTCTGGATTAATGTTCTCTTTGCCGGAATAGCCGCAGGTTCTTTCGCAATTATGTATGGTGGAAGTATCCTTGATGGAATTTCGGCTTTTTTTATTGGGATAGTGGTTAAATATTTAGTCCTATGGGCTGGTAGGTATTCTATAAATGACTTTTTTATTAACCTCTCGGGAGGAGCACTAGTTTCTGGCTTGGGTATTTTATTAAGCTTTATTGGCTTTGGTGAAGACCCTGAGAAAATTATTATAGGATCAATTATGCTATTGGTTCCTGGATTAGCAATCACGAATGCCATCCGCGATACGCTTGCGGGTGATTTGGTTGCCGGGATGGCCAGAGCCATGGAGTCATTTTTGGTAGCAGTATCATTAGCGGCAGGAGCCGGTGTAGTGGTTAGTCTCTGGTTTAAATTATTTGGAGGTTACTGATGAACATATTTGTAGATGCAATATCTTCTTTAGCTGCTACGGTGAGCTTCGCCATCCTGTTCAATATCAGAGGTAGGAACATCTTCTGGGCTGGAGTAGGGGGTATGATAGGTTGGGTGACAAATGCCTTATTGGTTAGGGAGGGTATGTCACCTATATTTGCGTTGGTTGTCTCTTCAATTCTTTTTAGTGCCTATTCTGAAGTGACTGCACGTATTTTAAGAACACCTGTTACTACTTTGATTATTTGTGCGCTAATACCTTTGGTTCCTGGTGGTGGGATGTTCTATACTATGCTTGCGACTGTAGAGGGCAATACCGAAAAAGCTACCTCTTTAGCTCTTACTACCATTGGTAATGCTGGTGCTTTGGCTGCAGGGGTGATCTTTGTATCGACAATCATGCGATTACTTCCGGAAATAAAGCAACGTAGATCATTTTGATCTATTCCTGAATACAAGGCATATTATAAGGGTAAAACACTCTTTGACGAAAAAAAAAGCCGGCAATTAATTTGCCGGCTATCTTTTTTAGTGGTGATGATGTCCATCAGGTCCGTGAACGTGGCCATGAGCCAACTCCTCATCAGTAGCATCTCTTAACTCAAGAATCTCACCTGAGAAATGTAGAGCCTGTCCTGCTAAAGGATGGTTGAAATCCATTTTAACAGCTTTATCAGTAATCTCTAAAACGAGGCCATCTAAACGGTGACCTTCTTGGTCTTGCATTGGAATGGTATTACCTAAAGAGACCAATGACTCATTGAGTTTACCGTTTTCTTTGAAGATTTCGATGTCAACGTCAATGATGGCTTGTGGATTTTTTTCTCCATATGCCTGTTCAGCGGTAAGTCCAAAGCTAAATTGATCACCCTTGGCTTTTCCTTCAATGTTGGCTTCAAAATCGGGCAGTAACATGCCTGAACCGAAGATGAAAGTTAAAGGACCTCCATCGGCTGTGGTCTGAATCATTTCTCCTTCAGCATTATCAGCACGAAGTTCATACGATAAGGAAACCACCTTGTTTTTAGAAATAGTCATGTTGTTGAAAAATAAAGGTGATGCGGAGGCCTTTTGCTGACCAGCATCACCAGATTATTTATTAAAAATGATAATGTGTCTTTCTTTGGCAAAATTAGTTATAATTATCATTCGTAGAGTGCTTTGATGCTCTTTTATCCGAACAATTTAATCATGCCTGATCGGTATTTGCTGCGGAGTTGGATTGACATTAACTAATAGAGGATTCGATATTGCAGGGTTATTTGCCAAACAGGTTGTACTGTTACTGGTAAGCCTGCAGGTTATAACATCGCCTTGAACAGGAGAGTAGCTGAAGTTGGTATTACCGGATAACACGTTGGTTCCATTTACAAACCACTCAAGTAGGGGCTTCGAGCCGCCGTTTGCTATTTGAGCCATAAAAATGGCTTCGTTGCCTTCACAAATGGTTCCTAGCTGTGCAATGGTTATTGAAGCTGGTAATCACTAATTTATTCATTTTCATTAATCAATCCGTTTTTAATGGCATATTTGATTAGCCCAACAACGCTTTTAGTTTGTGATTTGGTAAATATATTCCGACGGTGGGTTTCTACTGTGCGTTCGCTAATAAATAGTTTATGCGCAATCTGTTCATTACTTAGTTCCTGGGCAAGAAGGTTAAGAATTTCAAGTTCACGCTCTGTTAACTTTGCTGCTGGAACTGACTTTTCCGGTTTATCGTTTCGAAGCTTTATGTTATCCATTAAAATAGCTTGAACAGATTTGCTTAGATATTTTTCACCATTGGCTACTGTTCTTATAGCCTCAATGACCTCATTCATACTTGTTCGTTTAAAGATATATCCTGATGCACCAGCTTCAATCATTAAAGTTATCATCTGAACGTCTTCATGCATTGTCAAAGCTATGATGTTAACACTTTGGTCTATCTCTTTTATTTTTCGGGTAACATCGACGCCAGAGACCTCAGGCATACTAATATCAACCAAGGCTACATTCACGTTAGTTTTCTTTATCACCTGGAGAGCCTCTCTCAGGTTGTGTGCTCCTCCTACAAATTCAATTTCAGATTCATCTTGAAGTAATGACCTGATGCCATCAATCATTAACTGGTGGTCATCTATAATCATTACGCTGATCTTATTTTCCATCTCTATTTTATTAATGGGATTGTAACGGTTACAATAGTGCCTCGATTGCGAATGGCATCTACAAAAACGCTTCCATGAAAATATTCTACCCTAGAACGGAGATTGCTAATGCCACTTTCGGAAAATCCTGGATGGGCACAATCGAATCCTTTTCCATTGTCTTCAACCATCAAGTTGATTTCGTCACTGCTTTGAACCAACTGCAGTGAAATAGAGGTTGCTTCAGCATGTTTGATCACATTGTTTACTAATTCCTGGACTGCACGATAAAGGGTGTTTTGTATTAGCGTATCAAGGTCGTCTACTAATCCGAATGACTCAAATTCTATCTGAAGTTTGTTGCTCCTGTTCAATCTATTCACTATGTCGAGAATAGCTCCTTCAAGTCCTTTGGCTATTAGAACAGACGGTGTTAAATTATGTGAGATTTCACGTAGCTCCTCAAAGGCAGCGTCAATGCTTTGAATTGCTCCTTCCAACAATTCCGTTTGACGTTCTTTGTTTAGATCGGCACGCTGACTAACAGCACTTAAATTAAGTCGCGCCACCGAAAGTATTTGACCAAGGCCATCATGTAATTCGCGCCCAATTCTCCTACGCTCTAGTAATTCGGCTTCGCTGGCTGCTCTTGACTTTTTTTCATTAAGACTGACGACTACATTATGAAGTTTTTCTGACTGTCGATAACGGTAATTTCTGAAAAGAAAGAATAAAGCCAGCAGGCTTAATACAAAAACAATTGCAATTGATACGGATAGTAGGTTCTTGCGACTTATTATCAAACTCTTTCTATCAATCTCTAGTTGTTTAATCTTGTTTGCCTCGTTTAGTGAGATGATCTCCTGATTATATACTTGTCGCAATGATGTTTGGTTCACATGTTGATCTTTCAATAAAATGTATTCTTTATAATAGGTCAGGCTCACTTTATAATCACCTTTAGACTCATGAATCTCTGAAAATAGTCGGTTGCATTCGTAACCTAGTACCTCGTTTTTTAATCTGTTTGCTACTGATTGTGCCGAAACAGCATAAAGAAGAGCCTCTTCCGCCTTGCCTTTGGTAAGAAAGACTTTGGCTAGTCCCATCATCGCATAAGCCTCACGATATGGATCATTGATCTGTTTTGCCATATTGAGAGCCTGCGTATAATGGCTCATTGCCTCCTCTTCAAGACCTGTGGCATGATACATATCGCCATAAGCATTATAAACTAAACAAACTGCAAGCCAATTCTCTGTAGTATGGGAGAGAACTAGTGACTGAGCCAAGTATTTTGCTGCTGAATCAATTTCCATTCGAGCAATAAATACCGTGCCCAAGTTGTTAAAAATCGTTGGCAGAACCAAACTGTCATTTGTCTTTAACGCTATTTTACAGGCTCGACGAAGGTACTCCTCTCCTTTGTTGTATTCTTCAAGACTGAGGTAAATTGTACCAATATTATTTAGTACACTTATTAAGAGATTTTCTGATTTTGCTATATCTAATGCCTTAATCAAGAAGCCAATTGCGACTCGGTAATTACCAGTTCGCTGGTTTACATCACCCAGATTGTTGTATATTATAGCTAACTGATTGCTATCCGGCTTGTCCGTAGATAATTCTAGAGCCTGATAATAGTGGCTTAAAGCCTGTTCATAGTTGTCTTGAACCTGATATGTGGCTCCAACGAAGTTCAATAATTTCATTTTTGACTCTATTGCCAGAGGCTTAGCTTGTTGTAGAGTACCTTGAGCTATCTTCCTGGCACTGTCAATATTGGTATAGAATACTCTTCGAGCTACAAACAATACAGAGTCAGTTTCGTCAACAATCGAGACATTGTGATCCGATTTAGTAATGGTTTCTAGGCGAACCTGCCATAACCAATAGCTTGCTCCTCCTAAAAAGATAACCAGTATTAGTACAAGCCATAGCAATCGCTTCTTGACAATCAATTTCATACTGTTTAAAGTACCAAACATATGGTTTTATCTTCAGTTGGTTTTTTATGCAACATCCTATATGGCAAAGGTACACCAATTAAAATTTCATTTTCTTTAGCTTCAAATACCTACCTATTGCCAAATTGGCTTTTATTGGTAAACGGATATCCATTGCTGTTTTTCATTTCCTGCACCCGATCTTCGTTAATAATCTGGTTTGTAAAAATTTAGAATGGGTGTAAGGTTTAGTCGTTAGCTTTTGTAAGTGACGACCCGAAGGTTTTTTACAATAAATCTAAGTGCTAGCACGGATCTAAAAATAAGGGGAAAATAGGTGCAGGCACCGATTCACAACGTTCTAATTGGGGATACTTTTGTATCAATTATTTACCAATCATTTAATTCTTAAAAATACGATTGACATGTTTACTTTGTCCAAAAGAACGGGGCAGGTTCTAATGCCCATTTTGTTGATACTGGCGCTGGGAAGTAATCCTTTTTCTATAAAAGGACAGACGCTCGACGTGTTAAAAGACGTATGGCCAGGAGTAGGCAACTCGTCATCATTTTATAACTGGATGGCTGTAGCCAATGGCAAGTTGTTTTTTACAGCTGAGGATGAATCACATGGCTTGGAACTGTGGGTGTCTGATGGGACAGAGGCAGGAACGTCTCTATTAAAAGATATTTATCCCGGATCAACATGGAGTTCTGCAGGATGGGCAGGCAATTTTGCTGCTTGTAATGATAAACTATTTTTTATTGCAAAAGATAATGTTCATGGTGCTGAGTTATGGGCCACTGATGGAACGGAAGGAGGCACATATCTTGTGAAAGATATTGGAATAGATCTTGGTTCAAGTTGGAGTGGCCTCGGTAATTATGGCCAACCTGATCAGTTATATACATACAATAATAAAGTTTATTTTGCAGCATGCGATGGTCGTACATCTGGAGGATATCATGACGTTGAACTATGGTGTTCTGACGGAACTGAATCTGGTACTTATATGTTAAAAGATATCCGACCCGATGAGAGCAGCCAACCTAAAGAGTATTGTGAATTTAACGGTGTGCTTTTTTTTAATGCCTATGATGGAAGTCAGAGCTTGGGAGGACATGGTGGGGAACTTTGGGTAACGGATGGTACAAGTGCGGGAACACATCTTTTTAAAGATATTGCTCCTATAGCCTCTAGTGAAACGCCACAATATCTTACGGTTTGTGGTGATAAAATGTTCTTCACAACTGATGATGGTACACATGGGAAAGAACTATGGGTTACTGACGGCACTGACGTTGGTACTCACCTTGTTAAAGACATTCGTACTGATGCGGGATCCGGTAGCTACCCACGCTATCTGACTGCAATGAATGGCCTTATGTACTTTAGAGCTTTCACAAGTAATGCTTCAGGGGCTTTGTATCGTAGTGACGGAACCGAGTCAGGCACTTATCAAGTGGCTCCAAATATATTAGATCCGGTGAACCTCAAGGTTTTTAATGGTAAATTATACTTTATAGCTGCAAATACCTTTGCAGGAGGTGGAATTGGTAATTATGAATTGTATATTTATACCGAAGCCACGGGAGCTACGCTTATAAAAGAGATCAATCCAAGCCCAAGTGCTGGTATTGATTTCAATCCTGGTTCAAACTTTCCTGAAGGATTTGTTGAATACAATGACAAACTATTTTTCAGGGCTTCAGATGATGGTTATGGTACAAAACTTTGGCAAACCGATGGCACTGAGGCTGGAACGATTGCTACACCTAATCAGGAATGTCCTTATCCAGATCCTCTTACACCCCAGATCTTAATTAATTTCACCTTTAAAACATACAATGGCTCACTTTATTTTCCTGGAGCATATTTTGATGATCCCGCTGCAGAGGTTTATAAGTTGACTAATGAACCTGCTCAGTATCAAGTTACAGGCAGTGGAAGTTATTGTCAGAGTGGAACTGGATTACCTGTGGGACTCGCTGATTCAGATATTGGTGTCACTTATACTCTTTATAATAATGGATCCGTAATGATGACTGGCGTAATCGGTACAGGTGAAGCTATTTCATTT
>MTLE01005724.1_pt1 | contig 16937 bp, 13 predicted proteins | sample 1982461 | NCBI WGS metagenome assembly MTLE01 (sample SAMN05712605, study PRJNA340218) | biofilm metagenome | isolation source: sample SPL anode biofilm adapted to -200 mV | place: USA | collected 2012-02-03
AATTTGATGGCAAAGTAGAACTTAACCATATCTTTAAGTAAGCTTTTTGGTGTCATTTCCGCAAAGGCATTGGCATTGCCGCCAATATAGTTCGCCGTGCCTTGCGCGGGCAGCCACAGGCTGTTGGCTTGGTCGTAGCCTGCGCCCGCTACGGAAAATACCGCGCCTTCACTCATACCCAAACCTGCATTGCGTACGCCGTTTGCTACTTTTACAGATACAGGTTCCGACATAAGTTTGTTGGCGGTATTGCCGGCTAAACCGTTTACTTGTAAGATACGCCCAAACTGTCCCACCACCGCGCCCGAGGTAAACCCGCGGCCCGTGTTATAACCTATCTTCTTCCAGTCGTTAGAGTTGAGCGCGCTAAAGTCTTTATAACCCAAAGTATTGCCAAAGGTGTTAAGGCCGTCGTATACGCCAAGCACCGTACCCGTTTGTACGCTTGGCAAGACTACTTTGGCAAGAGTTGAAGACGCTATTGTCAGTTTTGGCAAGGCCGCCGCGCTGGCTAAACCGATAGCCTTAAAGACGCCCGCATCACTGGCAAAGCTGCCTGTAGTAAGGGATATTTCGTCTACAAAGCTCCATTTTGTGCCTATATTATAGTAGTCAAGATAGGCTTGGTTGCGTTGGAAATTCTTTTGATATGTTTTGGACGGGCTTTGCCATGTTACTAATCCCTCGCCTAATGACCACAACCCCAAGCTGGCTTTACCTATAATAGAGTTGTTTTGTACATGTGTCCAAAAATAATTGAAGCGCACGCCCATACTGCCAAGTATACCGTGATTGGCGGTATTGTGGTCGCTTTCTTCTTTAAGGTATTTGTCAAATTTACTGTTTATGTTTTTGCCTATATATTTGTTGGCAACGCTGTGGTGGATATTGTTTATTTCTGCCGTCGTTATCAGCCCTAAGGATAAAGCTTCATCAACAGACATATATTGCTTGATTGGCGCCGTGCGGAAAGGTACTGCAATATTTGAGGCCTGCGCCTTTTGCTGCGCGGCTATTATTTTGGCGCGGATGCTGTCTTTTACCTCGCGCGTTATTCTCTTTTCGTTCTTAGCGTATTCTTCGTCCGCTATTTTTACCTGTTTTACCGCGTCGGCTTTGGTTAATAATTTGTTGGAGGCCATTACGGCATTGGCGCGTTGGTTTATATCGGCTTCTTTGGCTACTTGCGCTTCTATCTTGGCCCAGTTATCGTGTTCGGGACCGAAGAAATAGGGATTCTTTTCCCCTTTCTTTATGCGTTGGGCTATCTTTTGGTCGTTCTGTATGTCAAGGAAAGACCTTTTAAGCATATTGTCCAAATCGTTATATGCCCATTTAGATTTTTCTGCAATTTCTTTGCCCTGCGCGAACGGGCTTAAGCGCTGGCTCTGCCTAAACTGCAGCCAGTACTGCGCGCTCTGTATCATACTTTTGTTGATATTGCCGTTTCTTAATATTTCTCTGTCGGTAGGATTCAAATACGGGTTAAGCAAAGGCACTTCTATCTCTTTGCCGTTTTGTTTGAGGACTATTGAAGCTTCCGTTATTACTTTGCCGCGGTTAGGGCCGACTTGTATGACGATTTCCCCAAAGAAGCCCGTGGTTTTTACGCTGCCATCTTTGCGCTTGCCAACCCATTGGCCCTGCGCTAAATAAGCTGTCTTATCAAAAGGATTGAATTTATAGGCGGCTTTCAGCGCGTCGGCGGATTTCTTTTCTTCCGCCTGTTTTTTGTTGTACGCCAACTGAAGTTTGTTTGTTACGGCTTGTTCCTGCTGTTTAAATTTTACTATTTGCGCCGAGGGCAAAACAACGCGGGTATTATCCGCTACCGCTTTAAATGGGGCGGGTTTATAATTGTTAAAATCAACCTTATATATCTGCGCTGCCGCATTGCCCGTGATGTTTATAATCATGCAAAACGCAAGCAAGGCCTTGGCATACTTAGAAAAAAGCGCACCAAAGAAAGAAGGAATAAATGTATAAAATATGTAATTAGTAAAATTTCTCATAATAATTCTGTGTAGTATAACTAAGGTTGAGGCCCCCAAAAGGCCAAAGCGCTCTCGGGTTTGCCGAAAGCAGCTTGATTTAACGACTTATCTGAATCTTTTAATTTTTATTGAACTTATATTATGAGTACTTCTTGTTTATGGACTGCCATGTGGTGTCGCATCGACATAAGGCCTGCGGTGACCTTAAATGAGGATACTGTAATCTTCTTCATAAAAGATAAGAAGGAAATGTAGGCGCAGCAAACTACGGACATTATTAGATAACGTCCGCTTATAAAAGAAACAAAAGAAAACTGGCTTGACTTCATCGTCGTGGTTCCTCTTATAAAAAATTTACTGACAGAATATTATACAAATTATTTTAAAAAATGTGTAAAATATTTACCCCCGTTTTTGAGCCGAACTGCTAAATAAAATTGTATAATGAAAAGGTATCTTATGCTTTTTGCCGTGTGCTTAAAGTAAAATGTAAAACAGAGGTATATATATGAAAAAGAATATTCTCGTTTTGTCCGCATTACTGTTGCTTACCATAACTTCAAACGCAATTATGACAGTAAGACAAAACGGAAAAATAACAAAATATCCTGCCGGCTCCGTGATAAGAGTAAATTCTTCCACAGATATTACGGTGGAATATAACGGTACTAGTATTGTTATTCCCAAAAACACAAAAGTAACCCTTAGAGAAGAAATGGTATCAGGACAGAGAACCGTTACAATAAGGGGTGAGGATATTTCAGGCATAAAAGTGGGCGATTTAACGGTATCGGCAAAAGGCTCTGTGGCGTTTTCCTTCAGTCCCGCCACAAAACAGATAGAAGTGCAGACGGGCGCATTATTGGTAACAGATAAAAAAGGCGAACCCGTGCTTGTTTATAAAGGAGATTCCTTTAAACCAGGTAAAGGCGGCACAACTTCCCCTGACGAAGATAAAACTTTAGAAGACGAACAGAAACTGCTTAACCAAACTAAACAGGGTGATGATTCGGACAAGTATCAGCAATCCTCTAAAAATATAATAGAAGAAGAAGCTGTACTTAGCAAATCCACGCCTTAAGAATAATAAAAAGCGGAGAAAGAAAGAATGAAAAAATTATCAGTAATTATGCTTTTGGCCTTATGCGCCGTTGGTGCTTTTGCGCAGGGACCTTTAAGCTTTTATGCTTCCCAAGAAGTCAGCTTTGACGACAATATTTATCTTACCAAGGAAGATAAAAAAACTTCGGGTATAAGCGCTACCACGGCAGGTGTTGATTATTCCTCTAACATCCCCGGTACGGGCCTTAATGTGGCTCTTAACGGTAAGGCCGCGTATAATGCATATACCGAAGACCCCGGTAAGAACAGCTATTTTGACGGGCTTGCCTCGGCCTCTTTGGGCAACAGCGTTTTTAATATCAGCGATACCTTCCTTTATACCTCTGACCCTGCCAACTCCGAACTTACAGACAGAGCAAAAAGATTAAGAAACGCGGCAGATATACTTGTAAAAACATCTGCCAATAAGCCAATAGGTATAGGGTTTTTCGGCGGAGATGTTTTGGATAAGTATCTTGACGACGAGTTTGAAACCTTAAGCAGAAACTCCTTAAGCGGCGGCGTAAGACTTTATTATAATATTTCCCCCAAAACCAATGTTTTTGCGGAATATGCGCATACCGTTACCGCCTACGATAAAAAGGGCGACAGAGATTCTTCTACCAACAGCGCGGGCCTGGGTATAAGCGGAAAAATATCCTCAAAAGTAACAGGCAGCGCAAAAGTAAGTTTTGACAGCAGAACTTATGACAAAGAAATTGCAGGCAGAGAAAATGAACCGACCGTAGTAGGCTATAACTTGTTGCTTACATGGCAGCCTTCCGCCCAAAACGCCATAACACTTTCGGGCGAAAGAAAAATGGAAGACACAATATACAGCAGCAACAGACATTATGTTACAACGGGCGTATCATTAACTTTTATGCAGAAGATTTATGATAAGCTGGAAGCGTCTTTAACAGCAGGATATGAGAATATGGCCTATCCCGAACCGACGGCTCCGCTTGGCACTTCCGACTTTTCCGAAAGAAAAGATAATATTGTAAAAGTTCGCCCCGCGCTTGATTACAAATTCCAGCAGTGGCTTTCCGCAGGGATTTGGTATCAATACAAAAGCAGAAGCTCCAATCAGGATTTTGACTACGACAGCAATAAAGCGGGCGCATACTTAAAAGTAATGTTTTAATTTAAAGATAAACAACAAAACCCCCTCCTTTACGGCGGGGGTTTTTTATTTGGCTTAATTTGTTTGCGCTAAGTGTTTAAGTGTAATTAGTATTGCAGTATGAAAACGGCGTAAGGCGGTATATTGCCGCCGTTTTGCGCGATGGTAAAGCGCAAGGGGCGCGCGGCAAAGAGTGTTTTATATTTAATGCTTAAAAGTTCTTTGGGCGCGGGGACGGGTTTTGCCGTCGGATTTACAAATATCAGCCAGCGTTTGCCGTCGTAAAAGAAATGCTTTGCCATAAGCGGCGCGGCAATAAAAGAAGGATTATTAAGCGGTTTTCCCCTCTCAAAAACGGGAGAAAGATATTTAAGCTGTTGCACGGTTTTTGTTAAGGCGGCCCACTTTTGCGGCGTTTTGCGCGCTTCGGAAAGGGTAAAGTAAAAAAGCCCGTCCGCGCCGCTTAAGAGGGAATGAAAACTCATAAAATTAATTTCCTCAGGCGTGGGGTAGCGGCCGATACGGTCATTGTCGGGGCGGTATTGCTTAAAATCCTTCCAGTCAAAAGCCTGTACAACGGCTATAAGCGGTTTATTATTAAGCCCCGCTTTTATCATACCCGCTCTTGCTTTTGCGGTTTGCTCGCCCAAAGATTCCAAAGCCAAATGCGGCACGGGGTACCAATCCACCATAACAATATCGGCGGCGGGGTAATAATTTATTTTGGGCGCGCCCTCGCTTAATACAAAAGCGGTTTTATGCGCGGGAAAGGCATTTTTTGCTGCGGTATCCTTTTCCGCCAGTTTTGAAAACGGCGTGTTGAAAATATCAGGCTCGTCAATCAGATACCACGCGTAAACGGGCCAAGTTTGCGCTTCCTTGGCGTATTGCGAGTTTATTATATTATTGGGATAGGCCAGCATTTTAAGGCCCTGCGCCTTAGCTTCCTTTGCCAAAGCGGCTATGGGCGCGGCCTTTTTATCATAGGTTTGAAAGGTGTTAAAGCCAGCCTGTCTTATTATCTTTAAATCCTGCGGCTTTTGCGCGCCGTAAAGGCCAAGTACAAAACCATCCGCGCTGACGGAGGCGGACATAAAAAATACCGCGGGAATAACAAGGCATAACTTAAAGAGTTTTTTTGGAAACATCTTTATCCTTTATAAACATTCTTTTTATGGTTTTAATTAAAATTTCCGCATCTAAAGAAAAGGAACGGTTTTTTATATACCAAACGTCGTAGGAGAAGCGTGTAAAGGCGTCTTCCAGCGTTTGGGCGGAGTTTTGCTTAAGAGCGTCTTGCAGATAAAAATAATTTGGAGGAGCTTTAAAATTAAGCTGCGCCCAGCCCGTAAGCCCGGGCTTTACTATGCTTCTTACCGCGTGTCCGCTGATAAGATTATTTAAAATTTCGTACTCTTTTATCCATATCGGGCGCGGGCCGACAAGGGAAATATCCCCCTTTATTATATTGAAAAGCTGTGGCAGTTCGTCCAGCCTGAACCGTCTTAACAGTGCGCCGAGTTTTGTTATTTCCTCCGTCCCTGGGCGCATTGTGCGGAATTTGTAAATATAGATAATCTTTTGCATATATCCCGCGCGCTCTTGCTTAAAGATAGGGTCAAAGCCGTCGGTAATTTTTATAAGCAGGTAAATTAACACGCAAGCGGGCAGGATAGCGGGCAAAAGGCAAAGGCTTATTATCAAATCCAAAAGATTTTTGATTACGGGATAAATTTCCTTTATTTCTCTGCCGCCAACGCCGCGCATAAGCCACATTGCGTCGTCAAGCCCTTCTTTGGGCGTGCGGCAAAAAATCTCTTCGTAAACATTTAAGTCAGTCTTAAGCAAAATGCCTTTTTGTATAAATTTTTCCGCTATAAGCTGCCACGCTTCTTTATTATCCCTAAACAAAGTGCTTGAGATAAGCACCAAATCTAAGTGGTCGGTATTATATTTAACATCAGCCGCGGGCGCGGGGTAAACGGCGGTTATATTATATACCTTAGAGTTTTTAAGCAGATTTTCTATAGCGCTTAAAGTGGGGCTGCTGCCAAATATTATAATGTTCTTTTTGTAGAAAGAGAATTTTATGTACAGGCGGCGGCTGAAGTAAATATACAGCGGATACAGGGTAAGTATTGCCACCAATATCGTTTTGGGCGTTACCATGCCCAAAGGCGCGGCCAAAAAGTAAAGCACGCTTGCGCCCGTGATAACATTAACCAAAACCGCATTTAACAGGGAACCGTAATTAGGTTTTATTCTGTTTATATCCCTTACGTCGTAGAAGGAAAACAGATAAAGAGTAAACGTAAAGAACGGAAAGAAAGGCAGCATAGCGTAAATATTGGCTACGAACAGCTGCGGGTTAACTTCCATTCTTCTAAGCGTTATCGTTATAAAAATTATAAGGATGTAGACGAAGAAGTCCAACAGTAAAAATAAAGCTCTTACCATAAATACCTCACATTAAGCACACAAAAGACTGTCAGTCTTGTTTAAAGATAATTTCCAAACCGCGGCGCAGGGTGATTGACGGCTTAAAACCTGCTTTTTTTATTTTGGTGATATCGGCGCTTGATTTTTTTATGTCGCCCTCTCTTTGCGGAGCAAAAATAATATTTGCTTTTTTGCCTGTTACTTTTTGCATAATTGCGGCGAGTTGCAGCAAAGTATATGCTTTGCCGCCAGATACATTATAAACTTCCCCCGCTTTTGCTTTTGTCGCGGCAAGCAGATTAGCTTTAACCACATCGTCAACAAAAACAAAATCGCGCGTTTGTTTGCCGTCGCCGTTTACGGTAAGCGGTAAATCCGCCTTAAGGCAATCGTAAAATTTGGCCACTACCGCCGTGTAGGGAGAGGCAGGGTTTTGCCCCGCGCCAAATACATTAAAGTATCTTAAAATAACGCATTCAAGCCCGTAAAAGTGATAGAACATTTTGCACAGGGCTTCACCTTGCAATTTTGTTTCGGCATAAGGGGAGTTGGGGTTTGTTTTTGCGCTTTCTTTGTTTGGTGTTTTTGCTTTATTGCCGTAAACCGCGCTGGAAGAGGCCAAAATAACTCTTTTTACTTTTGCCATACGCGCGGCGAAAAGGACATTAAAAGTACCGTCGGTATTAATTTCTTTTGTAAGCTGAGGGTTTTTGACTGATTGCGGGACGGAAACCAGCGCCGCGTGATGCAACACATAATCCGCACCTTTTACGGCTTTTATAACTGCTGCAAAGTCGCGGACATCCCCGTTGATTATTTTAACCTGCTTTTTTACGGGCTTAAGCAAACTGCCGTCAGACGAGGAAAAGTTATCAAAAATTACTACTTTTTGCCCTCTCTTCAGCAATTCTTTAGCCAGATGCGAGCCTATAAAGCCCGCCCCGCCTGTTATAAGCCAGGTTTTTGCTTGTTTCTTATTCATTTTTCCAGCCAAAATGTGATGTTTAATTATATATTTTTATTATTCCCCCTACAATACATAAATGTTATAATTGTGAAATATATTAATTTCAAAAAAGGAGAGGTTTTTTATGGCAGGTAATAAGCAGTTTAGCGCTTTAGTTTCATTGTATAAAAATGATAATCTCTCCTACTTTAAAGAGGCTTTGGAAAGCGTTTTTAATCAAACCCTCCCCCCTGCCGAGGTTATTATAGCCGTTGACGGCCCCGTCCCCGCAGAAACCGAAGATTTTATAAGACGGGCGGCGGAGGATAATCCTAAAATTAAAAATGTTTTTTTAGCCGTAAATATAGGGCGCGGCGCGGCTTTGGGCAAGGTTTTGCCTATGTGTAAATACCCCTTGGTGGCCCTTGTTGACGCTGACGATATTAACCTGCCTGCCCGCTTTGAAAAGCTTTTTAATTGTTTTGAGTATGATTCCGCCTTATCTGTTGTCGGCGGGCAGATAGAAGAAGCCGACCCAGTAACCCTTAAACCCTTTGCCGAAAGAAAAGTACCCCTTAGCGACGCTGATATAAAGAAATATATAAAAACCAGAAGTCCGTTTAATCAAATGACGGTAATGCTTAAAAAAGAAGATGTGCTAAAGGCGGGCGGGTATAGAACGTATCATTTATTTGAAGATTATGACCTTTGGGTGCGTATGGCGGCGGCGGGTTTAAAGATGCAAAATCTCCCCGATACGCTGGTTAAGGCAAGGGTTGACGCTAACCTTTACGCAAGGCGCGGCGGGTATAAATATTTTAAGAGCAATAAGGCCTTGCAGGACCAGCTTTTAGCCTTGGGAATGATTTCCCTCCCGCTTTACATTTTTAACATAATTCTGCGCTTTACCGTGCAGGTTTTGATGCCCAATTATCTGCGCGGATTATTTTACAAAAAGGCGCTTAGGGCAAATAATATTTAGTTTTTACGGGATTAAGGACGCAAAGAGAGAGAAATGTCAAATAACTGTGTTGATAATAATTTGCCTTGCAGCGGTTGCGGCGCGTGCGCCGTGCGCTGCCCTGCCTCCGCGCTTAGCGTTAAACTTTCCCCGTACGGGTTTTACGAGGCTGTTATTAACCGCGATAAATGCGTTTCCTGCGGGTTGTGCCTTGCCGTTTGCCCTAAATTTAAAAAGAATTACCCCGCCAAGCCCCAAAAACTTAACGCCCTTCCCGTTTTTTACGCTTGGGCCAACAACGACGAGGCGCGCGTTAAAAGCGCTTCCGGCGCGATTGCGGCAGAACTTGCCCTTTGGGGCATTAATAACAGCTATAAAATAGCTGGAGTTATTTATAACCCCTCAAACGGACAGGCAAAAACCGTTATAGCGGACAGCAAAGAGGGTTTGGAAGCTTTTAAAGGCTCAAAATATTTGCAAAGTTTTACCGTGGACGCTTTTAAGGAAATAGTAAAAAGTAAACATAATTTTATGGTTTTTGCCACCCCCTGTCAGGCGGCGGGTTTAAGATTTTTGGCGAAAGCGGCAAACTTTGAAGAGCGTGTTATTATAGTGGATTTATTTTGCCACGGCGTGCCTTCTTATAAATTGTGGGATATTGCAAAAAAAGAGGCCGAGCAAAAATATTTAAAAGCCCCTGTTCTTCAGGCTGATTTCAGAGATAAAAAATACGGCTGGCCCGAATATGTTTTAAAGCTTTCCGACGGTTTTAAAAGCGTTTGGCTTACCTACGGGCAAACGCCTTTTTACAGGCTTTTCCTATCAGGCGCGGCGCATTGCGAAAGTTGCCTTTCCTGCTATGCCAGAACTTCTTTTGACTTTTCCGATATTCGCATAGGCGACGCCTGCGGTTATAAGGGCGAGGCCGCAGACAAAGGCGTATCAAGCGTAATATTTATAAGCGAAAAAGGCCTTAAAATAAAGAAAGCCTTAGACGAAGGCGGAAGAATATTTTTTACCAAGGCCCCGTATGAACCCGTACTTAAAAAAATAAACCATTTTAAGGAAGGCCATATAAACGAAGCCTTAAGAGATAAAACCATGGCTCTTTTGTTAAAAGGGGCCGCCTGCGCGGAACTGCTTGGCTGCTACTACTCTTTTATGCCATTTGGAAAAAGAATTATTTGCCGTGTTAAAGACGCTTTGCCTTTATCCCTTAAAAAGGCGGTAAAGAGGTTGGTGTTAAAGTGAAAAATAAGCAAAATAAACCTTTAAGAATTTTGCAGATAGTTCCCAACCTTTGCGTGGTAAACGGCATTACCGCGGTTGTTATGCTGTGGTACAAAAATATAGACAGGCAAAAAATACAGTTTGATTTTTTATCCCTTTACAAATCGGAACCGTCTTTTGAAGCGGAAATAAAAAATATGGGCGGCAATGTTTTTTATATGCCCGACGTAAAAAATATTTTTGGTTTTATCGCGCGCGCCGCAAAGGTGTTTGGCGAGGGAAAGTATAATATTATCCATTCCCACATAACGCAATTTAATTTATTCTTTTTTCCCATAGCTAAGTTTTACGGGGTTAAAAATATAATTTTGCACAGCCATGCCACGCGTTATTCCGAGCAGTTTTTTAAGGAGATAATAAACCGCCTTATGCTGCTGCCTGTTCGCTTTTTTGTAACGCTTCGCCTTGCCTGCGCTAAAGCGGCGGGAAGTTTTATGTTCGGCGCAAAGCCGCACAAAGTTGTTTATAACGGGATAGATTTAAATAAATTCGCTTTCAATACTCAGGCCAGATTGCAGATGCGCCGCGCTTTAGGTTTGGATAATAATTTTGTTATTGCCCATTTGGGCCGCTTTTCAAAGACAAAAAACCATACCTTTTTGCTTAAAGTTTTCAGCCGTATTTTGCAAAAAGACGCCACTGCCGTTTTGCTGCTTGCGGGCGAAGGGCCGCTTTTAGAAAAAGTTAAAGAAGAAGCTTTTAACGCGGGGCTTTCTTCCTCCGTTCTGTTTTTGGGTTCCCGCTCCGACGCGCCCGCGCTTTACAGCGCGGCAGATGCTTTTGTTTTGCCCTCATTTCACGAGGGGCTGCCTGTTTCCCTGTTAGAGGCGCAGGCCGCCGCGCTGCCTTGTTTTGTATCGGATAATGTTACAAGAGAGGCGGCTTTTAACAATACCTCGTTTTTGCCTTTAAGCATAGGGGCGGAAGGCTGGGCGGAGGAAATTTTAAAGGCTTCATCTGCCTGTTCGGAATGCAGGATATTAAGCCCCGCTTTGCTTTTAAATATTCCGTTTTCCGCAAGCTGTTCCGCGGCGGCTATGGAGAGTATTTACCTTAAGCTTTAACAAAAATTATTTATGTTTAAAAACTACAGATTACATATTATTTTATTCTCTATTATGATTGTCGGCTTATTTGCCGTCAACAGCGTGAGTATGGGTATATCGGAATATTTCCCATTCGTGCTGGGCGTTAGCGCATTCTCTTTTTTGGCTTTGCTGCGCTGGCGTTTTAAGCTTAGGATTGAGCATTATTTAATACTTGGTATGATTCTTGTGGGCATACTGCAGCTTAACTCCGCTTTGGATTTTATAAATGACTCTGCGGCTGTATTTTCCTTCCCGATATTTTTTGCTTTATTTGCGGGCGTTACGCTTGTCCCCGTCAAAAAAGAGGAACTTAAACTTATTGCGGATTCTTTTTTATTTTCGGGCTTGCTTATATCGCTATTGGTTGTTTTTATGCGCTATGATTACGGCGCGGGGCGTATTTCTATTCAGATTAAAGAGGGTTATCCCGTGGACCCTAATTACCTTTCAGCCTTTTTGGTGTCCCCCTGTATAATTGCGGTAAAGAGATTTCTATTCCCCACCGTCGGGCAAAGCAGGTTTTTTTATGCTCCGCTGTTGTTTGTTATACTGCTTGCCGTGTTTTTAACGGGTTCACGCGCTGCTATGGTGGCTTTTGCTATTGCGGGTTTTATAATTTTGATAAGAAAGCCTGTTTATATTTTGCCCTCCGCTATTGCGGCGGGTTTGCTTGTGTTTTTTGCCGTCAGCTTTCTGCCGCAAAATATTTATGAACGTTTGTTTGTGGCCTCGTATAACGACGGCAGTAATCAAAAAAGGCTTTGGCTTTGGAATGTGGCCTTAAATGTTTGGCTGGAGCGGCCTATCTTCGGTTACGGGTTGGTAAACACAAAGTTTCTGCTTAATATAGGCAATGTGGCGCATAACAGTTTTTTAAGCTTTCTTTTACGCTTCGGCCTTGCGGGAACGCTATGCTTTTTAGGCATTTGCTGGAAGATTTTTAAAAATTCCTTTTCCGAAGATATGCTGACGGTAATGGCATTGTTCGCGGCGCTTATGTTTACTTCTTTTATTATTGAGCAGAATACATCTTTAAGTTTTTGGTCTGTTTTTACCTTTTTGGTGCTTTGCGTTAATTTTAAAAAGGATAATCCCAAAGAGCAGATTTGGAATATTGTATAACGGAGATACGGATGAGCAAGAAGGCGGCTGTTTTAACGGTACACAGGGCAAATAACTTTGGCGCGGTATTGCAGGCCTATGCCTTGCAAACCTTTTTAAACAAGAACGGGTTTAAGGTTGATATTATTAATTATCTCTGCCCTTTTATAGAGAATCTTTACGGCTATTTTCCGTTAAGGAAAGGTAATGCTTTAAAAAATATTATTAAAAGTTTGCTTTTAATTCCCGTTGTGTTTTTAAGACGCAGGAATTTTGACGGTTTCAGACTTAAGTTTTTAAAAACAACCGCGCCCGTAACCCGCGCCGAACTTAAAAACCTTAACGGAAGTTATGATATGTTTATTACGGGCAGCGATCAGGTTTTTAACGGGCGGCTTACAAATTATGACACTTCTTATTTTTTGGATTTTGTTGACTCTCCCGCAAAAAAAGCTTCTTACGCGGCAAGCTTCGGATTGACGGAATTAACCAAACAGGAAGAAGCGCTTTATACCCCCCTTTTAACGGACTTTGATAATTTGCTTTTAAGGGAGAAAGAAGGGCAGGACCTTCTTAAAAAACTTACGGGTAAAGAGGCGCCCACCGTGCTTGACCCCGTTTTCCTTTTAACCAAAGAAGAATGGGCGGATATTGCCATTATGCCCAAAGAAAAAAATTATATTTTGGTTTATGTGATGGAAAAAGAAAAAAGCATTATGGATTTTGCCAAACAATTATCGCAGAAGACGGGGCTTAAAATAATATACCTTTTCTTTAATCCGCTGCACGGCGTTAAAGATAAAAGCGTTATAGCCGCGCCGCAGGAATATTTGGGGTATTTTATGGCGGCGGATTATATTGTTACAAACTCCTTTCACGGGGCGGCTTTTGCAATTAAATTTAATAAAAGATTTTTTGTGGGAATGCTGCGCAGTTTGGGCAGTCTTAATTCCAGATTAAACCATTTGCTTAAAACGGCAAAACTGGAAAGCAGGATTATAGACGAAAATTCCCTTAACAATACGGGCAATGTTGATTTTAGCGCGGCCAATGCCGCCATTGCGGAGCAAACGCAGAAATCAGCCCGACTTATTATGGATATCTTAAAATAATATATGAGCAGAACAAAACTATTTGTAAATAACTCGGCCGCAAAAGGCGTACAACTTATGTTTACGCTGCTTTACGGCTTTATTGTGCCAAGGCTTATAATTAAGGCCTACGGGTCCGAAATTAACGGGTTTATAGCTTCCGCCACGCAGTTTATAACCTACTTTAACTTGGTGGAGGCGGGTATTTCTGGCGCGGCAATTTATTCCCTTTACAAACCGCTTAGCGAGAGAAATGAAACAAAAATAAGTTCCATAGTATGCGCCGCAAAGAATTTTTATATTCAGTCGGGCTATATCTTTGCCGCAATGGTATTGTTTTTGGCCTTGGGATACCCTTTGGTTGTTTCCGTCCCCGGGTTGGCGTATTGGCAAATTTGCTTAACCGTGCTTTGTATAGGCTCGGCGGGCGCGATGGATTTTTTTACTCTTTCAAAATACAGAGTTCTGCTTACGGCGGACCAGCGCAGCTATGTAATTTCCTTCGGCCAAATGGTAATGTTCAGCGCAAATATAATTATTGTTGCGGTATTTGCGGCTTTTCGTTTTAACATAGCGGCTATGCAGGCGGCTTTGGTGTGTTCCGTTATTTTGCGTTCTTTAATTTTATGGGCTTATACCAAAAAGAAATATCCTTATTTAGATTACAATGCCGCGCCCGATAATACCGCAATAAAAGACCGCTGGAATGTTTTGTATTTGGAAATTTTAGTAGGCGTACAAACCTCCGGCCCTATTATACTGGCTACTATTTTTACGTCTTTGGCGCAGGTCAGCGTTTACAGTATATACAATATGGTTATAGGCGGCATAAACGGGTTATTTGCGGTTTTTATATCGGGCTTGGCGGCTTCCTTCGGGCAGGTATTGGTAAAAGGGCAGCGCAAAATATTGCAGAACGCGTATCAGGAGTTTGAGCAGGTTTACTATATAGGTATAACCATTGTTTACAGCGTGGCTTTGCTTATGATAATCCCCTTTATTAAACTTTATATAGGCGCGGTAAGCGATATAAATTATATAGTGCCTATTCTCGGCTTTTTGTTTGTTTTAAACGGGCTTATGTACAATATAAAAACGCCGCAAAGTATGATGGTTATATCGGCGGGAATGTACAGGCAGACGCGTTTTGCAAGCTCTATGCACGCTTTATTGGCCTTTGGCGCGGGCGCGGTTTTGGCCCCTGTTTGGGGGCTGGAGGGCATAGTGATTGCCTTTATAGCTTCTAATATATACAGAACGGCGTTCTTTACATTCTTTGTGCCGCGCAATATAACAAAACTAAGCTATAAAAGAAGCCTTAAAAGAATGCTGCTTGTTTTGTTCAATTTCTCTATAGCTGTTTTTATATTTTTTAAATTTAAAATAGAATGCGCTAACTTCTACCAATGGATTATGTGCGGCACGGTTTTAACTTTACTTGTAAGCGTTTGGGTGATTGCACTTAATCTTCTATCCGACTATAAAAATATGAAGAAGATATTTTGCAGACTGCAGAAACTCCTGCGCGGCTATTTAAAGCATTAAACAGTTTTTAAAAGGCGGAAATTAAGGAATATCATAAAGCGTTTTATCGCTGTTCTTTTCATTGCTGCCGCCCATAGCCAGCGCCGCCTGTATGCAGCGGCTTCTGTCGCTGAGATTAGAGCCTCCGGGCGAACACCAAAGCTGGAACTTTCCGCTTGTAGGATAGTAATTCATTTTCCAGAACAGTTGTCCGTAGTGGATTATAACTAAAGTGCCATATGTTTTGTATTTAAAAATATTTGTGGAACTTTTAAGCCAAGGATATATACCTGTTATTTCGCATTGCTGGTCGTTGGAATTTACCAGTTCGGAGCATAACTTGCCGTTTTTGCCTAAGAAATCAATATCAATCGCAGTTATAGGAAAATCGTAAGAACCATATATCAAAGATGTCCTGTATGAAGCCTGTCCGACATCGTGCATATATTGTTGCAAGATTCTTACACGAGAAACATCCATTGCGCCTTGATAGTAAGGAAAAACTATTGCTGTAAGTACTCCAATAATGAGTACTACAATCAGAAGTTCTAAAAGCGTAAAACCCCATTTACTTTTTAAGAACATAATTTCCCCCTCTTTTCCCCGCCGTCTATTTCTTTTTTTCTTCCGTGTAGTAACTGTAGTGTTTATAATAACCGTACTTGCCGTAACCTTCAAGGTTATAGTGGCCTATGGCCGCGCCTAAAATGTTAATGCCTGCTTTGGTAAGTTTATCTATTGCCAACAGGGCAGATTTAACATTTGTCTTGCCATAGCTTATTACAAATAAGGCTCTGTCTATATGTTTGCCCCATAAAAGCGTGTCGGAAACGGGCAGAATGGCGGGGCAGTCAACGGCGACAATATCATAGTTTTCTTTGGCCCAATGCACTAAATCCTTAAGCTTTGGCGTATTTAAAAGCTCTGCGGGGTTTGGCGGGCGCACGCCTGATGTTAGGACGGAAAGATTGGGGACATCGGTTTTTTGTACGTTAAAAGCATAGGCTTCTTTTTCCCCAGAACCGTTCCAAAGGTTGCTTAAGCCTTTTTCCGTTGAAAGGCGGAAGACTTTATGTAGTCTGGGGCGGCGCAAGTCCCCGTCTATCAATAAAACTCTCTTGCCCGTTTGGGCTATGGCCACGGCAAGGTTAGAAGAAAGATTACTCTTTCCCTCCCCCTGTATGGAACTGGTAATAAGGAAGGCCTTATCGTCCGCCATTGCAAAGCCGAGCATTGTGCGGATATTGCGGATATTTTCCGGCAGAAGGAAATTGCCTTTCTTAAGCATCTGCTCATATTCAACCTGACCCGATTTAAGTGATTCCTGCGGCACAAAACCCAAAAACGGAAGTTTTAATTTTGATTCTATATCTTCCGATGTTTTTACCGTCTGGTCAATAAATTCGAGAATAAGCGATATAAACACTGCTATAAGCATACCTGCTATAAAACCTATTATTATGTTTAAAGCCTTGCGCGGGCGGGCGGGCAGCATTGCGGGGACCGCTTTATCTATAATCCTTATGTTATTGGCGGAAAACTGGCCCGATAAATCTATTTTTATGCTTTGCACTATGCGGTTGGTTTCTTTATCAATGGTTTCCCTTATTGCGTTTAACTGATTGTGCAGGGAAATTACATCAGGGTGATTCTGCGTATATTTACTTGAAAGGCTTGCATACTGGCCTTTAAGGGCGGCTTCCTGCTGCTTAAGATTTTTAATAAAGTCGCTGTTAACAACCTGCGGCATGGAGTTTAATAATTCCTGCTCCTGCGCGCTTTTTTGTGTGCTTTCCAAAGCTTTTATAACCTCTTCCGCCATTGTAACGCGGGAGGTAAGATTATATTGCACAAAGGTGGTGGAAAGCGTGTTGGCTATTTTTGCGCTTAATTGCGGGTCGTAAGTAAAAAGCTGTATTTTTACAAGTCTGCTTCTTGGTTCGGGCGAGATTGAGATAGCCTTTTCCAGCTTTTTTAAGCCGTCGGGCGCGGCAAATTGGTATACATCGCCAAGGTTTAGGGTATTGTATACTTTTTCCAATATAGAACGGCTTTCCAAAAGGGAATACTGCGTTCTGTAATAATCCTCGTCGTTAGACCAAGAGGTTATTTGCGTTACGGGGTTTAAGTTGCCAGAATCCTCCCTGTCAATCATCAGCAATACGGAGGAGTTATAAAGCGGGCGCATAAAAGTATTTATCAATACTGCCGTTATAACGCCGATAAACGCCATTGTTACAATAAGCCAAAAACGCTTAAGTATAATGTTAAAATAA
>MTLE01002117.1_pt1 | contig 16877 bp, 13 predicted proteins | sample 1982461 | NCBI WGS metagenome assembly MTLE01 (sample SAMN05712605, study PRJNA340218) | biofilm metagenome | isolation source: sample SPL anode biofilm adapted to -200 mV | place: USA | collected 2012-02-03
CCTCAAATCTAATCAAATCACGTGGGGGGCTTGGGCAACGGATAAGGTCAACAGATATGGTCAACGGCCTACCCTCTGGGGTGGAGTTTTTTATGCTTGGCTTTAATATCCGCCACATTAACGTGAGTATAAATCTGCGTTGTATTTAAGCTTTCATGCCCCAGCATTTCCTGCAAAGATCTTAAATCCGCCCCGCCCTTTAACATATGCGACGCAAAAGTATGCCTGAATAAATGCGGGTGTACGCGGCGGTTTATGCCGGCCAATTTACCAAGTGCTTCAATATCTTTCCACACCGTTATACGGCTTACCTTTTTCCCGTCTCTGTTTAAAAATATTTCGCTGTCAGTTTCCTGCGCCGCAAATGTTGCCTGACGTTGTGCAAGGTAACTTTCTATAACCTCACAGGCTTGCGCGTGCAGCGGCACAAAACGCTGCTTTCTGCCTTTACCGAAGGCCAAAATCCAACGGTCCTGCGTATTAACATTTTCCAACCTTAAATTGATAAGCTCCGACACCCTTATCCCCGTCGCGTAAAACAGATGTATTATGCAATATGTGCGCCATTCGTTAAAGTCGCGCGGGGGAAAGGAGAGCAGTTTGTCCATCTCCGCTTCCGAAAGTTGCTGCGGTATCTTTTTTATCAAACGGGGGGAGAGTACAAAGCGGGTAGGGTCTTCCTTTACGATATTTTCCGTCATTAAAAATTTATAAAAACTTTTTATTGCTTCCGTCTTGCGGAACACGCTGGAAGGCGCAAGCGTCTGCTCCGCCTTTAAATGGTAGATATAGGTATCAATAAATTCCGGCAGTACGCGCTCGGGCGGGGTATTGTTTGCCCCGCAAAAATCCAAATACTGTTTTACGTCCCGCCCGTAAGCGGCAATAGTATTTTTGGAAAGTTGGCGCTCAAAAGAAAGATGATTTTTAAATTCTTCCAGTAATATCATAGCTATATATTACAAAATAGGAGGCGACAGCAATAAAAAAGGCTCTTCTTTAAAAGAGCCTTTTTTGTGTGTTAAAGAAAATTTATTTTTTCTTTTTTGTTTCAACAGGCGTTTCTTCTTCCTGCTCTTTGGCGGCGGCTTTTGCCGCGGCTTTCGCGCTGGTGGGGATAGAGCCTGTGCCTATAAACATTGCCCTTAATTTCGCTTCAATTTCGTTTGCGACTTCGGGGTTATCTTTAAGGTATTGTCTGGCATTATCTGCGCCTTGGCCAAGTTTTTCTTCGTTATAGATATACCAGCTGCCGCTCTTTTCTACAACTTTATTTTCCACGCCCATATCAATAAGGCATGATTCTTTGGAAATCCCTTCGCCGTGTAACATTGTAAATTCTGCCTGGCGGTAAGGTGGCGCAACTTTATTTTTTACCACTTTTGTTCTTACTCTTGTGCCGATAACGTGTTCGCCGTTTTTGATATTTTCAATTTTGCGGACGTCTAAGCGGACAGAGGAGTAAAACTTTAAAGCAAGACCGCCGGGGGTAGTTTCGGGGTTGCCGAACATTACGCCGATTTTCTGCCTTAACTGGTTAATAAAAATAATGCTGGTTTTTGTTTTGGCAAGCAAGCTTGTTAATTTTCTTAAAGCTTGGGACATCAACCTCGCCTGCAAACCTACGTGCGCGTCGCCCATTTCGCCTTCAATTTCGGCTTGGGGAACAAGCGCGGCAACGGAGTCAATAATAATTAAATCCAAAGCGCCGCTGCGTACAAGTTTTTCTGCAATTTCAAGGGCTTGTTCGCCGCTGTCGGGCTGGGAGATTAAAAGCTCGTCAATATTAACGCCTATAAGGCCCGCGTATACGGGGTCAAGCGCGTGTTCCGCGTCAATAAAGGCAACGGTACCGCCTGCCTTTTGCGCCTGTGCCGCAATGTGCAAACTTAAAGTTGTTTTACCGCCTGCTTCAGGCCCGTAAATTTCTATCACTCTGCCGCGCGGTATGCCGCCTATGCCTAAGGCTAAATCCAAAGAAAGCGCACCTGTAGATATAGCTTCTATTTGTTTTACGGTGTTATCGCCTAATTTACAAATTGCTTCTTTGCCGAAGGATTTTTCTATCTGGCTTAATGCCAGCTGTAAAGCCTTGGCCTTTTCCGGGTTTGATTGCGTCATTTGCTCCTCCTTACTTCTTTTAAATTTATTTTATGTCGTGCTGCACTTTTTTGCGCCGCGCGGTTTTGACGCGCTGAAAGCTATTTTCTTGCCCTCTTCATCATAGTCGGCCGTAATGCTTGTGTTGGGCGGATATTGGCTTACAAGTATAAACTCCGCCAGAGGGTCTTCAAGGTCGCGCTGCAGCGTTCTAAGCAGCGGTCTTGCGCCGTACTTAGGGTCAAAGCCGCGGTTGATAAGATATTCTTTGGCTTTATCCGTAAGTTTTATTTTAAGCTGCTGGGCGGAAAGTTTTTCCTCTATATCTTCTATACCCAAATCCAAAATTTTTGCCATGTGGGCTTTGTTTAACGAGTGGAACACAACAATCTCGTCTATTCTGTTAATAAACTCGGGATTAAAGGTTTTTTTAACTTCGTCCATAACGCCCTTTTTCATATCGGCGTATTCTCTGGCTTCGTTAGCCTCGGGCGTAAAACCCAGCTTTGCGCCGTTTGAGGCAATTTCGCGCGCGCCTACGTTGGACGTCATTATTATAACCGTATTTTTAAAGTTAACTTTATGGCCCAAATTATCGCTAAGCATACCCTCGTCCAAAACCTGCAAAAGGATATTGTATATATCGGGGTGGGCCTTTTCAAATTCGTCTAAAACCACAACGCTGTAGGGGCGGCGTCTGACGGCTTCTGTAAGCTGTCCGCCTTCCTCGTAGCCCACATATCCGGGGGGCGCGCCTATCAGGCGGGAGACGGCAAACTTTTCCATATATTCGGACATATCAATACGAACCATTGCGTCTTCGTCGCCAAATAAAAATGTGGCTAAAGTTTTTGCCAACTCTGTTTTACCCACGCCCGTGGGGCCTAAAAATAAAAAGCCGCCTATCGGTCTGTTGGGGTTGCTAAGGCCTGTTCTGCTGCGTCTTATGGCTAAGGAAACTGCGCGTACGCCTTCCTCCTGCCCGATGATATGCTCGTGCAGATATTCTTCCATCTTCAAAATCTTTTCCGTTTCACTTTGCGTTAAGCGTGTGACGGGTATGCCCGTCCATTTAGATGCGACTACCGCTATATCTTCTTCCGACACGGTGGTTTGCAGCTTATTGCGTTTTTTTGTCCATTCTTCTTTGGCTTTTTTAATGTCGGCTGTCAGTTTTTCTTCGTCGTCCCTAAGCTTTGCGGCTTTTTCGTATTCCTGCTTAGCTATGGCGGCATCTTTTTCTTTGGTAAGAAGCTGCAATTCTTTTTCTTTCTCTTTTATATCCTGCGGTAAAAGGGAGTTTTTAAGCCGCGCTCTGGAGCCTGCCTCATCCAACAAATCTATTGCTTTGTCGGGCATTGCTCTATCGGTAATATACCTGTCGGCTATATTTGCGGCGGCTTCAAGCGCACAGTCGGTAAACTTTACGCCGTGGTGCTTTTCGTAATTGGCTTTAAGGCCTTTTAAAATTTCTATTGTTTCCGCAACGGTATTCGGCTCCGCCGTAATGGGCTGAAAGCGGCGTTCCAATGCGGGGTCCGTTTCTATATATTTGCGGTATTCGTCAAAGGTGGTTGTGCCGATGCACTGCATATCGCCGCGCGCGAGTGCGGGCTTTAACATATTGGAGGCGTCCATAGAGCCTTCCGCCGCGCCTGCGCCGACTATGGTGTGAAATTCGTCAATAAACAAAATAATATCTTTAGCTTTGGAAACTTCTTCTATAATATTTTTAAGACGTTGCTCAAACTCTCCGCGGTATTTTGTACCTGCCACAAGAGAGCCTAAATCCAAACTTACAAGGCGTTTATTATGCAAAACGTCGGCAATTTCTCCGCCTGCCATTCTTTGCGCAAGGCCTTCCACTATCGCGGTTTTACCTACACCGGGTTCGCCTATTAATACGGGGTTGTTTTTTGTCCTTCTGGCTAAGATTTGCGTGATGCGCTCAATTTCGTTTTCTCTGCCGATAACAGGGTCCAGCTTGCCCTCAATAGCAAGCTGTGTTAAATCGCGCGAGTGTTCGTCAAGCGTCGGGGTTTTGGTTTTAGGTTTTGCCATGGTGGCCGTTTGCGCGGCGGCGGCAGGGCTGAACGGAGAGGACGAAGCTGTATTTTCTTTTTCTTCCTCTTCATCTTCTTCCGCTTCAAAATCGTTTGAGGGGTTATTATCGCTTGCGGCTTTAAGCACGACTGCTCTGATAAGGTCCCCGTTAAGGCTTAAATTGCTTAATATTTTTGCGGCAACGCCTTCTTCTTCCGACGTTATGCCAAGCAAAATATGCTCTGTACCTATAAAGGGCATACCCATAATTTGGGCTTCTTCAAAAGAGTGTTCCAATACTTTTTTTGCGCGCGGGGTAAAGGGTACTTCCGCCAGCATTACAAGGTTATCGCCAACGCCGACAAGTTGCTCAATTTCCTGTTTAATTTTTTCGCCCGTAACGCCGAGTGCGGTTAAAATTTTGGACGAAAGCTCACCCTCCGCATAGGCTAAGCCTAATAACAGGTGTTCCGTACCCACATAATCGTGATTTAACTTTTTGGCTTCTTCCTGCGCGATAAGCACAACTTTCTGCGCGCCTGCGGTAAAACGTAAAGGCATAAAACCCCTTTGAAATTTAAATAGTCAGATACTTAATATTATTATATCTTGAGGCTCTGTTCAAGTGCGCTTTTGGGGCTTTTTGGTTTGCGCGGCGGCGGGGGAGGGGAGGGAAAAATTATTTTATTTAAGGTTTTGCGGTTTTATGCCGTAAAAACGGATTTTTTACCGTAAAAAGGCTGTTTTGCCCCTTGCGGTATGACTAGCACCCACAAAAAGTGCTAGAATTTAAAAAGAAGTTTTGTTAAATTTTAATATAACGCGGGTTTTAAAAAACCTTGTGTTTTGTCAGCGTGCGCAAGCGGCGCGCTAATGTTTTACGGCGGTGTATTTTACCGTTCTTCTATCTTACAACGGCAGGTGTTAACTATGCAATCAGGCAATATGGAATATAAAGGCAAATTTATAGTTTTTGAAGGCCCCGACCGCGGCGGCAAGTCCACGCAGGCCAACCTTTTAAATAAATACCTGACGGAACGCGGCGCGGAAGTGGTTATAACCCGCGAACCGGGCGGGGACAGCGTTGCGGAAGAAATCCGCCGTATATTGCTTGACCCTACAAACACCGTCAGTCCGATGGCCGAACTTTTACTTTACGAAGCTGCCCGCGCGCAACACACGCAGCAAAAAATTATACCCGCGCTTGAGGCGGGCAAAACAGTTATTTGCGAACGCTATACACTTTCTTCCTGCGCGTATCAGGGTTACGGACGCGGCATTGATATGGAAATTATTAATAAACTTAACAGCATTGCCACGCTTAACCTTAAGCCGGACCTTAACCTTGTTTTTATAATGTCCGATAAATACTTTACCAAACGCGGGGAATACTTATTTTCCGACAGATTAGAGCAGGAAGACGAAGCCTTCCGCCTTAAAATGCGCCAAGGGTACAGAGAGCTGGCCTCTAAAATGGAAAATACCGTTATCATAGATGCCGACAGGCCCGTCGCGGAAATACAGCAATCCGTTTTGGACGAGTTGGAAAGACACAATATTTTAAGCAGTATTATTAAGGCGTAAATTTATGGGTTTTAAAAAAATATCGGGCCAGCAGAAGGCGATAGACACACTGAAAGGTTTTATAACCTCCGCCCGTGTGCCGCGCGCGATGATTTTTTTTGGCCCCGCAGGCGTGGGCAAAGCCACAACAGCCTTAGAATTTGCTAAAACCTTAAACTGCCTTGACGCTACCGCGCGCGAGCAGGGCGATAGTTGCGGTATCTGCAAAAATTGTAAACACATAGATTCCAGAACCCACCCAGATATTATTTTTGCGGATTTTGCGTGGCAGGCCGTAATTCGTAAAGAAGAACTTGAAAAGCAGCAAACTATAAAGGTAGATACTATACGCGCATTGACGGCAGCCAGCCAGCAAAAGGCCGTGTTTGCAAAGTGGAAAGTTTACATAATAGACAGCGCGGAAAAGCTTTTGGAAGAAGGCGCAAACGCGCTTTTAAAATTTATAGAAGAACCCGCCCCCAATACGGTGTGGATTTTAATTTCAAGCAAAAAAGAAGCTATGTTAAGCACAATTAAATCCCGCTGTCAGGCCGTTGGTTTTGCGCCGCTGGACAGTAAAACCGTGCAAAATATTTTGACGGATAATTATATAGAATCTTCCGTCGCGCGTGATGCGGCTTCTTACGCGCAGGGGTCAAGCGCAAAGGCTTTTGCGGCGGCTGATATTTTGACGGAATTTGCCCCGCTTGAAAGCGGCATAACTTTTGCCCCAAAGGCGGCTATGAACCTTTCCAGAACTTTAGCCGTATCCAGAGGCCAAGTTTCCTGCGCGCTTGATATGTTAAGCGTAAACGCGCACGGCAAATGGGTGCAGGCGCAGGACGAAGAAAAAAGGAACGCTTTGGGCGGACTGCTTTCCAAAATAGTTTTTTACAAAAAGGCTTTAAACAGAAATGTATCGCCTTCTTTAGTGCTGGAAGCGGCTTTAATAGCCTGCGATAATTTTAATATAGATTTAAAAAAAGGAGTAATAAATGAATAAGAAATTTTACATAACCACCCCCATATACTATCTTAACGCAGAGCCGCACATAGGCCACGCCTACACCACGCTTGCCGCCGATATTTTGGCGCGTTATAAAAAATCTAAGGGGCAGGATGTTTACTTTTTAACAGGCACTGACGAACACGGCGCTAATATTGAACGCTCCGCCGCCAATGCGGGCGTAACGCCGCAGCAGTGGACGGATAATATGGCCGAAAAGTTTAAAACGCTTTGGAAAGATTTGAATATTAAAGAAGACGATTTTATCCGCACAACCCAGCCCCGCCACGAACACGTGGTACAGGAAATTTTTGAAATTCTGCTTAAGAAAGGCGATATTTATAAAGGCACATACAGCGGTAAATATTGTATGTCTTGCGAGGCTTACCTTGACGAAAGCGAACTTGTTGACGGCAAATGCCCCATACACAAAAAAGAGCCGCAGCAGATAACGGAAGAAACTTACTTTTTTAAACTCTCCGCCTATCAAAATGATTTGCTTAAGTTCTACGAACGCAACCCAGATTTTTTAAGCCCTAAATTCAGAGGGTCGGAAATTATTAACTTTGTAAAAGGCGGCCTTCGCGACCTTTCCGTTACCAGAACAAAAGTTAAATGGGGTATCCCCGTTCCGTCTAATCCCGACCATACCATTTATGTTTGGTTTGACGCTTTAATTAACTATGTTTCCGCCGCAGGTTACGGCAAAAAACTGGGGCTTGAAGCATATAAAGATTACCCTATAGAATTTGACGAACTTTGGCCCGCTGACGTGCATTTAATCGGCAAGGAAATCTTCCGCTTTCACGCGGTTATATGGCCTGCCGTTTTGATGGCTTTGGGTTTGCCTTTGCCTAAAAAAGTTTTTGCGCACGGCTGGTGGACTATTGAGGGGGAAAAGATGTCTAAATCCCTCGGCAATTTTATTGACCCCAGAGATATTACCGCCAAGTACGGCGTGGATACTTTAAGATATTTTATTTTTAGGGAAGTCCCCTTTGGCGGCGATGGCGATTTTAGTATGGACGCTTTCAAAAAACGCTTTAACGCTGACTTGGCAAACGACCTTGGCAATCTTCTCTCCCGCACTTTAAATATGGCGGCAAAGAGCGTGGGCGAAATACCGCAAACCTGCACCGTTTCAAGCAATCTTTTAGATGAAGCTAAAGAAACCGATGCGGCTTTTAACGCGCACATGGATAATTTAGAGTTTGATAAAGCCTTGGATAAAGCTTGGGCTTTAATGAGCTATATGAACAAATATATAGACGAAACAAAGCCTTGGACCCTTGCCAAAACCGACCCGCAAAAAGCGAAAGAAGTTCTTTTAGAACTCCTCTTTGCGCTTAAATATACGGCGGTTTGGCTTGCTCCTTTTATGCCCGATACCGCGGCGGAAATTGCGCGCCGTCTTAAGGCCGGCCCGATAGAAAAGTACGCGCCGTTATTCCCCAGAATAGAAGGCTAATTAATGGAATTTATCCCGCAGATTATAGATATATTTTTGCATTTAGACGTGCATCTTAATGCCATGGCCGCCTCTATGGGGCTATGGCTTTATGCCGTGCTTTTTATTGTCGTTTTTTGCGAAACAGGCCTTGTGGTAACGCCTTTTTTACCCGGGGATTCTTTAATATTTGCGGTTGGCGCGCTTGCCGCTGTTGCAGGCTCTTCCATACAATTGCCGCATGTTATTGTTGTCTTGATAGTTGCGGCAATACTTGGCGACGCGGTAAATTACGCCGCGGGCAAATATATCGGCCCCAAGATATTTAATAAAGATACGGGCTTTTGGCTTAACAAAAAACATTTGCTCTCCGCCCATAGTTTTTACGAGAAATATGGCGGCAAAACCATAGTGCTTGCCCGCTTTATACCGATAATAAGAACCTTTGCTCCATTTGTTGCGGGCATCGGCAAGATGGGTTATATACACTTTGCGGTTTATAATGTGCTTGGCGCTATTTTGTGGGTATTGGTGTTTGCTTTAAGCGGATACTTTTTTGCGGGAACAAAAGCCGTGCAGGAACACTTCCATTATGTTATTGCGGCGATAATAATAATTTCCGTACTGCCTGCCGTTTACGAGTTTATTAAAGCAAAACGCGAACAGGCGGAATAAAAAAAATAAAAAGTTTTTACATAAAACAAAAAAGCCTCGTTATAAAAAACGGGGCTTTTTGTTTTTGCGGATAAATTATATTTGCGGCTGTTGGGGTTGTTTAGTTTCGTAATTAAGGTTAACGGGCAGTTTGCCTTTAGCGGGGATATTGCCAAGTATAATATCTGCCGCCGTACGGGCGGAAAGTTTATTTGCGCCGTACATGGCAATAACATTTTTAGCCTGCGGATAAAACTTAATATCGTAAGGACTCATAAGCGAAAGTAAAATAATATCTTTATCACTTTCCAACAATTCATCTATGGCCTTTTTTTGACTGTCTATCGGCGTATCGGCCCATTGCAGGCTGCCTAAGATAACAAGGTCAGCATCGCTCATACATCTTTTCGCGCGGTCAATATCGGCCTGTTTGGGGCGCATATGCGCGTTAAAATATTCCACCTGCCAACCCTTTTCCATAAACGGAGTATTTATAACGGGCAGCTGGTCGGCAAAGCGTGCGGGGGAGAAAAAGACAGAACAGAGTTTTTGCTTTTTTACTTCAAAGGAACCGTCATCATTAGCCTTTGCGCGTCTTGGTTTGGTATAGGGTATTACGCCCGCCTGTGTTTTTACCGCTGTAATACCTTCTTCCGTAAGTTTTTTGGCAAAGTACTCAAACGCTGCGGCGGAAGATTTTATATCCGCCTGTTTTATGTCTTTATCAAAAAGCCCGAGGTTTTGTTTAAGTTCAAATATTTTCTTTGCGGCGTCTTCCACGCGCGCCTGCGGGATTGTGGTATTAATCTGCGCCATAATTTCTTTGTGTGTGCGTATCGGGTCGCGCTTGCTTGTAAGCAGCAAGTCCACGCCCGCGTTAAGGGATTTTACGGCGGCCGTTATAATATCGCTTCCTTTAAGCGCGCCCGCCATATCAAGACTGTCGGAAATTACAATACCTTTAAACCCCATCTCGTCCCTTAAAAGCCCTTTAAGTATTGTGGGGGAAAAGGTGGCGGCATTATCTTTATCCATAAAATCATAAACTATGTGCGCCGTCATCACGCCCATAACGCCGTTATCAACGGCAAGCTTAAAGGGGGGCAAATGTACGCGTCTGAATTCTTCTTCTCCGACGGAAAGATGCGGCAGCGCAAGGTGAGAATCCTGATAGGTTTCCCCGTGTCCGGGAAAGTGTTTTGCCACCGCCATAATGCCCGCTTTTTGCATACCCGTTATAAGGGCAAGGCCCATATTGCCTACAAGTTTGGTATCGGAGCCGAAGGACCTTACGCCGATAATCGGGTTTGCGGGGTTTATATTAACGTCTATAACGGGCGCAAAATTTATATGTACGCCCACGCTTTTAAGCTCTAAGGCGACGATATAGAAAAGAGTTATTGTATCTTCCAAATTATCCGCAGCGGCAAGCATCATATTGGTGGGCAGATACGGAAAGCCCAAAGTTACGGGGGTATAAACAGTGCCGCCTTCGTAATCTATTGATACCAAAAGCGGTATTTTTGACGGGCTTTTTTCCGCCCAGCTTTGCAGTTTTGCTATTAAATCTCTTGTTTGCTCCAGCGAGTAATTGCCCCACTGTATCAGCACGCCGCCCACAAGACCTTTTTGTATGGCGGTTTTATATTTGGCGGCGGTGTCAACGTCCACCGCTATAAAAATTGTTTGCGCTAACTTTTGTTCTAAGGTTAAGTCTTCAAAAGTTATCGGCTTTGCAGGCATTTCTTGGTTTGGAGTAATTACGACGGCAGCAGGCGCGGGCGCGGCTTCCTTTTTGTAAGCTTTAGGTTTATCTTTTGTAAAAAGGTCCTCTTGCGGATTCTGCGCAAAAAGCGGCGCGGAAAGAAGAAGAGAGAGAGTTAAAAATAAAAAATATTTATAGTTTTTCATAGTTTAAGAAAGTGTTATAAGTGCAACTTCGTTTTTGGTAAACAACCTCATCGGCGGACCCCAAAAAAATGTGCCTGAAGTTACATAAATGTTTGAGTTTTGATATTTATATAAACCGTGCGCATATTTAAAACTTAACTTTACCAGATAGTTAAAAGGCCATATCTGCCCGTTATGGGTATGCCCGCTTAACATAAGGTTAATGCCGTTGTTTGCGGCGTCTTCAAAATAAAGCGGCGTGTGGGAAAGCAGTAAATTAAATTTATTTTTATCGGTATTTGCGGCAAGCAGCGCGGTAAACTGTTCTTTACTTATATGTGATGTTTTTACGTCGTTAACGCCTATTATGTTTATGCCGCCCGCCTGTGCGGAGGTGTTAAGCAAAGGCATTATATCGGCATCGCGCCAAAGGTCTATATTATTTTGCGCACCGCGGTAATATTCGTGATTGCCCAAAACCGCGTACTTACCGTAGCGCGGCGTTAATGCTTTAAGCGCGGCGGTATATTCCTGCGGGCGCAAATGAGTTTCCTCAAAAATATCACCCGTAAAAACAATAATATCGGGGTTTAAGCTTTGTATAAGCGCGGTAAGCTTTTTAAGTCTGCTTACGCTTACGCCTATGCCCAAATGAGTATCGGAAACCTGTACTATTTTTAAAGCTTTTCCCTCTGCAAAAGGGTTTTTTATATCAACTTTGGTTACGCTTGGCATTTGCTGCGCCGTAATTATTGCCGCCAGAGATAAAACAAGGCTTAACCCAAGCGCGTAAAGGCTTAAATTTTGCACAACTGCCGCCTTAAAAAAGCCCGCTGTTATCTGGCAAAACATAAAACCCATAGATACGCAAAACCAAATAAAAACAGTTCCCAGCCAAATGTACATTGCCTGCGCCAATACTTGCGCATAAACGCTTTGCGATGTGCGGGTATAGACTGCAGTAAACATAAAAATGGCGGTGCAGAAAAGCGGCAATAATTTTATCCAAAAATTATTGCTTATATAAGAGGTATTTGTTACTGTCCAAAGCAAGGCTATGTACTGCATTGCCAGCAGGACGGCAGTGAGTATTAAAAAAAACATTATCATTACCAAATTATTATTTTTTAGATTCAAAGACACCGCGTTTCTTGTTTTTTGTTACATTATCACAGGTAAACAATTTACCGTTCATTGCCACATAAACGCCCGAAGGCAAAGCCTGCGCAAAAGAAAGCGCGCTGGCTAAATTAAAAATACCGTCGGAAGAGCCGAATTTATAAGGTATCATTGCGCCAGTAAGAACTATGGTTTTGTTTTCTATGTGACGGCCCAGATAACGCGCCGTAACTTCCATAGTATCCGTACCGTGGGTTATAACTATATGGCCTTCCTTAACTTTATTGCAGGCGGCCAAAATCTCTTTTCTGTCGTCGTCCGTCATAAACAGACTGTCTTTAAGCATAAGCGGGGTAATTTTTACCTGCAGCTTGCATCTGCCTAAATTAAGCACGTCATTTATATGGGTTTTTGTAAAAAAAAGCTCGCCCGTAAGTTCGTTATATTCTTTGTCAAAGGTACCGCCTGTCGCAATAATTCTTACTGACATAAAACGCTCCTTTTAAACGGTTAAAAAGCCCAAGCGCGCGGCTTGGCTAAATCAGTTAATAATAAGTATAATATATTTATAGAATAATTAAGAGGTTTTTAATATGACAATCAGAGTAAGATTTGCTCCTTCCCCGACGGGACATTTACACATCGGAGGACTTAGGACAGCGCTTTTCAATTATCTTTTTGCTAAAAAAGAAGGCGGCACTTTTATTTTAAGGATAGAAGACACCGACGAAGAAAGATCCACGCAGGAATCAACACAAGCTATTTTTGACGGCCTTATGTGGGCCGGACTTACCTGGGACGAAGGCCCGATGCCCGACGGCAGAGAAATCGGCCCTCACAGCCCTTACTATCAGGCTGTCCGCGCAGATAGCGGACTTTACCAAAAATATATTGACCAACTTATAGCGGAAGGCAAAGCTTATAAATGCTATTGCACGCCCGAAGAGTTGGAAGAAATGCGCGCACAGGCCCATGCCCAGCATCTGCCCCCGCGCTACCCCGGTAAATGCCGCAATTTAACAAAAGAGCAGCAGGCGGAACTTGAAGCGCAGGGCAAAAAATACGTTGTGCGCTTTAAAATGCCTACGGAAGGCGAAACTGTTTTTAACGATTTAATCCGCGGGGAAGTCAGCTTTGCAAATAAAGATTTATACGACTTGGTTATACAAAAAACCAGCGGTTATCCCACCTATAACTTTGCCTGCGTGATAGACGACCACCTTATGGATATGACGCACGTTATCCGCGGCGACGACCATATTTCCAACACGCCTTGCCAGATAAGAATGTACGAAGCCTTGGGCTGGAAAGCGCCTGTTATGGCCCACCTTTCCATGATACACGGCCCCGACGGCACAAAACTTTCCAAACGCCATGGCGATACCAGTGTAATAGAATATAAAAAGCAGGGCTTTTTGCCGCAAGCTTTAATAAACTATCTCGCACTTTTGGGTTGGAGTACGCCTGATTCCCAGCAGCTTTTTGCCGCAGGGGAATTGGAACAGAAATTTGATATTAAAGGCTGCCAAAAAAGCCCCGCTGTTTTTGACACGGTAAAACTTATGTGGATGAATGGCGATTATATAAGACAGATGAGCAAAGAGCAGCTTTTAAAAGAAGCCAAACCGTTTATAGAAGAAGCGGGCGTAGCTAAAGGCATAAGCGATGAAACGCTTGGCAATATTGTTGCGCTTGAACAGGAAAAATATAAAACTTTAAAAGAAATTCCAGACCTTATCAGCTTCTTCTTTACCGACGAAGTTAAATACGATGAAGAAGCCGTAAATAAAGTTTTTAAGGCGGAAACGGCCAAAAAAGCGCTTGAAGTTATGATAGCCAAATACGGCGCTTTGCAGGACTTTACCGAACACACTCTTGAGGCCGCCGCGCGTGAAGCCGCAAAAGAAAACGGACTTAAAGCAGGGCAGATTTTCCACCCCGTCCGCGTTGCGGTATCGGGCAGAACAAACGGACCCACTTTATTTAAAATGCTTGAATACATGGGTAAAGATATGGTATTAAAAAGGATGGGAGCAGCTTTATCTTTGTGCTAAACAGGCAGTAAAAGGAGAGCGATGAGGTATTGGTATCTTAAAGGCGGAGATGTTTTGGGGCCTCTTTCGGCGCAGGAAATTGCACAAGACAGCGATTTTTCTGCCGAGGTCTTGGTCTGTCCCGAACCTAACAGCGGTGACGAAACCTTTTGGAAAATCCCTTCAATGTATGCGGAGGATTTCGCTCCTTTTATTAAAGAGGAACCCGTTGTCAAAGCTAAACCCGTAGTTAAGGATGTTCCAACTGCCGCCGCTCGCCCTGCAGTATCGGTGCAGGCGCCTGTTGTTGCCCAGCCTGTTGCTGTTGCTAAGCCTGCTGTAATTGCCGAGCATAAAGAACCTTTGGAATCTGCGGAGTATGCAGCTTTAGCGGCAGTTTCTCCCGAAGAAACAATACATACCCAATCCCCTTTAAACGCTCCTTTAGAAAATAATCTTTTAGAAGAACTTCCCGCCAAAGCTGTGCTTGCCACAGAGGAACCTAAAGCGGAAGTAAAAGAAACTGTAAAAGAAGAGCCTAAGGCGGAAGTAAAAGAAGAACCTAAAGCCGAAATAAAGAAAACGGAAGAGAAGCCGCACCCTGCGGACCCGCTTATTGCCGTTATAGAAAATCAAAAACCTTTGCAGTCCTTCAGGGAAGAAGATTTTACTTTAGTTTCTCCCGTTAAGTCTGCGGCGAAACCCGCGCAAGCGGCGGCTAAAGAAAGCGATAAAGAAGGCACAATTTTCAGACAGAAACAAGAACACGCCGCGCCTGTTATTTTAAAGTCCGCGCCTGTTGTTGCTTTGCAAAAAGCTAAGCCCGCTCCTATTGCCAAACAGGAACCTGCGGCAGAAATCCCGACGGAAAACCCTGTTAAAACGCCTTTGCCTGTTGAAACTTTTGGCGCAGGCAGCGGTGTTGTTCATATAAAGCAAGACGGGGAAGAAGTCCCTACCCCCGAGGAAGCTTTAAAAAACAAGGCTTCTTCTAAAGAAAAATCTTTCTTTTCTTCCATGGCGGAAGAAAAACCCGTAAATCACTCGGCCGAAGAAGCAGATGCTCCTTTCCCGTTCGGCGGAGAAATGAAGACAGCCGAAGTCAGCGAGTTGATAAAAGAGGAGCCGTCCTCCCCGTTTTTGCAGGTTAAGGAACAAAAACCTCGCGCCGCAGTACAGGCGGAGCAGGAGGAAGAACCTCTTATCCCGTCTTCAGCTGGCGATAGAGTGGCGGGCGGTATAATGCCTACTACCAACGGCAAAATAATAAGCTCTTCCGACGGCAGACTGGAAGATAAAAAACCTAAAAATGATGTAATTTACCTTTTGGTAATTTCTATGTTCCTCTTTACTGGCATAGCTTTGTTTATGACTTTTTTCGGAAATAAAAAAGAAGATAAAAAGCCCGCTTTGCCTGCCGCGCAGACGCAGAAAGAAGAGCAGACGGCAAAACCCGTATTGCAGGGTTTGGAAGAAGGCATTGCCTCCCCAGAGGCACAGCAACCCGCCGCACCCGTTAAAACTGCAGATATCGCACACGAAAATGGTGCTATAGTTCAGCAGGACGCAGAGCAGGGAAAAGCGAAAGCGCAGGAAATAGTAAAGAAATATCTTTTAGATGAATCGCGCGGAACAATAGCGGATTTTTTAAATAAAAATTACGGCGGGGGAATGTATCAGACGGCTTGGTCTTCCAGCCCGCTTTACGCCGATACTTATGTCGTTGATTTTACTGCCAGCAAAGTGCGCGCCGAGCCTATTGTCTACCTGTTTAGGGTAGATATTAAAAAGGGCGTTGTTACGGGCGGGCTTAACGGTATAACTATGGATTTACTTGCGGTTAAATAGGAGTTTTTATGATATTGATGGATGAATTGTTTCAATTAATGAAAGAGAAAAACGCTTCCGACTTGCATCTTACCGTTGGCGTTCCCCCGGTTTTGCGTATAGACGGTAAATTATTTGCCACTCCTTTTGAAGTCTTAACGCCGGAAAAAACACAATCTTTAATTTACTCCATTATGACCGACGAGCAAAAGCAAAGATTTGAAACCACTAACGAACTGGATTTTGCTTTCTCTCTTAAAAATCTCGGACGTATGAGAGTAAACGTATACAGGCAGCGCGGCGCGGTTGGCGTTGCCATAAGGTCTATTCCTTTTGATTTTAAAACTTTCCGCCAGTTGGGCTTGCCGCTTGCCGTTGATAACCTTATGCACTTAAACAAGGGTTTGGTTTTGGTTACGGGGCCTACGGGTTCTGGTAAATCAACAACGCTTGCCAGCATGATAAACTTTCTTAACGAAAATTACGGCTACCACATTATGACGGTGGAAGACCCTATAGAATTTATCCACGAACATAAAAGAAGCATTGTAAACCAGCGTGAGGTAGGCCAGGACACTAAAGACTTTGCCTCCGCCTTAAGATATGTTTTAAGACAAGACCCCGACGTAATTTTGATAGGCGAAATGCGCGATTTGGAAACAACCCAGCAGGCGCTTAACGCGGCCGAAACGGGCCACTTGGTTTTTGGTACCCTCCACACCAGCGACGCTATGCAAACCATCAACCGTATTATTGATATGTTCCCGCCAAGTCAGCAGGAGCAGGCCCGCGCGCAGTTTTCATTTGTTATGGAAGCGGTAATATCCCAGCAGCTTTTAGCCACGGCCGACGGAAAGGGCCGCATATTAGCGCCCGAAGTTCTTTTGGCCACGCCTGCTTCCCGCGCACTGATAAGAGATAGAAAAATTGAGCAGCTTGTCCACGTTATGCAGACCAACCAGAAAGCGGGTATGATAACCATGAACCAAAGCTTGGGCGATTTGTATCTTGCCAATAAGATTACTTATCAGGAAGCTGTGTTCCATTCTAATGATGTTAATGATCTTAAGGCTTATTTGGACCAACGCCTCAAGAGGTAGTTTATAATTTGCTCTGTTAGAGTTTAGAGAGGCTAGCAATTTGTCGTATGCTGGCCTCTTTTTTGTTTTTTGATCGCTAAAGTATCGAGAGTCGC
>MTLE01002683.1_pt1 | contig 16854 bp, 12 predicted proteins | sample 1982461 | NCBI WGS metagenome assembly MTLE01 (sample SAMN05712605, study PRJNA340218) | biofilm metagenome | isolation source: sample SPL anode biofilm adapted to -200 mV | place: USA | collected 2012-02-03
CCACCGATACCGTTCATCATTTTCGAACCCATCACATGCGTACTGTTTACATTACCAAAAATATCAGCTTCCAACGCTGTATTGATGGTAATTAATCCTAAGCGGCGTGCTAATTCCGGACTGTTTGACATTTCCTGCGGACGAAGTACAATTTTATCGCGGAAGAATTCCAGATTTTTATAAATTTCCTTCAAAACAGGAGTTGTGATAGTCAGTGAACAGCCGCTGGCAAATTTAATTTTTCCGCTTTTGATCAGATCAATTACTGAATCCTGAATAACTTCCGTATACATTTCGAAATTCGGAATTTCAGGATTTGTTCCCAATGATGCCATTACAGCATTGGCAATATTTCCCACTCCCGATTGTATCGGCAGGAATTCTTTCGGAATACGACCCGATTTGATTTCGTTTGCCAGGAAATTAGCCACGTTTGTTCCAATTTTGTCGGTAACTTCGTCGGTAGGACTAAAACCACCCACTTCATCGTCACGCCATGTTTCAACCACACAAAGGATCTTTTCAGGATCAACTTTTATAGCGGGAGTTCCCATTCTGTCCGAAGGGTGCATCAATGAAAGCGGAGCACGGAAAGGAGGATCTTTCGGTTCAAAAATATCATGAAATCCTCGCAGTTCTTTCGGGTGATTGTGGTTTAGTTCCACAATGATATGGTCAGCCAGATTGGCAATGGTAGGAGAAATTCCCACAGCTGATGTTGGTATCAGTTCACCATCGGCAGTAATATCACATACTTCAATAATGGCAAATTTAGGTTTTGGCATAAAGCCGAAACGTAAACTCGGCGCAATGGACGAAAGGTGCATATCGAAATAAGGAGCACGTTCGCAGTTCAGCGCGTTACGCAAATCCTTGTTCGACTGATATGGAGTACGGAACAAAATGGCGTTGGCACGTGCAAGCGCACCATCCAACGAATCACCTGTAGAAGCTCCGGTGTACATTCCTATTTTAAATTCTTTACCTTCGGCATGAAAAGCTTCGGCACGTTTTGCAATGGCTGTTGGCACTTCTTTAGGACATCCGGCAGGAGTAAATCCGCTGAATCCGATTATGTCGCCATTGTTTACATAACTGGCTGCCTCATCGGCAGTAACAAATTTATACGTTTGTTTCATGACTTTTGTTATTTCCAATTGCAACTACAAAGACACAATTGTTTGTATTTTAATGATTTATTTGATTTCAGTTTCAGTTGTTTCTCTACTTATCCACCCTGCTTAATTCGCGTGCAAAATTACCAAATAAATTTTAAATGACATCGAAATCAGAGCACTAATTACAGAAAAATTTCATTAATTAATTTTACTAATAATGATTAACAGAAATAACTAAAACGAATCCATTTTCAAGTATCAAAAATCCAAAAAAGATTTACTAAAAAAAGGTTTTTCCAAAAAAAATGTGGATATTTGCAAGAAGGTAAACACGCATAAATATTCAATAATAATTAAAATAGAAATAGCTTATGAACGCTAATGACATTCGCCAGCTGGAACCTAAAGCCCTCTGGCAAAATTTTTACAGCTTAACACAGGTACCACGTCCATCAGGAAAAAAAGAACCGATTGGAACATTTATAGAAAATTTCGGCAAATCGCTCGGGTTGGAAACATCCCGTGATGAAATAGGGAATGTGCTGGTTCGCAAACCTGCTACACCCGGAATGGAAAATCGAAAAACAGTTGTACTTCAGGCACACATGGACATGGTTCCTCAAAAAAACAGCCATGTAAAACACGATTTTGAAAATGACCCGATCAGTGCATATGTTGATGGTGAATGGGTAACTGCGAACGATACAACTCTGGGAGCAGACAACGGAATTGGATTAGCCGCAGCCATGTCAATTTTACAATCGACCGATGTACTTCATCCTGCTATTGAAATGTTTATTACAGTAGACGAGGAAACAGGAATGTACGGGGCATTCGGATTGCAGCCAAACGTACTGAAAGGCGACATTCTGATTAATATGGACTCAGAGGATGAAGGCGAATTATACGTGGGTTGTGCCGGAGGTATCGATGGCGATATTACTTTCCGTTACAAGGAGGTGGAAATTCCTGAAGGTGACATTGCCTTAAAAATTTCGCTTACAGGACTTAAAGGAGGACACTCCGGAGTTGATATCCATTTACAACGCGCCAATGCCAACAAACTCATGTTCCGCTTTCTGAAAGATGCTGTTGCAGAATTTGAAGCACGTCTGGCGAGCATTGATGGAGGAAGCCTCCGGAATGCAATTCCACGTGAAGCATTTGCCGTAATCACTGTTCCTGCCGATGGTGTTGATGATATAATTGATTTTGTAAAAGAATGCGAGGAACTGTTTACTGAAGAATACAAAGGAGTGGAAGATAAAATATCCTTTACAGTAGAGCAGATAGATTTACCAACCGGATTAATTCCCGAAGAAGTTCAGGACGATTTAATAAACAGCGTTGCTGCATGCCCTAACGGCGTAATGCGTTTTATTCCCGAACTGCCAACGGTTGTAGAAACATCTAACAACCTTGCCATAATAAAATCCGACGGACAAGCTATCATTCTGCGTTCATTGATGCGCAGTTCGGTAGAATCCCGCAAAGAAGAACTTGCGTCAATGGTGGAAAGTGTATTTTCGCTTGCCGGTGCCAAAGTTGAATTAAAAGGTGGTTATCCCGGATGGAAACCAAACCTCGACTCACCTATTTTAAAAGTAATGTCTTCCGTATACGAAAACAAATTTGGCAAAACACCCAAAATCATGATTATACATGCGGGATTGGAATGCGGAATACTCGGAACACATTATCCGAAAATGGATATGATTTCATTCGGTCCTACAATTCGCTATCCACATTCACCGGACGAAAAGGTAAACATTGCCACCGTTCAGAAATTCTGGGATTATTTACTGGCAACACTTGAAAACATTCCTTTGAAATAAAAAACCATTTAATTAATATGACACGGGAAATAATTAAATTTACTTCCCGTGTTTTTTCATTTTTAATATAAATATATGAAGAAAACTATTTTTGCATTATTACTTTTATTTACTGCCGGCTGGGCAACGGCGCAGGACACTACGGCAGTAGATACTTTTAAATTCACAATTGTAAAAGAGAATAAAATTACGCCTGTAAAAAATCAGGCCAGTTCAGGTACCTGCTGGAGCTTTTCCGGACTTGGCTTTTTCGAAGCTGAATTATTGCGTATGGGAAAACCCGAAGTGGATTTATCGGAAATGTTCGTTGTACATCATTCTTACACCGACAAGGCGGACAAATATGTTCGCATGAACGGAACCTGTAATTTTGGTGGCGGTGGTTCATTTTACGATGTACAATATGTGCTCAAAAACTATGGCATAGTACCTGAATCGGTTATGAGAGGCCTTAATTATGGTGAAGACAAGCACAAGCACGGAGAACTGGATGGGCTGACTGAAGCTTATGTAAAAGTAATTGTTAGCAATCCGAACAAAAAACTTTCAACAGCATGGAAAACGGGCTTCGACGGCATTCTGAATGCATATTTGGGTGAATGTCCGAAAGAGTTTACAGTAGATGGAAAAACATATACTCCGCAAACTTACGAGCAGTCTCTGGAACTGAATATGGATGATTATGTTTCATTGACTTCCTTCACTCATCATCCATTTTATCAGAAATTTGCCATTGAAATTCCTGACAACTGGCGCTGGTCCGAATCTTATAATATTCCTCTTGATGAATTACAGCGTGTACTTGATAATGCTGTAAACAACGGGTACACGGTAGCCTGGGCATCCGATGTAAGCGAAAGAGGTTTTACCAGAAACGGAATAGCTGTAAACCCTGAAACAAAAAAAGAAAATTTGCCGGGAACTGATCAGGCAAAATGGCTGAATATAAGCCAGAAAGAAATGGAAGATAAAATCTACAAAGCAACCGGACCTCAACCTGAAATTAACGTAACTCAGGAACTTCGTCAACAGGGATTTGATAATTATCAGACAACTGATGACCATGGAATGGTAATATTCGGAACTGCAAAAGATCAGAACGGAACCAAATACTATTTGGTAAAAAATTCGTGGGGAACCGATTCTAAATATAAAGGAATATGGCACGCAAGTGACTCTTTTGTTTTGGATAAAACAATCGATATTCTGGTTCACAAAGATGCGATTCCAAAAGATATTCTCAAGAAACTAGGGATTAAATAATTTCCTGGATATTCAGCACAAAAAAGGCTTCCCGATTCAGAGGAAGCCTTTTTTATGGTATAGAAATTAATCAATAAGCATGATCATCCGATTCCACATCTTCGATATTGGTACGGCTCTTGGTAAGTGAGCGCCATGCAATTATAATGTAAACCAACACAACCGGAATAAACAATGAAACAATTGACATTGCCTTTAAAGTAAACATACTTGAAGACGAATTAAATATTGTCAGTGAGCTTTGAAGATTGGTTGACGATGGATAATAAGCAGTATTGTTATATCCGACAGATAATAACAACGCGAATACGGTCAGAACAGTTCCAAGTCCGGCAAACCAGATTCCTTTTCTGTTTTTTGAACTGAACAATGTACTTCCGATACCGAAAAGAACTGCCAGCACACCTACCAGAAATATAATAAGCACAACAGGCATTTCAATAAAATTAATGAAGTATTTATAATCAACCATTGAAACAACTTTTGTATCCGGATCAACTGCAAATCCCTTTGAAAGGAAAATCCATATCACGAAAGCAAGGAAAAATACCAGAAACGGAATTGCATTGTACCAAAGAAATTTCTTCGAACGTGCTTCAAGCACTTCATGATCCAACCTGTTGATAAAGAAAAGTAAAGCAAGAGTGCGTGCGAGGAAAAATACAGCTAATCCGAGGAATACGTTTCTCAGGTCAAGTACAGCTTCAAGCCCATGCCAACCTGTTCCCCATGAACTGATAGTCGGAGCAATAACGTTGGTGATACTGCCTTTGCTTACAGTAAAATCAGATCCTGTAAAGAAAGTTCCGACAGCAGTTCCGATTAAAATAGTTCCAAGCAAACCATTGATAAACAAAAAAGAACGATAAGTATTTTTTCCATAAACATTACCCGGTCTGGACTGATATTCGTATGAAATTGCCTGTATCACAAAACAAAACAGAATGGCCATCCACACCCAGTAAGCTCCACCAAAACTTGTAGAATAAAACAACGGGAAAGAAGCAAAAAACGCTCCCCCGAAAGTAACAAGAGTTGTGAAGGTATATTCCCATTTACGTCCTAAAACATTGACCAATAATTTACGTTCAGGTTCTGTTTTTCCAAGAGAAAACAACAATGATTGTCCTCCCTGTATAAACAGTAAAAAGACGAGTATTCCGCCAACGAGCGAAATCAATAACCACCAGTAGTGCTGTAAAAATGAATATGTTATCATAATATTATTAATTTTTAGATTTTTAAATACAAAAAAGTATCATCAAATAATTCGTTATTCCGCTTCAGGACCTTTTTTAACCTGTTTCACCATGATACGGACTTCAGCGAGCAATAATGCTGTGAATAATACCAGGAACAGGAAGAATGTAACCTTAACAGAATCGGCAGAGATATTGGAAAGCGCTGCCTGCAATGGCAATACATCCTGTATAGCCCACGGAAAACGGCCTACTTCAGCAACCACCCAGCCTAATTCACTTGCAACATATCCCAATGGAATGCTCAACAAACTAATCCACAATAACCATTTGGATTTTTGGATGTCTTTTTTGTAAATAAAAAACAAAGCAACTATAAACAACAGAAGGAAATACATACCTAAAGTAACCATGATATGGAATGAATAAAACACAGTAGGTATATTTGGTATTAATTGTTCAGGTGCATCCAGATAACCGTATCCGAAATACGACCAGTTTTCTTTCAATGTCACTTTTAAAGGAGCCGCAGCTGCCGTATCTTTAGCAGCCATAGCTTTCTGATAATCTTCCAGTGCTTTAATGGCAACTTTTCCCCGTGCCTGTTTTTCGGCAAAAGATAAAGCAACTGTTCCATCCGTTTTAGGATAACCTCCCTCAATTATATCAGCAATACCCGGAACAAAAGCATTAAAATCACGATAGCCAAGGAATGACAACATACCCGGAATGGGCACATTCACCTTCAGTAAATATGGATCAACATTATCTTTGTATGATTTTTTTTCACTATTCAGAATCCCGAAGCCAAGCAAATCAGTACCGGGTTTGCCTTTGTAAAGACCTTCCATCACGGCAAGTTTCATCGGTTGTTTCTGTGCAACATTATAAGCCGAACCATCACCGGTATAAATTATGAGAATAGTAGCAACAATACCAAAAATAGCTCCTACTTTTATACTTTTCAATGCAAATTCAACCTCACGTTTTTTCAGCAAATACCATGAACTGATTCCCATTACAAACAATGCTCCAAGCACCCAGCCGGACAATACTGTATGGAAAAATTTATTTATTGCAACGGGCGAACCAAGAATACTCCAAAAGTCAATCATTTCATTTCTGGACATATCCGGATTAAATTCCATTCCGACAGGATATTGCATCCATGCGTTAGCCACCAGAATCCAGAGAGCAGACAGAGTTGCTCCGGTAATTGTAAGCCATGTTGAAGCCAAATGAAACTTTTTACTTACTTTTTTCCAGCCAAAGAACATTACCGAAATAAAAGTAGCTTCCATGAAAAATGCCAGAATAGCTTCAATAGCGAGCGGTGCCCCAAAAATGTCACCTACAAACCAGCTGTAATTGGACCAGTTTGTACCAAATTCAAATTCCAGTATAATACCGGTGGCAACACCCAAGGCAAAATTAATTCCGAAAAGTGTCATCCAAAACTTGGCAGCTTTTTTCCACTCTTCATTTCCCGTTCTTACATACAAGGTTTCCATCACGGCCATCACTATGCCCAGGCCCAGTGTAAGCGGTACAAATAACCAATGATACATTGCAGTCATGGCAAATTGTGCCCTCGACCAATCCATTAAAGAAGCATCTAATAATTCCATAATTAATTCATGTATTAATTTTTAAAGTTAATATTTAGTGAGACTTTTCGATTAATTCTGTTCCTACGTATTTTGCTTTACTTTCGTCGGTTTTGAAATGGGTATTCAGGAAATTGGGAAAGAAAAATATTCTTAGTACCACAAACATAATAAAAAGTTTAATCAGAATAATAGCCCATAAGGTTTTTCCAACGGTCATATTCCGAAAACCATCGTGGTAAAAAATATATAATTTGCGGAGAAATTCAGGAGTTTGCATTTGAATTGAATAAAACTGAGCATTAGCCCGATTATTTAATTTACAAAAATATCAATAAATTTGGTATTTTTACAAAAATGTACTTGATTTTATTTAAATTTTTAAATATAATGATCAGTAAAGGTTCATCAAATTATAACAAAAACCCGAACTTGTTATATTTCAAAAAAATACCGTCATCAGAAAAAACTGACGACGGTATCGGATTTCTTTGTTTATAGTAATTAATTCCCGATTTCAGAGAGAAATTTCACTCTCACCAGACGAACTTCCGTTTCGCTGAAATCATCTTCGCCCAATTCATCGAGCGCATCCTCAATTTTATCTGTTTCAGCATTGCTGAAATAATCAAATATTTCATCAACGTGATCAGGGTCCATAATTTCCGCTAAGAAATAATCAATATTAATTTTTGTTCCTGAATATACAATCGCTTCAATTTCGTCCAAAAGTTCATTTATATCCAATCCTTTTGACATTGCAATGTCGTCAAGTGCTATTTTACGATCAATAGCCTGAATAATAGACACTTTTAATTTTGATTTATTAGCAACCGTGCGAACGCGTAAATCTTCCGGACGAATAATTTCGTTTTCTTTTACATGCTCTTTGATTACTTTCAGAAACTCTTCGCCATAACGTTTTGCTTTACCTGCTCCAACACCCGGAATGTTTTGCAACTCATCCATAGTGATAGGATAACTTGTGGCCATAGCTTCCAGCGAAGGATCCTGGAAAATTACGAATGGAGGAACTTCCAGCTTTTTCGAAAGTTTCTTTCGTAAATCCTTCAAAATTGAAAATAACACGTCATCAGCAGCGCAGGTTCCACCCACACTTTTTCCTCCGACAGTTGCTTCCTCATCATCTTCTTCGAATTCATTGTCCTTGACAATTGGGAATGGCTGAGGTTTTTTCATGTAAGCTTTACCCTCAGGAGTTAACTTCAGCAGCCCATAGTTTTCGATGTCTTTTGAAATGTACCCGGCAATCATTGCCTGACGAATAACAGCATGCAACAGTTTTTCCTCTTCATCAGAAGCCGATCCGAAGTTTTCAAGTTCATCATGCTGATACGATTTTACGTCGGAAGTTTCATTTCCTTTCAAAATATCAACAATGTGCTCTGCCTTAAACTTTTCCTTGACAATTAAAATAGTTTCTAATACCAATGACAATAATTCTTGTCCTTCAATAAATTTTCGTGGTTTCATACAGTTGTCACAACACCCACAGTTATCTTCCGTGTATTCCTCTCCAAAATAATGGAGTAATAATTTTCTCCTACAAACAGAAGATTCGGCGTAGGCCTGAGTTTCCAATAATAATTGATTGCCAATTTCCTGCTCGGCAACGGGTTTGCCTTGCATAAATTTGCGTAATTTATCTAAATCTTTATAAGCATAGAAGGCGATACATTGTCCTTCGCCGCCATCGCGTCCACCACGTCCCGTTTCCTGATAATATCCTTCCAGACTTTTAGGCATATCGTAGTGTAATACATAGCGCACATCAGGTTTATCAATGCCCATCCCGAAAGCAATTGTAGCTACAATCACTTCTACTTTTTCCATCAAAAAGCTATCCTGATTCACACTTCTCACGGATGACTCCATTCCGGCATGATACGGCAATGCAGATATACCGTTCATCTTCAGTGTTTCGGATAATTCTTCAACTTTTTTACGGCTTAAGCAGTAAATTATTCCGGATTTACCTGCCTGAGATCGTATGTATTTAATTATTTCCTTGTCTACATTATTTGTTTTAGGTCTTACCTCGTAGTACAGATTAGATCTGTTAAACGACGACTTAAATACTGTCGCACTCAACATTCCGAGATTTTTCTGAATATCATGCTGTACTTTCGGAGTGGCAGTAGCAGTAAGTGCAATCAAAGGCGCAACACCAATATCGTTAATTATCGGACGAATTCGCCGGTATTCAGGCCGGAAGTCATGCCCCCATTCTGAAATACAGTGAGCTTCGTCTACAGCATAAAACGAAATTTTGAGTTGTTTCAAAAATTCGATATTTTCATCTTTCGTCAAAGATTCCGGTGCGACATACAACAACTTTGTTTTGCCAGAAAGTAAATCTCCTTTTACAACATCGACAGATTGCTTTGAAAGAGAAGAATTTATAAAATGTGCTATCCCATCCTCTTCACTAAAATTTCTCATTGCATCCACCTGATTTTTCATCAATGCAATAAGCGGCGAAATTACAATTGCAGTACCATCCATCAACAATGAAGGCAGTTGATAGCACAAGGACTTCCCTCCACCTGTAGGCATCAATACAAATGTATCTTTGCCATCGAGTACATTTTGAATAATTGCTTCCTGATTCCCCTTAAAGTTATCAAATCCGAAGTATTTTTTCAACTGCGTGTTTAATGCAGATTGTTTGGGCATAGTGTATCTTTGTAAAAAAATTGAATGCGAAAGTAGTATTTATTGTCGAATTACATGCAAGTGAAATGGTGTTTTTTTATTGTTTATTGCAAATAAACAATAATATATCTTTATAAACACCATCCTTTTCTCAAACAAAAATATAAACAGATTTTAAATATACAACATCTTTTGAAAAAAAAATCAGGATATTAACAAATTTAGTTTGTCAACATCCTGACTTTATCATTTAAACAGCTTATTCACAAATATTTAATTACATTTATCACGCCGTTTTTAATCGGTTTATATTTGTTTTTTCGAGTTTGCTTTGCGCGTAAGGAAGGGAAATAGTCAATTTCTTTGTTTTCTTCGAAGGCATCTCAAACATTTCATCAATCATAATTGTCTCCGTGATTGAACGCAGTCCGCGGGCTCCGAGTTTAAACTCAATGGATTTGTCGACAATATATTCCAGTACCTCTTCGTCGAACTTTAATTCAATACCGTCCATGCCAAACAGTTTCACGTATTGCTTGATAATTGAATTTTTAGGCTCTGTCAGTATTCTTCGTAAAGCCGAACGATCTAAAGGTTCGAGATAAGTAAGAATAGGCAGACGCCCGATAATTTCAGGAATCAATCCGAATGATTTCAAATCCTGAGGAGCAATATACTGAAGCAGGTTATTTTTATCCACCATTTCATTTTCCAAAGAAGCATTGTAACCTACCACGCGGGTATTCAGTCTGGAAGCAATTTTTCTTTCGATGCCATCGAAAGCTCCACCACATACAAACAAAATATTCTGTGTGTTAACGGGGATCATTTTCTGATCCGGATGCTTTCTGCCACCCTGAGGCGGTACATTCACCACCGCTCCTTCGAGCAGTTTCAGCAATCCCTGTTGTACACCTTCGCCACTTACATCGCGGGTTATACTCGGATTATCACTTTTTCGGGCAATTTTATCTATTTCGTCGATAAACACAATTCCTCTTTCAGCGGCTTTAACATCATAATCGGCCACCTGCAACAATCTGGTAAGTATACTTTCGATATCTTCTCCCACATACCCGGCTTCGGTCAAAACAGTCGCATCCACTATTGTAAACGGAACATGCAGTTTTTTTGCAATGGTTTTTGCAAGCAAAGTTTTACCCGTACCTGTATAACCCACCATAATAATATTGGATTTTTCAATTTCAACATCATCATTCCTTTTTTCCTGCATCAGGCGTTTATAATGGTTATAAACGGCCACCGAAAGATATTTCTTTGCCTCATCCTGCCCTATTACAAACAGGTCAAGATATTCTTTAATTTCAATCGGTTTTGGCAATTCCTCTCTCTTCAGATCAGGCAAATCAGATTTCTTAATTGTATTTTCCTTTACTATTTCGGCAGCCTGCACGGCGCACTCGTTACAAATTTGCGACCCATCCTGTCCCAGAATAAAAAAGTCCACCTGACTTTCGAGGCGACCGCAAAAACTGCAATGTTTGGTATTTTTAGCCATAATAATCAGCCTCCCCGGATTTTTCGATACGGAGATTTAAAAAACTTTGTTTTATTTTTTCTTTTCGTTGAATAATATCTTATCAATCATGCCATATTCCAGCGCTTCTTCAGCGGTCATCCAGTAATCACGGTCAGAGTCCTTTTCAATTTTTTCAAAAGGATTGCCCGAATGATTTGCAATGATTGTATATAATTCTTTCTTTAGTTTTTGAATTTCGCGGGCGGTAATTTCAATATCCGAAGCCTGTCCCTGAGCACCACCCATCGGCTGATGAATCATGATACGCGAATGTTTAAGCGCCGAACGTTTGCCTTTTTCACCGGCAACCATCAGTACTGCTCCCATAGAAGCTGCCATTCCGGTACAAATTGTAGCTACATCCGAACTGATAAACTGCATGGTGTCATATATTCCCAAACCGGCATAAACCGATCCTCCCGGGGTGTTAAGGTAAATTGAAATATCTTTCCCGGGATCTGAAGAATCAAGATACAAAAGCTGCGCCTGTATAACGTTAGCTGTATAGTCGTCAACCTGAGTTCCAAGAAAAATAATACGATCCATCATCAAACGAGAGAACACGTCCATTTGTGTTACATTTAACTGACGCTCTTCAAGGATCGACGGTGAAATGTAATTGCTGGTAATATCGGCGTATTTATCCAACGCCAGACCATTCATACGCAGATGCTTGGTAGCATAATTCCTAAAATCGTTATTGTTCATAATAATAAATATTTTGAAGTGAATATTTCTATTGTTTTGAAGAATAGCTTTTATCAATTTTCATCCGAATTCAAAATCAACCCTTCAACACAAAATTTAAATCGAAAAAGGCTCTTAACCTTGTCAAAAAAAAGAAACAAAGATAGAACTATTTTGTTTGATTTTTTAGCAGTTAAAAGCCTTTTCGGCAAAATGATTGAAAAACAATTATTTTGTTTCAAACATTTTGTTGAAATCTTCTATTGAAATTTCTTTGTTGTCAAGTTTAACAGCATTTTTAACCACTGCGAATACTTTTTCTTCAGCAACTTTATCAATCATGTTTTTCAGAGTTTCTTCCTTTTTCATCATGTCTTTGGCATAATTGGCAATAATTTCATCGTCCATACCAATCATTCCATACTGAGCGAACTGAGCTTTAGCGATTTTCTTAGCATATTCTTCCACGTCCGGAGCCTCAACTTTGATATCGTTTGTTTTTGCAATTTTATCTTTAACCAAATGCCATTTAAGGTCGGCAATCATTTTCGGATAATCTTCTTCCAGCGTTTCTGCGGTCAGGTTTTCGTTTGAAGCCAGTACCCAGCGTTTCAGGAATGCATCCGGGAATGCCAGATCGGTGTATTTTGCCAGAATAACTTCCTGTGCATCAATACCAAATTTATATTCGCTATCAGCAACCAAATTTTCCTGAATATCGTTTTTAATTCTGGCACGGAAATCCTCTTCCGAAGTTACAACTCCTTCGCCATAGACTTTATCAAAGAGTTCCTGATTGATTTCTGATTCGTGATAACGGGTAATGCTTTCAATTTTAATCTGAAAATCAGCGCTGATTTCTTTTGCGGCATCTTTCGAAATTTTCATCAGTGAACTGATTTCCGCTTCACTTTCAAATGCTTTAGCAGGATTGAAGGTGATAACATCTCCTTTTTTAGCTCCGACAAAAAGTGATTTCTGAGCATCGTCTTTCATATAAGCAGCGGTCAGCGAAGCATCCTGTACTTTAATTCCTGATTCGTTCACTTTACCGTTTGCCATTTCGAGCAATTCGCCTTTAATCATATCTTTTTCTTCCACTACATCTTCCTGAACGTATTTTCCATAACGTCCGGTATACGACTTCACCTGATTTTCAACCATTTCGTCGCTTACAGTGATGGTGTAGAATTTTACTTTATCTTTTTTTGTCAGTTCCACTTCGAATTCAGGTGCAATGCCCAAATCAAAAACAAACTCAAAATCTTCCTGATTATCAAAGTCGATTGGTTGTTGTTCTGTTTCGTTTGGAAGAGGCTCACCAAGAATATTTACTTTATTTTCATTAATGTATTTGTAAAGATTATCAGAAACCAGTTTATTAATTTCTTCAGCCAAAATAGCTTTACCATACATTTTTTTTACTAAACCAACCGGAACCATGCCTGGACGAAAACCCGGGATATTAGCTTTTTTACGATAATCACGTAAAGTTTTATCCACTTTTTCGCTGTAATCTGCCTTTTCAATGCGTAATGTTACAATTGCATTGTTTTGATCGAGGTCTTTTTTTACGATATTCATAATTTAATAATAGAGTAATTTTCTGATGTTTATCTTTTTGTAATGGGGTGCAAAGGTACAAAAAAATGAGATACAAATGACTTTTTATTAGAAAAAAATATTCTTTTCTTAATTTTATAATTTATATTTAAAATTAACATTATCTTAAAGTCCCAAATGCGTAACACCCAATAGAATTACGTATATTTGCAGCTAATTTACAACTTAAGTTAATAATGAGAACCAGAATTCTATTTTTTGCGACTATTAGTATTTTATTAATAGGCTTTGCGGGCTGTAGTAAATACATCAGTGCAGACTTTGCTTATTCTCCGGAAATGCCCAAAGCCGGTGAAAAAATCACTTTTACCAATGCTTCATCAGATGGAAGCGTATGGGACTGGCATTTTGGGGACGATTATGTTTCATTATCCGAGGATCCGACACATATATATATTAAACCCGGGACGTACGATGTTACGCTCCGTGTGGATTCAAACAACCATTACACCAAAACAAAACAAATAATAGTTTACGACACCATTCCATCTATTAAAACAAGTGTCAGTCCGATAAATTATTATACAAATGTAACTTTCAGCGCATTGGCTTACAATCCTTATTTATATGATGTAACTTATAAATGGACATTTTCGGCAAACGCTCATGGCGACAGCATAACCGATGGCGTTTCAACAGCGAGCAAACCTGTTGTTTATTTTTCGCAAAAAGATGTTGACGAAATTGTAAAACTTCATATCACAGTGGGTGACTCCGTATTCGACGTAGCGGACACTGTTTTTGTGAACGATATAAAAGCTCAGAGCTTACTAATGGCGCAAAAAGATGGCAAAATTTTACGCCAGCGGATTTTCGACAGAGGACTGGAAGATTATACCAGCACTAATATTTCATCGGGGAAACATCCGTTCAACATGTCGTCGGATGCCGGCTACGCATATATTTTCGATGCCGGTTCAACCATAACCTATCAAAACGACTGGGCTACCAATACGTCCGGAGATGGCAATATCAGAGCCATTGATTTGACAAATGACAATGTGGAAGAAGTTATAAACAACAATGGTTTAAGTTCGCACTTTGGATTTTACAACGGTTCTTCGGATGGAGATTATCTCTACTGGACCGACTACAGTGAGTTGGTTTACAAAATTGCAAAAGGACAAAGAAATCAGGTTTTAACATGGAAAGGAAGCGTAACTGCACAGTCAACAGCTCCGTATTATCTCACGAATGTAAACAGTCTTGAGTACTCAGGCAACGGATTGGCAACCAATCAATTCAGCGGAGGAATTTATAATTTCGATGATGTTTATTTCTGGGCTAAGGGTGGAACCGGAAAAGGAATTTACAGGTTCGAAACTTCCGACCTGAATTCCGGTGTTGCTCCTGAATATGGCGCAATTCTTACCGACTATTCCATTCGCGCATTTGCTGTCGACAGGATAAATCATAAAATCTATTTCTCGGTGACTGCTCCATCGGATAAAGCAGGATTATGGGTTTCCAATGTGGATGGTACCAATGCAAAATTAATTGACGATGCTCCAATGGATGATGCTTCGCTTTATATTACAGGTATAGTAGTTGACAACACTTCCAACAAAGTATACTGGGCTTATCGCTGTCCTGATTCGCTCAGTTCAAATACAACTTATCTCGAAAGTCATCCAACACACCGTACCGGAGTGAAAATGGCCAAATTAGCCACATTATATACAAACGCAGGAGATATTGAATACTTCGCATTAGGAGTTTCGGCATATGGTTTAGCGCTTGATCAGGTAAAGAAATAAGACACAATTTCATTATAAAAATAAAGACGACTTCAATAAATTGAAGTCGTCTTTATTTTTCATTATCTCATTTAGTGCTTTAAAACAAATATACAAGGTTTACAGAGAATACGCTGTTATTTACATTCGATGGTGTGGGTAAACCGGTAGTAGCAGAAGCCGTATTTTTCAATCCCTGACTCCATGAAGCCCCGAATTGAATTTTACTAAAGAGCTCCAACCCTGCTCCCAGATCATACCCGTAATCCATTCTGTCCGAAAAAGTTCCCAGCGATTGTTGCTGCGTGGTATTATTGGTTTCATCTCCTACCTTTGAACTAAGCATATAACCTCCATAAACTCCTCCAAACGCATAAATTCCAACAAACCCCAGTTTCAATCTATACCTCAGATTTAACGGGACTTCAAGATAATTCAGTTCCTTGTATCCCTGCTTAATAAAATCAGTAACAGTAATTGTATCACTGAAAGTACTGCCTTTTTGAGATATCAAAGCTCCGATCTCAACTCCTAAACCCGATTTCTTGGGCATCAGTTGATAAACCAAACCAATCTGATAACCTGTCAGATTTTTAGAGCTAAAGCCATCAGCTATAGCCTGCTGGCTAAATGAAGTAATCTCATTTGCCATATTTACACCCGCTTTAATACCCAGTTGCGCAAAAAGTCCTGTGGACCAGAACAACGAAACTGCAACAAGTAATCCGGTTAATTTGCCTTTCATATTTACAAAGTAATAATAAATTTTACGTCATTTTTTCATTAAAACGATAAGTTTCAGGCAATAGTATAAAGCAAAGGTATATTATTTCAATTTAAGAATATTGTTATTATAAATCCCGTATTGATTTTGTTTACTTATTTTTAGTCATACGTTTACGTTCGTTTTCATCCAGATAGATTTTACGTAAACGTATACTCGAAGGAGTTATTTCCACATATTCATCCTCTTTGATGTATTCAAGAGCTTCTTCAAGACTGAATACAACCGGCGGAATAAGTTTGGCTTTATCGTCGGCACCCGAAGCACGCATATTGGTAAGTTTTTTCGATTTGGTCACATTTACCACCATATCGCCTTCTTTTGCGCTCTCGCCGACAACCTGACCTGCATAAACTTCGTCCTGAGGGAAAATAAAGAAACGTCCTCTGTCCTGCAACTTGTCGATAGCATAAGCAAATGCTGTGCCACTTTCCATTGCGATAATCGAACCATTGTTTCTTTTTTCGATGTCACCTTTGTACGATTGGTATTCGAGGAAGCGATGCGACATGATAGCTTCTCCGGCCGATGCGGTCAGAACGTTATTTCTCAGGCCGATGATTCCGCGCGATGGGATCAGAAATTCCAACTGAATGCGGTCGTTCATTACTTCCATGCTCAACATTTCCCCTTTGCGCATAGCCACCATTTCAATAATTCTACCGGAACAATCTTCAGGTAAATTTATCGTAAGCTGTTCGATTGGTTCGCAACGTTTCCCGTCAATTTCTTTGAAAATAACCTGAGGCTGGCCAACCTGCAACTCGTAACCTTCACGACGCATGG